>Ga0209382_10006856_pt1 | contig 14595 bp, 17 predicted proteins | sample SoiMetdeltSBSDD5_FD_187599 | JGI IMG/M metagenome (GOLD analysis project Ga0209382, IMG submission 187599) | Bulk soil microbial communities from a Populus tree surrounding site in Tennessee, USA - Soil MetaG P. deltoides SBSDD5 (SPAdes) (version 2) | ecosystem: Environmental > Terrestrial >... | reverse complement strand
CCTCGTCTATGGCGCCACGCTCGGCAGCTTTGCCGGCGCAGTGCAGCCCGAGGACAGGTATGCATCGCACGCCTTATGAGCGAATTGAGCGACACTGGGTAGCCCCGATGCGCCAGCGCCCCCAGTGAAACCCGTATGATGCTATATTGTCGAGTCCACGAATGTGCCTGGGTGCCTCCAGGCAACCTCTCCGGCTCCCGCTCCTCTAGGCCAGGCTACTGGCATCCGATGCCGCGCGCGACGCTGACCTATGCGCTGGCGTGGGCGAAGTCGGGGGGCTGTGCGGGGCAGATAACCATCATCGAGACGGCGTGTGATCGCTGTCAAAGGGAAGGGGAGCAACACGCATCGTGACGCGCGCCGCCTTGCATGGTGGCACCCCGTCGGTTTGGTCTCCTCACTCATACGCTAACAGCTCCTTCAGAGAAGAATGCTACCAGTGCGCGGTCGTGTCAAGCAAAAATCTCGGTCAGACCCGCCTCCCGCCTGCACTGCACCACAAAGAGAATTCCTGTAGCGGGTCATTGTCGCTGTGCGTCAACAATTCGCGGACCGTTTCCCTACTGTGCAACGTCTCAGAGTTGCGAGAATGCTGGTGTTGGGAGGCCGTTCGCCCTCTGCATTGTCCGTGCCATGCTGTCGCGTATCGACAGTGACCCACTACACCAAAGGGCGATTTCCGTATGAGTGGTCGGATAGACTGACATGTCCGGCCTCTGCAGTCCTACTGGAACCAAGGCTCATTGGAGCGAGGCGAGGCTCCAGAGAACATGTGGGGTGTGGTATGCTCTCATCCACCCACGTCCGCACTATCGTACCATCCCAAGGAGGCCCTATGCCGGCGAAAACGACGTCACAGCCTGAGAACCTACGCAATCCCTATGGCTACAGTGAAATGGACTGGGCGGCGCAGCTCGATCCTGCCTATGCCGCCGCGCGCGACGAGGTCCGGCGCCTGAGTGTGGGTGAGGACGGCGCGCTCACGGTCAAAGTGAAAGAATTCGTGGTGCTGGGGATCTTGGCGTCCCGCGGTCTGCAGTATGGGGTCGAGGCCCACATGCGCCGTGCCCTCGCGCACGGGGCGACCAAGGAGGAGTTATTCGAGGCCATCAAAGCGGCGGCCGTCCCCGGGGGCGGGGTCGCCTATAGTGTCGGGGTGCGGGCGCTCCAGGCGCTGGAGCAGGACGGGGCTTTTGCGTCCGCACCGTCCTCCGCACCCGCGCGGCGTCAGCGGGGCACCGCTACCCCACCGCCCAGCCCGCCGGCACCGACACCGCGCCAGCGGGGCAAAGCAGCCGCACGGTGAGGAGGTGGCCAACGCACGGTGGGCATTGGCCGAGGCATGGATACGCCGAGCGCGGCTCCCTGCATAGCACGCCGCGGCCATGGGCGTAACAGGAGCAAGTGACATACCGCGATGTAGGTGGCAGGACATGCCCATATTCTTTCGTGCAGTCCATTGGGCGTCTCCACACCCCTGTTTGACGGCCTATGGGCTCACATAGAGCCCAAATCACGTCCTGATAGGGCTCTTTCGTGGACTGAAATGTCTATAAAACGCTACTGTGTTCTGGTACTATCTGTTACTCTCAGAAAGAAACCACATAACGTTCCCAATAGCGGGGGGTACAGGGACCATCGCTGACGCTCAGCAGGGGCGAAGGATGGCGAGGTCGCTCCTGTATTGCAACCCTGGTCGATGTCGAGTCATACCTGTGCTGGGCTGTCACCTCTCCCACGTGGTCGACGCCATGATCGAGGCCCAGCATTGGGCCGCTGACGCTCTGGCGAGGCTGGGGGATATACCCTTGGGGAATGGCCACCTTTGTGTCAAGCCGCGTCCTCTAAAGCTGGTTCAGGCCTAGGTGTGGCTTGGACAGCAGCCACTGGCTGCCCGCCGCTCTCCCATTGCTGGGCCAGCCAGCCGCTCCACTCGTAGCCAGGGTCATCAAACAGCCGTTGGGCGCACCAGAACCAACTCACCCGATCCGTCACAGTCCATTGCTGCCGCCGCTGCTGGCCTGTGGGGTCTACGCTCACGCGCTGGTCCATCGCCACCTTTCACAGAGGCTCACACAATCCAGTCACGACGCTCGGCAAAGGCATAGAGCGCCCGCTCTTGAGAAGGCGATCCCACTGCACCCGCACAGACCTCCCGAACTGTGCGCAACGCTTCCGCCGCACTGGCACCCCCACGAATGAGATAGGCGGCTAACACGGTGCCCGTTCGCCCCTGCCCCATCAGACAATGCACCACGACCGCCTTGCCCAGCGTATGCTGCTCGTCGATAAACTCCAGCGCGCGTATTAGTTGCCCAGTCGTTGGAGGCGTCATGTCTGGCACGGGCAGATGCAGCACTGTGAGGGTATGTCTCGCCAGGGTGTCGGCGGCCAGTGGCGTTTCCGTCATCGAGAGGACCGCACCGACACCTCGCTCTTCCAGCCAGGTCAGCTCATCATCGAGCCTATCGCCCTCCTCAGACCGCCCTTCTTTTTTGCGCTCGAAAGGGTTGCCTCTCTCCCGGCCCCCCGGACGCGGGCAGCCCGCCAGCACACCCTCGATCACCCAATAAAAACCGTGCATAGTCTTTCTTGTACCTCCTCTGTTGTGTGCGTGCACTGCTGTTGGCGCGGCGCTCCACGCACATAGGCTTCTTTCTCACAAGTGTAGCAGGCGACGCTGAGAGATAAATCCGTCATCCGGGCAGGTTTCTCTGTGCCTCTTCCTGCCCAAAGGTCTAGGTCGCCCCCTAGACAGATGCGGGATGTCGTTGCGCTGGCCACGATGTATGCTCAATAGCAGCCTACCGCACCAGGTGCCTCACACGGAGTCACCAGGCAGGTGAGCCCTTTCCAGGGGTAGGAGGAGCAGAGGAGCAGAGCAGCCATGGCAGAAACACCAGCACAGCTAGCAGCACTGAGGCAGTTTTCCGATCAGTTGGCAAGCGTCGTCGAGCACGCGGCGCGTTCGATTGTCACTGTCGCAGCCAGGCCCCGCCAGCCGGCCACTGGGACCATCTGGCGCGCCGACACCGCAACCATTATCCTCACCGCCGACCATGTCATCGAGCGCAAGGACGAGATCAACGTCACTTTGCCAGATACACGCGAAGTCAAGGCCCACCTTATTGGCCGCGACCCCGGCACCGACCTGGCGGCGCTCCGCCTCCCCGATGTTGACCTGCGCACAGAGCACGTCGCCGCGGACACCAGCGAGCATCTGCGTATCGGCCATCTGGTGCTGGCGATCGGGCGGCCCACATCCGACGGGCCGCGTGTGTCGTTTGGCGCCGTCAGTGCGATTGATGGCCCCCACCGCTCCTGGCAGGGCAATGAACGTGAAGGCGTCATCTACCCGGATGTCACGCTCTATCCTGGGTTCTCCGGTGGCCCGCTGGTCGATCTGGCCGGGCGTGTGGTTGGCTTGAATAGCTCGCAGCTGACGCGCCAGCCCAGCAGTGCGCTGCCCGTGGCCACGCTGCGCCGCGTGGCCAACGCGCTGGTGCAGCATGGGTACGTGCCGCGGGGCTATCTGGGCGTCGGCACGCAGCAGGCCCCGCTGCCCGCCGCGCTGGCGCACAAAGTGGGCAGCACGCAACAGGCGGCGCTGCTCATTCTCACCGTCGAGCCTGGCAGCCCGGCAGAGCAGGCCGGATTAATGATGGGCGATCTGCTGGTGTCGCTGGGGAGCCAGCCCACAACGGATGGAGCCACGCTGCGTGCCCAGCTTGGGGCTGAGCGGCTGGGCCAGATGATTCCCGCGAAGATTCTGCGCGGTGGCGAGCCGCGCGACATCACCATCACCGTGGCCGAGCGGTCCGAGCGCTGAGCCAGCCTCTGTTGCAGGGAGCGCTTCAGAAAGGAGCTTCGTTCTATGTCGATAGCCTATCCGAGCCTGCACGACTTTTCCGAGGGGCTTGCCGCCCTGACCGCACAGGTGCACGCCAGTGTGGTGCAGGTGCATGCGGGCGGCAGGGGCATCGGGTCGGGCATCATCTGGCGTGTTGAAGCGCCCGATGCCGGCGGTGCAAGCGACGCCACCATCGTCACTAATGCACATGTGGTCCGCGCTACCAGCGAGAAGGCACTCACCGTGCAGCTGGCCGACCAGCGCCAGCTGCAGGGGACGCTCATCGCCGTTGACCCAGAACACGACCTAGCGGCGCTGCGTGTGCATGCCAGCGGACTGCAGCCGGCGCAGATCGGCCATGCGACCGCCCCGCGCGTCGGGGAACTGGTGCTGGCGGTGGGCCATCCGCTGGGGCGCGTCGGCGCGCTGACGCTCGGCGTCGTGGCGGCGCGTGCGCCAGCGGACCCCGACACCCGCCTAGAGCCAGTTGAGCCTGCTGACGATGCCCTCACGCATCCGGCAGCAGAGAGCGACCGTGCCCCTCGCCGCGAGCGGCGGTGGCACGGCGTCGATTTCATCCAGGCCGATATTCGTCTCTATCCCGGCAACTCCGGCGGGCCGCTCGCCGACGCGCACGGCCGGGTCGTCGGCGTGAACGCCATGATGGGCGGCGGGCTGGCGTTTGCCATTCCTAGCCGCGTGGTGGAACACTTCCTGGCCGAAGTCGGCCAGGCCACGTCACCGATCTCCCTGGGCGTGCAGGTGCTGACCGCACCCTTACCCGCCACGCTCCGTCAGCGGCTGCATATCCAGCAGGAGACGGCAGCGCTGGTCGTGGAAGTGGAGGCAGGCAGCCCTGCCGAAGCAGCGGGTATGATGGTCGGGGATGTGGTGCTGGCAGTGCAGGGCATTGTCGTCCAGGATGTGCAGCAGCTCACGCGGCTCCTGTGCCGCGCAGGCACAAGGGACAGCGAGAACCTGACGCTGTCGTTGCTGCGCGGTGGCGAGCGATTGGAGCTCGTGCTGCTGCTTGAGGGACGCGCCGCAGCGTAAACCATCAGATGCCCCCGGACTGCGATGAGCACTCACCTCAGTCTGGGGCCGCGGGCATGAACCGCCCTGTTGCGTCTTTGCAGAGAGGCTAGTACAGCCTGGCAAAAATCTCATACTCTTTAGACCTACTGTATGTCTCGGCGTAACTTCCGCGGTGGCATACACTTACGAGTTCGGTGATGGTAGAATCGCGCCAACTCATTGCGCATTAATTGCCGGTAGACTTGGCGGCAGATGTAGTCAGTGCCGGGTGTGCAGAAGACCTCCAGCAGGAGCACGCTCAACCCATAGCGAACCTGAGGCAGCGTCAAGGCCGGCGTCCACTGCTGCCCCCGGTGGGTTTCACCGATCAAGAACCAGACCGCGATCAGCGTCAACGCCATGTGATGATGCCAGCCCTCCCAGGTCCGCACCTGGTACGCGTCCATGCCCGCTTCCCCCTTGCCTCTTTGGAAGCTGGCTTCAATGCACGTGCCGGCTTTGATGACCCGCGCCAGTTCCCTCAGCGACGGCGCCTCCCGGTCTGGCTTGGCTCCATCAATCGGGGTCAGATAGTAACGATACCCATGGTGGGCATCCTGGTCGCGGGCATCCGGCGAAGACTGCCCCGCCAACGCGCCCTCGTCTGCGAGGGGACTCCGCGTGACCACCAGCCATTCGTGTGGCCCTGTCCGTTTGCGTTCGAGACGTGTCTGGACACGTCGTGTGACCATCTCGATCTCCACTGGGCCTTTTTCTCCGTCCCGCACCGTCACCCGGGTCCACCGATCTGGGTCAAGGGCGTGGCGCCAGGCGCTCACCGAGTGCCAGGGCGCTTTCGGCCGTCGTCCACGCCCTTGGTACGCAGGCAATGGCGCCTCCAGGTCGCGGATGATGGTGGTGCAGGGCACCCCCAGTACATAGCGTTCGCCCCGCTCCCGCAACGCCTGACGAAACCCCGTGTGGCGCCCCAGCTCATCGTCACCCGTCACCCAGCCGTGCGGCACCTGCGCCCCCCACAGGTCGAGCATCTCCAGACACTGCTCGTGACGCGTGCGATACGCCACGTTTTCGGGCACGTGGCATGCCTGGCGTCGGTGCTCGTCCCGGGCCCACTCCGCAGGCAGGGACAAACGGAAGTCAAGCAAGGCATGGTCGTGGCGAGACACATACCCCATGAAGACCCCCACCTGGCAGTTATCGACTTTGCCGCGGTGGCTGCACCACTGGCGCTTGACCCCCACCGAATGCGTCCCCCGCTTCGGGAAGCTGCTGGGATCAAAGGCGATGACGCCATCGGGTTCCCCCAACTGCTCGACCACCTCTCCGACCAACACCGTGATCAACGGGCGATGATCCCAGGACGCGGTGCCGATGAACTCTTGCAGGACCAGGCGCTCGACATTGACCAAGGCGGCGATCGTCTCGGCATTCTTGCGGTCCAAGTGGGACAGGAGACCTGCCAGATAGAAGTGCACGTTGCGCTGGCCGGCCTCGGTCTCAAGCGCGTGTTGATAGGGCACCACGAAGTCGCCCAGACGGTCAACCATGGATGCAAACACGTCGGGGGAAACGAGGCAGTCACGCAACAGGTCCGCTTGCCGTTGTGCCCACGCCGGGGTCATCTTTTCGCCTCCACAAGATGGCATATCGATACGGGATGCTGCTTGGAAGCGATTGATACAATAAGAGGTTACGCGACGCAACGGAGGGACATACAGTAGGTATAGATCATTGTGTGCTCATAGACAAATGTTCTGACGCCGCACGAACGACGCGCGGCGGCGCGGCATACCGCGGCCGCCGCAGCGGGGCTAGGTGGCCTGCTGGACCGTCAGCCCAACTTCCTGGCCAAACGATACCTCCAGGGTATGGCCGTCGGGATCGCGGAGGAAGGCCACATACCCGATGGGCGGACCCGTGTCTCGCGGCCCGTTGAGGAGCCGTCCTTCACCACGAGCTAACGCGCACAACCGATCCACTTCCTCCCGACTCGCGCATGCCACGCCCAAGTGGGCGGGAGGGACGAGTGGAGAGTCGACCTGGCTCCTTTCGGAGAGGACGATGACGAAGGGACGCGTTGTATCACTCAGCCACGCCACCTCGAACCCGGTCGCGGGCACCGTCCGACGGTGCACCACCTGCATCCGTGCGTACGTCGTGTAGAATGCGATGCTGTCGGTGAGGTTGCTCACAGGCAGTGCCACATGAGTAAGACCGCGATCGACCATCGCTCACCTCCTTATGGATCTCTGCTTCAGCTGCTGCTCACGATAGTGCACGAACATGGTCAAGAGATATCCAGGCTGCCGAGACCCTCTGATGTGCACAGCGCGCACATCGGAAAGTCTGATGAGTCGGACAAAGCGTGCGCCAAAATTGGGCGATGTGTTGCAGCCTCTGACAGGCAGCAATCGGGCCGTACCCTCAAAGGCCGTCCGTTGGCGGGCTGGCTTTGCGAGCCGCATCACGGGCAAGCGCCTCGGCAAAGAGGCGCGGGGAACCATGAAACGTCGTGGCCTGGAGTTGGGCCAGCACAGGGGGCAAGTCAATGAGGCCACGGATCGCCGCTGCTTCCAGGACACCAATCGTGCCGATCATGGTGATAGTACGCCGTGCGGCTTCCTCGCGGCCGTCATGGTCATCAATCACGAGGATAGCGTCAGGCAGTTCCTGCGCTAAGGGAATAGCTTCGCGTTCGCCAGCGCCCAACTTCGGAAACGCCACTGCGCTCAAGCCATGTTGAGGGGGCTGGACGGTCAACCAATTTGGGGGATGTGCCAGCCACTGCCGAACCACCTCTGGCGTTTCCGACCGCAGCAGTTCCTGATACACGGCTGGAGGGATCACCACGCGTTCATATAAAACCGGCAAGAGCGTTTCCTGGTGGATGAGGAGGAGATAATTGAGCGCGGACGTATCAGCAACCACCAGCATTAGAGGCCCAAGCGCTCATGCGTGGCGCGATCACGCTCCAGATCTTCCACGGTGTACCGTAAGTACACGCCATGCTCTTTCAAAAAGCCATGCACGTCCAGGCGCGTTTCATACCCCAGCAACCGGCGCACCTGCTCTTCACTCAACCAGCCTTCGCCATAGCCTTCCAGGGCAATCTGTTCGAGGATATGACGCGGCACATCCTCCCATGGCACGGACGCTGCCACATCATCCGGTAAATGAATAGCCACTTCCATAAGGACCTCCTTCACTCGCTCACGTTACCATAGCAGGAAAATGTCCCAGGGGCAACAAGACCCACTGGCCGTCGCCGTCGACTCCGGTAACGTGGTAGGCTCCCAGGTCGTTGGTGGCAACGAGGGGGAACGCTTGGACGCGCATGACCTTGGCCTGTGCATGGCCATGCGCCACCAAGGCTGCGAGCGTCTCGATCTGACGTTGCTGCTCCGCAAGGGTGCGTTCCTGGGCTTCCAGAGGCTCCCTGACAGCCTCTGCGCCCTTGCGGGAGACCGTAACGGCCATCAGCTCATGGTCGTCGTACAATCCCTCATGCCGGAAAGAGGGATAACGGGATATAGGCAAACGGCCCTCGTCCTCGGCTGCCGGCGCGGGCTTCGACGACTCGTGGGCTGATGTTCGGCGTGTGGGCATGCGGATTGTTGTGCCCCGTCATGGCTCCCTGTACAAGGGGAGCGTGCCACAATCGGCGCAGGCGCGGATACGTGTCAAAACCGGTCACACGCGCTATCCTCTTCTCCTGGTGCCTAGGCTTTGTGAGGGAGAGGGTTCACATGACCAATACAAACATGTCGCTCTTCGACGCCATCGCCAGTCAGCGGGCGATACGCCACTTCAGCGCACAACCCGTGTCCGACGAGGCAATTGAGATAATCCTCAATGCCGCCGTCCACGCGCCCAGTGGCGGCAACCGACAGCCATGGCGCTTTGTCGTGATTCGAGATGCCGCGCTCAAGCGTCAGCTCGGCCAGTGGTACCTGGCGGCGTGGCAGGTGGCGACCGCAGGCATGGCAGTCATAACCCAACCGTACCGCCACGGCGCGGAACTCGCCCAGCAGATGGCCACCGTGCCCGTGCTCATCCTCGCCTGCATCGATTACGGCACCGCGGGGATAGGGCCGGGACCGATCACGCGGGGCGCTTCGATCTACCCTGCTGTCCAGAATCTGCTGCTGGCCGCCGGCGCGCTCGGACTCGGCACCGTATTGACCACGCTGCATACGCAGTACGAACACGAGATCAAGGCGCTGCTGCGCATCCCCGAAACCGTCGAGACCGCGGCGCTGATTCCGGTCGGGTATCCCGCGGAGGGAGCGCGCGTGGGACGTGCTCGCCGGAGGCCGTTGTCCGAGGTCGTCTTTCACGAGAGGTGGGGCTAGAGCCAGCAACACGGGGGGGCGGGGTGCCTCTCATGGCCAGGCCTCGCAATGATCGGGCAGCAACGGAGACCCATGCCGTCACGGAGCCTGGGCTCATACGTGCCCGAAAACCCCTCGCATTTTCGCCATGCCGGCAGACCGTTGTTCGGACAGCCTGCCAGAGAAGCATTCGTGTGACCGGTTTGGGCGAACAGTCACGCAACACAGCCAGCGAGCGCTTCCTATGATCATCCCCTTTCTCCCTGTGCCAGCGCCGCCTCGGTCTCAGGCACCCAGAAGGTTGTGACGGCGAGACATGGCACACCCTGTGTTACTCCACGAGCGTCACTGGATCACCGACGTGAATGTGCCCGCCCGCCTGACTGGGCACCATCGCCACGCCAAAGGTCGGCTTCTCCTGCCCAAACACCTGGGTCAGGGTGGTGAGAATCGGCACGTCCCGTTCCCCGGTGGTGGGATTGGCGTGCGTCGCGAGACACCGGACTTTCGGCCGGACCACGTCAAACGTCACCGTGCCGATGCGCACCTTGCGCCCCACCCACCTGAGCTCTTCCCAGGCGTCCAGCCCCTCCAGCGCCATGTTGGAGCGAAAGCGCCGCTCGCTGACTTCGGCGTTCCCCAATGCCGCCGTCAGCGCGTGGAGACTGCCACGGCCGTGGAGCGTCACCTGCCCGGCTTCGGCGTCGTGGTAGCGCGGCGTGATGCCGTCGCCAATGACCCGGAGTGGGAGCCGCTCCGGGTGGCCCGCCAGCGGATTCTCGTCGAGCGTGAGCGCATACTCCGCCACCGCGGTCGCGAGCCGCTGTCTGCCTTCCTGAGTGAGGCCCGCATCCACTAACATGGTGCGGGCCAAGCTGAGGCGTACCCGCCGCGCCTCGGCCTCAAACCGCAGGTGCAGCCGGGCCAGCCCTGGGGTATTCATCAGGGCCAGCATCTCCGTTTTCTTACTCCAGGCATCATCGGCCGCGGCGGTATCCGCAAACCGGAGGCCGAGGACCCGGTCGCCGGCAATGCGCCCGTCGTCGAGCACCGTCAACATTTCGCACGCTTCGGGCGTGAAGCCTTTCACAGGATAACGATACAGGGCAGCGACGCGCGGCATGGGTTCCATCCTCCGTAGTCACGTGCGATAGTAAGCCTCAGCATTGATGCACAGGCCATTGTGCCATGAGAATAGGATAGCCGTAGAGTTTTCGGGCAGTTTTGACCGAGGCGTATTCTCAGGCAACAGAGGCTCTCCCCTCGGCGCGCTATCATAGCATAAGTGATGCAGAGAAGGCGCCAGGAAGCACAGCAGGCGAGCGCCGTCAGTACGTGTAATGAGACGGTGTTGGGCGACAAGTCACGCAACAAAGCCAGCAGGCGTGTCCCACGATGCGCATCGTGCTCCCTGCGCCAGGGCCGCGTCCGCCTAGGGCAGCCAACAAGGCATGTCACACTTAACGTGTACCCCAACGGTCCACGGCCCGCTCGGCTGGACCGTCGCGTGCCCCACACGCCAGGGCCAGCGCGTGCGCCCCGCTTACGCCTTCAATCGGACATCTTCATAGGGCGCCGAGTAGATATAGTCGGGAATCAGGCCCAAGCCGGAGACCGCCACCCGGGGGCCAGTGACACACAGGAAGCCCAGCTGCCAGATCGGCATGAAGGAGGCGTCGTCATATACCTTCTGTTGAATCTTGTGCAGCAACCCCTCCCGCGTTGTGCGGGTACGTTCGCGGGACTGCTGCTCGAACCACTGATCAATCTCAGGGTCCTTGAGGAACGACTGCACCCCTTTGCTGTACATAAACGCTTCGATGCGCGTGGCCGCGTTCCCCGGGGCGCCACTGCCCATAAAGGTCAGATTTTTCACCTTTTTTTCGCGCTGGGCGCCTTGGATGGCCGCCCGTTCGAGTGGCTGCACCTTGGCCCGAATCCCGATAGCCCCCAGATCGTTCACCACCGACTCAATGACACTCGCATAGACGGCATCACAGGAATAGTCCCCGGCATCGAACCCCTTGGCATACCCCGCCTCCTTGAGTAAGGCTTTTGCCTTCGTAGGATCGTACGCATACGGCTCGAAGGGCAGGGCAAAGTCATACGTCGCGGGGATAATGCCCCCCACCAGCTTCGAATAGCCCAGGGTCTCCGACTCGTTGATGGCTTGACGGTTGATGGCGTGATTGGCCGCCAGCCGCACCCGCTGGTCATGCCAGGGAGACTTCGGATCATACATGTCGACGAAGCAACCCCATTGGATGCCGGCCAGCGTGGGTTCTAACTTCAGGTTCGGATCGCGCTGGACGTCTTCCCCGAGGGTACTATAGATGGCATAGGTCACGTCGGCTTCGCGTTGTTTGAGCATGGCCAGCCGCGTGGCGGGTTCCGGCACACTCTTGAACACCAGCCGCTGCACCGCGGGCGTCTTGCGCCAATAGTCGGGGTAGGCTTCGAGCACCAGTTCGATGCCCGGGGTGTAACTCACAAAACGATAGGGTCCCAGGCCCACGGGCTGATTTTTAAAGGCGTCGTTGCCGATCTTCTCCGTATAGGTCTTCGGGACAATCCAGCCGGCGGCCGTCGCCGGGGTGGCGTAGAAGGTCAAAAAATCCGGCCAGGGGTCATGGAGCACAAACCGGATGTGGTGCGGATGGACAATCTCGATGGCCTTGACCTGCTTCTTCAGTTCCGCGGCACCCGCCCCTTTGTAGCGTTCAAAGCTGAACTGCACGTCCTCGGCCGTAAAGGGGTCGCCATTGTGGAACGTCACCCCTTGCCGCAGCTCGAAATCGTAGGTCAACCCATCCGCGCTTTCGTGCCATCTGGTCGCGAGGCAGGGCGCCATGGGCCCGTCCGGCATGGGTTTCACCAGCGCATCATGCAGGGCCCGCAGGCAGAGATACGGCGTAAGCAGCGCCCCGGTCTCCGCCGGATCAAACCACGTCGGCGCCAGGGTGATGTGCATCGCCCAGGTCATCTGCCCTGTAGGGACACCTTTCTGCGCCAGGGCGCGATGCCGGGAGGGCCACCCGTGCCACAGCGCCCATCCGGCGACGCTACTCAGTTGAGTTTATCCCGCTTTCTTTCTGGTATGATGCGCCTCTGATAGCACGAGACAGTGACAGGAGGCACGACCCATGGCTGGTTTACGGTTCACCGAGCTACAGTCCCGCCCGCTGGAGTTCCTGGATTTCACGAGCCTGACCCTCGACGAGTTTCAGCAGTTGATCCCACCCTTCGAGGCGGCGTTCCACGCCCGGATGGCGGCGTGGCGCATGGATGGAAAACCGCGGACTGCACGCCGGTTTGCCATCTACAAAAACTGTCCCCTCCCGACACCGGAAGATCGCCTCTTGTTCATTCTGGTCTACCTCAAAACCTATACCCTCCAGGTGGTGCACGGGCGCTTATTCGGGATGGTCCAGGGCAAAGCCAATCAGTGGATCCATGCCCTCCTCCCCGCGCTACTGGCGGCGCTGCGCGCCCTCGGCGATGCCCCCGCCCGCTCTCTCCCGGCCCTGGCCCAGCGCCTCGGCGTCTCGGAGACTGATGCGGCGCCCCTCGTCGCACCGCTGTTGGAGGAACCAGAACCAGGAGTCGCCGTCCCAGCCGCCCCGCCGGCGTCCCCCCTTTTGCCCATGACGGGACGGAACGGCGTATCGTCCGTCCCCAGGACCCTGCGGAACAGACGGCCTGTTATAGCGGCAAGAAAAAGGACCACACCGTCAAAAACGTCCTGCTCGTGAATGCCCTGCTCACGATCCTCTTTCTCAGTGACACCTACGGTGGCCGTGCGCATGATCTGCGCATCGCGGAGGTCACTCCCTACCCGCTCCCGGCTGGGAGTGGATTGTTGCAGGATCTGGGCTTTCTGTCGTTCACGCTCCCGGAGGTAGAGATCCTCATGCCGACGAAGAAGCCCCGCGGTGCGGAGCTCACCCTGGAGCAAGACCTGGCCAACCAGGTGCTCCACCAGCGGCGACTCCGGATCGAGCATGTCAACAGCAGCGTCAAGCGGTGTCGCATTGTGAAAGACCGGATCCGCTTGTGGAAGGAGGGCATCCGCGATCTCGTGATGGAGCTCTGTTGTGCCCTGCACAATTTCCGGGTGCGCCTGCACCCCTGGCTACCCATGATTTAATCGGGATAAACTCAATTCTCTTCAATCTCAAACACTACTGGCGCTTTGTGGACTTCGAAGTCCTTGAACTCAAAGCACTTTCACAGGGGGTGGACGAGAAAGCCGCATGAACACAGGCCGAACTCAAAGATCGGAATAGCCAGGATTTTCTGAAAGATGGATTGACGAGCAGCCACACATCGGGGACATTCCTGCCAACGAGGTGCCAATCTCATTGGTGGAGGAACATCCCGATGTGCTGCTTGCGTTTTACCATGTCTTCCTCGGATCGTAAAGAAGTGGAACACCAACTGAAGACGGCTCAGCACCTGGGGAACCTGCGCCAGGTCAAGTATCTCCTCACTATCCTCGCGGTCATGGACGGCCAGAGTTTCGCGCAGGTCGCTGTGGTCTTACGCGTGCAGGAGAAGACCGTCATCAAATGGGTCGGCGTGTTCTGTTGCTATGGCCTCCAGGGTGCACCGCACCAGAAGCCCACAGGGCGCCCACCCACACTCACCCCGACGCAGCAAGCCGCTCTCGCCACCCTCATTGACGAGGGGCCGGTCAAGGCGGGGTTCAGCGGCGCCTGCTGGCGTTCGCCCATGATGCAGCAGCTGATTTACGACCGCTTCGGCGTCTTCTCCAACGTCTTCTACATCGCCCAGTTGCTGAAGAACTTGGGCTTTAGCTTTCAAAAAGCGGCCTTGGTCTCCGATCATCTGGATAAAGACAAACGGCAGGCGTGGCGCACCACGACGTGGCCACAGATACTGCGCCGTGCCAAAGAGCGGAAGGCCCTGCTGCTGTTTGGCGATGAAGCGTCGTTTCCACAGTGGGGCACGCTCACGTCCACGTGGGCGCGGCGCGGCCAGCAACCCCAGGTGAAGACGTGTGGTAAGCGCAAAGGCTATAAAGTCTTCGGCCTGATCGACTCCTTCACGGGGCACTTCTTTTATCAAGGGCAGGACGGTCGCCTCAACTCTGCCGCCTCCATTACCTTTCTCACGCGTGTCCTGGCGCAAACCACCCAACCCATCATCCTCATTCAGGATGGGGCGAAGTATCATACCAGCGCCGAGACCAAAGCCTTCTTCGCCCAGCAGACGGCCCGGCTGCAAATCGTCCAGCTGCCGACCTATTCGCCGGACTACAACCCGATTGAGAAGCTCTGGAAGAAGATCAAACAGCAGGACACCCACCTGCACTACTTTCCGACGTTTGAGGCCCTGACGGAGAAGGTCGAGCAGGCC
>Ga0209382_10006855_pt1 | contig 14595 bp, 11 predicted proteins | sample SoiMetdeltSBSDD5_FD_187599 | JGI IMG/M metagenome (GOLD analysis project Ga0209382, IMG submission 187599) | Bulk soil microbial communities from a Populus tree surrounding site in Tennessee, USA - Soil MetaG P. deltoides SBSDD5 (SPAdes) (version 2) | ecosystem: Environmental > Terrestrial >... | reverse complement strand
GCGGCTCGCCGCTCGCGGTCAGACATCGGAGGCCGTCGACCGCTGGCTGGCCGCGATACGTTTTTCCCGGCACCTGGCCCAGGGAGGAACGCTGATCAGCCTGTTCTCAGCACAGTCCATCCTGGTACCGACACTGCGCGCGCTGGCCAACGAGACGTCACGCCTGAGTGCCGACTCCAGAGCGAACGTTGCCGCTGTCGTGCGGATGCTTCCGGAAACAGCGTTCGACTGGCCGGATGCCATGCGCCTGGAAGAGAGCGTGCTGGCCACCGGCGTTCGTTTGAAACTTGTGCCCAACGTGACGACTCAGGATCTTGGTGCGCTACGCACAGCCATGCCCCAGATCTCGGACGCGATGCAAATGTCCCCTGACCGAGCGCGTACGGCGTTGGCTGGCATCAAGCTTGGGTCGCTTCCGTATCCGTCGCCCATCAAAGTCAACGACCAGCGTGCGGTGATTCGTGCCGCACGACAGCGCGTGCTCGATGCCGTGACGCAATAGCCCGACATGCGGTTGTAGACTGAAGCGATGAGCCTCGAACGACCGGCCGACCTAAAGGCGTTCTGCGACGCGGTGCTCTCCGGCAACGTGTCTCGCACACGGGAGCTCCTCGCGTCGGAACCGGTACGGGCAAAGGTCAACGAACCGATGTTTGCGTTCGGTCAGCGCGCGGCCCACATCGCCGCGAAGAACGTCGACCTGCTGACCGCCTTGATCGAGGCCGGCGCCGATGTGAACCGGAAGAGCGACTGGGAGAACGGTCCCTACACGGTGCTCGACAACGCCGACGAAGACAGCGCGCGATTCCTGCTGGCTCGCGGTGCGGTGTTGACGCCAAATGTGGCCGCCCGGCTTGGCTGGTTCGACGAGCTGCAGCGGCTCATCGACGCCGATGGCGCCCTGGTGCATGCGCGGGGTGGAGACGGTCAGCAGCCACTGCACGAAGCGAACACCGTCGCCATCACCGACTTCCTCCTGGACCGCGGCGCTGGAATCGACGTGCGCTGTATCGATCACACGTCGACGGCCGCGCAATACGCGCTGGTGGACCGACCCCACGTCTGCCGTCGTCTGCTCGAGCGCGGGGCCACTCCCGACATCTTCATGGCGGCTCACCTCGGCGATGTATCTCTGGCAACACGCGTGCTGGACACCGATCCGTCGTGCGTGCAGGCGTGCGTCAACGAGCCCGGATACGACATGGTTCCTCCCTTGAGCATCTATTGCTGGACGCTCGGGTTCGGCCTGTCGCCACACGACGTCGCGATGAGACGCGGTCATCACGCCGTCCACGAGTTGCTCATGGCCAGAAGTCCGGCAGCGGTCCGATTCATCAATGCCGCGATGGCCGCGGATGAACAGCAGACGAACGCGCTGCTCGCGCAGGACCCGTCTCTCCTCATGTCTCTCAAACGTAAGGCTCACGGTCATCTGGCGATGGCGATTTTCCACGGGCACTTCGCTGCCGCCGAGCTCATGCTTCGTCTCGGCTTCGACCCGTCCGCTCCGGGAGTCGATGGCGGGACCGCGCTGCACGCGGCCTGTTGGGTGGGGAACGTCCAGATGGTGGAACGACTCATCGCGCGCGGTGGTGTGCCGATCGACGCGAGAGATCCGACGCACCAGAGCACACCGCTCGGCTGGGCGGCGTTCGGATCGGTACATCGGAAAGCGGCCGGCGCCGATTACCCGGGCGTCGTCGACCGTCTCGTCGCTGCGGGCGCAGACATCACAGCGCCGGGCAACGGTGAGGGCCTCACGCTGCTGGAAATGGCCCAGGGAAATTCGGTGATGCGGGCGGCGCTGCGCCGCCACGGCGCCACGTAGTGGCGCCTCCATAGTTGCCAGGTAGCTCAGCTCACGCCGCGCACAACGCGAAGACGTTGCCTTCGGGATCGACCGCTTCGATGCCGCCCCACGGACGACGCAGGAGCGGAAGCCCCATCGACTCAATCTTTGTGAGCGTGGCCTCGACGTCCTGCACTTCGAATGTGAGCTTGGCGGCCGTCTGCTCGCGCGGCCTTGGCGGCGACTCGATTTGGATCCCGGCCGCGACGGAGGCAGGAATCGCATGGAGCGAAAACTGCGAATCCTTGAACTCCACCCAATTGTCCTGCCGCGTGTCGTCGTTCGGTTTCATTCCCAGGACATCAGCGTAAAACGACGTCATCCGGTTCAGATCCTTCACGAACAGCATGGCGCCGTGCAGTCGCATATCTCACATTGTTTCAAAACTTCGGTCCTCCGCCAAAGGCCACGACATCGCCGTTGGAGAACCTGATCTCCCCGGCTCCCACGATGTGCGAGGACTTTCTGGCGTCATCGGGTCGCGTCAGCAGCACGGTTTGCGCATCGTTCATATACAGCGGACTGCGAGGTGGCCAGACGCGAGCGGAGATCGGGGTGCCCGGTTTCAGCCGCTCCTTCATCGAGCCCGCCTGACGTAACGCGTTGTTGAGCGAAGAGCCATGGACAATCCATGTCTCCACTTCGCCCTTTTCATTCTTCGACTGGAGAAATAGAAGAACGTGTGGGTTGATCCACTCCACGCGCAGAACCTCGCCTTCCAACGTGATGGCTTTGGACATATCGAAGTAGAGCGGATTGGAGTGATGGGCAGTCGCCGGGATACCGGACGCGATGAGGACCGAGAGCACGGTCGTCGCAAACGCGCGTGTCATGGATACTCCTCCCTTGTGACTCGTCGGGAATCGGCGCATCCATACGGTATGGAGGGAGTGTTACTCGTTTGTTACGACGTCGCGGGCCGCTTAAGGGCGGCCCCTACGTTCTTGCTACTTCGTTTGCCTTGGCGGTGCGCTGAGCGCGAACACGAAGCGTTCGCCGTCGGGCGTCGCGACGCTGCTCAACTGCGCCGGGCCTCCGACGCCGGGCGGCAGCGCAAACAGCACACGCGGCGTCCCTGACTCGACGCCGGAAGCGGTACTCGAGATCTCCGCAGCCATCACCAGCGGCTTCGGCGGCTGTGACATGAACAGCAGCTCGCGGCCGTCCCGGCGCCAGAACAGTCCGCCAATCGCGTTGTCGATCGAGACCTGTCGCCGCGAACCCTTCAGGGAGGCGGCCAGGCTCGCGGGCGATGAGGCATCGAGCGGCAGCACGTAGACGTGGAACCGGCCCGGCGGTTGGGCGAGCCCGTTGAACGCGAGCAATCGTCCATCGGGCGAGAATCGTCCGCCTCGCGCATTCGTCAGTTCGACGGGTGTGCCATCGCCGGCGAGCGGCATGACGAACAACGAATCGTTGCTCCAGAACGTCAGCAGCGTCCCGTCGGCGGACCAGTCGGTGAGGAAGATCGTCGCGGCGCTGGTGTGTTGATACAACCGCTCCTCGGCGCTCTTCCCGTCCACGGCCCGGCGATAGACTCCGTATCTGTTGTCGCGCACCGAGACAAAGGCGACCGAGCGGCCATCAGTTGACCAGACCGGTGTCATGTCACGCGCCTCGTCGCTGGTCAGCGCGCGGCCGGTGCCGGTGGCGACGTCGTAGATCCAGATGTCCTCGGAGCCGGTTTCGTTGTCCACACGCAGGGCGGCAACCTGTTTTCCGTCGGGTGACATGGCCGCGTGCTGCAGAAACGCTGGCTCGGCGACGCGGTTGGTGACGGCGCCGCCGCGATCGAGGAGCGTCAACTGCTGCCGGCCACCGCGCTCGCGGTTGGCGCGCGCGAGGAAGCGACCGAGCGTGCCATTTTTGCCCGCGACCTGAATCGTTTGTTTCATCCGCTGGCCAAGCGCGTCCTGGAACGCTGGCTTGTCAGCCGCGTTCACCACTTCGAAATCGAACATGACTGCTCCCATCTCGTCGAACGACTGCTCGCCGAACACCGCCCGTCGCGGCGGGTTGGCGGGGTTGCGCGGATTGTCGGTCGAGTTGTCATAGGTGATGGCCACGTCGATCCGCGTGCCTTTCGGCAGCGTGAATGGCTCCTTGTAGATGTAGCTGTCCTGCCAGTTGAAGTCCCAGTCCCTGATCGACAGCAGCGACCGCCTGGATCCGTCCGGCATCGTCGCCACGGCGTTCATCTGTCGCGCCAGGTAATGCGCGTGCGCGCCCGTCTGATAGACGCGCACGTCTCCGGGCAGCGTGAACGAATCGCGAATCGTGTAGTCCTTCGTCCCCGCGGCGATATCGATGCCGGCGCCGATGCCGAACAGCGACGGCACTTCGACCGACATCAGGTTCTTGTCGGGCGGCTGCTCAGCAAAGTAGAACCCGATGAGCGACTTCTCGGTCTCGGGCTTGCCGCTTGGATGGAAGTGCACCTGGAGCAGAAAATCCGATCCCTTTGGCAGTCGCGCGGCGACTCCATCAGCGAGCATGCGCGGCGTGGCGCCAACGGCCCACCCGCCAAGTCCTTGCGAATCGTTCTGTCCGTTGCCGTTAATCACGCCGACCGTGCCCATGCCGCCGAACCCAGGTCGGCCGTCGGCGCCGTCGAGCGCCGCCAGGCTGCCGCCCGGCACGTGCGCGAAGATCGCGTGGTGCACGACCGTGCGCGCACCCGGTCGGTACTCGATGCCACGCACCCATTTGTCTTCAGTGAGTCGCGTCGGGATGACGAAGTTCCGGAAGACGTCCGGTCCTGTCGCGCGCACCTCGAACCCGGCGGGCATCTCGATGACGAGATCCGGCTTGCCCAGTTGCCAGCCGTCGGCGGCGAACTCCGGCAACTTCGGCATTCGGCCCTCATCGCCGCGTGTCATCCCCCGCTTGACCCAGTCGGCGATCGTCGCGATCTGCGCGTCGGTCAACCGCCGCTCGCCGACAAAGCCGCCGAACTCCGTGTCGCCATGCCACGGTGGCATGTAGCGCGACGCCGTGACACGCGCGATCAGCGCGCCGCGCTTCGCCACGTCCTCATACGAGATGAGCGAGAACGGGGCCGCCTCGCCCGGCCGGTGGCATGTGACGCACTGCGTGTACACGATCGGCGCGACGTGCTCGGTGAACGTGACGGCCGCCGGCGCCTGCGAGCGTTCCGCGCGGGAGGCCTGAGCAAACACGGCGGCTGAGGCGATCACCATCAGCGCGAATAGAGAGAGCAGCAAGTATCGGCGCATGGGTCACTTTCTGCGAATCGAAGCGGGATCAGTGATGTAACACCCGAGCGCTTCGGTCTCGGGTGCCGGTACCGGCCGGCCGACGAGCAACGCGTCGAGCGACACGCGCAAGTCGTGCGACGTAACATGCTGACGTGGCCTGCCGATGTCGGCGTAAGCATTGTCGATGCGACCGCGATAGCGAACGCTGCCGCTGCCGTCGACGACGACCACTGACGGCGTGACGGTAGCGTTCGCTCGCTTCGCCACAACACGCGTGCGATCCACAGCCGCAATCATCGAACCGTATCCGTAATCACGCAGGTGCGTGCGAACCGCGGCATCGAGCGCCGCCGGCGTGGCGCCGAGGTCCACGTCCTCGTAGACCAGCGTGCACTCCACGCCGCGCGCCGCGTAGTCACGGCAGACCTGCTGAATCGTCGGCGCGTACCAGTTCGAGATCGGACAATCGGTGGCGACGAAGAAGATGGCGCTCGCCGGACTCTTCGGCGCAAACAGCGCAAATGCCCGGCCATCAACACTGCGCATCTGCAGACCATCGGCCGCAGCGCTCAGTGCAGTCGCACACAACACGGCACACAGAACCAGGGATGGGAATCGCATGCCCACCAACCACGAACCACCAACCACCAACTAGTGTCGATGTTCTAGGTATCGCATTGTCGATAATCGAGGTATGCTTGTCAAGTCATGCCCAAGCCTTCCGATCTGCTGCAGGGAACACTCGATCTCCTCATCTTGAAGACTCTGGCTCGCGAGCCGATGCACGGCTGGGCGATCGCCAAACGCATACAACTGCTGTCCGACGAAGTGCTGTCCGTGCAACAAGGCTCGCTTTATCCGGCGCTCCATCGCCTGGAGAATCAGGGATGGATTGCCGCCGAGTGGAAGAGCAGCGAGCACGGACGCGACGCCAAGGTCTATGAGCTCACGCGCGATGGCCGGCGCCAGTTGACGCGCGAGCTCGAATCGTGGAACCGGCTGTCGTCGGCGGTCGGCCTGCTGCTCGAGCGGGCGTAAATGTCTCTCCGGCTCCTGCGGGTTGCACGTCAGCGGCTGCGAGCGCTCTTTCGACCCGACGCCGTAGACGACGAGCTCGCCAGGGAGCTGTCGTTCCATCTCGAACAACTGACGCAGGAGTACGTCGAACGGGGACTATCCGAACACGAGGCGCGGCTCGCCGCCCGGCGCGCCGTCGGCAACATCCCTCTCCTCGAAGAACAAAGCCGCGATACACGGCAAGTCACATGGCTGCACGATCTCCGGCAGGACGTCGTCTACGGCGCACGCATGCTGCGGCGCAATCCCGGCTTCACCGTCGTCGCGCTCGCCTCGCTCGCGCTGGGGATCGGCGCCAACACCGCGATTTTGAGCGTGATCGACGCGGTGCTGCGCGATAGCCTGCCCATTCCTCGCGACGATCGCGTCGTGGTACTTCGCACGTTTCCACTGGAGAGCCCTGGCCAGGAAACACATGCGCGCATCGTCGACTACTTCGCCTGGCGCGACGAGAACCGCTCGTTCTCGGTCATGGGCGCGGCGATGGGTCACAACGCCGACTTCGGTGCGGACGACGGTGGCGCCCCGCCGGAGCGCATCGGCGGACAATCGATGACGGCCGACGCCTTTGCCGCGCTCGGCGTGCAACCTCTGCTCGGCCGGACGTTCACCGTCGAGGATGAACAGGACGCCGCGAACGCGCCCTCGCGCCTCATCATCCTGAGTCATCAGTTGTGGCAGCGCCGCTTTTTCGGACGGCTCGACATCATTGGTCAGCAGGTGCGCGTCGACCGGATCAACCGGACCGTCATCGCTGTCATGCCCGAAGCGTTCCGGTATCCCAACGAACAGACCTCCTACTGGATCCCCCTGACCATGGACCGGTCGCAGGACCGCAACCCACAGCGATTCTTCGTCGTCACGGCGCGTTTGAAAGACGATGTCTCGATCGAGCAAGCGCAGTCGGATCTCGAGGCGATTGCCGCACGGCTCGCACGTGTCGATCCAGACCGGCATACCGGCTGGGGCATCCGCGTGAAGCCGGTCCGCGATGCAATGCTCGGTTGGACCCGCGGGCGTCTCTACACGCTCGAAGCCGCCGTCGTCCTTGTGCTGCTCGTGGCGTGCGCAAATGTCGCGGGACTGCTGTTGGCGCGCGGGCTCGTCCGCGGTCCCGAGATCGCGCTTCGCGCGGCCCTTGGCGCCGGCCGTGGTCGTATCGTTCGCCAACTGTTGACGGAAAGCGTCCTGCTCGCGGTCGGCGGCGGTGCGCTCGGCCTGGTCGTCGCCTGGGTTGGCATCCGAGCGCTCGTCGCCATGGATCCTCCGCCCGGCGGCGTGGCGATTGGCGACATCGCGCTGAGCGCGCGTACGCTCGGCGGAACGGCTCTCATCGCGATCGTGACCGGAGTGCTGTATGGGGTTGCCCCTGCGCTCGTGCATGCACGGGCGTCCCTGACCGACACATTGAAGGAGCCGAGCGGCGGAACCAGTTCCCGCCAACCTCGATTGAGGAGCGCGCTGGTGGCGGTGCAGGTCGCCGTCACGATCATCCTGCTCGTTGGTGCCGGCCTGCTGATGAAGAGTTTCGTGCTCGTGATGTCGCGCGATCTGCGGTTCGACACCGAGCGTTTGCTCACGTTCGAAGTGCACATACCACTGAGCGATTACCTGCAGCGCCGGGGTATGGTCGATGGCCTGCCCTACTACCGGATCTCGCCCCCACCCTCCATTGCACTGGAGAGGATCTATCATGGGCTGCGCGCGATACCTGGTGCGCAGGCAGTGGCCGGCGCCTCCGTTCCTCTTCTCAACAGCGTCGTCGTGCCGTCGGCGAGGATCAGTCTTGACGCGCAACCCGCACGCACGGACACGCCCAGCGCGCCATCGGCGAGCTTTGCGATCGGTGTCGGTGCGTCGGCCTCACACCTCGACGAGCGGCGCACGTTGACCGCCGCCTATTTCCTGGTGACGCCTGAGTTCTTCACGTCGATTCGCTCGCCGCAGCTTCACGGCCGCGATTTCACCGAGCGCGACACCGCCGCCGGACAATGGGTGGCGATCATCAACGAAAGCGCTGCGAACCGGTTCTGGCCCGACTCGGATCCGCTCGGCCAGACGTTCACGATTCTGAATTCCCCCGAAGAGCGCCCGCGCACGGTGATTGGGATCGTGCGTGACATTCCTCTGACGCTCGAGGGTGAACTCCGGCCGGCGATCTACACGTCGTACCTGCAGCAACCGGCCGGACATCCGTCGCTGGGCGTCAACATCTTCGGTCAGATGATGTTCATGGTACGCAGTACTGGCGATCCTATGAGCCTCCTGCCGGCAGTACGCCGCGTCGTTGGCGAGGTCGATCGTGATCGCCCGTTGTCGAACGTCGCGACAATGGACCAGCGACTGCAGGGTGTGATTCCCCGACGCGGCTATTTCGTCTTCGCGATCGGCGTCTTTGCGATGACGGCGACTCTGCTGGCCGCGATCGGCATCTACGGTGTAATGGCGTATTCGGTGACACAGCGCACGCGGGAGATCGGCATTCGCGTCGCGCTCGGTGCCGCGGCGCACGAGGTGATCGCGGCGGTCGGCAGGCACGTCATCCTGGTGGTCGCGTTCGGCCTGGTCGCCGGCCTGGCTGGGGCGCTGGCGGCGACGCAGCTCCTGCAGTCGCAGCTGTGGGGCGTCGCGCCGACTGACCCGACGACGTTCGCGTTGGTGTCACTGCTCCTCGGCCTCGTCGCCGTGATCGCGGCGTTCTTCCCGATGCGCCGGGCGCTCGGCGTCGACCCGACCATCGCGCTGCGCTGCGAGTAACGCGCCGCGACTCACCTACCGAGACCTACCGACTCGAGCGAGACTTCCTGGGGCAGCCCGACGTACTGCTCCGCGAGGCTGGTCATCGCCGCGCGAGAACTGGTCAGGTAATCAAGGTCGGCGATCTGGCGCTGATGGTCGAAGGCGCTTTCGTCGGGAGAACGGTGCAGCGTCGACGTCATCCACCAGGAGAACCGTTGCGCCTTCCAGACCCGGCGCAGGCAGACGTCCGAGTACTCATCGAGGAATGTTGTCGCGCCATCTGCGTAGAAGGCCTTCAGCGCTCTCGCCAGCACTAGGACGTCCGATACCGCCAGGTTCAGCCCCTTCGCGCCCGTCGGGGGAACGATGTGTGCGGCATCACCGGCGAGAAACAACTGCTCATAGCGCATCGGCGCGGCGACGAAACTGCGCATCGGCGTCACACCTTTCTGAATGATATGGCCGACAGCCGGTTTCCAGCCGTCGCGGGTCGCCATCCGCGTGAGCATCTCCTGCCAGATTGCCTCGTCCGTCCAGTTCTCGATGTGTTCCTCGGGAGGGACCTGGAGATAGAGCCTGGTGATCTTCGTCGAGCGCATGCTGAACAACGCGAAGCCGCGCTCGTGAAGCGTGTAGACGAGTTCGTCACACGACGGCGCGGCCTCGGCAAGAATGCCGAGCCACCCAAAGGGATACACGCGCTCGTAGACGGAGAGCACGCCAGACGGGATGGACGGACGGCAGGTGCCGTGAAACCCGTCGCAGCCGGCAATGAAATCACACTGCAACTCGTGATCGACATCGCCATGCCGAAAGCGGATCACCGGCGTCGACGAATCGAGCGCCCCGACCGACACGTGCTCGGCCTCGAAATACAGCGGACGCGCAGTCGCCAGGCGTGCGTCGATCAGATCCTTCACGACCTCATTCTGGCCGTAGACCGTGATCGCCTTGCCACCAGTCAGCTCCGCCAGGTTGATGTGATGCCGCTGTCCGAGAAAGGAGATGTAGAGGCCGTCGTGCCGCAGGCCCTCGCGCTGCAGGTTCTCGCCGACGCCCATCGCGCGCAGCAGATCCACCGTCCCCTGCTCGAGGACACCGGCCCTCACGCGGTCAATGACGTACTCGCGGCTGCGGTTCTCGATGACGACAGAGTCGATGCCGTTGAGATGCAGGAGATGCGCGAGCATGAGTCCCGCCGGCCCGGCACCGACGATGCCCACCTGTGTTCGGAGGGCACTCACGTCAGATCAGAATCCTGTGCTACAGACAAAGTTCGAAGCCTCGTCGGTGCTGCCGCTGCCTTTGTACTTTGCGACCAGCGGATACGCGCACAACGGTCGTGATCGTGTCACAACTCCACTCTGATCGCGACGTGTCGCTGGCAGCGTGTCCGGCGCCTTGCCGTCCTCCACCGAGGCGAGCAGCGCCTCCATGAGACCGGTCGGCTGCGGCCCTGCGGCGCCGGCGCAATGCGTGACGCCCGGCGCCATGAACAGCCGCATGAACTCGGACGTCTTCTTCGCGCCGCCCATCTCCTGCTGTACCCGGGTGTAGTAGTCGATGCTGCCTTCGGCGGTGATCAACTGGTCGGCCCAACCATGCCACACGATCGCCTTGCCGCTGCGATCGCGGAACCCCGTCAGATCGGGGTTGTCGGTGGCTATCATGTTCGCGTACTGCTCCACTGATTGATACTCTCTACGACTCCAGAAACGGCGCGGGACCCGATGGCGGCTGAAGCCATTGATGATCTTTGAAGACCGCGGTCAATTCCTCCCGGAGCCAGATGCTGCGCGGCTCGTTGTCAAATCGACGATGCCAGTGCAGTTTCAGATCGTATGTCACGTCGAACGGCGGCAGTGCGGCAGCAACCCGCGATGTGATCGAGGCGAATCGGGTGACCACGGCGTACGGCAGGGTTGCCACCAGCTGCGTGTCCATCACGATGAACGGCACGCTGAGGACGTTGGACGTGTACAGCGCGACCTTGCGGCGCATCCTTCGTCGCTCCAGGAATCGCTCGAGCACTTCCTGACTTCGTCCGACGCGACGAATAACGACGTGTTCGGCAGCCAGATAGGCGGACACCGTCAGACGGCTCTTCCACAGCGAGTGCCCAGCGCGCATCAGGCACGCGAACCCGTGCCTCGACAGCCGCCGCTGACGGAAGTTGCGCTGTGCCAATGCCGGGAAATAGCCTGCTGCGATATCGACGTCGCCCTTCTCCAGGGCCTCGGCGAGTTGTGGGTCCGGCAGCGTGACAGTGCTCACCGGACATTTCGGTGCGCGGGTCCGCAGATGATCCAGGATCGACGGGAGAAATGCCATCTCGGCGATGTCGGAGAGCCCCAACACGATCGCCCGCGTGCTCGTGGCTGGATCGAAGCGCTCGCCTTTGAGCAGTTCCTCCTGGAGATGCTCCAGGTGCGGGCGTGCCGCGCGAACGATCGTATGCGCACGCGGGGTGGGAACGATCCCGCCCGGTCCCCGAACGAAGAGCGGGTCGTCGAATGCCTCGCGAAGACGGCGCAGCGCATGGCTCACTGCGGGCTGGCTCATGCCGAGCCGTCGCGCAGTACGACTGACACTCAGCTCGTCGTAGAGCGCAATTGCGATCGGCAGCAGATTGAAATCGAGAGTCTTCGGAGCCAATACGTCCGTCAGAGAGAACTCGTGACCGTGTGCGACATGAGCCTCTCTGCTCAGCTCGATCGAGTCAATGTCGAATATCCGTTATCGGAATTCGGAATATCTCACTCCAGCGTCTTCGCAACTCGGAAACCCAGGTAGTTTCGTCCTCGCTGCGTCGCCGGATACGGCGCACCACGGCGGGCTGATCGCTGCATGTACGGGTTGCTCAGGAAGGTCCCGTCACGGAAGACGCGGTTCGCACAGTTCCCTTCTTTGTTTGCCCCGCCATCGGCCGGGGTGTGCGCGCGATCAGCCTCGTAGCAGTCCTCTACCCACTCGAAGACGTTGCCGTGCATGTCGTGGAGTCCGAACGCGTTGGCCGGGAACGAGGCCACGGGAGCCGTTCGATCAGTCCAGACATCGCGGCCTTCGGCCTTTCCTCCGAGTCCCGGCCCTGGACCGCCGAAGTTGCCGTAGTTGTGATCGAGTGTGGTGCCCCAGGGATAGGGTGTCGTTGTCCCGGCGCGCGCCGCGTATTCCCACTCTGCTTCAGATGGCAACCGATAGACGTCGTCCTTGCCGATCTTCCAGTTCAACCATCCGACGAAGTTCTGCGCGTCGAACCAGCTCATGCCAACTGCGGGACGCGACCCACGGCCCCAATCAGCAAATGTCTTGTTCGGCGTGCCGTCGGCGTTCGTTCGCAGCGCCTGTTCGACGCCGGGTCCGTCACACCAGCGATCGCGCACGCACGCCTCCCACTGATCCCAGGTGACCTCGGTCTTGCCAATCGCGAACGCGCGCGCAATCGACACTCGCCGCTGGATTTCATTGTCGCGTCGATCGGGCTCGTCGGCTGGAGATCCCATCATGAACGAGCCCGGCGGGAGGGCCACCATCTCCGGGCAGTTGCGGCAGTCCCTGAACGTGTGCCCGGGTTTTGCCGCGTCGCGCTGTTGCGCGGCGGCTCCGACTGTCGAAAGCACAGTCATGAGAGCGAGAGCGACAACGGTTGCGATGTGCCGAGCCACGAGACTCCTCCTGTGATCCTCGCATTCGCTGTGACGAGTGCTCGTTGTCGAGACCGATCTCAGCGATCCATCCATGTCGGACGTAATCTTCACTCAGCCTGTCCGCCAACACAAACCGGCGACGCCGCTATTCCTGGCGGGAATAACGCTCATCACGTTTGACGGCTTCGGAGTCGCTTCGGCAGTATCCGCCAGGCCTGCAACGACGCCACGCGCGCCGGCAGTGCCCGTGTGTCCCGACATCAAGGAGCGCCCGCATGCATCACATGTTGTCGCTGGGGTCCGTCGTCCTGTTCGCGTTGATGCTCCCGTCGCTCGCGGCGGCACAGGGCGCCTTGGAGCGCGCCACCTTGACCGGCACCGTGCGCGACGCGTCAGGCGCCGTCCTGCCGGGCGTCACTGTGGAAGCCGCGAGTCCGGCACTCATCGAAAAGGTCCGCACGGCCGTCACCGACAGCGCCGGCGTGTATCGGATCGTGAACCTCGACCCAGGCGTGTACACGCTCACGTTCTCGCTCGAGGGCTTCAGTCAGGTCAAGCGCGAGAACATCGAGTTGAGAGGCTCGGCGACGCAGACGATTCCAATCGACATGCGGGTCGGCAATATCACTGAAACCGTCATCGTCAGCGGCGAAAGCCCGGTCGTGGACGTCCAGTCCACCCGCCGCGAAGCGGTGGTCGATGGCGATGTGATCGCAGTGCTCCCGGGCACGCGCTCGACAGGATCGCTCATCACCATGGTCCCAGGCGTGGAGACCTTCGGTGCGGCGCTGAATCCGTCTCCGGGACTCGTCTTCTTCTTCTCGAGGGGAGGGCCGAACAGCGAAGGTCGCTTCAACGTGAACGGCATGCCGGTCGCCAACGCGTTCGCGGGCGGCGGCGGGTCCTCTTTGATCTACGACACGGTCAACGTCGATGAAATCGCGTTCACGGTAGCTGGCGGTATGGGCGAGACTGACGTGGGCGGACCGGTACTCAACATCGTCCCGCGATCGGGTGGAAATGACTTCCACGGACAGGCCTTCACGAACTTTTCGAACGACAGTCTGCGGGGGAACAACCTCACGCCGGAGCTGACGGCACCACCACCGGGGCCAAACCTCCGCGAGACGCCGGGCATCATCAAGGCGTACGACGCGAACATTTCCTATGGTGGACCCATCGTGCGCGATCGTCTGTGGTTCTTCGGCAGCTATCGAAAGCTGAACACGGAGACCGCCGTCGAGGGCGTCGTCGGAAACGCGAACGCATTCGACCTCTCGAGATGGGATTGGGCGGATGATCGCAGCCTCACTGCGCGCCAGTCGGCCGGGCGAACGATCTACATCGGACGCCTTACCGCGCAAGCCGCGGCAAAGCACCGCGTCGCCGTCAATTGGGAGTACCAGCGGCGATGCGACGGAACGCCGCTCAAGGCCGACACCGACGGTTGTCATACTCGCGGCTCGAACTGGGTTGCAGCAACGGCAACCTCGTCACCCGAGGCTTCACTCAATTACCTCAACGTCCCGTATGCCGTCGTGCAGGGCCGCTGGACGAACCCGATGACGACAAAGGTGTTGCTGGAAGCCGGCGCCACGTACTACTCGTATCGACACGCGGGCGGTTTCTTGTCGCTTCCACCCGACGGGATTTTCGACATCGGCGTCACGGAACAGTCCACCGCAGTCAACCCGGCGACCGGCACGCAGTACGCGCCGCGCTCGAACTATGTCTACCGCGCGCTCTCCGAGTACCGGGACGACACCGCCAGCCCGAACAACTGGAACGCCTCGCTGTCGTATGTGACCGGCTCGCACAGCATGAAGGTCGGCTATCAGGGCGCTTATCAAGCCGCCAGCACGATCCGTCACTCCAACCCAACGCTGTTGTCGTACAACTTCACTCAGGGTGTCCGACCGGGTTCACCGTGCGAATCCCCGAATGGGGAACGGCCGACCGCACCTGGACGCAGGCGTTTTTCGTGCAGGACACGTGGACCCGCGGCCGTGTCACCTTCCAGGGCGCCCTGCGATACGACCGCGCGTGGAGCTACAGTCCTGAAGGA
>Ga0209382_10006853_pt1 | contig 14596 bp, 9 predicted proteins | sample SoiMetdeltSBSDD5_FD_187599 | JGI IMG/M metagenome (GOLD analysis project Ga0209382, IMG submission 187599) | Bulk soil microbial communities from a Populus tree surrounding site in Tennessee, USA - Soil MetaG P. deltoides SBSDD5 (SPAdes) (version 2) | ecosystem: Environmental > Terrestrial >... | reverse complement strand
GACGGCGCCGTCGAAGGGCGCGTAGAGAGTCGTCTCGGCCAGTTGCTGGCGGGCGATGGCCAGCTCGGAGCGGCGCTGGAGGAGCACCGCCTGGCGGTTGCGCACCTCCTCGATCGCGTTCTGGTACTCGCTGTCGGCGACCTTAAAGGCCGACTCCAGCCGGTCGAGCTCGGCCTGCGGCAGGACGCCTTCGCGGACCAGGCGGATCGTGCGCTCGCGGTTGAGCCGGGACTCTTCAAGGACGGCCCGGGCCTGCCGCACGAGCGCCGTCTCCTCAGTCTTGATCCGGTCGTCTTCGCCCTCCGGCGGGAGGCCCAGCCGCGCGCGCGCCTGCTGGAGCGCGGCCCCGGACTGCTCGACGCGGACCTTGAATTCCTGGGTCTCGAGCTGCGCGATCGCCTGCCGCTGGCGGACGATGCTGCCGAGGTCGATCCCGAGTCGGTTGAGCCGCCCGGGGACCTTGAAGCTCAGCGTGGCCTGCTCGTCGGCCGCGAGCGTCCCCGGCGCGTTCGCCGTGCGCGCCAGCGGCCGCTCGACGACCGGCGTCAGCCGCACTGCCTTGGTCGGCAGCCCGCCTGCCCCCCCCCGCGGGGCGGCCGCCTGCGGCTCACCGCTGCCGCAGGCGGTCAGCCAGAGTGTCGTCAGGGAGAGGCAAAGTGCGAGGCTCAGTTTCCAGATAGGTCTTCCCATAAATTCTATTAAGGAGCAACGACCGCACGGTCACGCCGACCAGGAGGGAGGTGGTTCGGGGCATGACAGGAGATCCACAATTTCTTGAAATTAATAACGCCGGGCATTATAACTCGCGGCGGCGCTTCTTGCACGGAGCGAGACCTGAAATCGCCCGGGCGACGCCTTTTCGCCCCGGCCTCTCTGAGAGACTTATGACCAAAATCATCGCCCCCGCGCTCCTCGCCCTGACCATCGCCTGGTGGGCCGCGCCGGCCCCCTTCCACCGAGCCGGACTGATCTTTCCGCTCGAGCACTGGCACAACCATGCCTCGGCGATCGTCGAATGCCCGAACGGCGACTTGCTCGTCTGCTGGTTCCACGGCTCGGGCGAGCGCACGGCCGACGACGTCAAGGTCGAGGGGGCGCGCCTCAAGAAAGGGGCCGCCGCCTGGGGGCCGCGCTTGACGCTCGCCGACACGCCCGGCTACCCCGACACCAACTGCACGCTCTTCATCGACCCACGGCAGCGCCTCTGGCTCCTCTGGCCGACGATCCTCGCTAATGAGTGGCCGACGGCGCTCATGAAATACCGCATCTCGTCCAACTACCAGGGCGAGGGCGCGCCGCGCTGGGAGGCGAGCGAGGTGCTCCACGTCACCCCCGGGCCGGAGTTCGAGCAGGCGGTTAAGGTGGCCATGGACGAAGTCGAGTCCCGCATAGGGAGTGAGACGGCGGGGAGGCGGGCGCAGATACAAGAATATGTCGCGCGCCAGCGCCGCCAGGCGGCCGACAAGCTCTCGCGCCGGCTCGGGTGGATGACGCGCGCGCACCCGTTCGTCCTCGACGGGCAACGCCTGATCGTGCCCCTCTACTCGGACGGCTTTTCGTTCTCGCTCATGGCGATCACCGACGACTGGGGGCAGACCTGGCACGCGAGCGCGCCGCTCATCGGCGCGGGCAACATCCAGCCGAGCCTCGTCCGCCGGCGGGACGGCACCCTTTACGCGCTCATGCGCGACAACGGGCCGCCGCCCAAGCGTCTCCACTGGAGCGACTCGCGCGACCGCGGCGAGACCTGGAGCCCGGTGGCCGACAGCGATCTGCCGAACCCCGGCGCGGGCGCCGAGATCATTGGGTTGCGCAACGGTCACTGGGCGCTGATCCACAACGACCTCGAGCAGGGGCGCCACAGCCTCGCCGTCTCCGTCTCGGATGACGAAGGCAAGACCTGGAAGTGGAAGCGCCACCTCGAGGCCGAGCCGCCCGGCCCGGAGGCCGGGGCCTTCCACTACCCGTCCATGATTCAGGCGCGGGACGGGACGCTCCACGCGAGCTACAGCTACCACCTCAACCGCCGCGACCTGCCCGCCGACGCCGACGGCCGCCCGCGCCGCAAGGCGATCAAACACGCGCACTTCAACGAGGAGTGGGTCATGGCCGGCGATCCGCCCCCGAGGCAGTGAGGCTTGAGGTCATCGGCTGACGTCCTGTGAGGTGGCCCCGGTCACATCGGGTCTTGAGAGATTTAAACACCGGGCGGCCTGTGTCCCTCCGGGACGAAGCAGGCGTCGCGCTTCAATGTCTCGCGACTCGATTCAGCGGCTCGACTTCAACAACCGACGCGCCAAGGAATTCCCCGTAGCGGCCCGCGGCCGCCGTGACGGCGCGGGCCTCGTCCCCATTGAGTTTCGCGAATGGGCTGGGCGTGACGACCACGGCGTCTTGCTTGAGCGTCCGCTTCCAGGTGCCCACGACCTGGCTGTTGACCACGATCGTCGGGCTGAGGATGCCGTGGCCGGAGTCCTCCCGCTTGGCATTCAGCGGGCTCAGGACGGCGCCGCGGTCTTTGTAAGCCACCGTGTACTCGTCGTAAGCCGGCAGCAAGTAGGCAGCCGGCGACGCGTCTTCGGCTGCGGGCGCAGTCGGAGCGAGCCAGTAGGCGCGGCCGTCGATGACCTCTTGCGCCAGGCGCGGCTTCGCCATCTCGAGGCCGGCCCTCGCGTCCGCCGCCGTCAGCCCCGACCACCACGCAAAATCTTGCAACGTCGCCGGGCCGTGGCTCGTGAAGTAACGCCCCGCAAGTTCGGCCAGCGCTTCCTCACGCCCCCGAGTCTTGGCCTCCGGCGCCCACTCGTCGAGCAAGGCGAAGGTCTGTTGCCTGCCCTCCCGCGCCCCGAAACAGATGAGCCCGTCCTGCGCCAGCCGCGACAAAATATGGAGGCCCCGCCCGTCGGCGGTCGATATACGCGCCGCCTCCAGCGACTCGTACATCGCCTGCCGCGACAGCTGCCTGCCTCCTTGCAAGGCGCGGGCGAAGAGTTCTTTGCTGCGCGCGAAGACGGCTTCGTCGAGGCCGAACTGTTGGTGGAGGCGCCGTGCGTTGCCCGCGACGATGCGCGGCGTCAGCAGCTCGAGCATCCAGCGGATGTCCGCCGCCGCGACAAAATGCAACGTGCCTCGCATCGGCCAGGTGCGAATTATCGTTCTCTCCGCGATCGCCCGCTCGATGTCAACCGCGACCGCCTGCCGCATCCGCAGGCCGACGGCCCAGAGCGAGCCCAGGTAGTCCTGGGCCTGGACCGCGCCGAGCCACGCCACCGCGTCGCCCGGCCGCTCGAATTTGGGCCCGGCGATGCGCTGGGCCTTAAGTCGGCGGCGCGCCACGTCGAATCTGGTCATGGCACACGATTATAATGATCCCGTCGCCGGTTGAGAAACGTCGGGCGCGCGTGCGAAGCTTGAAAAACCGGAGTAAACCTCTATAATCATCCGTAAACCGAGAGTCAATTTAATCGCTTGCGGCACCACGCTTTACGAACCAGCAGCGAACTTCGGTGGGCATCAGACGGATGGTCGCGCCATGATGTATAGCCAGCAGGAATACGATCAGGTCCGCCGCCAGACCATGCAGCTCGAGGCCGAGAAGCGGGCCGTGCTCCGCATGAGCCTGCTCGTCGTCTCGGCGCTGCTCGTGCTGGCCCTGCTCTTGCTCGGGATCATTTACGCGCGCTACAGTCGCAGCGACAGCCTCACCCAGGCGGCCGAGGAGCGGGCCGCCGCGCTCGACAAGCAACTCCAGCAGACCAATCAGGAGCTGTCGGGGACGAAGGCGGAGCTCGAAAAGTTTACCGGCGCCGTGGCGCGGCGCAACGAGACAGTCGAGCGCCTCACGCCCAAAGTCCTGGGCAAGGCGGCCGGCCCCGGCGAGCTGGCCGAATTCGCCTATGCCATCTACCAGATGCCCGGCCACATGATCGAGATTCCCCGCATCCCCCCGGATAACATTCTCCGCCGCCACCGTTACGCGGGCTCGACCTACGTCCTGGTCGCCGGCCTCGTCAAAGGCCAGTGGATCCTCTACTCGAACCTCGTCGGGTGAAATAAGAGAACGCGAAAGACGCGAACGAAGGATCTAAGGTTCGCGTCTTTCGCCCCCTTCGCGTCTTTCGCGTTCCTTCTTACTTCCTCAACCCGTCGACCATCAGTTGGCGCACGACCTCCGGCAGCAGGCGGCCGAGCTCGGCCTGGTTGGCCGCCACCACCTGCACCCCGCAGAGCGCCATCTCGTCGGTCGTCTGCTCGCCCCACCCGACGCGCCGCGGCGGGTCGCTCGGGTTGCGCGGGTTGTCGGCCGAGTTATCGTAGTGGGCCTCCATCTCCACTCGCGTGCCCGCGGGCAGCCTCACCGGCCGCGCGTAGAGGTACTGGTCCTGCCAGTTGAAATTCCAGTCCTTGACCCAGAGCAGCGGGACCCGGGCGCCGTCCGGGAGCGTCGCGGTGACTTTCATCTCGCGCCCGATAAGGTGCATGTGCGGGGTGATCCCGAAGGCCTCGACGTCGATCGGGACCGTCACCGCGACCGCGGCGCGGTAGCGTTTTTCGCCCGGCGGGATGTCGAGCCGGCGCTGGACCAGGGGGATGAACGAGGCGACCTTCCGCGGCGGCGTCTTGGAAAAGTAGACTCCCAGGACCGAGCGGTCAGACTCCGGCTTGCCGCTCGGGTGGTAGTGCATCTGCAGGACTAAATCCGACCCGCGCTTGAGCACCCGCGCGACCCCCTCGGGGAGAAAGCGCGGGAAGGCGCCCGGCGCCCAGCCGCCGAGGCCGCCCGTCGGCAGGAAGCCGATGCCGCCGAAGCTGCGGTAGCCGGGCTCGGGGTCTGCGGCATCGCGGCGCCGCGCCTCGCCCGTGGTGTCGAGGAAGAAGAGAGCATGGTGCACGACGCGCCTGTTGCCTGGCCGGAATTCGACCGCCGCCACGTGCCGGTCGCCCGCGAGGTCCATCGGGACGACAAAACACTGATAGATGTCCGGGCCGTCGGCCTTGACCATATACGGCTGCGCCATTTCGAGGACCAGGTCCGGCTCGCCCAGCTGCCAGCCGTCGGCGAATTTCGGGGCGGGCGGCAGGTCGGCCGGGTCGCCCTCGACCGCCCCGGTCTCGGCCCAACGCGCGATCAGCGCAATCTCCTCCTCCTTCAGCCGGCGCGCGTCGTGGAACTCGCCGTAGCCCGGCTCGGGCTTCCAGGGCGGCATGTAACGCGAGCGGGTCACCTCGGCGAGTTGCCGGGCGCGCTTGGCCGCGTCCCTGTAGCCAAGCAGCGAAAACGGCGCGACCTCGCCCGGGCGGTGGCAGGAGGCGCACCGCTGGTAGAGGATCGGGGCGATGTCTTTGCTGTAGGTGACCGCCGCCGCGCCGGACTTGAGCGGCGCGGTGAGCGCGGCGCCGGCCAGGGCGAGGCTGGCCGCGGCGAGGAGCTTGGCGAGCTTAACGGGGCGGGTGGACATGACTCCCCTTCTCTTTCCCCGGCGGCGGCAGGATGCAGCCGATGGATTTGGTCACCGGCTCGGTGACGGGCTTCCCATCAAGGACCGCCTCGAGCGCGCGGCGCAAGTCAGGCTTGACGTCGGCCAGCCGGTATTTGCCAAAGTCGAGGTAGCGGTCGTCAATCCGCCCGCGGTAGCGCGCCGCGCCCGACGGCTCGAGCACGACGGCCGTCGGCGTGAGCGTCACGCCGAGGCGGCCGGCGAGCACCTGTGCCGGGTCGAGCAAGGCCGGCATCTTCAGCCCATACTCCTGCGCGTGCCGCCGCGCCGCGGCCGCGCTCAGGTCCGGGTCGGAGTGGACCGCGTAGAAGGCGACGCGGCGCGCCCCGAAGTCGGCGGCCAGGCGCTCAATCTCGGGCGCGTAGCGGTTCGAGATCGGGCACTCGGCGCCGATGAAGAGGAGGACGACCGCCCGCGACTCTTTCCACTCCGCAGCGGTGTGCATCCGGCCGTCGGCGTCTGTGAGCGCGAAGCCACCGGCCGACTGGGCCAGCGCGATCACGACAACGATCAGAGTCTTGACGCTTAACATATGTACTCGGTTGCGGCGGGGGCCCGCGTGCTATCTTCACGCCCGGATCGCCTGCCGTCAAGCCTCGATTCCAACTTGCAATCCGCCCGGGCGTCGGTCAAAATCTTGACCGACTTCCTCACCGGAGTGTCCGACGGCCTTGATAACCTGAGATTCATTAGACTTCAATCATGAACCATCAGCGAATTCGATTCCTCCTCCTTATCCTACTGTCCGTGTCCTTGTTTAACCTCTCGCCGCTCGTCCGGGATCCGGCGCAGGCCGTGCAGGACCCCGGGGCCCTGTCGCGCCTGCACGCCCCTGAGGCCCATGACCAGGACGGCCAGGCGACGGCCGACGACATGTTTATCATCTACTCCGAGAACGGCCGCGTCGGCTGCCGCCACCCCGAGGGGCGCGAGGCGGCCGAGTTGCGCGCCGGCCGCCGGGACATGCGGATGCGCGCCCTCTCGGGCAGGAGGGAGTCGCTGACCGCGCAAGGCGGGTTCAAGATCATCCTCCGCGGCACGCCGCAGCTCGAAGACTTCCCCGCGGCCAAGGAGGCGTTCCTGCGCGCCGCCGCGACCTGGGAATCGATCATCCAGTCGGACGTGACCGTCATCATCGACGTCGATTACGGGCCGACCCTCTTCGGCTCTCCTTTCGGCGGCGGCACGATCGGCGGGACTTTCGTTCAGACTCTGGCCGGGCCGGAGATCTACCCCGCCGTCCGCGAGCGACTCATCGCCGCGGCGAGCAACCCGCAGGAGTCAGAGCTTTACCAGTCGCTCCCGGCAGGCACGATTTCAACCGAATTAGGTAACGTCACCGCGCTCTCGGCCGCCTCCCCCAATCTCCGGGTGCTCGGCTTGATCAATCCGGTTGCCGACCCTGAGACCGAGCCGGCGAATTTCGGATCGCCGCCCGCGATGGGCTTCAATTCCAACTTCACTTTCGACTTCGACCCGAGCGACGGGATCGACGCTGACAAAACCGACTTCGACGCCGTCGCCACCCACGAGATCGGCCACGCCCTCGGCTTCATCACGGGCGTCGGCTCGCGCGAACTCTCCCCGACCGCGACCACGGTGCCCCGCCTCTGGGACCTCTTCCGCTTCCGGCCCGGGATCACGCTCGCCGGCTTCGCCACCGCCCCGCGCGTCCAGCTCTCGGGCGGCGAGCAGGTCTTCTTCGCCGGCGGCAACGAGTTCGGCCTCTCGACCGGGCGCAATAACCAGACCGGCGGTGACCAGCGCCAGGGCAGCCACTGGAAAGAGGACGACGGCACGGTCGGCACCGGGCAGTACCTCGGCATTATGGACCCGACGATCGCGGGCGGGACACGCAAGGCGATCACGGCAGCCGAACTCTCCGCCCTCGATGCCTTCGGCTTCCGCGTGCGCCCCGACGCGACGGTCACCGAAGAGATCTCGGCGGACGACAGCCGCATGGACACCTTCTTCTCGCGTGCGGGAGCGCTCGTCGTCAACCGGCTGACGCCCGCCCGCTACCCGGCCACCCTGCGGTTCGTCCGCATCCGGATTCCGGTCAACCCGTCGCCGGCCGGCTCGCAGATTCGCCTCGTCGCCTTCAACGACCCGGCCCGCACCGGCCAGCCGCCGGCCAACCCGCAGCTCATCTTCGACCAGACGCTCGCGCTCCCGGTCCTCCCCGCAAGCTCGTTCTTCGAGTTCAAGCTCAGCGACGGCCCGACGATCGCCTCCGGCGACCTCTATGTCGGCTTCCAGTCGGCGGACGGAGCCATCCGAATCGCGGCCGACGTCGACGCGCCGCGGGGGCGGTCCTTCATCTCGGCCGACAACGGCGCCACCTTCCAGCCCCTGCAGCTCGAGATCAGCGGAGAGATGAGGGCGCTCAACTTCATCGGCCGGGCGGTCGTCAGCGCTTCATTCGGCAACAACGCGGCGCCCGCGATCCAGTCGCTCAGCCCGAGCGCGGTCGCGCCCGGCAGCCAGGCCTTTACCCTTTACGTCAACGGTACGAACTTCCTGCCCGGCTCGGTCGTGCGCTGGAACGGGCAGGACCGCCCGACGACGCTCATCAACGGGGCGCAGTTGCAGGCGCAGATTCCGGCCGCCGACGTCGCGGCCGACGGCAGCGCCGCAGTCACGGTGGTCAGCCCGGAGCCGGGCGGCGGCCCCTCGAATCAGCTCGAGGTGAGGATTACCGGTGACAATCCGGTGCCGACCTTGACGCGCCTCAGCCCCGGTCAGGGCGCGGTCGGCGGCGCGGAGTTCATGCTCGCCGTCACCGGGACCGGCTTTCTGCCGGCCTCGGTCGTGCGCTGGAAGGGGCAGGACCGCCCGACGACCTTTGTCAACAGCACACAGGTCACGGCGCAAATCCCGGCCGGGGACCTGGCGGAGCTCGGCGCGGCTGGCGTGACCGTCTTGAATCCCGGGCCCGGCGGCGGCGCTTCGAATGCGCTCAACTTCGGCGTCATCGGCTGCAACTTCACTCTGACTTCGGCAACTACCAACCCGTTCTCGGGGAATCGCCCGGGCGGCTTGACGGTCAACGTCGAGAGTCCTTGCGCCTGGACGGCGCAGACCGACGTTCCCTGGATCACCTTCACCGGCCCGACGACCGGCGTCGGTGTCGGCGTCATCACCTACGCGATCGCGGCCAACCCCGACCCGAGGCCGCGGGCCGGGCGGATCACGATCGGCAGGGCGTCGGTGACGGTCCGCCAGGCCGGGCTCCTGGCGGCGACCTCCGGGGCCAACTTCGCCCCGGCGCTCGCGCCCGAGGCGATTGCCTCAGTCTTCGGGGCCGACCTCTCGGGGGCGACCGCGACCGCCACGACGCAGCCTCTGCCGACTCAACTGAAGGGCACCTCGGTCGCCGTCACCGACAGCTCGGGCGCGACCCGAGCGGCGCGGCTCTTCTTCGTCTCGCCGGGTCAGATCAACTTTGTGGTGCCGGCCGGGACGCGCCCCGGCACGGTCAACGTCCTGGTCCTCGGCCCTGAAGGTACGGTGGCGACCGGGGAGGTGGCGGTCACCTCCGTCGCGCCGGGAATCTTCACCGCCAACCAGAACGGCCAGGGCGTGCCGGCCGCGATCGCGCTCCGCGTTGCCGCCGGAAACGTCCAGACTTTCGAGCCGGTCGTCGCGCTCGACGGCGTGCAAAACCGTTACCTCCCGCGGCCGATTGACCTCGGCCCCGAGACCGACCGGGTCTCGTTGATCCTCTTCGGCACCGGGCTTCGGGGTCGGGCGTCGCTCGACGCCGTGCAAATCGACGTCGGGGGCATGGCCCTCCAGGCGCAGTTCGCGGGCGCGCAGCCGGAGTTCGCCGGTCTGGACCAGATCAACGTCGAGCTGCCGCGCAGCCTTCTCGGGCGGGGCGAGGTCACGGTCGGGGTCACGGTCGGTGGGCGGGCGGCGAACCCGGTGACGGTCGTTATCCGGTGAAAAAACGGAGGCGGTGAAAAAACGGATGGGCGCGGGTCAGAGGAACCGCGCCCATCCGTTTTTCTCGGTGCCGCCCGTGGGCGGCCTCAAGCCTCGAGAGGTTCGTCCTCTTCGTACATGTAGCGGATGCTGCTCTTGCGGAGGAAGAGCTTCGGGCCGCCGTCAGCGGGGCCGAGGCTGAAGCAGTCGCGGTCATAGTAGCGCACGTGGCCTCGGAGCTGTTCGCCGGTCGTGAGGACGACGACGATCATGGTCCTGGAGTCGATCAGAGACTTGAGATAGGCGGCCTCCTGGCCCGTACTCTCGCGATTACCCGAATCGGCCATCATCGGGCGCTCGACCCGCCGCGGTGTATGCTTGCGCTTCGGCGGGCGACGGTCCTTGGATTGAGCCATATGCACTCCTGGCGCAAGCCCCCTTGCGCTCCTGCGTCATGTTGGGATGAAAGCTCGCGAATCTCTGCCGCTTTCCCACCGCTACTCTATGACCTGACGCCGGTGATTGCAAGAAGAATTGCGCCGCGCCCGGCACGTGCCATCACGGCGACCGCTGGCGCTGCTCTTCGCGGATGGCGGCGATCCGGCGCGCGATGTAATCCGGGGCCCGCGGGTCGGCCTCGGTCGCCTCAAGCGTCGCGACGGCCCGCTCGTACTGGAACAGGCGCGCGTAGGAGTCGGCCAGCCGGAACCGGGCCTGGCGGCGGATGTCGGGGTCGAGCGTCCCGTTGGCGACCGCCTCGAAGGCCGGGCACGCGGCCTCGTAATCCCCGCGCAGCGCGCTCAGGCCGCCGATCCGCATGTAAGCGCGCTCGGACAACTCGTCGTAGACCGCGTCGGCGACGACCTTCGGGTACTCGGCCAGCGCCTGGTCCAAGTCGTTGAGCTCGTAGTAGAGCTCGGCGATCTCCAGGCGCGCGCGCCGCCGCTCGGGGGCCTCGGGCGAGCGGGCGAGCCAGTCCTCGTACTCGGCGATCGCCTCGCGGCGCCGGCCGAGCGCGACGTAGCACTCGGCCAGCCGGAGCCGCGCCGGGGCCGCCTCCGCCGACTGCGGGTGGTCCTGGATAAGTTGGATGTAGTGCCGGACCGCGCGGTCGTAATCGCGGAGGTTGCGCTGGTAGATCGTCGCCAGGCGGAGGCGCGCGGCGGCCGCCTCCTTGTGCCGCGGGTCAGCCTCGAGGAACTCCTCGTAGCGCGCGCTCGCCGCCCGGTGGTTACCTCGCTCCCATGCCGCCTGCGCCGCCTCGAGCGGCGCGCGGCGCGCGCCGCAGGAAGAAGCCAGGGGGAGCAGGAGGGAGAGGAGGAGCAAGAGGCCGAAGTTTCCGCATCCCCTCGTCCTTCCCTCCCCTCCCTTCAGTGTCAACTCTTCACCGCCTCGGCCTCCTCGACAAGGGGGCCCGTCTGGCGCTCGATGAGCGAGGCGCTCGCCACGGTGTCGCCGTCCGAGGCATCGATCAGCTTGACGCCCTGGGCGCTGCGCCCGGTCGCGCGGATCTGCTCGGCCTCGATCCGGATGAGCTTCCCCTGCGAGGTGATGATCAGGACCTCGCTCTCGCGCGTCACCGGCATGACGGCGACGACCTTGCCGTTGCGCGCCGTCGTCTTGATGTTGATCACGCCCTTGCCGCCGCGCCCCGTGACGCGATAGGCCTCGATCGCCGTCTGCTTGCCGAAGCCGTGGCTCGTCACCGTGAGCATCTGCTCGTCCCCGGCGACCGAGCAGACGCTGACCACGTGGTCCTCGTCGCGCAGCGTGATCCCGCGCACGCCGCGCGCCGCGCGCCCCATGTCGCGGACCTCCGTCTCGTCGAAGCAAACCGCCTGCCCCTCGCGCGTGCCGAGGAAGATCTTCTTCCGCCCGTCGGTCAGGACGACCGTCATGAGCTCGTCGCCGTCGTCGACGCCCATGGCGATGATCCCGTTCGAGCGGATGTTGGCGAACTCCGAGAGCTCGGTCTTCTTGATCACCCCCCGGCGCGTGACCATGACGGCGAAGCGCCCCTCGGCGAAGTCCCGCACCGGGATGACGCTCGCCACTTGCTCGCTGCCCGGGAGGTTGATCAGGTTGACGATCGCCTTGCCCCGCCCCGCCGCGCTCGCGTCGGGGATCTCGTGCACCTTGAGCTTGTAGACCTGGCCCTTGGTGGTGAAAGCCATGAGGTAGCTGTGGGTCGAGGCGACGAAGAGGTGCGCGACGACGTCCTCGGCCCGCGTGCTCATACCGCGGCGCCCCGTCCCCCCGCGACGTTGCGCGCGGTAGGTCGAGAGCGGCGTCCGCTTGACGTAGCCCGAGTGGGTCAGCGTCACAGCCACGTCCTCGTCGGCGATCAGGTCCTCGAGCGTCAGTTCGACCCCGCTGTCGAGAATCTGAGTCCGGCGCTCGTCGGCGTAGTCCTTCTGGACGGCGCGCAGTTCCCTGACGATGACGCCGCGCAGCGCCCGCTCGTTGGCGAGAATCTCCTCGAGTTCGGCGATGAGCTTGATGACCGCCTCGTACTCGTCGATCAGCTTCTGCCGCTCGAGCGCTGCCAGCCGGCGGAGCTGGAGGTCGAGGATCGCCTGCGCCTGGAGCTCCGAGAACTTGAACTGCGTCTGGAGTCCCAGCTTCGCCGCCTCGGTCGTCGCCGAGCCGCGGATCAGCTTGATGATCGCGTCGAGGACGTCGATCGCCTTCTTCAACCCCTCGAGGATGTGCGCCCGCGCCTGCGCCTTGCGCAGCTCGTACATCGTCCGGTTGCGGACGACCTCGCGGCGGAAAGCGATGAACTCGCTGAGGGTCTCGACCAGGTTGAGCACCCGCGGCTGGCCGTTGACGATCGCCAGGTTAATCACGCCGAACGAAATCTGCATCGGCGTCAGCTTGTAGAGTTTGTTGAGGATCACCTGGGCGACCGCGTCCCGCTTGAGCTCGATGACGATGCGGACCTTCTTGTGGGCCGCGCTCTCGCGGTCGGTCTCGTCGCGAATCTCGGAGATGCCCTCGACCCGCTTCTCGTTGACCAGGTCGGCGATCTGCTCGATGAGCTTAGCCTTGTTGACCTGGAACGGGATCTCGGTGATGACAACCGCGTCGCGCTCCTGCGCCCCGCGCCCGACCTTGTCGACCGCCGCCCGCGCCCGCAGTTGGAGCACGCCGCGCCCCGTCTCGTAGGCCTGCTTCACCCCCTCGCGCCCGTAAATGAAGCCGCCCGTCGGGAAGTCCGGCGCCGGGACATGCTTCATGAGGTCCGCGACCGTGGCCTGCGGGTGCTGGAGCAGGTGGATCGTCGCCTCGATGACCTCGCTCAGGTTGTGCGGCGGCACCTTGGTCGCCATGCCGACCGCGATCCCGTCCGAGCCGTTGACCAGCAGATTCGGGACCCGGGTCGGGAGGACCGTCGGCTCCTGCCGTGACTCGTCGTAGTTCGGGACGAACTCGACCGTCTCCTTCTCGATGTCGGCGAGCAGTTCCGTCGCGATCCGCGTCAGCCGCGCCTCAGTGTATCTGTAGGCCGCCGCCGCGTCGCCGTCGACGCTGCCGAAATTTCCCTGCCCGTCAACCAGCGGGTAGCGCATCGAGAAGTCCTGCGCCATGCGGACCATCGAATCGTAGACCGCCGTGTCGCCGTGCGGGTGGTAGGCGCCGAGCACGTCGCCGACGACGTTGGCCGACTTCTTGTACGGCTTGCCCGGCACCAAGCCCTTCTCGTTCATCGAGTACAGAATCCGCCGGTGCACCGGCTTGAGCCCGTCGCGCACGTCCGGCAGCGCCCGCCCGATGATCACCGACATGGCGTAGTCCAGGTAGCTGCGCCGCATCTCGTCTTCAATATTGACCGAAAATCTTTGCTGGTTCTCCATTGATCCCTTCACTAACCACAGTAGTGACCTCGCCACACCGAAGGCCAAATCCCGCTCACGAACTTGCTTCGATAATAAAGCGCCAAGGCGAGGCCCGAGAGTTAAAGCCGCTTAGCAGATTTGACCCCTAAATTATACCCGGTAAAGGCTATGCAGGCAAGCCGGGGCGCCGGAAAAACGCGCCCGGAAGACCATTTGACACAGATGCTTGAGGGGGTGAGCTAAAGCTCAGAACACGGATCAAACGGATGCGACGGATGACCACGGATCGGTCCGCGGTCATCGGTCCCGATCCGCCTCATTCGTGTTCTCAACCGCGATGACGATGAGTGTCGCGTCGTCGCCAAAATCGCCGCCGCTGAAATCGCCGATCGCTTCCATGACGAGCGCCTGCAGCGCGGCGGCGGAGCGCCCGCGGTTGGCGCGCAGGAGTTCGTAGAGGCGAGCCTCGCCGAACTCCTCGCCCTCGGGGCTGCGAATCTCGGTGACCCCGTCGGTGAAGAGCACGACCCGGTCACCCGGCCCGAGATCGATCGTCTCCTGGGTGTAAACCCACTCCGGGAACGCCCCGAGCACCGTCCCGCCTTCGGCGAGCTCGGCCATCGTCCCGTCCGGGCGGATGAGCAGCGGCGGGTTGTGGCCCGCGTTGGCGTAGGTCAGGCGCCGCGCAGCGGCGTCGAGACAGGCGTAGAAGAAAGTGATGTATTTGTTGGCCGCGATGTTCCCGCAGACGACGCGGTTGACCTTCTGACACAGCTCCGCGGGCATCACCGCCTCCGAGGCGAAGGCCTTGACTGCGGCCTGCACGTTCGACATGAGGAGCGCCGCCGGCATCCCTTTGCCGACGACATCGGCGATGCAGCAGCCGAGGCGCGCCTCGTTGAACTTGAGGACGTCAAAGTAGTCGCCGCTGACGACGCGCGCCGGGCGCCAGGCGTGGGCGATCTCGTAGCCGGTGACCTGCGGGACGGTCTTCGGCAGCAGGCATTCCTGAATCTCGCGCGCCTCGGCCAGCTCCTGCTCCTGGCGCCGCGCCCGGCCCTCGCGCTCGCGCTGCTCCCGGCGGGCGGTGACCTGGGCGCGGAGCACGGCGAGGAGGTGCGCGTTCTCCCACGGCTTCTGGATGAAATCGCGGACGCCGCGGCGCATGGCCTCGATCGCGATGTCGATCGTCCCCCAGGCCGTCATGACGACGACCGGGACCGCGCTGTCGAGCTCCTGGATGCGCGCCAAGAGGTCGAGCCCTTCGTGGCCGGAGGTCGTGTCGCGGGCGTAGTTGAGGTCCATGAGCACGACGTCGAAGTCGCGCGCCTC
>Ga0209382_10006852_pt1 | contig 14597 bp, 8 predicted proteins | sample SoiMetdeltSBSDD5_FD_187599 | JGI IMG/M metagenome (GOLD analysis project Ga0209382, IMG submission 187599) | Bulk soil microbial communities from a Populus tree surrounding site in Tennessee, USA - Soil MetaG P. deltoides SBSDD5 (SPAdes) (version 2) | ecosystem: Environmental > Terrestrial >... | reverse complement strand
TGTCGCCGCTCTCGCCGCCGAACATGTCGGTGCGCGCGACGAAGAGGTGGGCGATCGGCTCGGCCACGCCGCGCTCGCGCAGCACCTGCGCGGCCGTGAGCGCGAGGCGCAGCGTCTGGCGCGGCGGCTTGAACCACCAGCGCGTGAAGCACGCGGCACCGTCGGGCGCGAGGTGGTCGATGAGGTCGCGCAGGGCCTCGACGGTGTAGAGGTGCTCCTCGGACAGCGCGAAGGCGCCGGCCTCGGTGGCGGCGAAGGTGTCCACGCCCGAGAGGACGATGCGGTCCCAGCGGCGCGGCGCGCCGGAGGTGTCGCGGGCGGTGCGCAGGAAGTGCCGGCCCTCGGCCACCACCACCTCCACGCGCGGGTCGCGATAGAGATCGCCGCACCAGCTGGCCCAGCGTCCCTGCACCGCGTCCACGATGAGGCCGTTGATCTCGACGGCCGTCACGTGGCCCGCGCCGGCGGCCAGCGCCGCCTGCACGTCGATGCCGCCGCCGGCGCCGATGACCAGCGCAGAGAAGCCCGGCCGCGTGCCTTCGTAGGCCAGCGTCGGCGGGTAGAAGGGCAGCACCGGATCGGCGTCCTGGCCCGGCGCGCGGCGCAGGATGGAGGTGATGGCCCAGCTGTCGATGGCCACGCCGATGGAGTCGGGCAGTGCGCCGCGATAGTTGGGCGACACGCCCCACAGCCCGTGGTGCTCGGGGTTGTCGTAGAAGGTCACGCGCGAGAGGGCGTTCCAGCGCTCGTCCAGCACCTGGGCCGGAGCCAGGCGCGGGAAGTGCTTGCGGGAGTGCAGCGGCAGGAGCTCGTCCGGCGCGCGCAGCGAAGCGCCTGACAGCGCCGCGGCGGCGAGCGCGCAGGCCATCGCGCGTGGCGAGGCCGGCTCGCGGCCCGGCAGCAGGGCGCCCAGCAGCGGCGGCCCGGCCAGCAGCAGCAGCGCCACCGGCGCGCCCCACGCGTCCATGGCGAGCAGCGCGGCCGCGGCGCCGGCCGCGCCGCCGAGGAAACAGCCGCCCCACACGGCGCCGGGCCGGGCGCGCCGCTGCTGCAGCGCCGAGCAGACCACGAGGCCGAGGGCCACGAAGGGTAGCGCGAACAGGACGCCCATGAGCAGCAGCAGCGCCGGCGCGGCGAGCGTGGTGAGCAGCACGCCCGGATCCTGCAGGTCCAGCGGCACGCGCACGGCCAGCGCCGAGCCGAGCGGGATGGCCAGCGCCGCCAGCGCGCAGGCAGTGCGCAGCGGCCGCGGGCCGCGCCGCGCGACGAGGGCGCCGGCCGCGGCGAAGCCCAGCAGCGCCAGCGAGACGGCCAGGAAGCCAAGGTGGTACGAGAGCAGCACCGAGAACTGGCGCGGCAGGACGACCTGCAGTCCCAGCGCGGAGGCGCAGGCGAGCGCGGCGGACAGGACGACGGGCCCGCCGTCCGGCTCTGCCTCGGGTGCCCGCATGCGGGCCCAACTTAACCTCAGGCGGGCTCCAGCCTGACGCACTCGTCGTAATAGGCCGCCCCGCCCCCCACGTCGCTCTCGGCCGCGGCCACGAGCACGTTGGCGCAGCGGCCGTCGCGCACCTGGCCGCCCTTGGGCATCCAGGCCACGTCGCGGCGCATGCTCGGGTCGAGGTGCAACGTGACGCGCAGCGCGCCGACGCGGCTGCGCAGGAGCGCGACCTGGCCCTCCACCATCCCGGCGGCCGTCTCCGGGTGCACCGTCAGCTCAGGCGGTCCCGGGAGCTGCGGCACCGACCACTGGCTGGACTGCGCGCGCGGCGTGCTCGTGGCCATGAGCGTCAGCGGATAATCGGCGTCCACGTGCGGCGGCGGCGCGGCCTCGCTCGTGAGCAGGTTGGCGCGGCCGCTGGGCGTGAGGAAGCGGCGGCCCTCGAACAGCACGTGCGGCGCGAAGGGGTTGCGCACCGCGCCGCGGCGCAGGACCTCGAGCGTGACGCCGGCCTCCTCGAGCCGCCGCATGACCCGGCGCTTCCAGTCGTCGATCGAGCCCGCGAGCTCGGCGGACAGCCCGAGGCGCGCGGCGAGGCCCTGCAGGATGTGCAGCTCGTGGCGCGGTCCGGGCGCGTGCGGGTCCGGCTCGGGCGCGCGGCCGTTGCCCGCGGCGGCGCCGGCGGCGAGCGGCGGCGCGAGGGCCGGCTCGGACACGTGCAGCCAGTGGTTGCCGTACGAGCCGAGCACGTCGCTGTCTTCGAGCAGCGTGAGCGTGGGCAGCACGAGGTCGGCCACGTCGGTGGTGTCCGTGGGGTGCGTGTCCACCACCACGTTGAACTCGCTGTGCGCGAAGGCCGCGCGCACGGTCTCCGACTCGGGCAGCATGGCCACGGGGTTGCCGGCGGTGACCCACACGGCGCGGATCGCGGGGTCGCGGGCGGCGAGGATAGAAGGTCCCAGCAGCGGCTCGGCGAAGGTGCGGGGCGCGGCGGCTTCGCCGCGGATGAACGAGAGGTCGAAGGCCGCGCGCCGGCGCGTCGTGTAGCTGACGCCGCCGCCGGCGACGCCGACGTTGCCGGTGATGGCGCCGAGCGCGTCGAGGGCGCGCGTGGTCTGGCAGCCGTTGCGCCGGCGCCCGAGCCCCCAGCCCACGTGGATGGCGGCGGGCCGCAGGGTGCCGTAGAGCTCGGCCAGGCGCGCGGCGTCGCGCGGCGGCACGTCGGCGACCGCGACCCACTCCTCGAACGACCGTCCGTGCACCAGCGCGTGGAAGTCGTCGAAGTGGTCGCACCACGACGGCGCTGCGGCATCGGTGAGGCCGTGGTCGAAGAGCCAGCGCGCGAGGCCCATGGCCAGCCAGAAATCGGCCCCCGGGCGGGGCCGCAGGAACAGCTCGCACAGCTCGGCGGCGCGCGTGCGCACGGGGTCGAGGCCCGCGAGCGTGCAGCCGCGGGCCTTGGCCTCGCGCAGCACGGGCAGCGCGTGTACCGAGCTCGTGTGCACGTTCTTGCCCCACAGCACGATGAGCCGGCTGTTCACGGCGTCGAACAGGTCGTTGCTCTCGGGCACGCCGAAGTCGAGCGTCTGCGCCGCCTCGCCCGCCCCGCTGCAGATGTCGCCGTGCTTGATGGTCACGGGCCCGAAGCGCTCGAAGAGGTGGTCGGCCATGGGCTTGAGCAGCCCCAGCGAGCCGCCGCTGCGGTAGTGCAGGATGGCCGCGGGCCCGGACTGCGAGCGCACGGCCGCCAGCCGCTCGGCCGCGAGGGAGAGCGCCTCGTCCCAGCCGATGGGCTGGAGCGGCTGCTCGAAGCGCGCCGCGCCGCGAGCGCCAGGCCGCTCGGCGCCGCGCCGCAGGAGCGGCACGCTGAGCCTCGCCGGGTCGTACTGGCGGGCGAGGAAGCGGCTCGTGCGCTCGCACAGGAAGCCGCGCGTCACCGGGTCCTCGGGGTCGCCGCGCAAGAGGACACCGCGGCCGTCGCGCACCGTCACGAGCATCGAGCAGGCGTCGGGACAGTCGCGGTTGCAGGCGGTGCGGCGGACGTGCTCGTCCATGCGGCCATTCTAGCGGCCGGGCACCGCCGCCGTCGGCGCGGCCGGCTGGCGCCGCGCCGGGTGATAGTGCACGTGCACGGCGCGCAGGAACTCGACGCGCTCGAAGAGCATGCCCTCGATGGCGTCGGCGATGGCGTCGCCCTGCGCCACGCTGATCGCGCCGTCGACGCCCACCGTGACCTCGAGCACGAGCCAGGGCCCGAAGCTGTGCGCACGCACCTCCTCGACGGCGAGCACGCCGGGCACGGCCGCCAGCCAGCCGGCGAGCCGGCCGTGGATGTCCTGGCCGAGCTGGCCGCCCATGAGATCGGCCGACGACTCGCGCAGGATGCCGACGCCGGTGCGCAGGATGACGAGCGCCACGAGCGCGCCGGCCAGCGGGTCGGCCCACGCCCAGCCCATCCGGCTGGCGAGGATGCCCAGCGCGGCGGCGCCGCTGGCCAGCATGTCATTCCGGTGGTCCAGGGCCAGCGCGGCCACCGCGGGGTTGCTGGTGATGCGGCTGATGCGGCGCGTGAACAGGAACAGCCCGGCCTTCATGCCGATGGTGCCGAGCGCGACCCACAGCGCGAGCGGCGCGACGTCGCCGGCGCCGGCCTCGCCCAGCAGCAGCGTCACGCAGCCGTGCGCCGCGTCCAGCAGCACGGCCACGCCCGTGGCCACCACGAAGCTGCCCACGACGAGCGCGCCGATGCTCTCGAGCCGCTCGTGGCCGAAGGGATGGTCGTCGTCGGCCGGCTGCCGCGCGAAGACCATGAAGACGCGCACGACGACGTAGTACACGACGTCGCTCACGGAGTTGATGCCGTCGGCCAGCAGCGCCTGGCTGTTGCCGAGCACGCCGACCAGCGTCTTCACGACGGCCAGCGCGAAGTTCGCGAGGAGCCCGAGGTCCACGGCCAGCAGGCTGTTGCGCTCGCGGGCCTGCGTCTGGAGGGCGTGCGGCGAGATCGGCACGCGCCGCAGTCTACGCGCGCGCCGGCCGGAATCCGCCCGTCGCGCCAGGGAGCGCGGCCGGCGTCCCGCGCAGCGGCGCGTTACGCGCCATCACAGGGTCCCGTCGCCGCCCGACGGTCGCCCCGGCGCGCGGCCGCGGTGATTTTGCGGCGAGTCCGTTGTCAGGTCGCATGGAGCTGCGGATGCGCAGGCCCGCCGGGCCACCTCGCCGCCGCCCTCCGGACGCGTCCGCGCGCGCTCGCCGTGAGCGCCGCGCCGTGCAGCGCGACCGGTCCCTAGTGTCTCCCGGGAGGGGGTTCCATGTCCGTCGTGAAACATCGAGTCCTTGCGTGTCTGGTCAGCGTGCTCCTGCTGTCCGTCGCGGCCGCCGCGCAGGGCGAGCCGCCGCCGCTCGTGTCGCTCGTGGCCGTGCCGGAGGGCGGCGTGCAGGTGCTGGTCACGCGACTGGCTGCGTCGTCGCAGGTCGCCGTGTCCGCGCTGCTGCCGCCGGGCGGCTCGCAGGCCCCGGGGGCCGGCACGTTCCTCGGCGGCGAGGTGCAGCCGGCGCCGCTCTACGCGCAGCACTTCCTCACCCGCTACACCGACCTGGCCGGCGGGAAGCACGAGCTCGACACGTACGAGGAGCCGACCGAGACGGCGGACGCGCACGCCGTGCGCCACGCGGCCGCGCTGGCGGTGCTCCTCTCGCTGTTCCCGCCCGCGCCCGACGCACCCTCGTGGCTCGGCACGCCGCTGATCGAGCCCGGCGAGCAGATCCTGAAGACGGCCTGGAAGGGCGCCGACGGCCTCGACCACGAGGTCGTCACGGCGCGCAAGCCCAACGAGAACATGGACAAGTGGGCCGAGCGCCACGCCGACGGCGTGGCCGCGATGCTCAAGCTGTTCCCGCCCAAGCCGGGCTTCGCGGCGGCCGTCGTGCGCGGCGTCGCGAGGGTGGCCTGACGCCGCCGGGCCCTCGGTCTCCGCCCCGACGCCTGCGCGCGCAGGCGTCGGGGCGCGGAGCCGGCGCGACCGCTACTCCTCCGCGGTGACCGTGAGCCCGCCGCTCGCGCGCAGCTCCACGAGATAGCTCCGCCCCTCCCGCAGCTCCATGTACGGCGCCTCGCCGTGCATCGCGCGCACGCCGGCCCCGGCCACCGCCTCCGGATCGTGCGCGTAGTCCCAGAAGCGCGCCCACAGCCGCGACTCGAAGCCCGGGTCGGCGTCGTCGAAGGCGTAGGGCAGCGGACGCTGGCCCGCGGTGTCGAGCGGAAAGCCCTCGCTCGGGAACTGGTACTCGCCGAAGAGGCGGCGGAAGAGGCACAGCGAGGTGCCGCGCAGCGCGTCGCCCTGCTCGACGAAGCTGTCGTCGAACTTGATGACCAGCGCGTCCACGTAGGCCACCTTGCCGTCGAGCGTGAAGCGCTGCTCGGGGCCGAGAGGCTCGTCGTCGGCGCCCAGCTCCTGGAAGGACACCTCGGTCTGCACGCCGCCCTTGGCTTGGGGCACCTCGTGCTGGTCCAGCACCGTGAGCCTTGCGAGGCGGTGGTCCACCTTCAGCAGGCGCAGTGCGGCCTGGAGGCGCTGCACCTCGGCCTGCAGCTCGACGATCTGCGCGTCCAGCTCGCCGATGTGCGCGTCGCGCGCGGCCACCTCGCCGTGCAGGCCGTCGATGGTGACCTGCGCCGCCTGCAGCTGGCGCTCGTTCTCGTCCAGGGCCGACTGCACGCGCCACGCGCCCCAGCCGAGCAGCACGACGAGTCCGCCGTAGACGGCGGTGCGGAAGCCGTAGTTCCAGCGGCCCGGCATGGGCGGTGCGGGGCCGGCAGCGCTCACGGCTTCTTGCCCTTCTTCTTCTCGGCCTCCTTGCCGCCGAGCAGCCCGCCGAGCTTGTCCTTCACTGCGTCGCCCGCCTTCTGCTCCGCCTCGCCCAGCACCTCGGCCTTCTTCTCCTCGACGGCCGCGGAGAGCTCCGCCGCGCCGGCCTCCTTGAGCGAGGCCGCCAGCCCCTTGTCGTCGATGCTGAGCGACGGATTGTCGAGCGGGCCCGAGAGCCCGAGGTCGAGGCGGAAGACCTTGACCTTCTGGCTCCGGCCGCCGAGGTGCAGCGTCGTGTCGTGCAGCGTGACGGCCAGCGGCAGGTCGAGCTCGCCCACGCGGCCGCCGGCCCAGCCGCCGTCCAACGTCAGATCCAGTGTGCCTCCCGCGAGCGGCGGCTCGCCGCCGACGGCGAGCGCGGACGCGAAGCGATCCACGGGCCAGCCCTTCAGCTTGAACAGGAGCTCGTTGGCGCCGGCGCCCGCGCCGGCCGTGCTGGCGCTGTCGGCACCCCCGAGCCCCGCGGCCGCCTCGAGCAGGCCGCTGCGCGCCGCGACGCGCAGGCGCGACGGGCCGCCGGCCAGCGAGGGCTGCGTGGTCAGGTTGGTGCCCTGCACGTCCAGCACCTCGCCCGGCAACGGATCGCACACCATGCCGTCGATGACCAGCTTGCGCACGAGGAAGGTGGGCGCACCCTCCACCAGGTGGTCGGCCGTCACGGCGGAATAGCCGAACTGCTCGGCGCGCCGCTCGAGCTCGTCCTCCCAGGTGGGTTCGCCGGGTTGCTCCTCGGTGCCGCCGCCGAGCGATTCGAGCCAGCGCCGGATCTGCTGCAGGCGCTCCTTCCACTCCTTGGCCGACTTCACGTAGTCGTCCAGCGTGCGTGTGCCCTCGGTCGTGTCGGGCGGCGGCGGCTCGGGCCAGGCGCCGACGCGCTCGCCGGAGTGCTCGCGCAGCGCGCCCTGGTGCGCCTCGCTCACCACCAGCGCGTCCAGCGCGAGGCGCTTGCGCAGGAGGTCCGAGAGGTCCACCTGCGCCGACAGCCGCGCGGCGCTGAACACGTTGTGGTCGAGCGCATGGGGATCGGCCAGCGCGAGGCCCTGGAGCGCGAGGCTGCCCGTCACGAAGTCCAGCTCCGCGTGCTCGAGGTCCACCGTGGCGCCGTTGGCGCGCTCGAGGCCGCCGCGCAGCACCCGCGTGAGCAGCGGCCCGGTGAGCGCCGCGCGCAGCGCGACCAGCAGGCCCAGCACGACGAACACGATGATGAGGCCCGGAAGGCGCACGGGGCGGGCCGTCTTCGCGACGTCCTGCGACCAGTGCAGGTCCTTGCTTCCCAGGAACACCCAGCCGAGCAGCTTGGTGAGCTTCTTGTCGGCCAGCGCCTGGTATTTCGGGCTGGTGGTGTCGAGACCGGCCAGGGTGGCACGCAGCCGCTTCACCGCGCGCACCGTGAGCCAGCCCAGGAGCGCGCCGAACAGAAGACCGAGGAGCAGACCGCCGGCGGTGGTGTAGTGCTCGAAGCCGAAGAGCGCCAGCACCGGCACATTGATCGCGGCGCGGAACATCGGCTGAGTGGGCCCGTCGAGCAGGAGGCGACCCACCGCGAAGGACACCGGCAGCAGGAGCAGCCCCGCGAGGCGGGCCGCCGCGAAGACCAGCAGCGCGTACGGCAGGCTCACGTTGAGCAGGAGGATCAGAGCGCAGAGCGCCACGCACAGGCCCGGCGCGCTGCCGAAGGAGGGCAGCCACCCGAGCGCGCCGCCGAGCATCGCGCCGGTCACGATCTGCGCCGGCGTCGCCTGGCCGCGCACCATCCTGCCGACATGACGAATCAGCATGCTCGACCCTCCGCCGCCTGAGCGGCCTTCGAGCCTAGCAACTCGCGGGGCGCGTTGCGCCAAGTGGGACGTCGCGCCGGGCCGGGCAGCGCCATGTGCCGCCGGCCCGGCGGGAGACCGGGCCGCCGGACAGGTTATGTTTGTGAGTCCCAGCCGGGAGTGCCGGTGGACAAGGGACGGTCCGGCACGACACCGAACCCGCACAGGGGCGCGCGATGACCTTCGAGGTGGCGTACGTCCTGCTGCTGCTGGTCGCGGCGCTGGTGCTGTTCGCGCGTGACGTTCTGCCGCTGGACGTCACCTCGCTCATCCTGCTGCTGCTGCTGGTCCTGCCGCCGAAGATCCTCACGCCGGCCGAGGCGCTGGCGGGCTTCGGCAGCGAGACGATCATCACGCTCGTGAGCCTGTTCGTGCTCACGGCGGGCATCACGCGCACCGGCGTCGTAGAGCGCCTCGGGCTGCGCATCGCCTCGGTGGCGCGCAACCGGCCGGTGGCCATGACGCGCCTGCTGCTCATCACCTGCACCTCCGTGAGCGGCTTCATCTCCAACACGGTCACGACCGCGGCCATGCTGCCGCTGGCCATAGGCAGCTCGCGGCGCGCGCGCGTGCCGCTGTCCCAGGTGCTCATGCCGCTGGCCTTCGCGTCCATCCTCTCGGGCGGCGTGACCATCATCTCCACCTCCACGAACCTGGTGGTCTCGGGCGAGCTGCCGCGCTACGGGCTGGAGCCGATCGGCTTCTTCGAGATGGCGCCCATCGGCGTGGTGGTCACGGTGCTGGGCATGATCTACCTGCTCTTCCTGGCGCCGCGGCTCATCCCCGAGCGCCACGGCGCGCCCGATCCGGGCGGCGCGGCGGCCGAGCTGGCGGCCGATGCGCGGCGCGCGATGCGGCGCCTGTTCCACTGGCGCGGCCCGCTCGCGGAGCCCGTCGAGGCGGCGCCGCCGCCGGCCGCGCCGGCCACCAACGGCAACGGCGTCATCGAGCGCTACGGCCTGCGCACCTACCTGACCGAGGTGGTGCTCTCGCCGGGCTCGCCCATGGCCGGCACGAGCCTCGGGGAGAGCCGCCTCGGCGAGGCCATCGACCTCATGGTCGTGGGCGTGCGCCGTTCCGGGAAGAAGGTGGTCGCGCCGCGCCCCAGCTTCGTGCTGCACGAGGGCGACGTGCTGCTGGTCGAGGGCCGCGCCGAGGACGTGCTGGCCGTCAAGGACTCGGCCGGCATCGAGATCAAGCCGGAGTTCGAGCTCTCCGACCCGGACCTGCAGTCCGAGGACGTGCGCATGGTGGAGGCCATGGTGCTGCCGCGCAGCGAGCTCATCGGCGGCACGCTGCAGGACGTGCAGTTCCGCGAGCGCACGGGCGTGACCGTGCTGGGCCTGCACGTCGCGCTGGCCAGCCGCGCGCGCAAGCCGCTCTCGCACCAGCGGCTCGAGGCGGGCGACATGCTGCTCCTGCAGGGCCGCCGGCAGGACATCGACCGCCTCGACGGCGACGATCTCATGCTGCTGCAGGACAAGTCGGGCCACCACCCGCGGAGCCCGAAGGCCACCATCGCCACGTGCGTCTTCGTCGGCGCCATCGTGCTGGCGACGACCCGCGTGCTGCCGCTGAGCGTGTCGCTCATGCTCGGCATCCCGATCCTCATCCTCACGCGCTGCCTCACCACCGAGGAGGCCTACGAGAGCGTGGACTGGCGCCTCATGGTGCTCATCGGCTCGATGATGGCCTTCGGCGCGGCCATGTCGAAGACCGGCGCGGCCGACTGGCTGGCCGAGCTGCTGGTGCGCCATGTCGCGCCCATGGGCAGCTATGCCGTGCTCATCGGCTTCTTCGCCGTGACCGTGATCCTCACCCAGCCCATGTCCAACCAGGCGGCGGCGCTGGTGCTGCTGCCCGTGGCGATCCACACCGCGCAGAACCTGGGCATCGAGCCGCGGCCGCTGGTCATGGCGGTCACCTTCGCCGCCTCGTGCTCGTTCCTCACGCCGCTCGAGCCTTCGTGCGTGCTGGTCTACGGCCCGGGCGGCTACCGCTTCTTCGATTTCGTGCGCGTGGGCGGGCTGCTCACGGTGATCGTGTTCGTCGTGTCCGTGCTCATGATCCCCATGTACTGGCCGATCGTCCCCGTGGCGTCGCCTTGAAGATCGCGATCGTCGGCGCGGGCGTCTTCGGCGCCGCGGCCGCCCTGCAGCTGCGCCGCCGCGGCCATGCGGTCACGCTGCTCGACCCGGGGCCTCTGCCGCGCCCGGAGGCCGCCAGCACCGACACGAGCAAGATCGTGCGCGTGGACTACGGCGACGACCTGACCTCCACCGCGCTCATGGAGCGGGCGCTCCTGCGCTGGCGCGCGTGGAACGACGAGTGGCGGCGCGGCGGCCTGCCCGGCCCCTACCACGAGGATGGCCTGCTCGTGCTGTCGCGCGAGCCGCTGCGCGCCGGCACGTTCGAGGGCGACAGCCACGCCCTGCTCGCCGCGCGCGGCCACGCGCTTCAGCGCCTCCGGCCGGGCTTGCTCGCCGCGCGCTTTCCGGCCTGGCGGTCCGAGTGCTACGCCGACGGCTACTGGAATCCGCAGGGCGGCTGGGCCGAGAGCGCGCGCGTCGTCGAGTGGCTCGTGGGCCGCGCGCGCGCCGCGGGCGTGGAGCTGCGCGAGGGCTGGCAGGCCGCGGGCCTGGTGCAGGCGCGGGACCGCGTGACCGGCGTCGTCGCGCGCGACGCGCAGCGCCGGAGCGAGACCATCGAGGCCGATCGCGTGGTGCTGGCGGCCGGCGCGTGGAGCATCGCGGCCCTGCCGGAGCTGCGCGAGGACCCGCCGCCGCTGCGCCTCGTGGCCCAGGCGGTGCTGTGGTTCCGGCCGGAGCGGCCGGCTGATTTCCTGCCGCCAGCCTTCCCGCCCTTCACCGCCGACATCGCGCGAACCGGCTTCTACGGCTTCCCCGCGCTGCCCGACGGCCGGGTCAAGATCGCCAACCACGGCCCGGGCTTCCCGCTGCCCGACGCCGACGCGCCGCGGGTCGTGCCCCTGGCGGCGGAGGCGGCCACGCGCGAGTTCCTGCGCGAGCACCTGCCAGGCCTCGCCGACGCGCCGCTGGTCGACAGCCGGCTCTGCCTCTACTGCGACACGCCCGATGGCCACTTCCTGCTGGACGAGCACCCGCGGCTGCCCGGCCTGTTCCTGGCCACGGGCGACAGCGGTCACGGCTTCAAGTTCGCGCCGCTGCTCGGCGAGCTCGTGGGCGACGCGCTCGACCGGCGCCGCGACTCGCCCTTCACCGACTTCCTCGCACGCTGCCGCTGGCGCGAGCAGCCGGGAGAGCGCGGCGACCAGGCCCGCGCGGGGACTCCCTGAATGGAGATCCGCCGCGGGCTCGCCGGACGCGAGGCCGCGCTGGCGGGCGCGTGCACGGGCCTCGCCCTGCTGCTGGCCGAAGCGCTCGTGGCGGCGGCGAGCCGGCCCAGCGCCGTGGCCGCCGCGGCGCACGGCGCGCCCTGGCGCCTGCTCGCTCCGGTGCTGGCGCTGGAGGTGCTCGCAGCGCTGGCCGGCTGGCTGGTGGCTGCGGCCCTCGGTGCGCGCGGGCCGCGGGGCCGCGATCTCGCGTTGTGCGGCGCCCTGCTGGGCGCGGCGGCTCCGGTGCTCGTGCATCCGCTGCTCGTGCAGGCCGGGCCGCTCGCGGCGCTCGGCGGCGCGCTGGCGGCGCTGCTACTCGTCCTCGCGGCGGCCGGCGCGCGCGGCCGGCGCGCGTTCCTGCTGCCCGGCGTGGCCGCGTTGCTGGCGGCCGTGCAGGCCTGGTGGCTGCTGGCCGCGGGGCCCGATCCCGCGCCGGCCTTCGCGCCCGCGGACGACGGCTGGCTGGCCACGGCCGGCCGGCTGGCCACCTGCGCGGCGCTGCCTGGCGCAGCGGCGCTCGCCTGCCTGCCGCTCTCGGTGGCGCTGCGCCGGCCGGCGGAGCGCGCGACCCGCGCGCTGCTCGTCGCGACGGCGATCACGCTGCTGGCCCTGCTCGCCACCTGGTCGCTGGGGCGCCTCGCGACCGCGCTGCGCGGGAGGGCCGAGGGCGCACCGACGGACACGCCCGTGCTGCTGGTGGTGGCCGACACGCTGCGCGCCGACCACGTGACGGGCTTCGGCGGCGCGGACGGCCTGACGCCGCGCGTGGCGGCCCTCGCGCGCGACGGCGTGTCGTTCGGCGCGGCGTACGCGGCGGCGCCCTGGACGACACCCTCGTTCGGCTCGTTGCTCACGGGCCAGTTGCCGCTGGACCACGGAGCCGGAGCCGGCGGGCAGGACGTGCTGCGGCCCGACCTCGCGACGCTGGCCGGCGAGCTCCGGGCGCGCGGCTACACCACCATCGCGCTCACGTCCAACCCGCTGCTCGCGCGCCGGCACGGCCTCGGGCGCGGCTTTGTGCGCTACGAGGACGCCGTGCCGCCCGAGTGGTACCACCCGCTCGCGAGCTGGGTCATGGACCGCGTGGCGCGACGGGCGGCGCCGTACCTGGACGGGCCGGCCCAGGCGGCGCGCGCGCTGGAGGCCGTCGACGAGGCCGGGAGCGCGCACGGCTGGCTGGTGCTGGCGCACTTCATGGACAGCCACTGGCCCTACCGCGCGCCGGACCGCCTGCGATCCCTGGAGGCGCCCGGACTCGCCGGCGACTGCCGCGCCGGCGCGCGCGCGGTGGATGAGGCGCTGGGCGTGCTGCTCGACGGCCTGAGGGACCGCGGTCTGTACGACCGGGCGCTGATCGTCTTCACCGCCGACCACGGCGAGGAGCTGGACGAGCAGCGGGCCGAATCGGCGTCGCACGCGCCCTTCAACCGGCACGGCCACACGCTGTACGACGAGCAGCTGCACGTGCCGCTGGTCATCAAGCTGCCGGCGGGCGACACGCGGCTGGGCGCGCCGGGCAGCGTGCGCGCCGATCCGGTGTCGCTGACCGACCTCCATCCCACGCTGCTGGCCGCGCTGGGCAGCCCGCCGCCGGCCGATCTCGCGGGCCGCGACCTCGCGGCCGAGCCGCGCGACGGTCGCGCGCGGCCGCTCTTCGCGGAGGGCCTGCTGGCGAGCGCGGAGGGCGAGGGCCTGTCGGCGCGCCGGGGCGGCTGGAAGGTGGTGCTGCACGGGCTGCCGCCGCGCCCTGACCGCTGCGTGGGCTTCGACCTTGCATCCGACCCGGGCGAGCGCGCGCCCCTGCCCCTGACGGCCGATCCCGAGCTGGGCGCGCTGTACGAATGGCTCGTCGCGCGCTGGATGGGGCTGCCCGCGGCGCGCGTGGCGGGCGAGGCCGAGGCCGCGCCACCGGTGCTCGACGACGTGACGCGACGGATGCTGCAGCAGCTCGGCTACCTGAGGTAGGCTGCGCGAACGAGCACCGGTCGGGAACAAGGAGGAGCTGGCTGATGGCGCACCCGACCCGACGTGATGTGCTCGGCGCGCTCCTGCTGCCGGCCGCGGCGGCCTGCGCGGGCCTGCAGCCGCGGCGCGCGCAGGCCGTGGTGGCGGCGGCGCCGCCCCAGGAGGTCCCGCCCGAGGAGGCGGCGCGCGACGAGGACTTCTGGAGCGAGGTCTCGCGCGCCTTCACGCACGACCGCACGCTGATCAACCTCAACAACGGCGGCGTGGCGCCCTCCCCGAGCGTGGTGCAGGACTCGATGAAGCGCTGGCTGGACCACGCCAACAGCCAGCCGCCGTCGCTGGCGCTCCTGGGCGGCCACCCCGAGATCGAGATCGTGCGCGAGCGGCTGGCGCGCACCTTCGGCGCGGAGTCCGGGGAGATCGCCCTGACGCGCAACGCCAGCGAGAGCCTCCAGATCTGCCAGCTGGGGCTGACGCTCGGCGGGGGCGACGAGATCGTGACCAGCACGCAGGACTACCCGCGCATGGTCACCGCCTTCCGCCAGCGCGAGCGGCGCGACGGCGTGAAGCTGGTGCAGGTGCAGCTCCCGGTGCCCTGCGAGGACGACGACGAGGTCGTGCGGCGCTTCGAGGCGGCCCTCACGCCCCGCACGCGAGTGCTGCTCGTGTGCCACATGATCAACCTCACCGGCCAGGTCCTGCCGGTGCGGGCGCTCGCGGCCATGGCACGCCGGCACGGCGTGGCCTGCATCGTGGACGGCGCGCACGCCTTCGCGCAGATGGACTTCCGCCTGGCGGACCTGGAGGTGGACTACTACGGCACGTCCCTGCACAAGTGGCTCTTTGCGCCCCACGGCACGGGCCTGCTGTACGTGCGGCGCGAGCGTATCCCGGACCTGTGGCCGCTCATGGCGGCCGGGCCCGAGCTGGACGGCGACATCCGCAAGTTCGAGGAGATCGGTACGCACCCTCTGGCCAACTTCCTGGCCATCGGCGACGCCCTCGACTTCCATGCCGCGCTGGGCCCGGCGCGCAAGGCGGCGCGGCTGCGCTACCTGCGCGACCGCTGGGCGCTGCGCGTGCGCGGCAACGACCGCGTCCGGCTGCACACGAGCCTCGATCCGCGCTTCTCGTGCGGCATCACGACGGTG
>Ga0209382_10006851_pt1 | contig 14599 bp, 11 predicted proteins | sample SoiMetdeltSBSDD5_FD_187599 | JGI IMG/M metagenome (GOLD analysis project Ga0209382, IMG submission 187599) | Bulk soil microbial communities from a Populus tree surrounding site in Tennessee, USA - Soil MetaG P. deltoides SBSDD5 (SPAdes) (version 2) | ecosystem: Environmental > Terrestrial >... | reverse complement strand
CATTGATCCGACCAACGATCTCGTCGTGGTTTGGCGCTGGAGCGCGAGCTCAGCACAGGGCTTCCGCAAGGTTGTCGAGTCGATCGTCAACTGACGCTAGCGAACGCGCAGATTGTCAACGACGGACGTCACTCCTTCGGTTTCGCGGGCAAGTTGAAGAGCGCGTTTCCGCTCGGCGTCGGTTGAAACTGACCCGCTCAATGTGACCACGGATCCATTTGTGTTCACGTTGATATTCCGCGCCTTGACCATGTCGTCCAATGCCATCTTCGACTTGATCTTCGCCGTGACGCTGGCATTTTTAACCGCACTGGACGCTTCATTTGCCGCCTCCGCAGTGGCCTCGCCGACTTTCGCTCCCACGTCACGCGCTTTGCTCGAGTCCACCGGGCCAGTGGCCTGAACCTTTGAGCCGGGAAGAATCTCCCAATTGTTGCTCCTGCGGCCAATTAGAAACGCCGCAATTGCAACGAGAATGACGACTACGATTAGCACTTTCAGTAAACCCCGGATCATACACACCCCCCCTTTATGTAGGAAGTGCAGGTTTGATGCCTCAATCGAGGCGGTTTACTATCGCAGTCATGCCGAAACCACTGTATGAGCCCAGCACCGATTCGCCGTTAACACCGGACACAACCCTTTACAAGCGGCTGGACGATGCCAAGAAACGCACAGTAGTCGAGAAGTTCGTTGTTCCGGCACGTTCAGGTAAGGCATGGCCGATGAAGGCCGGTCAAATCTGTCGCATTGTCGCGATCGAAGGCCCGCAGGTCGTGGATTTCAATGCGTGGAACTTACACAATCCACGCGAACGTTTCTGGGCAGCGCGCACGAAGCAACTGCATCACGCTCACATGCGGATATTCGATCGTTTCTGGTCATGCCTGCCGTATTTGCGTCCGATGGCGACGGTTGTCGGTGACAGCATTAACTACGGTACCGATGCCGATGGCGCTGGATGCCATGATCTGCTGGGCACACGCTGCGACCCGTATGTGCACAAGATGCTCTCCGGAGAGGAACTGGACGTGTGCTGTCATTCGAATCTTGTGCGCGCGATCATGCCGTATCGGCTCTGTGAATCCGACGTTCATGATGTACTCAATGTTTTCCAGGTCACTGGGCTGACGTCGGATACCCATCAGTATTTCGTCAAGCCGTGTCCCGCGCGGAAAGGTGATTATTTCGAGTTCTTCGCCGAAATCGATTTGCTCTGCGCCATTTCAACTTGTCCGCATGGCGACATGTCGATTCCGATTTGGGGTCCCGCAGCGGTTGGTGATCCCATCGAGATCTGTCGCCCGATCGGTGTGGAAGTTCATGCCGTCAACCCGGACGTGTTGACAGGCTGGCAGTCTCCATCGGTTGCGACATACAGCGGTCTGCACGGCATCCGAGGGTGCTGACGACCTCTCCCTCTGGGAGAGGTCGGCGCGAAGCGCCGGGTGAGGGTTTGAAAGTGCGACACGTGACGAACCCTCACCCGCCCTTCGGGCGACCTCTCCCAGAGGGAGAGGGGCGTTCCCGAAACATGTTGCCACCGGCTCAACCGCGCCATTGTCTTGAACGGACCGCGGTCTCAAATGACCGGACAGCCGTGATGAGATCCTCGCCGTACACTTCGCGAAAGAGCTGCTCGGCCTCCTGTGGGTGTGTCATGAATCCTTGCATATACTGCTGAGTCGCGGCGCGACCGCGTGTTTCGATACGCCACGCAAGAAAGTACCGCCAGGTAAGGTAAGCGAAACGCAAATCGAAGCCCGGTGTCCGATAGGGCTGACGCGAGAACAACGGTTCGATGTTCTGTTGCTCGATCCGTTTTTCGAAGTCGTCCCACGATCCGTACGCCTTTTGATTGCCGGCAAGCACTGCCAGTCCCTCCAGAAACCAGGGTGACTGCTTGAAGCGAATGCTGTTCCACAGCGTCGAGTTTTGTTCCAGCACCGCGTGCGACAATTCGTGCCGGATGAATTCCGCAGGATCGAATTTCATCTCCTGAATCTTCGGCGTCAAATACGTCACCGTTCCGAACTCCGGAGTGGCAGCGCCAACACCTTCTCCGCGAACGGTAGGAAGGAAGCGATGGAAATCGGACCAACTCCGGCACACGATGATTGTCATTCGCCGTGGCAACTGCAGTTGATGAAACTGTTCCGTGTCGCGGATGAACTGATCGACATTACGCAGTACGGGATCGGGTGTAACACCCTTGCCGAAATAGACGTCCGCTCGCTCCAATCGAATGACGTCGTAGCCCGGTTTGATCGGCGACCAGGCGAACAGCGGTCCAGCAAGAAACGCGTACCCAAGGCCAATTGACACGGCAACGAGAATGAATAATTTCCAGGATCGTTTAATAGTCATTTTAGGGTTCTCGCGGGAGTGGTGGCGCGCTCATTGGGGGCTTGCGGGTCTGCGCCGCTTGTTCGTATGCATAAGCATAGGCGAGCAGTTTATCTTCGCTGTAATCGAGCCCGAGGAGTTCGGCGCCCACAGGAACGCCGAGCGGCGCTGTCTTGCTTGGGGCAGAGAATCCGGCGGGAAAGGTGACTGCGGGAAATCCCGTGCCGTTGGACAGTGTGCCGTTGCGTTCCGGTTGATCGTCGGCGGTTACGGGGACGACGAGAATTTTCTGGTGCGGATACAGGATCGCATCGACGTTTAACTCGGCCATTTTGTTCGCGACTGCAAGGCGAAGCTTGTCGCGGTTCACCATCCGTTGCTTGTACTCGGGGTTGTTCATGCCGTCCGCGATCGCGTACTCGGCCTCGAGAGTGGTCTGAACTGCGGAGGTCTTCGCAGCAATAAGCGCGCCCATTGTTCTTATTGGCGAGTTTGACGGTAGTGTAGAGAAGTAACGTTCCGTCACCGTGCGGGCCTCGAAACGGTCGGTGGCGATAGCAGGTAATATCGCGTCGTACTCCGGCAGTTCGAAGCGGACCAGCGTTGCACCTTGCTTCTGCATCGTCTCGAACACCGCATTCATGATTCGATTCACTTCGAGATGGCGTTCTTCCTTTCCTGCCAGATTCATCATCACGCCAATACGGACACCCTTCAGCGCGTCGGCGCGCAAGAGATGCGCATAGCTCGCAGGTACGCGACCGCGGCCGAAGGCAGTGATGGGATCGGCCGGATCGTATCCTGCCATTACATCCAGGATGAGAGCTGCATCCCTCACCGTTCGCGCGATGGGCCCGACTTCATCTTGCGTCTGACTGTTGGGGATGACGCCGGCGCGACTCACCAGTCCACGCGTAGGTCGAACTCCAACAAGTGAATTTGCCGAAGCAGGTGAGCGGATAGATTGTCCGGTGTCGCTTCCGGTACCGGCCAGAGCGAGATTGGCTGCGACTGCTGCCCCGGTTCCGCCAGAAGAGCCGCCGGGCGTGCGCGTGAGATCGTAAGGATTCAGCACCTGGCCACCGAGGCTCGAGATCGACATTCCGCCGCGCGCAAATTCCTGCAAATTCGCTTTGCCGATGATCAGCGCGCCCGCCCGTCGCAGTTTCGCCACCGTGAACGCATCCGCCGCCGGCTGCGACGTCTTCATGCTGACATTGCCACCCGTCGTCGGCATGTCCGCGGTGTTGAAGTTGTCCTTGAGCACGATCGGTACGCAGTGAAGCGATCCCACTGCCGACGGATTTGCGTTGTGTTGACCGTCCATCGCGGCAGCCATTTCCAACACCTGCGGATTAACCGTGATGATGGCGTGAAGTGCCGGACCGCTCAGGTTGTACGCTTCGATGCGATCGAGATAAAGCTTCACGAGCTGAACGCACGTGAGCTGGCGTGTCGCGAATGCCTGGTGAATGCCGGCAATCGTTGCTTCCTGTAGATGAAACGGTGATTGCGCATTGCCCCTGACGCTCGCGCGAGGCGCAAGAACGATGGTCATCGCCATCAGAGCATGCAGGATACGCTTCATCGTCAACTTACTTTCCGTGTGACAAGAATGCGCTTCGGACCGCCGCCTCGTTGAAAGAGTACGTTTTTCAAAACCTTCTTTGTTGCGACGTCCACTGCAGCGACCGCGTCGTGATCCCAAAGACTGACGAAAAGGACCTTTCCGTCGGGGCGCAGTGTGAACCAGTGTGGGAAGCGACCGACTCTTACTTGCGCCACTTCTTTCATGTCACTCAGGCGGACAACGCGAAGCAGATCATTAATGCAGTCGGTTACCCACATTTCTTTCTCGTCGGGACTCAGTTGCAGCGAATGCGTCCACGTATCGAGATACGGGGCCGGCACACCGTCGGGCAACCTTCCGAGTTCAACGCGGCGTGTGACCTTGCGTGTGGCCGGATCGACGACGACGAATCCGAGCAGATTGGACAACGCGGCATAGACGGTGCGACCGTCTCGTGACAGTTCGATCGGACGAACGCCATCGGCCGTTGGAATCGTGTAGAGCAGGTTTTGAGTCGCGGGATCGATTACCATTATCGCGTTGCCATACTGCGCGCCGATATAGATACGTGAACCGTCTTCTGTGATGTATGCATCGTGCGGCCCCTTGGGCGATGGGATTTTTTTGAGCAGCTTCAGTGGCTCCAGTTGCACGACGGCAATTTGATCCTCACCCCGCAGTGGAACATACGCAAATTTATCGTCCTTAGTCAGCACCAACTGGTTGGGATCGTTCCCCAGGCGGATTTGTTCAATGACAGCTCCCCGTCGAGCATCGATGGCCTGCATGTTGCCCGTCTGATCGCTTGCGATGTAAATCCTGGATCCGTCCGATGAGGCAGCGAGCCCGTGAGGCTTCGGATCCGTTTTCACGCGACGCAACTCGACAAAGGAATAGGCATCGACTTCGACAATTTGGTCGGAATCTCCCAATGTTACCCACAGCGTCGCATCCCTCGATTGTCCAAATAGAGTCAAGCCACAGGCGAAGGCAGCAGTCGCAACCAGACACCAGAGAAGTCGTCTCACGTTCAACCTCACTCGATCGAATGGGAATTGAAAACAGCCGAACTATACGGTGTGTGTACCGGAGACGCAATGTACTCATAGACTTTGGTCCGTCACCAACAAAGGCGTAGCCTTCCGGGGGCGATCGAACAATAATGTTGTCCGCGTTTTGGAAAACCCCTGATGCACATTCGTTTGACGCTGATCTTTTTGTTGACGCCCTTGATGTGTGCAGCTGCCTGGCAGCAGCCGATTTCTGCGGAACGTGCAAGGTCTGTGGTCGTTCAAACCGCTACATTGCCGGTCATTCTCGACGGTGTCGTCGATGAACCGGCGTGGAGCGGTGCCACCAAAATCGGCGACCTGGTCCAGCGAGAACCGCGGAACGGCGAAAGTCCGAGTGAAAAGACGGATGTCATGCTGCTGCATGACCGTGATTACTTTTACATCGGCGTGATCTGTTACGACTCGGAACCGCATGCCGTGATCGCTTCGCAAATGGCCCGCGATGCGAATCTCGGCTCGGACGATCGGATCTCGATCGTTCTCGACACATACCGCGATCAGCGGAATGCCTTCTACTTCTCCACGAATCCTGTCGGAGCGCTCGTAGACGGATTAGTTTTTTCAAACGGACAATCCAACAGTGAATGGGATGCGATCTGGAACGTACGCACCAAACGCACGGAACAGGGGTGGAGTGCGGAGTTCGCAATTCCGTTCAAGAGCCTGAGCTTTCCAGCGGGACGGACAGTCTGGGGATTTAATTTCTCACGAAACATCCAACGTAAGCTCGAGGAAGACCGGTGGTCGGGCGCAAGTTTGCAGACGCAGTTCTTCCAGGTGTCGGAAGCCGGCGAAATCGTTGTTCAGGAAGGTCTGACGCAGGGGATTGGTCTCGACGTGCGGCCTTTCACCGCAGGACGCTGGCTACACAACAGCACGGACGGCAATGACATATTGACCGGCAAGCCCGGGCTCGACCTGTTCTACAACTTCACACCAAGTCTCAAGCTTACCGCAACCGCCAACACTGATTTTGGTGAAACCGAGGTTGACGCGCGGCAGATTAATCTGTCACGTTTTTCGGTGTTGTTTCCTGAAAAGCGATCTTTCTTTCTCGAGGACGCCGGAGTGTTCAGCTTCGCCAGTTTTGGAGTCGGTCAACCCGGAGGGATTCCGGCGTCGGGAGCGGATGTTTATCCTTTCTTCAGCCGTCAGATCGGGTTGCTCGACAACGAGGAAGTCCCGATTGATGTCGGCTTGAAGCTGACCGGCAAAGCCGGACGCACCGATCTTGGGGTCTTGAACGTGCGGACGCGGGATATCGGAAGAGTGTCGGAGAAGAACTTCTTCGTGGGCCGGATCAAACGGAACATTTTTCAGCAGTCTTACATTGGCGCGATTGTTACCAATGGCCACCCGGCCCTTCCGATCTCGAGTACCACGTTTGGCGCCGATGTTCGTTTGGCCACTTCGCGTTTCCTGGGCCGCCGCAAGAACCTGATCATTAATGCCTATGGTCTTAGAGCAAGAATGAGGGGAATTCAGACCGAGATAAATCGTTCGGGTTTTCGGCGCAGTTTCCGAACGATAAGTACGACGGTCAGATTATCGTGCGGGAAATGCAGGAGAACTTCAGGCCCGCGATTGGTTTCGTTCAACGGCGAAACGTGCGGATGGTACGGCTCGGTGCGAGTTTCAACCCGCGACCGAAGGACTTCCTCGGCATTCAGCAAATGTTCCACGACGTCTTCTACACGCGTTTCACTCGGCCGGATACGGGAGAGGTTGAAAGCTGGGATCTCTATGCGACGATGCTCGACTGGCATTTCAGATCCGGCGATTCACTTCACAGCGTGATGGACGCGAATCCCGTCTACGAGCGGCTTTCAACGCCATTCCAAATCTTTCCCGGTGTCTTCATCCCGCCGGGTGAGTACCAGTTCACTCGTTGGAGAGGAAGTTTCAACAGCGCCGCAAGGCGAAGGTTGTCCGGCAGCATCAACGGTTCGTTCGGCAATTACTGGTCGGGCGAAGCGAAGACGCTGCAGACCGGGGTGACTTACAAGATGCCGCCGTATTTCTCGATCAGCTTCAACACGAATCAAACTTTCGCGCGACTGCCGCAAAAGAACTTCGTGGCCAGAATTATCAGCTCGACGGTCAGTTTTGCCGTCTCACCGTTTCTTTCGTTTTCTAACTTGATTCAATACGACAACCAGTCGCGAAACCTCGGTTGGCAGAGCCGTGTCCGATGGATTGTCCAGCCCGGCAATGACTTGTTCTTTGTATTCAGCCAGGGGTGGCTTCAGGACACGCGCGGAGGGTATCGATTCAACGCGCAGGAGAGCAAAGTGTCCGCAAAGGTTCAGTACACCGTTCGTTTCTAACAAGAGGAGTACAGACATGACAGATACATTGCGCGCAGTCGTGCTAACGCTCCTCGCTGGTCAGGCCGTGCTAATCGGATTGCTGCTGTTCGCGCGAGCCAGGCGGAAGCGAACGACCACGATGTTGCGAGCTGCGGCAAAGGTCTCCGAAAGGACCGGTGACACATTCTTTCGGGCTTTGACAACACATCTCAACTCGATCGTCCATGCGGATTATGTTTCGATTGGAGAATTGTCGGATTGCGGAACGCGCTGCCGGACGGTTGCCGTGTCGGCCGAGGGCAAGAACCTTGAGAATCTCGAGTATGAACTCGAACATACTCCTTGCAAAGAGGTACTGAGACTAGGCCGGTTCTTCGACCGCGATGATCTGCAGACACATTTTCCGCTGGACCAGTTCCTGATCGACATGGGTTTCCATAGCTACCTCGGAATCGCACTGGTAGATTCCACCGGCAAGCGATTGGGAGTGATGTCTGTCCTGAGCAAACACACTTTGAAGGAAGGAGAAATCGTAGAGGTCGTACTGGAGTTGTTTGCCGCCCGTGCCTCGGCAGAAATGGAACGCCGGCGTTCAGAGCGAGCGCTACAAGCGAGTCAATCCAGAAATCGCGCGATCCTCAATGCGATTCCCGACAAGATGTTCGTAATGGACAAAGCCGGTCGGGTCCTGGACTACTCTGTCAATGACACAAGCGAGCTGTATGCAAAACCGGAACAGTTACTGAACACGAATGTTCGAGATCTGCTGCCGCCGGATGCGGCGGAAGCGATCGTGCGAACGATCGAGAACACGACCAATTCCATGCAGCCGTCGTCCGTGGAGTTGTCATTACCGTTTGTTGATGGCATCCGATTTTACGAGGGTCGAATGGTGCCGCTAGATGATGACAAGGTTCTGATGATTGAGCGCGACGTGACCGGCCGAAAGCGGACCGAACTGGAGCTGGAAAAAAGCCGGGAATTCACGGAACGGATTGTGAAAACGATACCGAACGTGTTTTTTATCTACGACCTGCTCGAGAGACGAAACGTCTACGTCAACGAGCGAAGCGGCGAGATGATCGGTTACACCGCTCACGAGGTGCTGGAACTGGGAGATAGTTTTCTCGAACGCACCATGCATCCTGAAGATCTGGCGAAACTCCCGAGGCTCGCCGAGGAGTATGCGAAAGCCGACGACAGTTCGGTGTTTGAGCATGTGTTTAGATTCAAGCACAAAAGTGGAGAATGGCGATGGGTACACCGCTGTGCGTCCATCTTCACGAAGACTCCAGACGGCCGGCCCAGGCAAATGCTTGGTACGGTGACCGACATCACGGATCTCAAAAACGCGGAAGAAGAACTGAAGCAGCTCTCGGCGCGCCTCGTGAATATTCAGGATCAGGAACGTCGTCGCATCGCGCGTGAGCTGCATGACGGAACGGCACAGAATCTGTTTGCGATGACCCTCAATCTGGGCCTGTTGAGCCGCAGCGGGCTGTCTGCGAAATCCAAGAAAGTTCTTTCCGATTGTCAAAGTTTGTGTGAAGCAACCTTAAGAGATATACGAACCCTCTCTTACCTGCTTCATCCTCCGATGCTCGACCAGCGCGGGCTCGCTGAAGCCTTGCGATGGTTCGTGGACGGATTCGCAAAACGCACCGGCATCGACGTCCGATTCGAAGCCCCGGGTGTTTGGGAACGTATGGCGATGGAACTGGAACGCGATCTCTTCCGAATCGTTCAAGAAGGGCTTTCAAATGTCGCTCGCCATTCCGGCAGCAGTACAGGAGAGGTTCGACTTGAAAGACGTGATTGCGACGTCGTCCTGCAGATCCGGGACTTCGGCCGAGGAATGTCGCAAACGGACGAGGACAACAAGTCCCTGCAGGAACTTTTTTCGGGCGTCGGCATTCCTGGAATGCGCGATCGCTTGCGACAGGTCGGTGGCCGATTGGAGATCCGCTCCGACGAGCATGGAACGAGGATCATCGCCACCGTACCGTTTCAGCCGGAAAGCAGCGAGCTGAGAGCTAGGGTTGGATAGTATACGTAGTGATCATTCCTGACTCGATGTGATCTGCGACGTGGCAGTGGATCATCCATGTACCGGGATTGTCCGCGTTCATGTCGGCTACGGCCATACTTCCCGGTAACAACTCAATCACGTCAGTCCGTCGGTTCTGATACGCCACGGTCTTTCCATGCCAATGAGCCGAGTGCATATCCGACTCGTTTCCCATCCCTAGCAGATACCACCGAACCTTACTGCCATTCGGCATGACCAGACCTTGCAGATTGCCAAAAATGTAGCCATTGATCGCGTGCATCAGGCCTCGTTCGTCGCCGTTGTTTTCGTCGAAGACGAAGAAGGCCAGAATGAATTCCAGATCAACATTCTTGGGTGTTGCATCGGGGTTTGCCATTCCTTTGGTGGTAATGATGATGGGGCCTAACAAACCTCTATTCGTATCCAGGGGTTCGTCAACGTCAGAGTGATACCACCAAACCACTGAACTCGGATCATTCAGGCCAGGTCCGCTATCGGCCTCCACAAACCATGTGTAAGTGAAGCTGCCTCCCTCAGGGATTTCTGCACCGGCTCCCGAAGATGCGTAGCGCGCACCCTCACTGTCCTTGTCGTATCGCAGTCCATGCGGATGTATTCCGTAAGATCCCTTTGCGCGATTCAAGAAATGGACCTGGATGGTATCGCCGACTTCTCCGCGGATAATTGGACCTAAGATACCCAGCCATTGCGGCTGAGGTTTTTTATTACCGAACGATGCGTCGGTGTATTCGATATATCGCGTTTTGGGCCAGATGGTGTTTCGGTTCCATGGAACCTGGATCGGCCCTCCGTGAACCAGATCCACACCCGATGGTGCGAAGTCCCACGAAACATCTTCAGCCGCGACGTAATAGTGTCGCGTAGTTTGAGCCAGACCGTGGACCGGTCCGCAAAGTGAAAATAGAAGCAAAGCGATCCGTACCCTACTAGCTGAAATCGCTTTCATGTCGCCCCCAGTCTTCTAGAAAGGTCGCACGTCCTCCTATTCCCAGTTAATCATGGCTTGTGGTTCGCCGTTGTGGGATTTCGCGCCTGCAAAGAACGCTTGCGTTTTGGTAAATGCGGGACAACTATTTATTGAAACCTCATACACAGTGGAATTGGTCTTTCGCCCAACACGATGAAACCACGTCAGCCGAACGTCGTTCGAAATATGATGGTGGACAATCTCGCTGTCCTCCTCCATGCCCGTGACAAAGAGCTATCAGCAATCTATGAGACCGTTCCCGGGATCGTCTTTTACATCGGCGTCGAACCGGAGGGTGAGTTCCGATTTCTGTCCGTGAGCCGCGACTTCCTGCTTGTAACCGGTTTGACTCGAGAGCAGGTCGTCGGTTCCCTTGTGAGCGACGTTATCCCGCCGCCATCACGCGACATGGTGTTGAACTATTATCGAGAGGCGATCCGATCCGGCCAGCCCGTGCGATGGGAAGAGGAGTCGGTGTACCCTGCGGGCCGACGGTACGGTGAGGTCGCGGTGACGCCTTCGTATGATGCCGGCGGCGTTGCCAGGCACCTCATTGGCATTGTCCACGACATCACCGAGCGCAAACGTTTGGAGAAGTCGCTTCGCGAAAGCGAGGAACGCCTGCGTCTGGCGATGAGCAGCGCGAATATTGGCTTCTGGGACTGGGATGTAGAGAGCGGGCGAACTACGTGGTCGCAGGAACTCGAAAGTGTCTTCGGTCTGGATCATGCAGGACCTTACGATGCCTTTAGTTCACGGGTCCATCCGGACGATCTTGCTGCGATCGAATCCGCGCGTGATGCCGCTATCCGGAATCACAACCCGTTCGACCTGGAATTCCGAATCATTCTTCCTTCCGGCGAGACTCGATGGTTCTCTTCCAGGGGACGTGGACGTTATGACGAGACCGGCCGTGTTGTACGCATCGTCGGAACCAACATCGACATTACCAATCGCATACAGGTTGAGGAGGCGTTGCGCGATAGAGAGTCGCGGTTGCAACGCTGGAACGTCGAGCTCGAGCAAGCCGTTCGTCTCAAAACTGCCGAATTGATTCAATCGGAGGGACGGTTACGCGCGCTGACGATGGAATTGAACCTTGCGGAACAACGTGAGCGGCAGCGGCTGGCGGCGGATCTGCACGATCACCTGCAGCAGATACTCGTGCTGGGGAAACTCAAGCTCGGCCAGGGCCAAAGACGGGCTGAGCCGGCCTCCGCACGGATCATGAAAGAGACGGACAATCTACTGTCGGATGCGTTGAACTACACGCACTCGCTCGTGGCGGAACTGAGCCCTACCGTACTGCGGCATCACGGCCTGGCAGCCGGTCTGAAGTGGCTGGCGACTTACATGAAAAAGTATCACATCGCGGTCGCCGTCACCGTTCATCCAGGTGGAGAACCGAAACTGCCGGATGACCAGGTCACGCTGATCTTCCAATCCGTCCGTGAATTGCTGATCAATTCGTCTAAATACGCGGGCACGGGGCGGGCGGATGTGTCATTGGAGGAAGCAAACGGACGATTGGTTATCGTCGTACGTGATCAAGGAAAGGGAGCCGATCTCGCTACCCTCTGGGCTGATTCTCCATCCGGCAGTGTCTCTTCCAAGTTCGGTCTGTTCAGCATACGCGAACGAATGAGGGCGCTCGGCGGGTCCTTCGAAATCGAGTCGTCGCCGGGCAAAGGCACGACCGCGACGCTGATCCTACCGCTCAGCAACGCACGCGTTGCAAGGACTGAGGACGCAGAACCCAGAACTGAGCCCACGCCTCAGGGACCCAAAAAAGATTCAGCCGCGGGCACTCGGCCCTCAGGTTTTCTGAACGTCAAGATCCGGGTTCTCCTGGTGGACGATCATGTCATGGTGCGGCAAGGGTTGCGGACGGTGCTCGAGAGTTACTCGGACATCGAAGTGGTTGGTGAGGCTCGTGACGGCCGTGAAGCCGTTGAACTGGCGGAGCGCCTCACGCCCGAAGTCATCGTCATGGATATCAACATGCCGAACATGAACGGGATCGAAGCGACTGTAGGAATCAAATCCCGCTACCCCGCCACGAAAATCGTCGCGCTCTCCGTCAACGCCGACGGCGATAACGAGGGAGCTATGCGCCGTGCTGGCGCGGAGACGCTGCTGTCGAAAGAGGCCGCCCTTGATGAACTGTACCGCGCGATCCGCCACGCGCTCTCCAAGTAAATCTGTTAAACGCTGCGGCGATTTTCAACACACTGAGGCACAAAACCGCATCGACAAACGAGCTGGCTTGCTTGCGGCGTAAGCAGGTGCTCGCCTTCCTCCGCACTAGGATGCCACCAATCTTGCTGATAGCGCTTTTCGTCGTCGCTGTCAGGTTTTACCTGCGCAATCCGATTTCATAGGTAGGGTCCAAGAAAGGTCAACGGAGAAAGCCATGCAATTCAACCGATATGTATTCATCACGACGCTACTCGTATTCGCGGGCGTAATTACTGCCATCGTGGAACCTACTCTAGCCGAGCGTCCGCTGCTGCCGAACCTGCAGCCATTTCCGAACCGAAGCGGAATTCTTCAGACCTTTAATTCGAATGGGGACGCTCTCGATCTCACTGGGCCTTTCTTTCAGAGCCTGGGTACGAATGGCCGAGCCTGCGTGTCGTGCCATCAGCCGGATCAAGGCTGGACGATCTCGGCAGAGGGCGTTCAAGATAGATTCAATACCACTAAGGGCACGGATCCGATTTTTCGCACAAACGACGGATCCAACTGCGATCACCACGTCGATACATCGACTGTCGAAGGTCGGAAACAAGCATACAGCCTGCTCACGAGCAGAGGTCTTATCCGTATAGCCATACCCGTTCCGACGAACGCAGAGTTTACTGTTGAGAACGTGATGAACTCGTATGGGTGCAACGAAACGGCTGTTCTTTCGATGTACCGGCGGCCATTGCCAGCTACGAATCTCCGTTTCATCAGTGCGGTTATGTGGGATGGCCGTGAGTCGGCGCCGCAGACGGGAACGCAGCGAATCGTTTATGAAACCTCAAACCCCGGTTCAATCCTGATGGCCGATCTGGCTCATCAATCCGTCGATGCAACTCTTGGCCACGCTCAGGCGGCCGTCGCACCGACGGCCGCTCAACAGGCGGCTATCGTCGATTTCGAACTCGCGATGTCCACTGCTCAGGCGTTTGACTTTAACGCGGGAACGCTCGATGACAACGGAGCTACGGCCGGTCCAGTCACTCTTTCAGCTCAGCGTTTCTTCATTGGAATCAATGATCCCATCGACCCGCTTAACAACGTTCTGAACCGGCCCGACCTGGGCTTTAACCCCTTTCACGACCCGTTTACTCCGGTCATTTATGACCTGTTCGATTCATGGACAGCTCCACAGCCCTCGAATTCAGCCGTCAGTAAAGCTCGCGCCAGCATCGCGCGCGGCCAGGCGCTGTTCAACAGCAGGCCGATCGATATCGCCGGCGTTTCAGGCTTGAACGATGAAATCGGCATTGCCGTGCTGCGCGGAAGCTGCGGCACATGTCACGACTCACCGAACGTGGGGAATCACTCGTTTCCAACTCCATTGAACATTGGCGTCGGCGATCTGACGAGCCCTCTGGATGTCGGTTACTTGCCAGTGATCACTCTTCGCCACAAGACTGCGCCATTCGAAGTTGTCCAAACGACGGATCCGGGCCGCGCGCTGATAACAGGGAAATGGAGCGACATCGGAAGAGTTAAAGGGCCGGTTCTGCGAGCCCTCGCCAGCCGCGCGCCGTATTTTCACAATGGCTCCGCGGCGACTCTGCTCGAGGTGATTGAGTTCTACGATAAACGATTCGGAATCCACTTTACGGCCGAGGAGAAAGCAGATCTCGTCGCGTTTCTGAGCGCTCTTTAAGAACCGGCCAGAAGCTCAAAAGCACTTGCCGAAAGCGCACCACTAAAGCATGATTCAACGGGCTTCTGACAGGGAAATGAATACCGCAAACCCGCCCACAATTGACGAAGTCCGCCGCTTTTGGAACAGCCAACCTCTCGGCCTGGGATACGTGCGCGGAGAGATTGGTTCGGCGGAATGGCTGGCCGATTTCGACCGCCTCAAATCCAATTACGGGTTAATTGGAGTCCTGGACACCTTTACGCCCGTCGAACTCCGCGGTAAGCACGTCCTCGATGTCGGTTGCGGGCCGTCGGGATTCTGGGCTCGCCGTCTTGATCGGATCGGAGCGGTCTACAGCGGGATCGACATCTCCGATAAATCGGTCGCGCTCGGGC
>Ga0209382_10006850_pt1 | contig 14600 bp, 10 predicted proteins | sample SoiMetdeltSBSDD5_FD_187599 | JGI IMG/M metagenome (GOLD analysis project Ga0209382, IMG submission 187599) | Bulk soil microbial communities from a Populus tree surrounding site in Tennessee, USA - Soil MetaG P. deltoides SBSDD5 (SPAdes) (version 2) | ecosystem: Environmental > Terrestrial >... | reverse complement strand
GTCGGACCAGGACTACACGCCGACGAACGCGACCGCGGAAGCCCGCCGGGACACCTCCGTACTGGTCTCGTGGACGCCGGCCCGGATACCGCCGGACAGCTACCGCATCCTGCGGGCGGACGACCCCACGATCCAGGTCGGCATGGCCGCCGGCAACGCCAACTTCACCATCGTCACCACCGGCGTACCGGTCGGCCAGCAGATCGCGTTCATCGTCGAAGCGGTCACGCCCGCGCGCACCTACCGCTCGGCGCCGAGCAACCCGGTTACCGCGTACGGCATTCCGGCCGGGCCCAACGTCTCCGTCAACCTCGCCGCCCGGACTCCGAACAGCGTCACACTGGACGTGTCCGTGGACGTGGTCAGCGACGGCGGCAGCCCCGTGACGTCGTACGACCTCACCGTGTCGGGCGGCTTCGGCGGCGCCCAGGGCATCCCGATCACCCAGCGGCCGTATCGGGTCACCGTCACCTGCCGGTCGTTCGGGGAGGTCTGCCTCGCCGGCGCCGACGTGACCGCCACCGCCAGCCTCACCAACGCGGCCGGGATCGGACCGCCCAACTCCACGACCGTCAACGTGCCCGCGCCGCCGACGTACTTCCGCAACATCTACGACCCGGTGATGCTGGTCAGCGCCGGAGGCAAGTGCTTCGACCGCGACTTCGCCCTGCACGCCTGCAACGGCAACTCGAGCCAGCTCTGGATACCGAGGGACCTCGGCGACATCCTCAGCGCGCCCGACCGGGCGTGCCTCGACCACGAGGCGCGAACGCGGCTGGGCCTGTCCGCCGCGTCGGTGGGCAACTGCCGGTCGCGGGACGACCCGGACCGGTGGGTCTTCCTGCCTCCGGACAACGCCGGCAACCTGCGGCGGTTCCGCGGCGAGGGCCTGTCCCGGTGCATCACGGTGCTCGGCGACCCGGCTGGCGAGGGTACGCCGGTGAACCTGCGGGACTCCACGTCGCAGTGTTCCGGCACCGACCAGGACCTGTGGTACCTCTACAAGCAACAGCCGGGCGTACCGACGACCGCCGCCTCCCTGGCCAGTATCCCGACCACCGCGACGACCAGCAGCGCGCAGCAGGCGTCGCAACCGGGCGGCGACGGCGCGCTCGGCACGACGGGTGCGGCGCTCATCCTGCTGCCGGTCGTCGGGGCCTACCTGCGCCGTAGGCGACGGGGTCTGACGTGACCGAGCCGCTGACTCCAGCACTGCCGGGCCGCTGGCGGTCCCGTTGGACCGGACGTGGGCTGGCCGTCCTCGTCCTCGGTGTGGCGCTGCTGGCGGCCGGCCTGGCCTGGCGGTACCCGAGCGTCCAAGGTCTGGGCGGCGCGTTCGGCACGCTCAGCCTCCTCAGCCTGCTGGCCGTGCGGTACCGCGCCGCGATCACCGTGCGGCGGTCGGTGTGGCCGCTCGAGGTGACGAGGTTCGAGCCGTGTACCGCGATCCTGCGGGTCCGGCGGACGAGCGGCCTGCTGCCGATGGGTCTCGAGGCCGTCGAGCGGGTTGCCGGTCAGCCCATCGAGGTACGCATCCCGCACCTCGTCCCCGGCCGCACGACCGAGGTGAGCTATCCGGTACCGACGCAGCGCCGCGGTGTGCTGACGATCGGCCCGGTCGAGGTACGCCGGCGCGGGCCCCTGGGACTCGCCCAGAGCACGGCCGAGCTGGCCGGTACCGCCGAGGTGCGGGTGCTGCCGCGGGTGTTGCCGGTGCGCGGTATGCCGAGCGGGGTGCGCCGGGGACACCAGGGCACGGACGAGCGGGTGCCGTACGGCGGTACCGATCTCGTGGGCATGCGCGACTACGTGGCAGGCGACGACCTGCGCCGGGTGCACTGGGCGACGAGCGCGCGTACCGGCGTGCTGATGGTGCGCGAGGACGCCGACCCGTCACGGGCCCACCTCACCGTGCTGCTCGACGACCGGGAGCAGAGCTATCCCGATGACGGGATGGAGGACGCGGTCGAGGTCGCGGCGTCGCTCGCGGTCGCGGCCGCCGAACGGGCTCACGGCGTACGCCTGCTGACAGTCTGCGACCAGGTCGACATCGCGATTGCCGAGCTGGCCAGCGGAGCAGCCGATGCCCCGGCGCACGAGGTGGTGTCCGGTCTGGCCGAGATCGTGGCGCAGCCCGGACCGCGCTCCCCCGGCCGGCTGCCCGCGTCCGGGCTCGACATCGTCGTGGTGGTGACCGGTGCGGCGGCGGATCTGGGCGCGCTGCTCGCCGAGGCCGGCCGGGCGTCGCTGGGCGTGGTCGCGGTGGTCTCCGAAACAGGCGAGGACAACAGCCCGCTCGTGGCGATCGGCTCGGTCACCCTGCTGCGCGGAGCCCACGCCGGCGCGCTGCTGCGGGTGTGGAACACCGCGGTGGTCGGCTGATGGCTGGCGCCCTCACGCTCCTCGTGGGCGCCGTCGCGCTCGCCACGGGCTGGGTCGGCTGGACGTCCCGGGTGGTACTGGCGGCCGCCGTACTCGGCCCGTACCTCGTAATTTTGCTCGTGGGACGGCGGCCGCGCGTGCCGCTCGGGCTGGCGGTCGTCGGGGTTCTGATGACGGTCGAAGTCGCCGCGGGTCTGGCCGCGGGGGCGTCGCCGGCCGTGTTCCGCGACGCGGTGCCGAGCCTGCTGACCGCGCCGCGACCGGCGCCGGGCACGCCGGAGTTGCTGCTGCCCGGCGTGCTGCTCGCGGCTCTGGTAGGCACCTGGGTGGGCGCCCGCGCCAGCCGCCCGCGCGGCGGGGATGTCGGACCCGCCGTCGGCGCCGCGGTGCTCTACGTCGCCGGTGCGTTGCTCAGCGCCGGCCAGGCGGATCCGCACGGCATCATGGCGCTGATGCTGGTGCTGGGTGCAACCGTGGCCTGGCTCGACCGGGCTCGCGGAGCGTGGGGGCGGAGCGTGACCCGCGCAATTCCGGTGACCGCGCTGGGAATCGCGGTCGTCACGCTGCTCGTGACGGTCGTGCCGGCCGATCGCGGGTTCGAGCCACGGCAGCTCGTGACTCCGCCGCCGCTGCCGATCGTCGAGCCGAACCCGCTCTCCCAGCTACCCGCGTTCGCCGATCTCGGTGACGAGACGCTGCTGCGGCACACCGGCGCGGGAACCCGCCTGCATCTGGTGGCGCTCGTCGCGTTCAACGGCACGGTGTGGCAGGCGCGGACGAGCTACCGGCCGGTGGGCGCGGTGACCGGTCCGGGGCTGGTCCAGCCCGGAAACCAGCGCAGTGAGGTCCTGACCGACGTGACGATCGGCGCGCTCGACGGGCTGTGGCTGCCCGCGCCCGGCGATCCGACCGCGGTGTCGCTGCCGGACGCGAAGGTCGACGCGGAGACCGGATCCCTCGTGCTGCCCACCGGTCTGCGTACCGGGCTGACGTACCAGGTGCACAGCCTCGTGGAGATGCCGACCGAGGCGGACCTGGCGGTGGCGGGCGTGCCGGCCGTGCAGCCCTATCTCGAGGTACCGCGGTTGCCGTACCTGTTCACCGAGTACCTGCAACGGATCGTCCGCGGCGCCACCACGCCGTTCGAGCAGGCGGTGCTCATCGAGGGCGCGGTACGCGAAAAGCGTCAGCTGTTGCTGAAGGCGCCGGTCGGCTCGTCGTACGCGCGGCTGGAGATGTTCCTGTTCGGCGAGTCCGGCCAGCCGGGCGCGCAGGTGGGTACGTCGGAGCAGTTCGCGACCGCGTTCGCCGTACTGGCCAGGGCGGCCGGGCTGCCGACGCGTGTGGTGGTCGGCTTCCGGCCCGGGGCAAAGCAAGCGGACGGCTCGTGGATCGTCCGCGGTCGGGACGCGCTCGCCTGGCCCGAGGTGTACTTCACCGGCCTGGGCTGGGTGCCGTTCGACCCGACACCGATGGGCGACGGCCGATCCGGTGCGGCCGACGACATCCGGCGCCAGGTGCAGGACCGGATCGGGGACAGCCAACCGCCGCCCGCACCGGCCCCGGCCAAGCCGGTCGGCCTGCCCACACCGGCCCCGACCGCCCCCAACGGAGCTCCCGGCGACGCGCCGGCAGGTCGTGCGTCCTATTTGGACAGTGCCGCTTGGGTAGTCGGCGGGCTGCTGCTGGCGCTCCTCGTCCTGCTTGTCGCGGGCCGCGCGACACGCCGCCTCCGGCACCGGCGGGCCGGGCCACGGGGAGCGTGGTCGGAAGTACTCGACCTGCTCCTGCTGCTCGACCGCAGCCCGCCGCGGTGGCATACCGCACCGCGGATCGCGGCGGATCTGTCCCAGGGCTTCCCGGTCAGCGGCGAGCAGCACCCGGCGATCCGGCTGGCCGCGTACGCCGACCGGGCCGCGTTCTCCCCCGCCGGCTCCGCGCTCCCGGCACCGTGGCCGGACCTGCGCCGGCTGCGGATCGCGGTCCGCCGTACCGTGCCGTGGTACCGCCGTACGATCTGGCCCCTGGACCCGCGGCCCCTGTTCCGCCGCTAGCTTCCCGCCCCGCCCCGTCGGGGAGATCAACTGTGCGCGAGCACTATCACGCGGTCGATCGCCGGCATCGGGGCGGCCTTGTCGGGGTTGAGCACGACGCCGTGGCCGTCGCCGGGCTCGGCGATGCGGTAGCCGATCGCCACCTCGTTGCGCCGGCTCGCCGCGGCGACGATCGTCGCGAACGTCAAACCCGGTACCGGCCGGATGTAGTAGCTGGCCGGACGTACGTAGATCTCCGCACCGTCGGCGTCGAAGAGGTCCGTGAACACCGACTCCAGGTGGCGGTTCTCCGAGATCTGGGTCATCAGCAGGCTCACGAGCTGCTCGCTGACCACGAAGTCGTCGGCGCGGGTCAGCTGGGCCAGCGCCCGATCCCGGTCGTCGCGCATCTCGCTCACGATCGAGCCGGCGATGCCGCGCTTCGCCAGCATGTCGCGCAGGTGCAGCAGCGTCACGAGCACACGGGAGTCGGCGGCCAGCGGGTCGAGCCGGTCATCGGAGAGCATGATGATGTTCTCGTAGCCGGCGATGTCCAGTGACTCCAACGTGTTCCGGTCGCGGGTGTCGCCGTCCTTGACCCGCATGCCGACCCGTTGCAGCCGCGGGGCGAGCGCGGCCACCGCGATGTCGACATCCGGCCGGTCGGTCACGACGTCCACTGTGGAGCCAGCGGCCACGTACGCGTCGAGCTGCTCCACGATCTTCCCGGCGCGGGCGTTCCAGCCCAGGATCAGCGTGTGTTCGGGGGCGGCCGGTCCGCGTACCGAGTGCACGATCGCCGACTCCTCGACCGCGAAACCGCGGTTGGCCAGCCTGATCTCGGAGTCGTCGCGGGCGAGGATCACCAGTCTGTCGTCGGGCCCGATCACCTGATGCAGCGGCGGGTTGAGGGTCGTCTGGCCGTGGCCGCTGAGCACCCCGACCGGACAGCAGGAACGGTACGCCAGCTGGGTCTGCCAGAAGGGCCGGCCCACCAGCTGCGGCTCCGACACGATGTAGAGCTCGTCGCCACCGAAGTCCAGCAGGTCGTGGTAGATGACCGACAGCTTCGACTGCCGCGCGGTCTGCACGACGAGCCGCGCGCTGACGTCGTCCGCGTCGATGACGACCGAGTCACCGCCGGCGAGCCGGGCGACCGCCCGGTTGCGGCCGTCCCGCACCGACGCGACGACGTGGTGCGGCCGGCCCCGGAAGGCCGGTCCCTTGTTGATGGCCAGCAACGTCTTGAGGACGTACGAGTCGGCGTCCTCCGCCGACGCGTTCTGCGGCGCCAGCACGATGATCGAGCGGGCCGCGTTCGGGTTGACCACCTCGAGGTCGGTGAGGTCCAGCGGGTTGCCGGTGCGGCAGATCAGCCGGGTGTTCGCGGTCGAGCCCAGCCGGTGGCGTAGCCGGTCTTCCATCACGACCTTGTCGACATCCGCGAGGATCGCGATCGCCGCTCCGCGCCGCCGGCTGCGATTGGCCTCGACCAGCTCGGATACCACGGTGTAGACCTGGTCGGACCAGCCGAGGATCACCGTGTGGCCGTGCTCGACCACGATCGACCGTCCCTTGCGAAGACTTTCTATCTTGCGGTTCATCCCGCTGGTGAGCAGACCGACGAGGGCGCTCACCACGAAGATGCCGCCGAGCGCGAGCACGAACCACAGCGCCAGCACCACCCACGGTTCGGCACCCCCATTGGGTACCGAGAGGCTGAACGTGCTGACGAACGTGTCCCACAGCAGCCGTATCGGGTTCGGCCGTCCGCCCGACTCGTCCTGTACCACCAGTTCGAGCGCCGCCGTCACCGTGACGATGAGCACGAACGACACGAGGGCGAGCCAGCCGATGAGGCTGATCGTCCCTCTGGACATGGTGTTGTCGAACCAGTACCGCAACCGCCGGCTGAGTTGTGCCTTCCGCCCCATGTGCCCGTCCCCCAGGATCACATCGATCCACAGCACTCCCCCGCACGTGGGCTCCCACTGTAGTACGTCGCGCTGGGTCAGATGCGCCCGTACTCCACCAGCGCCCACGCGAGGCAGCCCAGGGCGGCCGTAGCGGCCAGGGCCCGGGCGATGTTCCAACGGACCCACGGCTCCTCGAAGCGTTGCCGGGCCGCCGCGTAGTCGGCCTCCTCGGCCGCGGCGAGCTGGTTGTTGAGCGGGATGTTGGCGCGCACGGTGATCGCGAGGGCGGCGAGATAGAGGACCAGCGCGGCGAGGGTCCAGGGCAGCACACCATGCCCGTCCGCACCCAGATGGAGTACGGCGGCCAGTGCCGTGAACCCGAGCGCGCCGAGGAAGCTGAGCAGGAACCAGCCGTTGACGATCGCCACGTTGATGCGCTGGAACGTCGTGAGCGGCCCCCCGCAACAGCTCCATCCCGGTACCTTAGCGGCGCGCCCCTCAGCCTGGTCGGTTGACGAGCTTGACGAGCTTCTGCGGAGCCAGGCAGCAGTAGCTCTCGGTCAGAAGCTCGGTCACCTCGGCCCAGTCGGTGTCGTTGCCGAGAATCACGCCGAGGACGTCTCGCCCCCAGCCCGCCTTGTAGAAGGGATGGCCGGCGTTGGCGATCGCGTCGACCTCGCCGGCCGGGGCGCGGAACGTCACCGTGGTAACCGGCCCGGGAAGCGGAGCGGTCACGAGGTAGGTCGGTGGCCACGCTTCGTGCGTAACGACGTGCGCGAATGTCCGTTTGCGTACCCGCCAACGGATCCCCACCCAGGCGTCTTCCTCGTACGTCTCCGGCAGCCCGAGGCAGATCTCGCGCAGCGGGGCGAGGAACTGCGGTGCGGCGTCACCCGGCTCACTCATGACTGGCCGACCGCCAGCGTGTACTCCGCCGTCCGTACCTGGCCGTCGACCTGGAAGTCGAAGAACATCCGGTACCGGCCGGGGCTCGGCGCGGCGGTCCAGAACTTCACCGCGCCGTTGGCCAGCTGCGGTTCCGGGTGCACGTGCACGTACAGCAGATCGCCGGAGCGCAGGATCACCAGGTGGCCGTACGCGCCGAGGTACGGCTGCACCTGCGCCGGTACCCAGAACATCAGCGGCTGCGTCGGGCCGACCCGGAACTGGCCCGTGAAGTTGACCGCCATACCATCCACAGTGGACACATCGGCGGGCGGCGCCAGTGCCCGCGGCTCGTACGCGCCCGCCGCGACCAGGTCGACCCCGAGCACCGCCGAGGTCTCGCCGCCGCCCGACTCGGTGGCGGTGAAGTCGGCGTACGCCCGCCAGGTCCCCGGTTCGGGCAGGCTGAGATCCATGCCCCAGGTGCCGTCCGGAGCCATCGACGGATGTAGGTGTCGGTATCCGGACAGGTCCCGCCGGACGACGATCAGGTGCATCGGCTTGTCGTTCCGCACAGCGAACGTCCGCACCCGCTGGCCGTTCGGTCCCTGGATGTGGAACGTGAACGGTTGCGCCCGGCCGGCCACGAACGAGGTCGCACCGGGCACGAGCGTGTACCCACCGGCGGATACGGTCAGCCCGCTGGTCTCGCCGCTGATCTGCAGGGCGTCCTGCTGGTGGGAGTGCGCCGGGATCCCCGGCGCCGCGTCGAGCGCAGAGGTCGCACCGGCTCCGGCCGCCGGGCGGTTGGCGACGCGCCCGACCGCGTAGCCGGCGAGCAGCGCGAGCACCACCGCACCCACGAGTGCCGCCAGGCGAAGTCTCATACGTCAGAGAATATCGATGCCCGGTACGTCTCGAGCCGCTCGACGAGCTCCTCCGGCCGGCTCAGCGCGACCAGATGCCCGCCGGGCATCTCGTCGATGTCGATGCCCAGCCGCTCAGCGACCACCCGCCGCTGGAACTCGAGCGGGAAGAACCGGTCGTCGCGCGCCTGCAGGAACCTGGTCGGTACGGGAGGCCACATCTCGAGCGGCCACGGCTGGGCGAACGGATGGTCGGACTGCGGCCGTTCACCCGCCGCCATGATCTCGGCCGTCACGTCCGGCGGTACGTCGTGGAAGAAGTCCGCCATCATGTCGAAGTCCCCGTCCCTCGAGTAACCGGTGTTCTGCCACCAGTCCTCCGCGTTCTCGTGCGGAGCCGGGACCATCGCGTTGAGCAACACGAGCAGCCCGACCGGCAGCCGGTCGCACACCAGCGGCGCGCTGAAGCCGCCGAGCGACTGGGCTACCAGCACGATGTGGGTACGGTTGCCGACCGCGGCCACGATCGCATCCGCGTATTCGGGAAAGCCGGCGGTGTCGTCCGCGGCCGGCAGGTCCACCGGTACGACGTCGTGGCCGCGTTCCCACAGCAGCGGCGTGACCCGGTGCCAGTAGCGGGAGTCGCCACCGGCACCGGGTACGAGAACATAGGTCACCATCGCGTCCACAGTAGTCACAGGCCGGCGCATTGACCTCCGGTAGGTCCGGTGACGGTGTTGGATCGGCCGTGGTCGACCGGCGTCGGCGTGTTGCCCGAGCACGCCAGCGGACCAGTCACCACGTTGCCCGCGAGGACGATCTGCGTACCGCCCGTGGCGTTGCCGATGATGTTGACCGGCCCGGTCACCTGGGTGGCCGACAGCGCCACCCGGACGGTCGTACCGGTGATCGAGACCGGGCCGACCACCGTGGTCCCGAACAGCTCGACGACGCTCGCTCCGGTGGCCGACAACGGTCCCTCTATGGTGGCCGCTGTCGCCACGAGCCCGGCGCCGGGGCGCACCCGGACCGGTCCGATGACCCGGGAGCCGGCGGCGAGACACGTCACTCCACTGTCGACGGTCAACGTACCGCTGAACGTACCCGTCACGGTACGGTCGCACGTCACGGCGTCGAATACCTGGATCTCCTTGAGCCCGATGCCGAACCCCGGTGTCGGGGTCAGCAGCACCCGCAACCGTTGCGCGGTCAGGCGCGGGAACGTGACCTGGTTGAGGTTCGGCAGCGGTGTCGCCGGAGACTTCGCCTGCGCCGGTACGTCCACCCAGTTCGTACCGTCGAAGTACTGGACGGTGTACGCCGACGGTTCCCGGTACGTGTTGCCCGAGCCGTTGGACTGGGTCTGGTACGTCTTGTCGCTGAAGAAGTACAGCTTCACCGTGTTGAGCTTCCTCGGCGCGCCCAGGTCCACCTCGAACCAGTCCTGCGCGTTGGGCGAGCCCTGGGTGCCCCAGATAGTGTTCCGGGCGGTGTACGCGCCGCCGCCCTGCTGGATCGGCAGCCCGCTGATCGTGAACCCGTCGACGGCGTTCGCCGGCGCGGTCGCCCGGATGTCCGGCGTCGTCGTGGTGAACGACGCGGACACCGCCCTGCCCTGTGCCAGGTTCGGCAACCAGCCGGACTCGAGGCTCAGGTCGACGCCGGCCTTGCCGAACATGTCGACGACCCGGCCGTTGTCGTCCAGGCCGATCCGGGCCGCCCCGGGCAGCTTGACCGTGCCGTGGAACGACACCGCGGTACCGCTGCCGTCGAGCACGGTGACGTTGCCGGTGGCCGAGTCCCACGCGACGTGCGCGAGATCCGCCACGGTGAACGCCCGCTGGCCGTCGATGTAGACGGAGTACCCCTCGGGTGCGCCGGGGTAGTGCCGGGTGCCGCCCGGCTTGTCCCAGACGACGGTCAGGTCCCGACCGTGATAGCTCAGGTTGTTGACGGCGAAGTGGTCGTACCCGACATCGATCGGCCACAGCTCCACAGTGGAGTCCAGCCGCGGCCGGATGCCGGCGAGGTCGTCGATGAGCATGAAGTTGTACGCACCGAGGATGTTGTGGTGGATGCCCGACCGGCCGAGGGTACGGGTCGTCGGGTTCCAGTTGAAGAAGAACTCGTTGTTGTCCGGGTACCGGTTGTCGCCGCCGACGTACTGCACCCAGGTGAGCCACTCGAGCAGCAGCCGGTACATGTCCTGGGTGATGTACTGCGACGGGTAGTCCCGCAGCGCCTTCGCGTACAGCTGCGCCTGCAGGGTCGAGTTGATGTTCGAGAAGTTGTTGCTGCCGGTCGCCGCCTCGGCCTTGTCGTGCTGGTTGGCCGTGTAGAACGGCATGATCGGGAACTCCTGCCGGTCGGCGTAGTAGCGCAGGGCCTGCTTGAACTCGTCGGTGTTCGGCACCAGGCCCTCGGTGAACGGCGTGAAGTTCTGCTGGTCCTTCCACGGCACCAGCGCGTTGCGAGCCACGTTGCGCTGCTTGAACACCTTGCCGGGGTGGCCCACCAGCGGGGTGGCGACGGTCGCGTCCCGTCCGTTGCCGGACGAGTCCACGGCGGTCGCGCCGGACGGCTCGTCGAACGAGTACCGGGCGACATCCCCGCCGCCGATGCCGCCGTCCGGCGAGGTGGTCAGCGCCCGCACCTCGGTCTCATTGAGCGCGCGGCTGTAGATCTGCACCTCGTCGACCGTGCCGTTCAGGGCCGGGTCCGCGTACTGCGACTTGCCGATCCAGTTCTGCGTGGTGTTGCCCATTGTGGACGGTCGCAGCGTGATGTTCGGGTTGCTGCCCACCGGTGCGCCGTTGACGAAGAGCGTGCCGGTGTTGCCGGACAGCGTCACGGCCAGGTGCAGCCACTGGTTCGTGGGCAGCTGACCGGGCGTGGTCGGGTTGATGCGCTGCTCGTTGCCGCCACCGGAGATCGTGATGGCGAACCGCGGGCCGGTACCGGCGTTCACGGTCAGGAACATGTTGGTGTTGGGGCCCGAGCCGAAGTCGAACACCCGCTGCCACTGCGTCGTGGCGGCCAGGTTGACCCAGGCGGCGACGGTGAAGTCGCCGGTCAGCCCGCTCACGATGCCGGCCGGCATGACCACGTGCTGGTTCGGGTTCGCGCCGTTGAGGCCGATCGCGTTGCCGAAGCCGGGCTGCCCCGGCACGCGGGTCGCCGGCGTCGGCGTCGGTACCGAGTCCGCCGGAGTGTCGTCCCACAGCTGGGTGAGGATCGCATTCCGGATATCGTCGGCGAGCCCGTTCAGCTCGGCCGCCTTCGCGGTGTCACCGAGCATCGCGTACGCCTCGGCCGCCGCTCGCGCACCGGAGTACCAGAACGCGGTCTCCGTGCGGTCCTGGGAGATCTGGCTGGTGTAGTACTGCAGGGCCACCGCGTCGGCGTCGTTTCCGGTCAGCGCGCCGTTGGCGTACTCGATGAGCCGGTTGTTGTTGCCGCGGTCGAACTTGGCCAGTTGCCCCTTGACGTCGCATTCGGCGTAGTGGGCGAAGTTGCGCAGGACCGCGGGGTCGCCGCCGTGCACCTTGAACGCGTTCCACGCCTCGCGCGCGATGTACTGCTCGTAGGTGTTGCCCCAGCTGAAGGAGCCCGGGTTGCTGGTGAACGCGGTGCACTTGGACGTTTCACCCGACGAGACCCAGTTGCCGTAGGAGTAGAGCGGGTTGCGGAAGTACTTCAGGTCCTGCAGGTGCATCGGCTGGGTGAGCTGGATCGCGTTGTTGTAGCCGAGGACACCCTCGATCGAAACCGGGAACTGGTAGTCGTTGCCCGGGACGTTCGCGTCGATGTAGTTGTACCGGTTCAGGAACGTGCGGTAGTACGACATTTTCTTGACGTTGGCGTCCGGCACGTCGATGTACGGCACGTTGTCGACCCACCAACGGTTGTACTCGCGGACCTGGGTCCGGAACGCGGTCTCCTGGTCGTAGCCGCGGAACCGCTGGTAGTCCACAGTGGACTCCGGGATCTCCCGCGTGATCGCGCCGAGCTGGATCTTCACGGTGACCGACTGCCCGGGGTCGAGCGCCAGGGCGCGGGTGAGGGTCGTACCGCTGACCGCGAAGCCGTCGCCGGACAGCCGCGGGAACAGGGTCGTCACGTTGTAGCGCGTGTTGAGCGTGCCGGTCAGCTCGGTACCGTCGGGCGAAGGCGTCGTCGCGATCGGCGAGGCGGCGGTCAGCGTGGCCGTGGTGGGTGCCGCGCCCGTGTTCGTGACCGTCAGCGCCGTGACGGCCACGTTGTTGTAGGTGATGAACTTCCGTTGCGCCACGCGGAGCCCGGCGGCGTCGGAGGTGTGCACGCTCGACCAGTGACTCGGGTACTGCTTCCGCTCCGCGGTCGCTTCGGTGAGGGTGACTCCGGGGATCGTGACCGTGAAGAGGTTCGTCACCGTCGGGGCGATCACCTCCCGGTACGCGAACCCGCCGCCGCCGTTCGCGCCCGTACCGGCGCCCGCGAAGCCGAGCGTCCCGGCCGCATGGGTGTACATGTACAGTGCGCGTCCGCGCGTGTACAGATGGGAGTCCTGGTTGCTCAGGAAGGGTCGCTCGAGGATCCGGTCGAACCAGAAGGAGTCACCGTTCGCCGCGTCCGCATCGTAGATCTTGGCGAGCATGTTCGTGGCGGGGTCGAACGGTACCGGTTCGGCAGGTACCGGATCGGGCGATCCGGCGAACACCGGTGTGCCCGGATCGATGTTCGGTGGCAGCCCCGGCTCGTACCGTGACTGCGCCGGACCGGACCCGAACACCAGAAGCAGTAAGCCGATCGACGCTATGACAAGAGGCTTCCGTGCCATCCCCGATCTCCTTTGACCGTTCGGCATATCGAACAACGTTCGTTGCACCGAAATAGAGCCTCTTCGCTGCGATGGACGTTGTCAACTCGTGCCGCGTCTGGAGTTGCGGCGGACGGCGGTGCGCTCGAGGATGAACCATCGACGTCGCATGCGTGAGGTGAGCCGGCCGTGGAACTGACCTACACCGCCGATGAGGTGGACGGCGAGCTGAGGCTGCGCCTGGTCGGCGAGCTCGACATCGACAACGCCGACGAGCTTCGCCAGTTGCTCATGAGCGCGATCGACACACCGGGGATCTCGGCGGTCCGGGTGGATCTGCTGGCGGTGACGTTCCTCGACTCGTCGGCCATCAGCACGCTGCTCACCTGTTCCCGAGCAGCAGACGAGGCCGGCTGCCGTTACCGGATCAGCCGACCTCGTGGCTTCGTACGGAAGGTCCTGGACGTTACCGGCGTCCTACCGGCCCTGGGTACCCCGGACTGATCAACTCGACTCGATCAGTACCCAGTCGATGTCGCCGGGCCAGTAGTCGCAGGTGATGGTGATCTGGTCGCAGTTGGTCTTGCCCGCGATCGACAGCGGCCGGTTGTTGTCGATGTTGCCGGTCGGGCCGAGTGCGCGGGCGGTGACGACGCCGTCGACCGTCATCGTCACGGCGCTGGCGGTGCGTTCACAGCGGATCACGTGCCACAGCCCGTCGTTGAGCGCCCGGCCGGACCCCACGCCACGCTGACCCGCGGAGCCCTTGAAGAGGCACTGCACCACACCGCTCGGCGCCTGCCACTTGAACTGACCGCCGGCGGTGTTCGACTGTCCCTTTTGGATGATGTTGCCGAAGTTGTGCGTCCAGCGCAGCCGCAGGGTGATCGCGTAGTCCCCGGTGCCCGGGTCCACGTTGGCGCTGTCGGGGATCGTGACGAGGTGCTCCGGATGCGCGGGCGGCGTGTTCGGCTTGAGCCACGAGAAGTGGTACGCGGTGGCACCGTCGACGACCAACCCCGTCTTCACCTCGGACCCGATGATGCCGTTGCGCCCGTTGCCACTGCTGTCGAGCATCACCGTCGCGCCCGTGGGTTCGTTCATCTCCCACCGCGCCACCGTATTGGTCGCCGCCGCGTTCGCGTTCGGCGCCGCGGCGACGAAGACAGCACCCGCCGTCGCCGCGATCACCACCGCACGTAGATAAGCCATTGTGCCCCTCACCCGTCCCCACACACACCAAGATCCAGAGTAGCCAAAACGCTATGCCTGGCGATTTAACGAGTGGAATCGGCCGTCCGGGCAGGAACTCTTGTCTGCAGGCCGCGATCCCGCGATGATTTTCCGGCGCTCAGCCGCTGTTCGAGGGATCGCCGCCCCCCGGCCAACCGCCTGTGATCGTGGTGACGACCGCCATCGCCGTGTCGATCGTGATAGCGAAGCCGATTCCGATGTTGCCGCTGTCCTGGCCCGCGGTCGCCATCGCTGTCGTGATACCGACAACCCGGCCGGCCATATCGACCAGCGGTCCACCCGAGTTGCCCGAGTTGACGGGCGCGTCGGTCTGAACGAGGCCGGTGAGGTGGACGTCACCGCCGGACACGTCACGGTCGAGCGCCCCACCGGGTACCGGCGCCGCCTCTTCTTGTTCTTTTCCTTGGCCGGTCGGGACGGTCTGCGGTCGTTCCATCATCTGTGTCATGGGTCCACGGTGGACCGT
>Ga0209382_10006848_pt1 | contig 14601 bp, 20 predicted proteins | sample SoiMetdeltSBSDD5_FD_187599 | JGI IMG/M metagenome (GOLD analysis project Ga0209382, IMG submission 187599) | Bulk soil microbial communities from a Populus tree surrounding site in Tennessee, USA - Soil MetaG P. deltoides SBSDD5 (SPAdes) (version 2) | ecosystem: Environmental > Terrestrial >... | reverse complement strand
GCAGAACCATGGTCATAGTCACCCATGAAATTCAATTTGCTGGAGAAGTGTCAGACCGCGTGATCTTCATGGATCAAGGCAGAATCGTCGAGGAGGGCAAACCTCGCGACGTTCTGCTCAAGCCCAAGGAGCCGCGCACCCGAGAGTTCCTGAAACATATCCAAGAGCGCTGACGGTTCGCATGGGTTTCTGGCGGATTCTCGACGAAAGGGGCTGGTATTTCCTGACCACGCTGCTGGGCGGTTGGCCGGAGACGCTCACCGTCGCCATCGGAGCGCTAATCTTCGCGCTTATTTTCGGCCTTGTTGTCGCGCTTCTGCGCATTTCACGGTGGCGAATCTTACGATTTCCCGCCATATTGTACACCGAGGTCTTTCGCGGCACGCCGGCACTGGTCCAACTCTTCGTCATCTATTTTGGCCTGCCCGATATTGGGTTCGAACCCTCGCCATTCCAAGCCGCTATCGTTGGGCTGGGTCTTAATGGCGCGGCCTATCTCTCCGAAGTCTATCGTGCCGGCATAGAATCCATTCATCGTGGCCAACTCGAAGCTGCGCTTTCTCTCGGTATGACCCCGGCGCGGGCGCTGCAGTACATCATACTGCCGCAAGCCATCCGCACCATGCTGCCACCGATCACCAACTTCGCGATCGTTCTCTTGAAGGATACGTCAATTGTCTTTGTCGTGGGGGTGGTCGAAGTCATGGCGCTTGCGCGAAATCTGGTGACGGAAACACTGCAGAGTGCCGCTGTCTATCTCATCGCCGGCGCTCTCTATTTGTGCGTAACACTTCCAATGGCGCGGCTTGCTGCGCGGCTCGAGCGCCAACGTCAGGCGTGGCAATAGAAGGCAAAGTCATGCTCCAGCTACCCGAAATCTATGCTGAGAACATCCAACGATGGTTGCCCGAGCTCCTGTCCTTCTCGCTCACCACGCTCAAGATCGCTTTCGTATCATTTCTGCTCGCGGTCGTTATCGGGGTGTTCTTTGCCGTGTGTCGGACTTCAAACAACTATCTGCTGCGTAGTTTTGCCATTACGTATATCGAAATTGCCCGCGGCCTACCGATTGTCGTGCTCCTCTATATCGTGTACTTCGTCCCGCCGCAGCTCTTCCCTGAGCTCAATTGGCGGTGGTTTAGCGATTTCACAGGCGCTGTGATCGGGCTAGCGCTTCATGGTGGCGCCATTCTTGCGGAGGTTTTCCGTTCTGGAATTGAAGCCTTGCACAAGGGGCAGCGGGAGGCTGCGCTCACACTCGGCATGACGCCCGCCCAGTCGATGACCTACATCATCTTGCCGCAGGCAACGCGCATAGTGCTCCCGCCGGTGGCCAACTATGCAATTGGGCTGCTCAAGGATACGTCACTTTGTTCGCTGATTGGTGTTAACGAGCTTATGAACGATGCCAAGAGCATCGCCTTCGCTGACTATCAGCCGATGGCCGTATTCGTGCTCGTCGCTGCCATCTATTTCGCCATGAGCTATCCCCTGTCGCTAGCTGTCCGCACCATGGAATGGCGACTCAATATCTCGCGTTGAGGGGAGTTTTATTCGGGCAAATCACGATGCGAGGAGTTGAGCAATGAAGATCATAGCCATCGAGTCCACCCCGCTTTTTTGCGCCTTCAAGCAGGCCTACCATTGGGCTCAGGGCGTAAACTACGGCGCACCCGTCATTCTGATCGAAGTCAAGACGGATGCGGGTATTACCGGGATCGGTGAATCTGTGGCGAGTCCGGTGGTCGCACCCGTCCTCTCCATCATCGAAAATGCGATTCCGCACTTCATCGGACAGTCCGCATATGAAGGCAACCGAATTATCTGGGACTACTATCAGTACGGCTTCAATTCGAAGGGAACGGGCAGTGCCCCGCGCTATTTTTCTCAAGCGCTTGCAGGGATCGAACTCGCCCTCTGGGATGCCATCGGCAAGGCCGCGAAGTTGCCGCTCCACAAGCTCCTCGGTGGTGCCGTGCGCGACAAGGTCGAGTATTTCGGCTTTCTCCAGGGCAACACCCCCGCCGAACTTGCTGCCCATGCAGAGGAGTTAATGAAAGCCGGCTTCAAGGTCCTCTATGTCAAGGTCGGCCGCGGTGCCGAACTTGATATCGCCATCTGTGCGGAAGTGCGAAAGGCCGTCGGCAACAAAATCCGCTTGAGGCTCGATGCCAACGAAGTCTGGGATATCCTTACGGCACGGCAAATGTTTAAGGCCCTAAAACGCTACAATCCCGAGTTCATCGAGCAACCGGTTCCAGGACGCACCGGCTCGGAAGGTTTGTCTCGCCTACGCGCCGTCACCAATATCCCGATTGCCGCCGATCAATCCGCTTATTCGGCGGACGACATCTTCGAGCTTTGCCGCAACCGGGCGGCGGACGTGATCGTGCTGGGACTTCACGAAACTTGCGGGGTGACGCGATTTAACAAGGCTGCTGCAGTGGCCGAAGCTGCCAACACAAACATATGTCTACATGGCGTCTTTGAAACCGGCATAACGACCTGTGCCTCAAATCAAGTTGCCGCGACGCTTAGGAATATGGATGATGGCAATCAAATCATGTGCCAGCTGCTGGCTGAAGATATCGTCAAAAAACCTTCGCTAACCCCAATCAATGGGGCTTTGCCCATTTCGAACGAACCTGGGCTGGGTTTCGAGCTGAACCGTGATGCGGTTGAGAGGGCAGCAGAAGCTCATAGAAAGCTTGAGCGATAAGCAAGCTATCCAGTTTGACATCATTCCGGCGACAAATTCACCTTACTTCACTCAGAGCGCGAAGTATTGCCCGTCTTTTCCAATTCATCCATATCTGTTGAGCCAACGAATCATTTGCGGATCAGACGTGCAAAACCGAAACCTGCTTGGGATTGCCTTTCTCTGTGCTGGTGTTCTCGTTTACTCGCTTCAGGATGCAATCATCAAAAAGATAAGTGGGGAATACGCTGTTACCGAGGCGCTGTTCCTCCGCTCACTCGTCGCTGTGCCGCTACTTATCGGAATGGTGCACTATGAGGTTGGGCTATCGGCACTTAATTCATCGCAGATGCAATGGCTGACGCTTCGGTCAATTGTACTGTTCCTTTCTTATACGACCTATTACATCGCCTTTCCGGCACTGCCACTTGCCGAAGCCGTGACGCTATACTTTACGGTGCCACTGTTTATCACGAGTTTGGCGGGACCCTTTTTGGGCGAAAAAGTCTCGGGGACTTCATGGCTGGCTGTTGTGGTAGGCTTCGCAGGCGTGGTCGTGGTCCTGCAACCGGGTACTTCGCTCTTTGAGCCTGCAGCACTTTTTTCACTGCTCTCCGCTTTTTTCTACGCCAGCTGCGCCTTGCTGGCTCGGCGGCTGGGCGTGACGGAGTCTGCCTCAGTCATGGCATTTTACCAGAACTTCATATTTCTGGTTGGTGCACTCCTTGTAGCGTTCTTATGGCGACTTGTGGATACCCACGACCCGGAGCATCCAAGCCTGGCGTTTCTGACTAGGCCCTGGATATGGCCGCCACCGCGAGATTTCTTGCTTATGGCTGCCTGCGGCGCCATTGCTGCCGTCGGCGCGACTTTGCTGACACATGCCTACCGGATTGGCGAAGCAAATCGGGTGGGGTTGTTTGAATTTACCGGAATATTTTGGATACCGTTGTGGGGGCTGCTGTTCTTCAGTGAAGTACCGCGGTGGACAACAATAGCTGGTGCGGCGCTGGTAATTGGCGCCGGAATCATGGCGTTCAAAACAAAAACGCCTGCCGTTAGCTAGCTTCACCGTCGATCAGAGCAGCGGGCCGCTGCTACCGGTGCATAAGTCTTTCAATACGCTTATCAGGAATCAACCACATCAACGCGACGAGTGTGTAGATGGCGCAACCGATCCAGCTTTCGAAAAAGGACAACCCAATGCCGAGAAGATACAAAACGGGTGAAACCTTACCTTTCCAATCACTGCCAATTGCCTTGGCCAGGATTGATCCCTCGCTTTTCAATATGGCGAGCTGAAGAATGTAATAGGCCAGTGCAGGCATGAAAAGCGCCACCCCATATGTCGCGGTGGGCAGCCTTGCAAAATTGTTCTCGCCCATCCACCCCGTAGTGAAAGGGATCAAGGATAGCCAGAAAAGCAGATGCATATTTGCCCAAAGAATGCGGCCATTGACCTGCTTGAACGTATGCAAGAGGTGATGATGATTGTTCCAATAGATAGCGATGTAGATGAAACTCAAAACATAACTGAGAAATATTGGCCATAAAGAGAAAAGCGAGGACCAATCGGTACCATGCGGTACCTTTAGCTCCAGAACCATAATCGTGATAATGATCGCGATCACACCATCGCTGAACGCAGCTAGCCGCTCTTTAGACATCTGTGGCCGCGCTTAGCTCCCAGGCTTGCTACCTGGCAGAAAGAAGACCTGTTTGCCATCAAGCTTGAAACTCTCGATAGCCTTTTGGCCCGCCTCTGATGTGATCCATTCGTGCCAAATCTTTGCATCTGCTGCTTTGACATGAGGATGCTTGGCGGGATTCACCAGGATACTGCTGTAAGGGTTGAAGAGGCTGGGGTCGCCCTCCACGAGAATTTCCAGGTCCTGCTTGCCTTTGAAGTTTGCCCATGTCGCACGGTCGGTGAGGATGTAGGCATTTAGCTCGCCCGCAATGTTGAGGCTTTGTCCCATACCTTGTCCGGTCTCGCGATACCACTGACCCTCAGGCTTGATCTCGGCAGCCTTCCATTGTCTGAGCTCCATGCGGTTCGTGCCACTGTCGTCGCCGCGGGAGACGAAAGCTGCCTTTGCCGAGGCAATCTGGCGGAAGGCCTCCTTTGCAGACGCGAGACCCCTTACCTTCGCGGGATCGCTTTTCGGGCCCACAATGACGAAGTCATTAAACATCACAGGGCGACGGTCGATGCCATAGCCTTCGGCTACGAATTTCTGCTCGCCTGAGGGATCGTGAACGAGAAGCGCGTCTGCATCGCCTTTTTCGCCGATCTTCAGTGCCTGGCCGGTGCCGACCGCGACGACCCGCACATCAATTCCCGTTTCGGTTTCAAAGATTGGCAAAGCATAGCCAAAGAAACCCGACTGCTCGGTCGATGTGGTCGAGGCTAGAGTGATGAAGCGCTCTTGAGCTGCAGCACTGACAGAGAGAAAGGTTAGCAGGGCTAACCACAGTGATCGACGCAACATTGCGAACCTCCCAATCATACTGGGTTGCCAACGGTGGAGGGCTTACTTATTGCACGGAAGCAGCAATGGCAGGAAACACGAAAAACGGTGGGGGATGGCGTTGGAGCCGTTGGAGGATAGCGGCCTGGACTATCGCAGCGCTCCTATTGCTGCTGCCCCTGTTCGCCATGCAGTTCACGGATGAAGTCGACTGGACTGTGTTCGATTTCCTTTTCATGGGCGTACTCCTGGGCGGCGTCGGCATCGCTTTGGAACTAGCCGTCAGAAAGACCCACAATGCTGTTTACCGGACCGCGGCAGGCGTTGCGCTGGCGGCGACCATCCTCCTCATTTGGATCAACGGCGCTGTCGGAATCATCGGCAGCGAGCAGGAGGACGCAAACTTGCTCTATGGCGGTGTCCTCGCAGTGGCACTCATCGGTGCGATCATGGCGCGCTTTCGGCCGGCTGGAATGGCGCCGGCCATGAGCAGCACTGCGCTCGCCCAAGCTCTTGTCCCGGTGATCGCGTCGACCTTCTGGCCGGAGTCAAAGGCGTTGGTGTGGTCCCCGGAGGTGCCGGCGCTCACCGGCTTTTTCGCCGCGATGTGGCTCATATCGGCCTGGCTGTTTCGGAAAGCGGCGCGGGAACAAGTTCCCATGGGCGCAGCACCGCCTACGCGTCGCTAATCAGGGCGGCGATTGGATTTGGCTGTCTTGTTGCTGATCACGTTCGCTTCTGAAACTTCGGGAGCATTTGCCTGCTTTCGCCAACATTTTATGTGAAGGAACCGCAGTTGAAACGAATGGCCCTCCAATCGTTCACGCTGGAACGTCAGCGCTCCCTCGAAGTCGCGACTGCGGCAGAATGCGTCTGCCGCTTCCTTGCCGCATTGGCCGCCTTGCGTAAGGCAGAATGCCACGCGTCTTCCGTTCAGTTGCGGCCTATTGTAGTTGCCAATCTCAACCTGCTGCGCTTGAGAGTGAGAGACCTGAATTAGAGTAGCAATGAGAACGCCGATCATCATGGCGGCGCCATGAAAACCTGATCGACCAACGCAATGACAATTTCCATCCATTTTCATTGCTGCTCCGATGCTCCTGCACGTTGCCGCCGTCTCAGACCAATTGCTCTCCTAACGCGCCTTGACCGTTAATTTAAAGTGGGCAGTTGGATCGTTAACAGAAACCGCGGCTTTTCTGCAACAGATTGAGTCGAGATTGGCACAGACCTGCCAATCGACTCGACTCTTTCGATGAGTGAAGCAATGTAAGTCTCAGTTTTTGGTCAGTTCTTTTGTGGGAGCGTGGGATGCGTAAATTGTCTGTTCTGGCAAGCCTGCCAGCCTTTGCACTTGCCGCAATGATCAGTTCGGCGCCAATTTTTGCCGCCGACATTGCGGTGGCTCCCGAAGCAGTTGCCGCTGAAAATCTTTGGTATGTGTCCCTGTTCGGCGGAATCAAGTTCAGCGAAGATTGGGACGACTCGATCGATTGCCACAGCAAATATTGTGACCATTCGTATGACGTCACAGTCGAGACGGAAAATGGATGGCGCGTGTCGGGAGCGGTCGGACTCCTCTTCAATCAGACCTTCGCCGTTGAAGGCGAGCTCTCCTACATGACGCAGGACTTGGACAACGCCTCATTCGATGACCACCACGACGATATCGACCTTGACGGCGACGTTGGAATATTCACAGGCATGGTGAATGTCATTGCCGGAATACCGATCAGCGAAGGTATCAGGCCTTACGCAGGCGTGGGCGCCGGTTTCGCGCATGTGTCCTTGGACGACAGCGATGACTTCTTCGATGATGGGGACACTTCATTTGCGCTTCAAGGACTCATCGGTGTCGATTTTGTGCTGTCGGAGAACGTGGCTCTCGGAATTCGTGGGCGATTGCTGCATATTGGCGACCTCGAAGCCGATGGTGAATTCGACTATTTCGACTGTGAGCATGATATCGATCCCGACCTCATCCCGAGTCTGGAGGTTGGCATCACCATCGGCTTGTAAGTCAACTGCGGCACCCGCCCACGCTCGGGTGCACGCAGCAATGAAAGCTCTGCCCAAAAGGCAGAGCTTTTGTCTTATTGCCAGTCAGCGGGATCCGCGCTGCGCTATCTGAATCCGCGGAGTAATCGTCGGAGCGACACCGAACCGAACCGAGATGCAAACTCGGACCGGTATTTTTGTCTACGCTATTCACAGGACTGTGGAAAAGCCTCTTAGGTCTTGACATGTCGTTGGAAAAATTGAGGAACATGTCCGGAGCTATTTTGCTAATCCACAAGATATCCACAGGCATTAGCTGAAACCTTCGGGGCTGATTCTGACACCGCAGCCCCAGCTATCCCTTGGCTGTTGCCAAGTTCGTGCTGATGTCGAACGCGAGGACGGAGCCTTGGCTGTACCGTTGCACTGTTGGCGCGGTCTCGCTCACGATATTCTCCACGATGCTCTCGCGCTCCTGTTCCCCCAGATTCTTTGCGTTCGCACTCATGCCTACGTATGCCATCGCGTTCAATCGCACAAAGGGCGCTTCATCATCGAAGCGAATCCTATGCTGAACGGTTCTCACGCGTACGTCGTGAAAGCCTCCCCCGTCGATCAACTTAACAAGCTGAGCGGCATAGCCGAAACTAAACCGCTGATCCATGATGGGACCAAGGTGACGCTCGGCAAGATGGCGCAGCTCTCGAAAGAGAGGGATTTCATTGTCAGAACGCCATGTGGTGACTGCCAGCGTCCCACCCTTCACCAGAGCTTGCCGCATCTGGTCGACCGCCGCGGGCTTATCAGGAAAGAACTGCAAGCCTTGCTGGCAGGTGACAATGTCGAACTGTTCTCCAACTTGAAGCGGCAATGCGCTTGCATTGCCTTCACGCCAATCAATGTTGGGAGCGACAGCGCGCGCCACGGCAAGCATGCCCGGACTAAGGTCGATTCCAACAACGCATCCGACATCACCGAGCCGCTCTTTTGCCACCCGGGCAACTATCCCTGTTCCGCAAGCTAGGTCGAGGACGCGGTGTCCTCGTCGCAACCCTACCTCCTCCAGAGTCATTTCGGCAAAGGGTCGAAAGAGAGGCCCCGCGAGCCACCGTTCGTACATTTCGGGGAAACTTGCTTGGCTAATCGCGTAGTTGGGCAAAGTCATGAACGGCTCCTGATACCGTGCTGCGCTACCCTCTTATGATACCCTAGTGGTTCTTTCGATGACGAAGGCTTCGACTACGCGTCCGACAGCAAATTGGCGTCTCGCACCAGAACCCAGTTTCCTGCGGGGGTTTTGTTCAGGACCGATAACGTATAGCCGCGGCGTCGAACCTTCCTTCCACCTTGCAAGGGCACCATGGTGACCGATAGGTGATTTCGCAAGTACGCCCAATCCCCGAGAACCTTAACCTCCTGGATATTGCTTTCAGTGTCGATCCTGACATTTTTCAGCTGCTGAAATGAAACTGCAAATTCCTCTTTCCCGAAAGGCTCTCGTCCGGGGACCATAAAGATCACATCGTCGGACATCAAACTCAGCACGATGGAGAGGTCGCCTTCCTTCGTTGCCCTCATCCATGTCTCGATAAGACGTCGAATAGCCTTCTCGTCATCCGACATTCGTCCCCGCTTTCGATTTTAAATCAAGCTAGCCAGAGGGCGCATGATCAACCTTGCCAAGCGTCGCTACGCGGTGTGCCTTCACGCCTGCGCGCAGGCTTCGATAGCGCATGAACTGCTGGTTCGCCAATACACCGATCGGTGTCGGGTAACATAATTCAATCAGACTGCATCACCATGCAAGAGTCAGAACGACTTTCATGAGGCACCACCTGCAAAAAAAACCGCACCATCTCGCGTGATGCATCCGGGCCATGGGGGTTAGTGAAGCTCCCCTCCATGCTGCCTCCTGACCAACTATGTTGACCTTTATGAATCAGCCAGTGCTCGCTCAACAGCTTCCCAGTGCGTTCTCGGGTGACCCTGCGGGTGTAAGTGCGATCGGCAGAGATTTCGACCTCTGTCGTATCTCCAGCTTGAGCCTGAGAGGCTATGATCCGGTCTGCATTCGAAGGGTGCACGGTTGGATCCGCGTCCCCATGGAAAACGATGGTTGGTAGGCGCGGAGTACCACGAATATTGCGGTTCGCGCTTGCTTCACCGCGCATTGCTGCAAAAGCGGAAACGACATCGTTTGCAGCTTGGTAAGGCAACCCGGAATGCACGCCAATGCCGGCATAGATGTCTGGATAAGTGGCACCGAGTATGGCGGACATCGCTCCTCCCGCCGACAGGCCTGCCACAAACACCCGGCGCTGATCTATGTTATGCTGGCTCACGATATGCCGGGTCATCCCCGACAGAATAGTCGGCTCACCAGAATCTCGAAGCTGATCCTTGGGATTGAACCAATTCCAGCACGCCATGGGATTGGACTGAGCTGACTGAGCTGGGTAGAGCACGTAGAGACCGTGTTCCTCGGCAATGGCATTCATCTGCGTGCCGATGGCAAAATCAACTGGATCCTGCTTGCAGCCATGCAGCATGACAATCAGCGGTCGCACGGTGCCTTCATGATTGCTCGGAATATAGAGTCGATAATCCCGGTGGCCTGCAGGACATTCAAACGAACTGCTCAGGAATTGAGCGCCCTCAGGGACAACGACAGCCTTTCTGCGTTTCGCAGACGGCGCTTCCAGACCTTGCTTCAGACGGCGCAGCGTGTTGACCACGTCCCCCAAGGGCCTCCTGAAACGCATAGGCTTGTCATGCGTCTCATGCTGACCTGGATCGCTCGGAGGCAAGTTTCTGCCGCGTAGGGTCGACTGAATGAGGCGGGTCGCTTCCGTGAGCTTTTGAGCCCGCGTAAGTTTCGCGATCTCACGCATGGCGTCTGACAAATCGAAGTTCATGTGAGGGCTTTCACTTGGAGGGATGAGGCCTCGCCCGAGCATTTGCTTATTTTGTGGCCTCTGATTGCTCGGCCAAGACGTGTAGAGGCATATGGATGGTCCCTGGATTCCGTGCAAGAGCTAATCAGCTTGCCTCGATAAGAACACGTTCGCAGGGGCAGATCCTGGGAACCGAGTGAGGGAGCCGTTTCGAGCCAGAAGGCTCGCTCCTACAAGCTCACCAGGAGAGACAACCGCTCCTCCGCCTTCTCCAACGCCTTCCAGCCTTTTGCCGTCAGGCGATAATTTGGTCTAATCCCCTCTTGCCTCACCACCAGTTCGAGATTGCACAAATCTTGAGCTTCGTTGGCGTCAATCATCCGCCCGTGACCACCCATCTCCAGATAGCGAATGTCGCGCAATGTTTCTGACTGTCGTGCGTTGAGTCTCATGCGTTTTCCTTGTGCAGAGGTTTAGCCGATCGAGCCACGCGAAAAGCACATCTCAAGGAACCAGCGCAATAATGATTCGAGGAGGGAGGTCGATTAACATTTGGACAGTGTGTGATAAGAATCACACGAAGGCAAAGGGGTCAATCAATCCGGCTTGGCGCGCGCGGCGAATCTCACATTCGGCTATGATTTAAACTCGCCTGATAAGATCTTCGCGAAATCTGAGGTGTCCATGCTGCGCAGGCTTTCCCGTAATCCCATCATTACTCCCGACATGCTGAGGGGAGAGGATGGTAACAACATAAACGGGCCCTCACTGATTGCCGCTCCCGAGTGGCTGCCACAGCGGCTTGGAAATTTCTACCTCTATTTTGCGCATCACAGGGGAAGTTATATTCGTCTCGCGGTTGCCGACGATCTGGAAGGGCCGTGGAAAGTCTACTCACCCGGCACTCTTCGGCTTGAAGATGCGCGCTGTTGCCGCGACCACCTGGCTTCACCCGATGTCCATGTCGATCATGTGCGGCGGGAGGTCCGCATGTTTTTTCATGGAGTGTCCGGCCAAGGAAAAGAGCAGCTGAGTTTTATTGCACTCTCAAAGAATGGACTAAGTTTTCATGCACTCGAAACGCCACTGGCCAATTTTTACCTGCGGGTGACCCCGTGGCGGAATGAATGGATAGGTATGACCAAGGGAGGCGTGGTGTATCGATCCACTTCGGGACTAACTGATTTCAAGGAGGTGGCCTTATCTTTTCCAGTGAGCAGTCGAAAGGCCGACCAACAAGGCGACGTCCGGCATGTTGCATTGAGCTGCTCAGGCGATACGCTCGAGGTGTTCTATACCCGGATCGGAGATAGACCAGAACATATCCGCAGAGCGCTCGTCGACCTTAGCGGGCCGCCGAAGAGCTGGAGAGCGCTCGATTCGCAAGCAATTCTTTGGCCTGAGATGCCATGGGAGGGTGCTGACATTCCTTTAGCGCGTTCACGAGCAGGCGCGTCACCAGGCCGTGAAAATGCCGTTCGCGATCCGGCAATTTTTATTCACGATGATCGTACTTTTCTCCTTTATTCAGTTGCAGGTGAATCAGGAATAGGAATAGCGCGGCTGAGGTAGCGGACGCGGCATGCAGGCGTATTGCCTAGAAGCCTTACAGGATGAGTCTCAGCGAAGAGGCCGGTCCGGCGTCCGAATTGCAATCGTCCCGTCACTTTCCTTGTGTATCTCGACAAGTGGAGCGGCACACAGGCGGCTTCGCGCGATTTGTAATGCCGCCTGAGCAGCTGCCTCGGACGTCACAAACTCACCAAGGTGGAAATCTTCATATCGGATGCGCCAATGCCCGTGCTGGAATACGACGTAGTAAACAGGTGCGGTCATAACATCCCCTCTCCCCCTATCGGGAACTCCGCAGCAACTGTCCGGTTCCACGCACATGATGCCTTTTTGGGACCTCTTGACGCGAAGGAGCGTTACTGTTTATACTCATTCAGCGGCAAATGCTGTTTATCGTCCTAATTAGTCAGGGAGTAGTGGCTGGAGACAGGGCATGACAAACGGGGATCGGGAAATTCGCCTTCAGATCATGCTGGAACCCAACGAGCTGGAGGCAATTGAAGACTGGCGATTTACCAAACGAATGCCGAGCCGTGCGGCTGCGGTGCGTGAATTGCTGCGCCGGGGCCTGACAGCTGAAGGCTTCGAACTCGCTGAACTGGGCAAGCCGTCCAAGGCTTATTCTGTTACGGACGATTCACGCCCAGGTGAAAATGGGCCAGGGCGCGTCAAGCAGCGGTAATCAGCCCAGGTAAATTGCTGATTGTTTACGTCTCACCCGGCGTGCGCTCCTGGCGGGGCTTCTTATCGTCGAAACCGACAGGAGGGCCGCTGTCTCCGGCTGAACGGAGCAGCTCATCGACGATCTGAAGGCGAACTTCAGCTCCACTGAGCCCCTTATCCAGGCGGTCCCTGATACGTTGCTTGAGCTTTTCAAAATCGTAATCCGGCCTGAGCTTGGCCAAGAGCATGGGATTGACGCGGGCAGCCTCCGTCCAGGCCTCGTTCAGGATGTCTTGCGACTGACGCCCGATTGGTTGGAATTTGACTTCATCGTCCATCGCCCGGTGCTTTCAGTGAATTATCGTTTTTGAGGACGGTGAGGATGTCACGCCCAACAAGGCATCGCGGGCATCATCGGGATCAACCTCGCAGCCGGGTCCTTCTGCTGAGCGCTCAATGAGCGCCTGCACGATATCCTCAAGGGCGATGTTCTCAGCAATATGGGCCAATCTGATTGTATCTGCCTCAGCGTAAACGCGAACAAGCACTTGCGTTTGCGCCGCCCTGGAAACGACGAGGGCAATCTCATTTAGAACCTTAGCTGGTAGCTGTTTGGGCATCGCACGCTCCCTTTCCCCGGGAACATGCGCCCGTCTCAGGAAATAACAAGTCCGCAACTGCTCAGCTGGGGGTACACACCCTTTTTGGGCCTTCGCACTATAGGTGGCCAGATGGGCTCAGAGCATTGTTTGGCGTCATACAGTCAGATTGTGCAATTAACATCATAGGCGACGCTGCCTTACCCCCAAATGAAGGAGAGTTGTTCCCTCGCGGGCATGGCCTTTCAACAGAAATGTCACAGCAAAAGTGCTTTCCTGTTGATCATCTATCGGGGCTCCACCATAGAAGGTCGTAAGATGACAGTCGACGCCAGTAGCTTTGATGCACAGGGTCCTTCGGATTTGGAAAGCTTGGCAGGGTAGGACATAGGAGAACGGGCGATGGCGACAACGCGACGGAAAAAAGCTGCAGGGCCAAGAAAGCAACGGCAAGTCAAACGCAAAAAAGCTGCAGTTGGAAAAAAGGCGGCGGTTACGAAAGTCCTCACCGCCGCAAAACGCAGTGCCGCAGGCAAGAGAGCCGCAGTCACCAAGGCATTGACGGCCGCACAGCGCAAAGCGGCGGCAAAGTGGGCCTGGGTTACGCGTCGGTTGAGAGCCGACCGGGCATAGCCTCAGGTAGGGCCAAGGAATTCGATCTGGCCAGGATTCGTCCTCCTTTCGAGGAGGTCAAAGAAGAAGTAACATTCCTTCGACATGACAGGAGGGATGCAATGAAACATAGTCTCATGGCTACTGCCACCGCACTCGCCATGGTGGCTCTTACCGCCACTGCCTGGGCAGACGGTCAGCTCCACATCTACAATTGGGGTGACTACACGAGCCCTGAGCTGATCAAGAAATTCGAGCAAACCTACAACGTTCAAGTCACGATCACCGATTACGACTCCAACGACACCGCGCTCGCCAAAATTAAGGCGGGCGGCCATGGCTTTGACATTGTAGTCCCATCCGCCAATTTCGTGCCGATCTACCTCAAGGAGGGTCTGCTGGCCGAAACTCGCCCCGATCAAATGGAGAACTTCAAGAACATGGATCCCAAATGGGTCAATGTCTCCTACGACCCGGGGCGGCACTACACCGTTCCCTGGCAGTGGGGTTCGGTGGGTATGCTCGTGAATACGAAATTCTATTCAGGCGACCCGAATACCTCGGCAATTTTCCTGGATCCGCCAGACGAGCTCAAGGGACGGATCAACGTGGTGCCCGAAATGGGAGACGTCATGAATCTCGCTATCCGCTACGTTGGTGGCGAGCCATGTACCGGCGACAAGGACGTCCTGAGGAAGGTGCGCGACAAAATGATGGCCGCAAAACCTCATTGGATCTCGATGGACTATTCAAATCCGGAGAAATACTCGAAGGAAGATCTCGCCGCCGGAGTCAACTGGAATGGATGGTCATTGCGTGCGCGGCTGCAGAACGACAAGCTCGTTTTCGGCTATCCGAAGGAGGGCTTCCCGCTGTTCATGGACAATGTGGCGGTGCTGAAGGACGCAAAGAATATCGAAAACGCGAAGCTGTTTCAGAACTTTATCATGGCCCCGGAGAATGCGGCCATGATCTCCGCCTTTGCACGATATGCGAATGGCATCAAAGGTTCGGAAGCCTTCCTGCCTGACGACATGAAATCCGCTCCAGAGGTGAACATCCCGAAAAACTTCGAAGAGCTCGGAAAGATCAGC
>Ga0209382_10006846_pt1 | contig 14611 bp, 12 predicted proteins | sample SoiMetdeltSBSDD5_FD_187599 | JGI IMG/M metagenome (GOLD analysis project Ga0209382, IMG submission 187599) | Bulk soil microbial communities from a Populus tree surrounding site in Tennessee, USA - Soil MetaG P. deltoides SBSDD5 (SPAdes) (version 2) | ecosystem: Environmental > Terrestrial >... | reverse complement strand
GGACATGGCGTTCCTGGCCCGGGCGATGGTGGGGGCGGCGCTCGTGTTCGTCCCGCCGGCGCTGGCGGTGGCGGCGCTGGAGGTGGGCATCGGCTGGCTGTGGGCGTGCATCGCGCTGCTGATGGCGACACGCGCGCTCACCCTCGGCGTCCGCTTCGCGGGGACGCGTTGGGTCGTGCTCGGGGCCTCCCGCTGACGGGCTATGTTCCGGTTGGGAACACGGGGAGGAAAGCGTGGCCATGACCACCCTGTTGATGATCGGGACGCGCAAGGGCCTGTTCCTCGCCCGAAGCGAGGATCGCGCCAGCTGGGACGTCGCCGGACCGGCGTTCGCCATGAACGCCGTGTACGCGGTGGCGGTCGACACCCGCCGGGCCACGCCTCGGCTGCTGGTGGGCGCCGACAGCGAGCACTGGGGGCCTTCGGTCTTCCACTCGGACGACCTCGGTGGCACCTGGCACGAGACCGAGGGCGGGGCGCTGCGGTTCCCGGAGGAGACGGGCGCCGCCCTCGCCCGGGCCTGGCAGCTCCAGCCGGCGAGCGCCGCCGAACCGGACGTCGTCTACGCCGGCGTCGAACCCGCCGCGCTGTTCCGCTCGAACGACGCCGGGGCCACGTTCTCGCTCGTCGAGGGGCTCTGGGACCACCCGCACCGCCCGCAGTGGCAGCCGGGTGGCGGCGGTCTGTGCCTCCACACGGTCGTCCCCCACCCCACCGACCCGGACCGGGTCCTGGTCGCCATCTCGGCGTCGGGCGTCTACCGGACGGCCGACGGCGGCATGTCGTGGGAGGCGTCGAACACCGGCATCGCCGCCTGGCACAACCCCGACCCGTACCCCGAGTTCGGCCAGTGCGTGCACAAGGTCGCCCGCCACCCCGACCGGCCCGACGAGATGTTCCTCCAGAACCACGGCGGCGTGTACCGCAGCCGCGACGGCGGGGCGACTTGGGGCGAGATCCAGGCGGGGTTGCCCGCCAGCTTCGGCTTCCCGATCGCGGCCCATCCGCACACGCCCGGGACGGCCTACGTGTACCCCCTGGTGGCGGATGCCCACCGCATGCCGCCGGAAGACGCCTGCCGCATCTACCGGACGACCGACGCCGGTGACTCGTGGCACCCGCTGTCGGCGGGCCTGCCGCAGGAGCGGGCGTACATCACGGTGCTGCGCGACGCCCTGTGCACCGACGACGCCGATCCCGCGGGGGTCTACTTCGGGACCCGCACCGGCGAGGTGTTCGGCAGCGCCGACGAGGGCGAGTCGTGGTTCGAGCTGGCCCGCTACCTGCCCGACGTCCTCACCGTCCGGGCTGCGCAGGTCGCGTGACCGACGCGGCGGTGCGGGTCCGGGTGCCGGCCGGCCTGCGCCAGTACACGGCCGGCGAGGCGTCGCTCGACGTCGACGCGGGCGCGCTCGGCGAGACGCCCACCGTCGGCGCCCTGCTCGACCACCTGGCCGGGACCCACCCCGACCTGGAGCGCCGGGTCCGGGACGAGCAGCGGCGCGTGCGTCGCCACGTCAACGTCTTCCGCGGCGGCGACAACGTCCGCGACCTCGACGATCAGGACACGCCGCTGGAAGCGGGCGACGAGGTGTCGATCATCCCCGCGGTCTCCGGCGGCTGAACGTCCGGCCTCGCCGCCCGAGCGGTCAGAAGTCGGTGGCGCACCACGGGGCGCGGCCGGTGCGGAACAGCCCGTCCGCCCGGTCCACCGCCCCGGGCGCTCGCTCCTCGATCAGGCCGGCGTCGCGCAGGACCGCCCACCGGACCCCGCCGAGCAGCAGCGACCCCAGCTCGGCCAGCCGGACCACGACCTCGGGCTCGCGGTCGGTGCGGGAGCAGGCGGCGCCGTCGGGGCCGGCGTCGAGGCGGAACGTGCCGCCCACGTCGGGCCGGGCGGCGTCGACCACCCCGATCACGAGCCCGCCCTCGGCGGCGTAGCGGCGGGCCGACAGGCACGCGGCGACGTCCAGAGGGCGGAGCCACAGGCCGTCCCGCTCGGCCACGACCTGCACGGCCCGGGCGTCGGCCACCTGCCAGCGCAGCGTCCCGTCGACCGGCGCGACGAGCCACGACACGGTCGCCACCAGGTCCACGCTGAGCGCGTACCGGACGAGGGCGGCCTCCACCGCGGGCGACGCCGCCGCCAGGCCGTCGATCCGCAGGTCGAACCGGGCACCTGCATGCCCCCACTCGGGCGTCAGCCGGTACACCACGAACCCGTCGGCGTCGCCGCCGGTCTCGTGGACCGCCACGTAGCGCCCGCTGGCGCCGCCCCGCTGGTGGGGCACGTCGAGCGCCAGCATCCGCCACCATGCGGGGTTGCGGCTCACCTCGCCCGGCGTGCGCCGCCAGTGCCGGTCCCACACGGCCGGCAGCTGGGTGGCGGCCTCGTCCTCGGTGACCAGTCGCACGGCGGCGGGGTCGGCGATCCCCGCCTCGGCGTCGGGCAGGTGCGCCACCCGCCTGGCGTCGATCGTCAGCGAGTGGAACCGGGTGGCGACGCCGTAGCCGAACCGCCGGTAGATCGTCGCCTCGCTGGCCGTGAGCCCGGCGAGGGGCTCGCCCCGCTCGCGTGCGTGATCCTCGAGGGCGGCGATGAGCGACGACAGCATCCCCCGCCGGCGGTGGGTGGGCAGGACGCCGGCCTCGGTGATGCCGGCCATCGGCACCGCGCCGCCGGGCAGCGCCACGTCGAATGTGTAGGCGGACGCGGTGCCGACGACGCGGCCGCCGTCGGCCACCACGAACGTGCGGTCCGGTTCGGTCACGGCCCGGACCTCGGCCAGGTAGTCAGGGGACGGCGACGGCCCGTTGCCGAAGACCGCACCGACGATCCGGATGGCGTCGTCGACCTCGCCCGGCTCGACCAGCCGCGGCTTCACACTCACGAGTTGGCGCGCTCGCGCAACAGGGCGGTGACCGCCTTGCCGTCGGCCTGGCCCCGGGTCGCCTTCATGACCTGGCCGACGAAGAACCCCGTGAGCTTGCCCCGGGCCTTGTCGTCGCCCTCCCGGAAGCGGGCCCACTCGTCCGGGTTGGCGGCGATGACCTTGTCGACCTCGGCGGCGAGGGCGTCGGCACCCATGGCCTCGAACCCCTTGGCCTTGGCGATGGCGGCCGGGTCGTCGCCGGTCTCGACCATCTCGGCCAGCACGACCTTGGCCTGCGTGGCGGTGAGCTCGCCCCCGGTCTCCATCCGGACCAGCGCGGCCAGCCGGGCGGGGTCGAGCTTCTCCGCGCCGTCGACCGCCAGGTTGTGCTCGACGTGGGTGAGGACCTTCCCGGCCTCGCCGCCCGCCTCGATGGCGCCGACGGCCAGGTCGTCGAGCCCACGCTCGACGGCGATCGCCACCGCGCCATCGGCCCCGTCGCCACCGGCGGCCGCAGCCAGCCGGGCCCGGCGCCGGGCCGGGAGTGCAGGCAGGGCGCCGTCGACCCGGGCGACCCACTCGTCGCCGGGGTCGAGGGGGACCAGGTCGGGCTCGGGAAAGTAGCGGTAGTCCTCCGCCTCCTCCTTGGACCGCAGCGTGTGGGTGCGGCCGTCGTCCTCGTTCCAGTGGCGGGTCTCCTGGCGGACCGTCTCGCCCGCCTCCAACATCTCGATCTGGCGGCGGGCCTCGTAGTCGATGGCCCGACCCAGCGACCGCAGCGAGTTGACGTTCTTGATCTCGCACCGGGTGCCGAACGGCTCACCCGGGCGGTGGACCGACACGTTGGCGTCGACCCGCATCGACCCCTCCTCCATCTTGGCGTCGGAGGCGCCGGTGGCGAGGAGGATCGACCGCAACTCGGCCACGTAGGCCCGGGCATCCTCGGCCGAGCGCAGGTCGGGGCGGGACACGATCTCCAGCAGCGGCACGCCGGCGCGGTTGTAGTCGACGAGGCTGTAGCCGGCGTCGGTGATGCGCCCGCCCCCGCCGACGTGGGTCGACTTGCCGGTGTCCTCCTCCAGGTGCGCCCGCTCGATGCCGACCCGCTGGCCGGACGGCAGCTCCAGCGACCCGTCGTTGTTGATCGGCAGGTCGTATTGGCTGATCTGGTAGTCCTTGGGCATGTCCGGGTAGAAGTAGTTCTTCCGGGCGAAGACGGAGCGGCGGACCTCGCACCCGAGCGCCCGGCCGAGGCGTACGGCCAGCTCGACCGCCCCCTCGTTGATCACGGGAAGCGAGCCGGGCAGGCCGAGGCACACGGGGCACACGTTGGTGTTCGGCTCGTCGCCGAACCGGTTGGGGCAGCCGCAGAACAGCTTCGTGGCCGTGGCCAGCTCGACGTGGACCTCGAGGCCGATGACCGTTTCCCACTCGGAGGACATGGGCCCAGGCTAGAGCCGGGCCGCCCGGGTGGCCGCACGGGTAGCGGCGACCCGTCAGAGGGCGAGGAGGGGGATGAGCATCCACAACCACCCGGGCATGCCGGCGACCCGGAGCTGGCGCCGTCGCCAGGCGCGCGGCGGCCGGGCGGCGCGGAGCTCGAGGCGCATGATCGGCAAGAACCGGAGGTCCTTCACGAAGTACCGGTGGAACAGCCGGCGGGGTTCGAGGAGGAAGCGGAAGAACCATTCGCCCCCGGCGCTCCGCACCCACAGGGGCGCCCGCCTGTGGCGCCCGACGTGCAGCTCCAGGCCGCCGCCGATGCACAGGAACACGGGCGGCTGCTTCCCCTGGCGCCGCAGGTGGTCGATGAGCGCCAGCGCCAGCAGCTGCTGCTTCGGGAACGAGATGCCGAGGAAGACGAACTCCGGCTGGCTGCGATCGAGCACCTCGGCGGCCGCCCGGACGACGTCGGCGAACGCCGCGTGGTCGTCCACGTCCACGACCGGCGGGACGTAGACGCCCAGTGACGGCATGTCGGCCTGCAGGGGCGCCGCCACCTGCGGGCACGACACCACGACCATCGCCCGGCGTTGCTCGGCGACCAGGCGGCGCCACAGCGGCGTCACGAGGTCGCTGCCCGCCAGGCGGGCGCCGAGCGGCTCGCCCAGCATGCGGCTCGCCCACACGATCGGCTGCCCGTCGGGGAGGATGTAGCGGGAGTTGCGCAGGCGGTGGGAGACGCCCCACCGCTCGAGCTCCGGCATGTGCACGACCGTGTCCACGTTGGGCGTGAAGACGATGGGCTCCCGATTGTCATCGGGCTGCGGCGCGAGCAGGCGCTCGACGGTGGCGTCGATGCTCACGTCGTCCACGAAGTCGAACCCGAGCACCTGGCGGGTACGGACGCGCTCGGCCGTGTCGGTCAACGCGTCCACGGTCCACCGCCTCTCCGGGCGCACGCTGTTGGCCGCCCGCGTCCGCACGCCTTAGGGTGACGCCCGGCGGAGGGCGGGGCGGACACGCGAGGACGGCAGGGCAGAGCGGACGTGACGACACAGCGCGAGCAGCGGTCATGAGCGACGGGCCGATCGGGTCGGTACTGATCCCCGCCCACAACGAGGAGGCGGTCATCGGTCGCTGCCTCGACCACCTGTTCGAGGGGATCGACCCGGCGAGCCTCGAGGTGGCGGTCGTGTGCAACGGCTGCCACGACGGCACCGCGGCCGTGGCCCGTGCCAGCGGCCACCCGGCGCAGGTGATCGAGCTGGACCTGGCGTCCAAGCCGGCGGCGCTGCGAGCGGGTGACCGGGCGCTGCGCGCCTTCCCGCGCCTCTATCTCGACGCCGACGTCGTGCTGCGGGGCGCCAGCGCACGCCAGGTGCTCGAGCACCTCGAGCAGCTGGGCGCGGTGGCGGCACGGCCGCCGATCCGCTACGACACGTCCCACTCGTCCGCCGTCGTGCGCCGGTACTTCCGGGCCCGGGCGCAGATGCCGTCGGTGATGGGATCGCTCTGGGGCGCCGGGGTGTACGGCCTCACCGCCGCCGGCCGGGCCCGGTTCGGCGACCAGCCCGACGTCGTGGCCGAGGACCACTGGGTCGACCAGCACTTCGGGGCGGCCGAGATCGACATCGTGGGCGACGAGCCGGTCGTCGTCGTGGCACCGGCCCGCCTCCGGGACCTCCTGAAGGTGCGGCGCCGCGCCTACCGCGGCGTCGTCGAGAACCGTGCCGCCGGCGAGCGCCCGGAGCTGGTCAAGGACACGGCGCCGTCGACCCGGCGCGACCTGCTGCGGCTCTGCCGCAGCCCGCGGGGCGCCGTCGACGCCGCCACGTACGCCTCGGTGGCGGTGGCCGCCCGCATCTACGCCCGGTTCGGCCGGTCGACGCGCTGGGAGCGCGACGAGAGCTCGCGCGCCGTCGCCGTGGGCTGAAGCCGCGAGAGATCTGATGTCACCGCCGCCCATTCGATCCGCCACCTGCCCCTAAGGCCAGTCGGGCAGGGTCGAGCCGCCGGCGCCGGCGGCGACCGGTTGCTTGGCCACGGGCTCACGCAGCCGCTCCCGGCGCCGGCGCTCCTCGCGCCGCCGCAGCGGGCGGTCGACCAGGTCCTCGTACGCGGCGAGCAGGTTGCCGCGCGACACCTCCCACGACAGCGCCTCCTCCACGCGGCGGCGGCCGATGGCGCCCATGCGCTCCCGCCGCGCCGGGTCGTCCAGCAGCTCGGCGGTCAGCTCCGCGAAGCGGACCTCGTCGTTGTCGGGCGCGTAGACCGCGGCGTCCCCGGCGGTGACCCGGGCCTCCCGCAGGTCGAACGAGACCAGGGGGCGGCTCATCGCCATGTACTCGACGACCTTGTTCATCGACGACACGTCGTTGAGCGGGTTCTTCGGGTCCGGCGACAGGCAGACGTCGGCGGTCGACAGGTACCGTTGCACGGTCTCGTCCGGCACCCGCCCCGTGAACTCCACCACGTCGTCGAGACCGAGGCGGTGGGTGAGCGCGACCAGGTCGTCGAAGGCGTCCCCGCTGCCGATGAAGGTCGTGTGCAGGTCGTCGCGCCCCAGCGGCCCGTGCAGGTGGGCGAGGGCCCGGAGGGCGAAGTCGACGCCGTCCTGGGGACCCATCACGCCCAGGTAGCACGCGAGGTGGCGCTTGCCCCGCTTGAGGAGGGGATCGGGCGCGACGGGCACGAACCGCGCCAGGTCGGGGGCGCTGCGGACCACCCGGACCCGGTCGGGCGGCAGCTTCCCCCGGGTCAGCGCCGCCCGCCGGTAGCTGTCGTTGGTGCTGATGACCGCGTCCGCCGTCCGGAAGGTGAGGCGTTCGAGCAGCGCGGACACCCGGTGCAGCACCCGAGGACCGGACGCGAAGCGCGACTCGAACAGCTCCGGCACCAGGTCGTGGTGGTCGAACATGAAGCGCGTCCCGTTCCGGCGGAGTGCCAGCGCGACGAGGAAGAGGACGTCCGGCGGGTTGCACGCCTGGACGACGTCGAACGGCTCCTCGCGCGCCAGCCGCCGGGCGATGCGCACGGTGCGCCACAGCGCCGCGCTGTACTCGCGCACGTAGCCCGCCGGCCCCCCCGTCGCCGGGGTGAGCGGGTAGCGGTGGATGCGGACGCCGCCGATCTCGGCGAACGGCTCGGTGTCCTGCTTGGCGCCCTGCGGGCAGATCACGTCGACCCGGTAGCCGGCGTCGGTCAGGGCGCGGCACTCCTGCCAGACCCGGCGGTCGAACGGCACCGAGAGGTTCTCGACGAGGATGAGGACCCGTGGCCCGGGCCTACCAGCAGACACCGACGTATCTCCCGTCGTCCTCGTACGCGTCCGACCCGGGGAACCTGACCAGGTCCACGATGATGCGGCCGTCGGCGTCGTGGAGCTCGGCGATCGCGTCGGGGTCCGCTGCGCCCACCACGACGACCTCGGCGTGGGCGACGACCTCCCGGGCGGAGGTCGCCATGAGCCGCGACAAGTGGGGGATGCGTTGGTCCACATAGGAGCGGTTGGCGCCGAGAAGCCGCGACACGGCCACCTGTGAGTCGTGGATCATCAGCTCGAAGCCGCGGCCCAGCAGGCGCTCGGCGAGAGCCACCAAGGGGCTCTCGCGCAGGTCGTCCGTGCCCGGCTTGAAGGACAGGCCGAGCAGCCCCACCCGGCGCTTGCCCGTGGCCTCGATCGTCCGGAACACGCGGTCGATCTGGCCCTCGTTCGACGGCAGGATGCTGTCGAGGATGGGGATCGCGACGTCCTCGCGGCGGGCGCGGTGGACGAGGGCACGGAGGTCCTTGGGGAGGCAGGAGCCACCGAACGCGAACCCGGGCCGCAGGTAGGCCGGGGAGATGTTGAGCTTCGTGTCTGCCGTGAGGATGTCCATCACGGCGTGGCTGTCGAGGCCGAGCGCCTTGCAGATCGCGCCCATCTCGTTGGCGAAGCCGGTCTTCAACGCGTGGAAGCTGTTGTCGGCGTACTTGATCATCTCGGCCACGCCGAGCGGCACCCTGTAGACCGGGCCGGGCAGACCCTCGTAGAGCTCGGCGACGGCGTCGCCACTCGCCTCGTCGATCTCGCCGATCACGGTCTTCGGCGGGTCGAAGAAGTCGCGGACGGAGCTGCCCTCGCGCAGGAACTCGGGGTTCACCGCCAGACCGAAGTCGGTGCCAGCGCACAGTCCGGACGCCGCCTCCAGGCGGGGAGCCACGACCTCCAAACAGGTCGACGGCAGCATGGTGGAGCGGATGACGACCGTGTAGCGGTCGTCTCGCCCGATCAGCGCCACCCCGATCTCGTCGCTGACCTGCTCGAGATAGCTCGTGCGCAGGCTCCCGCTCGGGGTCGACGGGGTGCCGACGCACACCAGTGCCAGATCGGTGGCGGCCACGGCGGCGGCCGCGTCGTCGGTGGCGGTCAGCCGGCCCGCGGCGACCTGCTCGGCGATCAGGTCACCGATCCGCTCCTCCACCACCGGAGTCCGGCCTTCGGTCACCATCGCGACCTTGTCGGGGCTCACGTCGACGCCGATGACCGTATGCCCACGGCTCGCCAGGCACGCCGCCGACACGGTCCCCACGTAGCCGAGCCCGAAGACGGCAACGCGTGGGACCGTCGGGCCGGCCTTCTCTTTCGTCCTTGCCGCATTCCATGCGCGTCCACCCATCATGTCGCTGTCCCCTGGCCGCCCATGTCCCACCTTCCGTGCGAAGAGTCCCGTACGCGGACTCGTGTCGCTCGGCCCGATGCTGATCGCCGTCGCTGAAGACCACCTGAGGCTCTGCTGAGGCGTGTCTGAAGCCTGCGCGCCCGGCCGGGGCGTACATCGCGAGGACGGTTATGGTCGGCCGCGATGGCTGCGCAGCGCCCCGAATCCCGGCGCACGACGGACCACTCAGCGACCGAGACCGCCGGGCGCATGGTCGTCGTGACGCCGACCTACGCGCCCGATCTGGAGCTGTTCAGCGACCTCCACGAGTCGGTGCTGCGGTGCTTCCCCGACGACGTCCGCCACCTCGTCGTCGTGACCCAGCCGGACGTCGCGCCGTTTCGGAGGTTCGCCGGTCCTCGTTGCGACGTGCTCGGCGTCGGCGACGTCCTTCCCGGCTCGGTGCGGGCGCTGCCGTTGACCAAGCTGTGGGTGAACCTGCGACGGCCGCTCCCTCCCCTGCGGGGCTGGATCCTCCAGCAACTGGTCAAGCTGGCGGTCGCCGTCCAGGTGGACGAGCGGGTGGTCGTGACGGCCGACTCGGACATCGTGTTCATCCGCCCGGTCACCGTCGAGACGTTCGCCCCGGGAGGGCAGGTGCGGCTGTTCCGGATGGACGACGGCGTCGACCGCTCGCTGACCCGGCACGTGCGATGGCACGCGGTGTCGCGCTCGCTGCTGGGCTTGCCGCCTGCCCCGCCGCCGCCCCTACCGGACTACGTGACCGCGCTGAACAGCTGGGATCGCGACGTCGTGGCTCGGATGCTGGCCCGTGTCGAGGAGGTGACCGGACGCGGCTGGCTGGAGGCGGTCGGGAGGGAGCTGCACTTCTCCGAGTGCATGCTCTACGGCGTGTACGCCGACGAAGTCGAGCAGGCCAAGGACCTCGTGACCACCGGCGACTCGCGATGCCACACCTACTGGGGCAGCGACCCCCTCACGGTCGACGGCGCCGCGACGATGATCTCGTCGGCGGAGCCGCAGGACGTGGCCTACATGATCTCGGCGAAGTCGTACACGCCCCTGGACGTACGGCGGGCGGCTCACGCCCGCGTGTTCGCCGGCTGAGCGACGTCGAGGACGTCGAGGTCATCACGAGAGACGACGACGCGACCACAGAGCGTCAGGTGCTGTCGGACCCACGTCCCCCGCCTGCCACTCTCCGTGCATCCACACCGCAACCCCGTCCTCTATGGGAGTCGTGCGCGGCGGCCAGAGGCACCCCGACCCGGGGTGTACTTGTGCGGCCGCGCGTCCCCGCCTAAGCTCCCGCCTCACGGTCCGCATGGGGCATGTCGACAGGTGTGGACCAGCTGTGAGAGGTGCAAACGGCAGGCCGTTTGCTTCAGAAGGGCGGACAAATGGCAATGGGCGGACAAGTTGCTAGTGGCGCGCGGGTTCTCGTCATTAGCAAAGACGACTTTCTCGCAGAAGCGATCGTTCACGCGCTGCGAAATGACAAGCACGATGTCGAGCGCACCGCATCCTGGCGGTCGGCCGAGCGGCTGCTTCCGGAGCTCCGGCCGCACCTACTTGTGATCGACGCCGAGAGCGAAGGTGTGGACGAGCGACCGGTCGTCGACCGGGTGCGCATCGTGACCGACATCCCCCTGGTGGTGCTCAGCCCATCCGCGCAGCTCGAGGACCGGCTGGCCGCGCTCCGGGCGGGCGCCGACGAAGTGATGGCCAAGCCGTTCATCCTGTCCGAGCTCGCCTGCAAGGTCACGGCGCTGACCCGGCGGAACGGGTACGGCTCGCCGGTCATCGAGCTCGGCGACCTCGTGATCGACGAGGGCGCACACACGGTCGAACGCCGGGGTACGCCCATCGAGCTGACGGCCATCGAGTTCGCCCTGTTGGCGACGTTCTGCCGCCATCGGTGCCAGGTCCTGTCGAAGACCCAGCTCCTCACCATGGTGTGGGGCTTCGACCACCACAAGGTGAACCTCGTCGAGGTGCACGTTTCGGCACTGCGGCGCAAGCTCGAGGCCGCCGGCCCCCGTGTGATCCACACCGTGCGAGGTGCGGGCTACGCGCTGCGGCCGATCGAGGCCCCCGAGCCCGGAGCCCGGCCGGCGCGGGAGAGGGCGATCGGCCGGAGCCGGTGCGAGGCCCGGCACGACCGCGCCTTCCGGCCGCTACGCCGGCGTTCCTTGGCGCTGACCTAGCGCCACCGGCGTTCGAACACGGATCACGGCATCTGGTCGTTTGGTGCGCGCGCGGGCGCGTCCCCGGCCTGGCGGGGCCACGGTTCAGGTAACCCTCAGCGCGGCTTCAGCGGCGCTTCAGACCTGGTTGCAACAGTCGGATACAGGGCACAAGGGGTAGGGCGGACATGGGCGGCATGGGCAGCGGTACACGAGAGTCGAGATTGCTATTCCTGCACGAACGGGGCGGACTTCGGCGCCTCCCCCCGCAGGGTGGTGGGTCACGGGTGTCGATCGCGTCCGCGACCCTCACCGCCGGCCAGGAGTTCGTCCAGCCGGACGCGGACCGGATGGAGCGACCAGCCGCCTGGCCCGCTCGCCCGTCCCGGCATGACCCCGCGGCGCTCGGCCGCCGGCTGCTCGCCGTCGACGCCCTGTCCGTGCTGGCCGGGTGGTCGGTGGGCTGGGCGCTGGCCGGCCAGTCCGGCGCCCTGGCCCCGGGCGAAGTCGCCGGGACGATCGCCGTCGGCGTGATCTCTTCCCTCGTCTGCCTCTCCGCCCTGCGCCTCTACCGGCACCCGCTCAGCGGCGTGCGCTCCGGGGCGCTCGGCCGCGTGCTGCTGAGCCTGGCGGTGGCAGCGCTCGTCACCACCGCTGCGCAGTCGCTGCTCGGCGAAGTTGCCCCCGCACTCGCTCTCGCCTCGGTGTGCGCGTCGTTCCTGATCGCCTCGTCGGCCCGCTACGGCTTCGACGTGTGGCTGGTGTGCAGACGGGCGCGCGGCGACTTCCTCGCCGCCGTCGTCGTCGCCGGCGAGGCCGCCCAGACGACCGCCATCGTCGAGTTCCTCGAGGTCAATCCGGAGGCCGGCTTCCACGCCATCGGGATGGTCGGCGAGGCCCCCCTTCAGACCGACGGGTCCGAGGACGTGCCGTGGCTGGGCGGCCTGGATCGCGCCGGCGATGTCGTGCGCCGCTCCGGTGCCGCCGGCGTCCTCGTGGCTGTCAACGGGCTGGGCAGCCGCACGCTGAACGGGCTCGTCCACGAGCTCACGTCGGCGGGCACGCCCGTCTACCTGTCCACGGGCCTCACCGGCGTCTCGGGCGCCCGACTCCGGACCATCTCCCTGGCCCACGAGCCCATCTCGCTGGTGCGTCCGCCGCACCACTCGACTCTGCAGCGGGCCGGCAAGCGGGCGCTCGACATCGTGGTGGCCGCGCTGCTCCTCGTCCTGACCGCGCCCGTCACGCTGGTGGCCGCTCTGCTGATCAAGGCCCACGACCGGGGGCCGGTGCTGTTCAGGCAGGTGCGCATCGGTCGCGACGGCGAGCCGTTCACGCTGCTCAAGCTGCGGACGATGGAGGTCGACGCCGAGGCCCGACTCGCCGAGCTCCGCCACCGCAACGAGCGGCACGGCCCGCTGTTCAAGGTGTCGAGCGACCCCCGGATCACGCCCATCGGGGGCCTGCTCCGCTCAACGGCGATCGACGAGCTGCCCCAGCTCGTCAACGTGCTGACGGGGCGCATGGGCATGGTCGGGCCGCGCCCCGCGCTCCCCGCGGAGATCTCCGAGTTCGACGACGAGCTGCATCGGCGGCACGTCGTCAAGCCCGGTGTCACCGGCCTGTGGCAGGTCGAGGCCAACCACAAGGCCTCGTTCGACGAGTACCGGCGGCTCGATCTCTTCTATGTCGACAACTGGTCGGTGGCGATGGACGTCGCCGTCATGGTCGACACCGTGCCAGCTCTGATTCGCCGGGGCCTGCGGGCTCTGCGACGACCGGCGCCGTCCGCCCCGGCGCCGGTCGACTCCTCCGTGGCCCTCCGACACGCCGTCGAGGTGGGCCCATGACGCCACCGAGTCCGGTGCGCTCCGCCCGCGCACCGGCGGCCGCGCCATCCCCCGGCGCGGCCCGGTGGGCGTCGCCCGACCTGTCCGTCATCGTCGTCAGCTGGAACACCAGCGACGAACTGCGAGACTGCCTGGAGTCGCTGGCCGCCGGGGTGCGGGGCATCTCGGCGGAGGTCATCGTGGTCGACAACGCCTCCACCGACGGCTCGCCGGACATGGTGGCGGCGCGATTCCCGGACGTGCGGCTCGTCCGCAGTCCCGAGAACCTCGGCTTCGCGGCCGGCTGCAACGCCGGCCTGCACGTCGCGACCGGGCGCTACCTCCTCCTGCTCAATCCCGACACGATCGTGGTGGACGATGTGCTCGCAGCCACGGTCCGCTACCTCGACGAGAATCCGGGCGTCGGGACGTTGGGATGCCGGGTCCTCAACGCCGACGGCAGCCTGCAGCCCTCGTGCTTCCGCGACCCGTCCGTCCTGAACACGTTCCTCGGTGTCACGGGGCTGGCCAAGCTGCCCTGGCCGCGCTTCTTCGGCCGGGAGCGCATGACGCACTGGCGGCGCGACAGCGAGCGCGAGGTCGACGTGGTGACCGGCTGCTACCTGGCGACGCGCCGGGAGGTGGTCGACGACATCGGCCCGCTCGACGACGGCTACTTCTTCTGCGGCGAGGAAGCCGACTGGTGCCGGCGGATGCGGGCGCGGGGCTGGGTCCTACGGTTCGCCCCGGTGGGCGACATCGTCCACCTCGACGGCGTGGCGGGTCGCAAGCTCAGCGAGCGGCGGGACCTCCTCGGCATGGCGGGGCTGGTCCGCTATGCCGACCACCATGACGGGCGGCTGGCGGGCTGGGCGATGTCGGCATTGCTGTGGGTCCACGCAGCCAGCCGGGCGGCCGGCTTCGGGGCGGTCGCCTCGGCGGCCCGCGGCGAGCGCAAGCGCGCGGCCACGGCCCGCCGCGACCACTTCCGACGGGTGCTCAAGCGCTACGGGGAGGTGCGGGTGCTCGCCGGGCTCCGGCCGGCTACCACGACAGGCACATGAGCTCGGAGTAGAAGTAATCCACCTCGTCGACGCCCATCGTCGTGCCGAGGAACATCTTCCTCCTCGGCGCCCGCAGGGTGACCCGCGGCCACACGTCGAGCGGGCCGGTCACGCGGCGCTCGGCCAGCAGGCCGGCCGCCCGGTGGTGGAAGAGAAGATGCCCACCGACCGCTCGGACGCGCCGGCGGAAGACGTCCTGATCGCTCACGTGAAGGATCGAGGCGAACACGGGCGGCAGCTTCTTGCGGCGATCCATGCGGAACACCACCCAGCACGAACGGTCGCCGTCGGTCACGACGAGGTGGCGGGCAGCCGCCAGGCCGACGTGGTCACGGTAGACGTCTCGCTCGTCGCCGCTGAGCGTGGCGCCGACGACGTCGGGATCCGAGCTCACCCGCACGCCCGGCCGGGGCGGCCAGGGCAGCGCGGGCACGAGCACCGTGGTCGGGTCGAGCTCGGTGAAGCCGAGACGAGTGTTGAGGGGGACGACGTTCCCGCTCGGGGACAGGTCCGTGAACGTGTAGCCCTCCTGGGCGAGCAGGGCCTTGAGCAGGC
>Ga0209382_10006845_pt1 | contig 14611 bp, 10 predicted proteins | sample SoiMetdeltSBSDD5_FD_187599 | JGI IMG/M metagenome (GOLD analysis project Ga0209382, IMG submission 187599) | Bulk soil microbial communities from a Populus tree surrounding site in Tennessee, USA - Soil MetaG P. deltoides SBSDD5 (SPAdes) (version 2) | ecosystem: Environmental > Terrestrial >... | reverse complement strand
GCCTCGACCTGGCAACGGCGCCCAAGGGGGTTTGCGTCAACCGTGCGCCATCTGTGCAGGTGATCAATCCTCTCGCGGACATCAATGCCGGCGCCGATACGTTGGCCGCCTCATCCTTCGCCACACGCCAGGATCAGGAGCTTACGCTCGGCGGCAGTGTCGAGGACGATGGGCTGCCGAGAGGCGGCAAGTTGACCGTCTCCTGGAAAAAGATCAGCGGGCCTGGAGAGATCGCCTTTTCCGACACTAGCCAGCCTGTCACACGCGCGCGCTTCAGCGCAGTAGGAGTCTACGAGCTTGAGCTTTCCGCCACAGACACCGAGCGCGCCGGCAGCGTAAAAATCAAAGTTACAGTCATGTAGGGAGTGGGGAGTGGGGGCAAGTAGACGAGTAAGATACTTGCCCCCACTCCCCACTCCCCACTCCCCACTCCCTATCTCGGGTTTACGCTTGCCACCGACCCCGACCGCGCCTCCTTCTGTTTCTTTATATCCGAGTATTCCTGTTCACTGATGTAGTAGAAATCAAGCCAGCCGATGTTCATCTCATCCACCGTCCGATCGCCCCAGCCGACAAAGGCGGTCGGGTCAGGATTCTCTTTGTTGGCGCGCGAGTTGTCATGATACGCCGTCATGTGCAGGACAGTGTTCTTGGGAAATGCTGGCTGGTTCTTATACGGATACGTGATCTGCCAGGTCCACACGAAGCGCGCCACATCTGTTAGTAGCTCCACCTCACCGCTGGGAAGAATGGCTTCGAGCGTCATTCGCTTGCCGCGATAGTGCATGTGCGGTTGGAAGCTGACGAGCCTCGCCGGTTCGTCGAGACGAAAATAGGCGTCGCTTCGAGCGTTTGGTTCTCCCGGAGGAATGGCCAACGTCGTCGGAGAAGAGATGCCCCTGGTCGAGATCAAGTACTTCGGCGTATAACCTCGCGGATAGAACTTGAAGCCGATCTTTGCGCGCTCGTTGACCGGCTTTTCGCCGTTGGGGTGATAGTGGAAGCTGAAGCGGAGCTTTCCGCCGGCCTTGAGGAGTTTGGCTGTTCCATCGGTGAAGATGTCACCATCGTTGCCCCTCGCGTACTCAGTGAGCAGTGAATTCGGTCGCTCTCTACTTCCAGTTCCAGGGCCTCGGCGCTGTTCGCCGAGCACCGCGCCGGTGGCCGCTTCGCCTTGGAGCGCATAGATGAGGACGTGATGAAGAACCTTCGGGTCCTCCGGTATGACCTGCATCCACTTGATGTAGCGGTCTTCAGTCAGCCCCGTGGGGACATCAATCTTAGGATATTGATCCGCGGCCGCCGCAGGCACGTTGAATCCGGAACTGGTGACCACCAGGTCCGGCTCCTCGCCAAAGACCCACGAATTGGCCGGCGGGAACACTCGCGGCGCAGGCGCATCGGCCGGATCGCCTTTCGGCGCGCCGCCGTCTACCCACCTTGCGATGGTCGCGATCTCAGCGTCGCTGAGTGACGGGTCGGGGTAATACTCGCCCACCGTGCGGTCTATGTGCCACGGCGGCATATACCGCGTGACGACCTTCTCCTTGATCGAGCGCGCCCACGGACGCGCCTCTTCGTATGTCAGTAATGACATCGGGGCCATCGTTCCTGGCCGATGACATTCCTGACAGGACTTTTGCAGGATCGGAAGGATGTCTTTAGAGAAGGTCGGCTTCGCCGGGACGGCGCCTTCTTTCGAATCGTCAGTAAAGGCAGCGGGCGCTCGCATGCTGACGGCGGTGATCGCCAGCGCCACGACACTAGCAAGTTTCCAGGTCGCGCTCATATCAGCCTCCTTTTGAGATTCATTCTATACAGGCTTGAGCTTCTTGCGGTGGAACTCTAACACCGCCTGATACGGAAGTCCAAGAAAACTTGAGACAGGTTCGGAATGAATCGTGTATTTGAAAGGGATCGTGTATACTGCGCCGCGCCGAGATAGATCCTGAGTTGTACCCTTCAAAATCAGCACTTGTGGGACGCGAGCCTGAAGCGATCGTGACCACGCGCTCGCATCCGAAAAGAAAGGCTTCAGATGAGCAATATGAAGCGCAGTCTTTATACTGGGGCGGCATCCGTGGCGATTCTTGTCGCGCTCGGAGTAGGTCAGAGCGCGCTTAAGAGAACGACGGCCGCTCAGGGACGGGGCGGAGTCCAGGCCCCCATCTTCAAAGTGGATCCGCTGTGGCCGAAGCCGCTGCCAAACCACTGGGTTCTCGGTTCGGTAACCGGCGTTGCCGTTGACGGCCAGGATCACATCTGGATCACACACAGAGGCGCCGATTCGCTCGGCAATAACGAAAAGGGCGCGATCCTCAACCCGCCGACCGGCTGCTGCGTCCCGGCCCCACCAGTTTTAGAGTTCGATCAATCAGGCGCTCTGGTCAGTCACTGGGGAGGTCCCGGCGAGGGATATGACTGGCCGCAGTCTACTGGCGCCATTACAGTTGATCACAAGGGGAACATCTGGATCGCGGCCGCCGGCCTACCCGAGCCTGCCGGCGCTCGAGGGCAAGGCGCGGCGCCGCCGGCCGCGGGCGCGCCGGCCGCGGGCGCGCCGGCCGCGGGCGCGCCGGCCGCGGGCGGGAGAAGCACAGCGCCTGCAGCGCCTCGGCCCCAGGATGCGCACGTGATCAAGTTCTCGCGCACGGGCCAATTCTTGTTGCAGATCGGACGCGCGGGCAAGGTCGAAGGCAGCGATAGCAAAGCAGGGTTGAACCGGCCTGCCGGCGTCAGAGTTGATCCTGCTACCAACGAGGTCTACGTCGCCGACGGATTCGGCAATCACCGCGTCGCCGTCTTCGACGCCGACTCAGGCGCCTACAAGCGCCACTGGGGCGCTTACGGCGAGAAGCCCGATGACACGAGCCTCGGCCCTTACGATCCGAATGCGCCCCCGGTAAAACAGTTTCGCACGGTAAGCTGCGCCGCAATCTCGAAGGATGGTTTGGTCTATGTCTGCGACCGCCAGAACGATCGAATCCAGGTGTTTCAGAAGGACGGCAAGTTTGTGAAAGAAGCGTTCGTCTCGAAGACGACCACCGGCGACGGGGCGGTGTGGGAGATCGCGTTTTCGCACGACCCACAGCAACGCTTTCTCTACGTCGCCGACGGCCACGACAAGAAGGTCTTCATCCTGCGGCGCGATACGCTTGAGGTCGTCTCGAGCTTCGGCGACGGCGGTCGGATGCCGGGCCAGTTCTACGGCGTGGGCAGCATCGCCGTGGATTCGAAGGGCAACGTCTACACCGGCGAGACCTACGAAGGGAAGCGCGTCCAGAAGTTCGTTTACCTGAGCGGCCGAAGGTAGAAAACAGCTTTAACACTAAGGGTCAAAGGCTCAAAGGCTCAAAGGAAAACGGAGTGAGTCTATGACTGAAAATCAAATCAGCAAATACATCACTGACGCGGCCATCGAAGTCCATCGCACTCTTGGTGGTCCAGGGTTGCTGGAAAGCGTGTACGAAGAGGCGATGGTCTGGGAATTACAAAAAGCTGGCTTACTTGTGGAGCGCCAGTTGATCGTTCCCATCGTATGCAAAGGGCGAACGTTAGCCAACCCGCTGCGCTTGGATATGTTGGTGGAAAAGAAAGTGATCATCGAAAACAAAGCCACCACCAACTACAACTCGATTTTTGAAGCCCAGGCGCGAACATATCTGAGATTGCTGGATTTGAAGCTCGCAATGGTCATCAACTTTGGCGAAAAGTATGTCAAGAATGGGATTCACCGAGTGGTAAACGGTGTGTTGGAAGATGATTTAAGAGGTACCACAAAGGGTTAAGTGGCTGGAGAGATCGCAAGCCCTTCCAATTTTCTTCCTTTGATCCTTTGCCCCCTTGACCCTTTGTGTTGAAAAAGCTCGATTTATGCCCGCATAAAGTATATGAAAAGAAACAATGTCTATATCGGCGCGATCTTCCTCGCGCTCCTTGTCGCGCTTTTCATCGGCCAGAGCGCGCTGCAGAAGATGGCGGACGTTCAGGGAAAAGCCGCGGTCATGGCGCCCAGGTTCGAGGTGGACCCGCTGTGGCCGAAGCCGCTGCCGAACCATTGGTACATCGGAATGACCATCGGCGTAGGGGTTGACGCTCAGGACCACGTTTGGATCGTTCATCGGCCCGACACGCTCTCACCGAATGAAGCCGCCGCGGATCAAAAGACCGGCGCATGCTGCTCGAAGGCTCCGCCGGTTCTCGAATTCGATCAGGCCGGCAATCTGATCGGGCACTGGGGTGGTCCGGGAGAGGGCTACGAATGGCCGGAGTCGAACCACGGGATCACCATAGATCACAAAGGCAATGTCTGGATCGGCGGCAACGGCGCGAACGACGCCCACATCCTGAAATTCACTCAGGACGGCAAGTTCCTCGCGCAATTCGGTCATAAGGGCAAGAACGGCGGCAGCAACGACACGGAGAATTTCGGGAGAGTGGCCAAAATCTTCGTTGACCCGAAGGCCAACGAAGCCTACATCGCCGACGGCTACCTCAACAAACGCGTGGCCGTGATTGACGCTGACACCGGAAAGTTCAAACGCTACTGGGGCGCGTACGGCAACAAGCCGGACGACGCCAACCTCGGTCGCTACGATCCGGACGCGCCGCCTGCCCAACAGTTCCGCACTCCGGTGCATTGCGCCGATTTATCGAATGACAGGCTCTTGTACGTCTGCGACCGCGTAAACGATCGGGTTCAAGTCTTTCAAACGGATGGCAAGTTTGTGAAAGAACAGTTCATCGCGAAGAGGTCACTGGCTGACGGGTCGGTGTGGGACATCGCCTTCTCGAAAGACCCGCAGCAGAAGTATCTCTACGTCGCCGACGGTCGCAATCAGAAGGTCTACATCCTGCTGCGCGATACGCTGGAAATCCTGACCAGCTTCGGCGACGGCGGGCGACAGCCCGGTCAATTCTACGGCGTGCACAGCATCGCCACCGATTCAAAGGGCAACATCTACACGACCGAGACCTACGAGGGGAGGCGGTTGCAGAAGTTCGTCTACAAAGGCCTCGCGCCAGTGGCGAAGCAGGATCAGGGAACTGTTTGGCCGACTACAAAGTAGTGGAGAGTTCGTAAGCGGGATAATCGTAGTTAGGCGTCAGAGAGTATGAACTTTGATAAGTACTGGAACAGCCTTATAAATCGCGTTTACTGCCAATAGGCGGAGTTAGAGCGGGTTGCAAATGCATGTACGGGAAAGTGGCGCGACCACCGGTACAGTACGGGGAGCGTAAGCGACATGAGCCTCGATCAATAGGCCTATCGATCGAGACTCAGGTCGCTTACGCTCCCCGTACTGTACCGCTTGCCGTCCCGTAACCGATCCTTGCGGAGCTCAGTCCGAAGAATGAATCAAATGAAAATCGATGTCTTCAATCACATCTTCCCCAGACGTTTCTTTGACAAGCTCAACGAAGTCTCGCCCGATTACAAGGACATGGGAAAGCGCTCGCGCAACATCCCGGCGCTCTTCGATCTGGATCTGCGTTTCAAGATGATGGACCAGTTCGGCGACTACAGCCAGATCATCTCGATCGCATCTCCGCCGATTGAAGTGATGGCCGGGCCGGAAATTACCCCGGAGCTTTCGCAGATCGCCAACGACGGCATGGCCGAGTTGGTCGCCCGTTATCCCGATCGCTTCCCTGCCTTCGCAGCTTCACTCCCGATGAACAACCCGGAGAAAGCCGCTATCGAGTTGCGCCGCGCGGTGAAAGATCTCGGGGCGAAGACTGTGCAGATATACTCGAACGCCGCCGGCAAGCCGCTCGACGGTCCGGAGTATGCGCCGATTTTTGAGATGATGGCCGAGTATGATCTTCCGATCCTGCTCCACCCGGCGCGCGGCGCCAGGTTTGCGGATTATCCAGGCGAGACGAAATCGAAGTACGAAATCTGGTGGACGTTCGGATGGCCGTACGAGACGAGCGTGGCGATGGCTCGGCTTGTGTTTTCGGGGATCTTCGACCGGTTCCCTGACATAAAGATCGTCACCCATCATATGGGAGCGATGATTCCATATTTCGAGGGCAGAGTCGGGCACGGCTGGGACCAACTGGGCAAGCGGTCTTCAGATGAAGATTACGAAAGCTTGCTCAGATCGATGAAGAAGCGGCCAATCGATTACTTCAAGATGTTCTACGCCGACACCGCTTTGTTCGGTTCGTACTCGGCCACGCGGTGCGGCCTGGACTTCTTCGGCGTCGATCGGGTTCTCTTCGCATCGGATTCTCCTTTCGACCCTGAGGGTGGAACGCTCTACACCCGGGAGACAATCGAGGTGATCGACCGGCTAGACATTACGGAGGACGAGAGGGATCGAATCTACCGCCGCAATGCAGAGCGGCTGTTCAAACTCACAATCAAGCCCTGATGTGGCTCAAAGTGAGCCTTAGTGGAATAACAGCTGGAGTTCTCTATAGAAACGGAGGCGAACAATGTCGCGAACAGTATGTCGAATCGTCCCGGCGTTGGTTTTGCTCGTCGTCGGGCTAGTGTGGATAACGATGGGAGTGTCGGGCCAGTCCGGAACCAGGAACGGAAAGTCAGGCCCTTCGACCAAGAACGGCGAATGGCCGCATTACACTGGCGATCTGGCGGGCACGAGATATTCGCCGCTCGACCAGATCAACGCGGACAACTTCAACAAGCTGGAGGTCGCCTGGCGCTTCAAGACCGACAACCTGGGCACGCGGCCCGAGTACAAATTGGAGGGGACGCCGCTCATGGTCAATGGCACGATCTATGCGACAGCCGGAACGCGGCGGTCGGTGGTCGCGCTCAAGGCTGACACAGGGGAGTTGGTTTGGGTGCACTCCGAGTTTGAAGGACAGCGCGCCATAAACTCTCCGCGGCAGTTGTCGGGCCGTGGGCTGTCGTATTGGAGTGACGGCAAAGGCGACGATCGCATCCTGTATGTGACTACGGGCTATCGCCTCCTCGCCCTGGACGCCAAGACCGGAAATCTGATTCCAAGCTTCGGCAAAGGCGGCAAAGTGGACCTCAAGGTCGGCGTGGTTTACGGGAACGGCCAGCAGATAGATTTGGAGAAAGGTGACGCGGGACTTCACTCGACGCCGATCGTGGCGGGCGACGTGGTCATCGTCGGCATGGCGATGAAGGAAGGCATGACGGTCGTAACCCATAACAACGTCAAGGGACAGGTTCGCGCCTTCGACGCGCGGACGGGCAAACAGCTTTGGGCTTTCCATCCGATCCCGAGGCCGGGCGAGTTTGGCAATGACACGTGGCTCAAGGATTCCTGGGCCACTAATGGCAACACGGGCGTCTGGACGCAAATCACTGTGGACGAACAACTCGGATTAGCTTATCTGCCGGTGGAATCACCGACGTCGGACTTCTACGGCGGACACCGTCCGGGGAACAATCTGTTTGGCGAGAGTCTGGTGTGCGTTGACCTGAAGACCGGAAAGCGGAAATGGCATTTCCAGATCGTGCATCATCCGATCTGGGATTACGACTTGTCCTCCGCGCCGATCCTGGCCGACATCAACGTGAATGGCAAGGCAATCAAAGCCGTGGCGATGCCCAGCAAACAGGCTTGGGTTTATGTCTTTGACCGTGTGACTGGCGAGCCGGTCTGGCCCATCGAGGAGCGCCCCGTTCCCAAGGGCGAAGTGCCAGGCGAGTGGTATTCTCCCACGCAGCCCTTCCCGACCAAGCCGCCGGCCTATGCCCGCCAGGCCGTCACAGAAAACGACCTGATTGATTTCACACCCGATCTGCGGGCGCAGGCGATCAAGGCTATCGAGCAATTCACGAACGGGCCGATATTCAATCCCCCTGCGTTTAGCAAGCTTGGAGGCCCGCTGGCAGGGCTGACGATCGGCACCACCAACGGAGGGACGAACTGGCCTGGCGGAGGGTACGATCCCGAAACACATACCGTCTACGCGCCGGCGTCAAACGCCAGTGTTACGCCGATCGGATTGATCGAGCCGCCAGAAGGATTCTCGGATATCAAATACGTGTTGGGCCGAGCCGGGCAACCATTCCGGGTCAGCGAAGGCCCCGGGTTTGGCAGCGCGGCTGATTTTCCGCAGCCATCCAGGCGTCGCGCCGAATCTGCCGCGCCGGCGACATCAACTGGCGCGCCGGCTGCTCCTCCCGCAGGCGGCGGCGAAGGCGGACGCACGAATGTCCAAGGGCTGCCAATCGTCAAACCGCCGTATGGAACCCTTTCGGCCATCAATCTGGACAAGGGCGAGATCACGTGGCAGGTTCCGCACGGCGACACGCCGGATGTGATTCGCAATCACCCTCTGCTGAAAGGGATGGACATCCCCAAGACGGGCCAGAACGGCGCGGTCGGGCTGGTGGTCACCAAGACCTTGGTCATCATGGGCGACCCTCAGATCACCACGGCGCCGGGACGTTCGCGAGGGGCGATGTTGCGCGCCTACGACAAGGCCACTGGGAAAGAGGTCGGCGCCGTATACATGCCGGCGCAGCAGAGCGGATCGCCGATGACATACATGCTCAACGGCAGACAGTATATCGTCGTCGCAGTGAGTGGCGGCGCCTACTCCGGCGAGTACATTGCGTTCGCCCTGCCGCCTGAAGAGCTACCCGCAAGTAACAATGAGCGGCGCTAGGATCATAAACGAAATAATTTCACTGCGGGGATCACGGGGAAAAACAAAATACAGCGGTTTTCGTATGGATGAATAGCCACAGAGGGCACAGAGAACACAGAGAAATGATTATGCCCTCTGTGGCCTCTGTGTGCTCTGTGGCTAACAGTCTTCATACATTTGAAAACCGGTATAGGTTGAGATGTTCACCGTGTTCCCAGTGGTTTGGGTAACATGAAGTTCAAGAAGATCAAAATTGCGGCTGTGGTAATCGCAGGTTTGGCGGCGATCGGAGCGCTCCGGCCGGCGCTTCGCGCGCAACAAACGGCTGAGACGCCGCGTTCAGTGTGGGATGGCGTCTACACCGAGGAGCAAGCCAAGCGGGGTGAATCGCTCTGCGCTCAGGAGTGCGCGCGGTGCCACGGGACCGAACTGGCAGGCAACGACGAGACGCCTGCGCTCTCCGGCCCCGCTTTTCTCGCAAACTGGGATGGTTTGACCGTCGGCGACTTATCCGAAAGGGTTCGCCGGACGATGCCGCCAAATAAGCTTGGGCAACTGACCAGGCAGCAGATAGTTGATATCCTGGGCCACGTGCTGAAAGTCAACGGCTTTCCGGCTGGCAAAACAGAGCTCGAACCAAAGACCGAGCCGTTGAAGCAGATTCGGATCGAAGCGACAAAACCCAAGGCCAACGAAGGCCCACGGGGATCACAGGGTAGTTGATTTACAGCATTCCAACATCAAAGATCGAAACGAGGTACACCTATGCAGCAACCGTGTAAAGCATGTGGCTACGAATCTCCGGAGACGGATAAATTCTGCCGGCAGTGCGGCGGCCATCTCGCCGTGGAGACCGAGGCTTCGGCCGCCACCACACTCAATCACGGTAGAGTGGAGCCGAACCCGCCAATGGCGAGCGTCGGGACCGGGCGTTTTCCTCCGAGCGTCGGCGATGTGATCGCGGCTGATACGGAACGTTACTACTCCCCGCCGCAATACGCTTCGGCGCCGGCGAACATTGAGCGACCTCCGACTTATGCGCCGATCGATCCTGCGAGGCCCTCCCGGTTGAAGACGTTCTCGGGGCTCATGAAGGGAATGTTTATGTTCCTGCTCATCACCGCATTGCTTGTGACAACCGGCATAGCTGTACGTTTCTCAATGGAAGCCGACGAAGCTCGAAGGCGATGGAATGAAAGAGAAAGGTCGAGAGAGGGTAGAGAACAAGCTGGGGGCCGCGCTCAGAACGCCTGGGATCAGATGGAAGAGGCTTTACAACTGGCGAATGAAGCGGCGGAGAAAGCCGCCGGCGCCGGCGCGACGCTCACGATCAGCGGCGAAAAGCCGATCGATCTCAACAAATACGCCTATCCCGGCGCGCAGGTTGAATCGATGATCGACAGCAAAGGCAACGAGGCGCTCTCTTTGCTAGCTAACGATGATTTCGATGACGTTCAGAAGTATTATGATCGGCTACTCGGCAAACCGGTCCTGCAGGTGGCGGTCGATCGGTGGGGAAATCAAAGAAAGAAGCTACTCTACCAGTCCCCCACCCTGCCTTCGATCCTGGTCAAGGTCGAAGAAATTGACAGGCGCAGGGTGAAAATCACGATACTAAATTCTTTCCTACGGTTTCCCAGGTTCAATGAACAGGCCCAAAATCTGAGGTGATGAATGTCTTGACCGACAGATTAGACGAAGGTATGCTCGCGCTGGCTTGCAGGACGCCACCAGTCCGCGGACAGGACCGAGTCCACCTGAGCGACATCTGAAAGTAAGGTTCATACGAACTTCCTTTTCGCCCGATTACGAGCGGACTCCGGGCTTTTACCACGAAGGAGGTCCGTCATGGCCGATCGTCACTTTCCCGTCCGTCCCAACCTCGATCAACTCAAACATCAAGCCAAAGACCTGCTCCATGCTATCAGGCAAGGCGATCCTGGCGCGATCGCGGAGCTACAAAAACATCATCCCAAGAATGTCGAACCCGGCGCCGTCAAACTAGCCGAAGCGCAACTCGCGCTCGCCCGAAGCTACGGCCTGCCGAGCTGGCCGCGCCTCGCGCTCGCCTGCCGAATGATTGATGCGATCTGGCGTGACGACGTAGACGCCGTCCGCGAACTGGTTTTGAAGCATCCGAGATTGATGCGCGAGATGGCGCGTGGAACCGCAACGTGCAATTGGGGGCCGCCGATGTCGTACGCCGCGAACCTGGGGCGGGATCGGATCATCGAAATGCTTCGCGATCTCGGCGCGGAGGACGCGCAATTCGCGTTCGACCGGGCTTGCCTGCAAGGCCGGCTCGACACCGCCCGGCTGTTGTATTCGATGGGCGCCCGTCCCGCTCGCGATTCCGTGATGGGGCCCGCCGAGACGCAGAATGGCGCGGGGATGGCGTTTTTGCTCGATCTGGGGGCCGAAATCAGCGACACGCAAGGCGACCGGCTCGCGCCTGTAGCGATGGTTCTCGAAACCTATAGCCGCAACCCGAAGGGAAAGCATCAGTGCCTCGAACTCTTCGCACAGCATGGCGTTGACCTGCCGGACACGCCGCCGATGGCGGTTCACCGTGGCCGGATTGATCTGCTTGAGAAACATCTGCGTCACGATCCCGCTCTGTTCGCCCGGACATTCTCACACAAGGAGATCTACCCCCCCGAACTGGGTTGCCACGCTGACGAATCGTTGGCGCTGCACGGGACACCGTTGGCAGGCGCGACGCTGCTGCACTTGTGCGTCGATAACGACGAAATAGAGATAGCGCGCTGGTTGATCGAGCGCGGCGCCGACGTGAACGCCATGGCAGCGATTGACGCCGACGGCTTCGGCGGGCACACCGCGCTGTTCGGCTGTGTGGTCTCGCAGCCATACCGCGTCGGTCTCCGGCGAGACGACGGATTCGCCCGCCTGCTGCTGGATCACGGGGCCGATCCGAACGCGCGGGCGTCGCTGCGGAAGCGGCTGCGATTCGTCAAGGATGAGACGACCCATGAGTATCGCGATGTCACTCCCTTAGCTTGGGGTCAACGGTTTCATGATCAGGACTGGGTGAGCCAGCCCGCGATCCAACTGATCGCCGAACGAGGTGGGCGACTGTAAAGAGTCGGTGGTTCTCATTTTACCCACCTTCGGTAGAAATATTTCGACAGGGGATAATTTTCGCGAAATATTGTTCCACTGTTTAGCACTATCAATCGAAGGTCAGCTTCAAAAAACATGCCCGAAGTGTTCAATATGATAGGCTGATTTGCTCTTCATCAGGACGCAGAACAGCTCGGGCATCACTCAGACTCAATTTTATCTTTGGAAGGAGAAAAGAGTATGAAGAAGACTTCGTTGTTAAAGTTTGTGGGCGCGTTATTGATTGCAGCCGGCGCCTTTTTCACTCCATCAACTTTGGGCGCCAAAGCAGGAGACTTGGCTTGCCGTCCTAATGGCGTCACCTGCAGACCCGGCGACTTTATCCCGTGTTGTGGTGTTTGCAATAGAGGGATCTGCAGACCGATTTTGGAATAATCTGCCGCAGTATTTATGTGGCGCAACCATTCCGCCGACGACTTCGCCCGGCTGCTGCTGGATAACTGGGCTGATCCGAACGTCCGCGCGTCACTACGGAAACGCATGCGGTTGACGGATCAGCTTTGGAACCCACCTCCGATGCCTGATGTTGTTGATTAACCAAGAGTTGAACTTGTTGACAGCCTGACCCATGGCAACGATGTTAACTTAACTCCAGTCCGGGGTTGAGCAAAAAGAACCACGGGGAGCACGGGGAGCACGGGGAAAAAAGAGTAAAAGGCTTTATGGAAGAAAGGTTTAACATATCTTACAACCAAGCTGCTCCCCGTGCTCCCCGTGCTCCCCGTGGTTCCCGCCTCTTCTGAGTTCAACTCCAGACTGGGAGTAACTAAGCGATGACCTAAAAGATGTCATGGCTTATTACCTTGCGCTTGTGTAGGTTGAAAGTCGCTGAATTTCCAAGCCGAAGCGTTGCGGGTTTTCCCCCAAAATCGCCGCCGCAAAAAAGCGTGGCGCATAATTCTGGCTTTCGGCGCGCAGCGGGACAGAAAGCCTCTCGTTATTTTCGAGTAGCGTCCAAAAGCTGATTGGCTCAAATTTCATAGCTTTGACTTCCGTTATAGCGCGGGTGGCGCAGGTTTCTCCGCAATTGTAAGCCAGCATTGCCAACGTCATTGCATCCGCGTCCCGACCAAAGAGTCTCGTCAAATCCTCCAAAAAACGCGCGGCCGCCTGGGCGATTTTGCGCGGATCGCAACGCTCATCTTCCGGGGTCAACCGCAATCCATAGCGCTCGGCGGTTCCAGGCATAAAGCTAAACAAGCCTTTTGCGCCGACGCCGGATTTCGTGCACGGATGATAGTCTGTTTCGTTCATCGCTATATAAAGCCCTAAGATCGGCGGGAGCCCCTTGGCGTGAAAGGCTTCAATGATGAACGGCGCATAGACGCTCGCGCGCGCATAGACGGCTTTGATGCTCTCTTGCCCCGGCGCAGTCGAGAGGCTATTGCGCTTGGCCGCGTACTCCTCGACATGCTTTTTGACCCATGCGATCCGCTCAGGCGTGAGCGCCGAAGGATTGTCGCCCAGCATTTTCGCGACGTTTTGCGCCGCATTTTGGATAAACGCCGTCTTTTCAGTTTCGCTGAGCTCCCAGTAAAGCTTTTCCGCCGGAACCCTCGCCGCCAGCCCGAATGAACTTTGCGAACCCATTGTTGGCGCGACCAACGCGGCGTTACGCCATACCATCAGTCCAATCAGCGACGCGATGATAAGCGCCGCCGCAGCCACGGCCCATCTTTTCACTCGCCTGGTTACTTCATTCGGGAGGCTTTTTTCCAAAACCAATTTGGCCTGCCTGATCTCGGCGAGAAAATTTTGGGCGCTCTGGTGGCGTTGATCCGGTTCTTGCGCGAGAGCTTTTTGGAGGATCGGCTGAAACAGTTTCTGCTCGTCGTTCAGCTTCAATTCGACCATTGCTTGCCCCCCCGCATCTCGCGCCATAAGCCCATTGGCTGCGCGTCCAGTCACATCGCCCGCAAACAAAGCGTTCCCGGTCAGCATTTCATAGAGTGTCGCCCCGAGACTCCAGATGTCGGAGCGCGCGTCGAGCGTGGCCCCGCGCGCTTGTTCCGGCGACATGTATTTTGGCGTGCCCAGAATCAGGCCATGTTGGGTTTGTTGTTGGGGACTTGCAAAAGCTAAGGCCGACTTTGCGATCTCTTCGATGTGAAGCAGTTTGGCCAGCCCAAAGTCCAGCAGCTTCACATAGCCGTCAGGGCGCAGCATGATGTTTTCGGGTTTGATGTCGCGGTGGATGAGACCTGCCGCGTGGGCGGCGTTGAGCGCTTCGCCGATCTGTTCGACAATCCGCAGAATTTCTTTGTGCGAGAGGTTTTGTTCGGCGATTCTGGCGCGTAGAGTTTTCCCTTCGACGTATTCCGTCGCAATAAATGCGCGCCCGCGCGCGACGCCGATTTCATAGACGGTCAGGATGTTGGGATGATTGAGCGCCGACGCCGCGCGCGCCTCGCGTTCGAAGCGCGCGCGTTGCGCTTCATCCTGCATAAAAAGCCGCGGTAGGAACTTGAGCGCCGCGCGTCTGCCGAGCGTTTCATCCAGGGCAAGATAGACTTCCCCCATGCCGCCTGCGCCGAGCTGAGCGAGAATGCGGTAGTTCCCGTATTTTGTATTTAGTTGAATCAGTTCAGCGTCATTGGCGTTGACGGCGAGTTGTCGTGCGGCCAGACCGAATGCGCTGGTTTGCAGGAACCCATCCGAATCTCGATCCGCTTGTAATAACGCTTTGACTTCATTGCTGATCGCTTCGCCTTCGGCGCGCGCGATTTCGGCTAGATAACCACAGCGGTCCGCCTCCGGCAGCGCCAACGCTTGATCGAGCAGCTCGCTGATTTTCTCCCATTCGTTAGCTTGCCCTTCTTTAGTCTGCATAATTCAGATAGCGAAACAGCCAGGCCTTGGCGACACG
>Ga0209382_10006844_pt1 | contig 14611 bp, 17 predicted proteins | sample SoiMetdeltSBSDD5_FD_187599 | JGI IMG/M metagenome (GOLD analysis project Ga0209382, IMG submission 187599) | Bulk soil microbial communities from a Populus tree surrounding site in Tennessee, USA - Soil MetaG P. deltoides SBSDD5 (SPAdes) (version 2) | ecosystem: Environmental > Terrestrial >... | reverse complement strand
TAGGAAAAGGAGTCCGCCCAGGACATCGGTCCATGCGCGCGTACGCTCGGACCAGCGTGCCGAGAGCACGTCGATGCGAACGTGCGCATTACGCTCGAGAGTCCAGCCTGCCGCGAGCAGAAAGATCGCCGAGAAGAGATACCACTGGATCTCGAGCCACGCATTGGAGCTGAGATCCAGGCCGTACCGTGCGAGCGCGTTGCCCGCGCTCACCAGCACGGCGCCGAGAACGAGCCAGGACACGGCGCGCCCGATGCGCCCGTTCAGCGCATCGATCGCGCGGGAGAGAGCGAGAAGGGAGCGCATGCGATCGGCAATCATACGGTAAAATCCATGCAAAGCAGGGGAGCCCGCCGCGGTATGTATTCGCTCAAAGACACACTCGAGACGTACGATTCCGAAGTCTGGCATGCGATCGAGCAGGAATATCGGCGACAGGAAGAGCATGTCGAGCTGATCGCTTCCGAGAACTACGCGAGCCCGCGAGTGCTGCATGCGCAGGGCTCCGTCCTCACGAACAAGTACGCCGAAGGCTATCCGGGCAAGCGGTATTACGGCGGGTGCGAGTTCGTCGATATCGCGGAGCAGCTCGCGATCGACCGTGCCAAAGCGCTGTTCGGGGCGGGCTATGCCAACGTGCAGCCGCATTCGGGCGCGCAGGCGAACCAGGCCGTGTTCTACGCCACACTCCATCCCGGCGACACGATACTCGGCATGTCTCTCGGGCACGGCGGACATCTCACGCACGGGGCGCAGGTCAACATCAGCGGACGCTACTTCGACGCTATCGCGTACGGCCTCGATCCCGAGACGGAGCAGATCGACTACGCCGAGGTCGAAGAGCTCGCGCACGTGCGAAAGCCGAAGCTGATCGTTGCGGGCGCCTCGGCCTATTCGCTCGTGATCGACTGGAAGCGCTTTCGCGCGATCGCCGATCGCACAGGCGCGCTGCTCATGGCGGATATCGCGCATTACGCCGGGCTCATCGCGGCCGGCTTTTATCCCAGCCCGGTGGGCATCGCCGACTTCGTGACGAGCACGACGCACAAGACGCTACGCGGTCCTCGTGGCGGTCTGATCCTCGCGAACGCGCAGCACGAGCGCGTCATCAACTCCGCGGTCTTCCCGGGGCTGCAAGGCGGCCCGCTGATGCACATCATCGCGGCGAAAGCGGTGTGTTTCAAGGAAGCACTGTCGCGCGAGTTCCGCGATTACCAGGAGCAGGTGCTCGACAACGCCCGAGTAATGGCAAAGGTGATGAGCGAGCGCGGCTTCCGGATCGTCTCCGGGCGGACCGATTGCCATCTGTTCCTCGTCGATCTGCGCTCGAAGAATCTCACCGGCCGCGACGCCGAGGCCGCGCTAGTAAAAGCTCACATCACCGTCAACAAGAATTCGGTGCCGCACGACCCGCAGAAACCTTTCATCACGAGCGGCATACGCATCGGCTCGCCGGCGATGACGACGCGCGGCATGCGCGAGCTCGAAGCCGAGCTGCTCGCCAATCTCATTTGTGATGTGCTCGATGCACATACCGACGAGCGTGTGATCGAGCGAGTCCGCGGCGAAGTGAAGAAGCTTTGCAAGAATTTCCCCGTTTACGGCTAGGGCATGAAGTGTCCTTTCTGCAAGTCGCCTGACACTCAAGTCATCGACTCGCGGGTAAGCGACGACGGCGAGAGCATACGACGGCGCCGGAAATGTACGAGCTGCAGCAAACGGTTCACGACCTATGAGACGATCGAGCTCCGAATGCCGCAGGTCGTGAAGCAGGACGGCAGCCGCAGCGAGTTCGATCTCGAGAAGCTCCGCACGGGATTCATGCGCGCGCTCCACAAGCGGCCGGTCCCGACGCAGATGGTGGACGACGCGATTGCAACCATCACCCAGGACGTGCTCGCACTCGGCGAGCGCGAAGTGCCGTCCCGCCGACTCGGCGAAATGGTCATGCGGGAGCTCAAGCGTCTCGACCAGGTCGCCTATATCCGTTTTGCATCCGTCTATCGGAGCTTCCAGGGCGTGGACGACTTCCAGGACGCCATCAAGGAAGTTCAGCGCCCGGCCACTCCATTGAAGCCGGCGTCGAAAGCTTCAAATGCAAAGGATGCGAAAGGCACGAGGGAAGAGCCTCAGGAGTAACGCGACGCGGCGCGAAGCGATAATTCGATTTCCTTTGTGTCCTTCGCGGCCTTCGTGATAAAGCTTTTACCGCTGACTTGGCTGTTGTCCCGATGTTCACCGAAGCGGATCGCAAACACATGGGCCGCGCGCTCGAGCTTGCCGGGCGCGGGCTTTACACGACGACGCCTAACCCGCGCGTCGGCTGTGTGCTCGTGCGCGACGCCGAAGTCGTCGGCGAAGGCTGGCACGAGCGCGCGGGAGAGGCACACGCCGAGGTGATGGCGCTCGAGGCTGCTGGCTCACGGGCGAGCGGGGCGACGGCTTACGTCACGCTCGAGCCTTGCGCGCATCACGGCCGGACGCCGCCGTGCAGCGATGCGCTCATCCGTGCCGGCGTGCGCACCGTCGTCGCCGCGTTGCGCGATCCGAATCCGCTCGTGGCAGGGAAGGGTCTCGACGCGCTCCGTGCGAGCGGCATCGAAACGCGCTGTGGCCTGCTCGAAGACGAAGCGCGCACGCTCAACATCGGATTCGTCTCGCGCATGACCAGAGGCCGGCCATGGTTGCGCATGAAAATCGCCGCGAGCCTCGACGGGCGAACAGCGCTCGCGAACGGGCGCAGCCAGTGGATCACGGGACCCGAAGCGCGGCGCGACGGCCACCACTGGCGTGCGCGCGCGTGCGCGGTCTTGACCGGTATAGGTACGGTCAAGGACGACGACCCACAGCTCACCGTGCGCGAGATCGACACGCCGAGACAGCCTCTGAGAGTCGTGGTCGACAGCCGCCTCGAGACTCCCACGTCAGCTCGCGTGCTCGGCCCCGGCACGTTGATCGCTGCCGCTTGCGAGGATCGCGCACGGATCGCGGGACTGCAGGCGCGCGGTGCCGAAGTTATCGTGCTGCCGAACGCATCCGGCAAAGTGGATCTCGCTGCGCTCGTGGCCGATCTCGCCCGCCGAGGCATGAACGAAGTGCACATAGAGGCCGGTCACAAGCTCAACGGCTCGCTCCTTCAGGAAAACCTCGTGGACGAGCTCCTGCTGTATCTCGCGCCGAACATTCTGGGCGACACCGCCCGGGGCATGTTTCACCTGCCCGAGCTCACCGATCTTTCCGGACGCCGCGAGCTCGAGCTGCGCGATGTGCGCCCGGTCGGCGGCGACATACGCGTGCTCGCGCGATTGAAAGCGGCGTGATGTTCACCGGTATCGTCACCGCAGTCGGACGGATCGCCGAAACTGCGCCAAGCGCCGGCGGGCTCAAGGTTCGTGTCGAAGCCGGCGGGCTGCCGCTCGACGATGTGCAATTGGGCGACAGCATCGCGGTGAGCGGGGTCTGCCTCACGGTAGTGTCGTTACATGCCGGCAGCTTCGAAGTGGATGTCTCGCGCGAGACGCTCGCTTGCGCCACGGGTTTCGACCAGGGCGCGGCCGTGAATCTCGAGAAAGCATTGAGGCTTGCGGACCGGCTCGGCGGACATCTCGTGAGCGGGCACGTTGACGGACGCGGCATCGTCGAGCGTTTCGAGCCGCTCGGCGACAACAAGCTGCTCGAAATCCGGCTGCCGCGCGAGCTCGCGAGATACGTCGCGCGTAAAGGCTCGATCGCCGTGGACGGCGTGAGCCTCACCGTGAACGACGTGCGGGACGAGCGTTTCACGGTGAATCTCATCCCGCATACGCTCGCTCACACGAATCTCGACAGACTGCACCCAGGCGCTTCGGTCAACATCGAAATCGATCTTCTCGCCCGATACATCGAGCGTACGGCACAATTCGAGGCATCAGAAAAAAACGGTGTGGAAGGGGGCGGGTGATGACGTGGGAGTTTATTACGAAGCCGGTGCGCAGCAGCAACGCCGTCTCCTGGGAGTGGGAGTGGCGCTGCAGCGGGGACGACGGCACGCGGAGATCATCCACGCGTACGTTTTCGAGCTTCCGCGAATGTATCGTCGACGCCCGGCTCCACGGATTCACCGGCGATCCCGACCCTGCGGAGTCCGGCACGCTTTTTCGGCGTCCTGAAGCACGCTTCAAATGGTATTGACACCCAAGACGAGCGTGACGCGTACCGACGCCGATGCGAGCGAGGCGCGGCACGATACCGCGGTGAGCTCGATCACCGACATCGTGAACGAGCTCAAGGCCGGCCGCATGGTGGTTCTCGTCGACGAGGAAGATCGCGAAAACGAGGGCGATCTCCTCATGGCAGCGGAGTTCGCGACCGCCGAATCGATCAACTTCATGGCGCGCTATGGCCGGGGCCTCATTTGCCTCACGCTGACGGAGCAACGCTGCCGGGAATTGAATCTGTCGCCGATGGTTTCCAACAACCGTTCGCCCCTCGGCACCAACTTCACGGTCTCGATCGAAGCGGCGGAAGGGGTCACGACCGGCATCTCAGCCGCCGATCGCGCACGCACGATACAGGCGGCGATCCGTGCCGACGCGAGCCCGCTGGACCTCGTGCAGCCTGGCCATATCTTTCCGCTGACGGCGCAGGACGGGGGCGTGCTCGTGCGCGCCGGCCACACGGAGGCCGGATGCGATCTCGCGCGGCTCGCCGGCATGACGCCGGCCGCGGTCATCTGCGAGATATTGAAAGACAACGGTGAAATGGCGAGGCTTCCTGACCTGATCGACTTCGCGGCCGAGCACCAGCTCAAGATCGGCACGATCACGGATCTCATTCAGTACCGCAGCCGCACGGAATCGCTCGTGAGCCGGGTCACCGAGCGCGACATCGAGACGGTGCACGGCACTTTTCGACTGGTGGCCTATAGCGACCGCATCGGGCGCGAGACGCACCTCGCGCTCGTCAAAGGCGAAATCGACCCGGCCCGCGAAGCCCTCGTGCGCGTGCACGAGCCTGTGTCGGTCATCGATCTGCTCGACGCCGGCAGCACGAGCCATTCCTGGAACTTCCACGATGCGCTCGCCGCGATCGCGCGCGCCGATTGCGGCGTGCTGCTGTTGCTCCATCGTGAAGAGTCGGCCGCGGAGTTGCTCGAACGTGCCAGGCCAGTGCAACCGGACTCGGTCCAGCCGAAGCTCGCGCTGCGCAACTATGGCATCGGCGCTCAGATACTGAAGGACCTCAAAGTAAAAAAAATGCGGCTGCTCGCATTACCGCGCCGCATGCCCAGCATGGCGGGATTCGATCTCGAGGTGACGGGCTATCTGCAGCCACACGAAAAGGCGTAAGCGTCGAGCCGCAACTGCTAAACTTCGCGTCCTTGCGTTTCCGTTTTTTCGGCTTACGGCTCACCGATCCCCATGCCCCGCTACGACAACATCGAGGAAATCGAGCCGGACTTCAATGGCTCCGGCTTGCGCGTCGGCATCGTCGTGAGCCGATTCAACACCCCGATCGGTGAAGGGCTGCTGTCGAGCTGCACCGCTGCGCTGGTGAAGCACGGTGTAACCGCGGACCGTATCCACATCGTGAGCATACCGGGCGCGCTGGAGGCGCCGCTCGTGCTGCAAAAGATGGCCCAGAGCGGCCGCTACGACGCGTTGATCGCGCTCGGTGCCGTCATCCGCGGAGAGACGTATCATTTCGAGATCGTTTCGAACGAGTCCGCAAGCGGCATCGTCGGGGTGCAGCTCGACACCGGCGTGCCCATTGCTAACGGAATACTGACGACAGACAACGACGACCAGGCGCTCGCCCGCATGATGGAAAAAGGGGCGGACTGCGCAATGGCTGCAGTTGAAATGGCGAACCTGCTGAAGAAGCTGTAACGAAATAGCTGAGCGGTCACGCCGGCCATCACAAGATGCTGAAGAAAGAAAGCGAAGGAATCAAACGCCGGCGCGATGCATCCGGGCGCGCGCGCGGCCCGGGCAAGAGCAGCCGCAGGCGATCGCGCGAGCTCGCGCTGCAAGGGCTTTATCAATGGCAGCTCGCGGGTAAGGAAGCGGTGATCATCGCGGCCGAGCTCGCCGAATCGGAAGATTTCGGTAAAAGCGACGTCGACTATTTTCGTACGTTGCTGAACGGCGCGATCGACAACGCGCCGAAGCTCGAAGCCGAAATGAAGCCTTTCCTCGACCGGAGCGTCGACGAGCTTTCCCCCATCGAGCGCGGCATTCTGCTCCTCGGCGGTTACGAGCTCATGCACGAGCTCGAAGTGCCCTATCGCGTGGTGATCAACGAGGCGGTGGAGCTCGCGAAAGTCTTCGGAGGCACCGACGGGCACAAGTTCGTGAATGGCGTGCTCGACAAGATGGCCGGGCGCCTGCGCGAAATCGAATTGCGCGCGGAAGGGCGCGGCCCGAGTCGCGCAACCGAAGACGAGCGCTCATGAAAGTGCCGGACTATGCGGCGCTACGCAGACGCATTCTCATGTTCTACTTCGCCGCGGGGCTTAACCTGCTCATGGGCTTATACGTGCTCTCGGCGGGGAGCGCCGTCGCGGAGCGCGGCACATTGTGGCTGATTGCATTGATCTTTCTCGTTTTCGCCGGGCTCAATTACTACATGGCGCGTACGCTGGCGAAGCGTTGGGAGGCGCACGTCAGACAGCAAAACACAGCGGAGCAGACAGCGGGTGAGCAACCGAAGCAGTGAGCTCTCGCGCGAGAAATCGCTTTCCGAGTTCGACGTCATCCGGAGATTCTTTACGCATCGGACGCCGGGCACCGCGCTCGGGGTCGGCGACGATGCGGCGCTCGTGCGCGTGCGTGCCGGCATGGAGCTCGCAGTCTCCGTCGACATGCTGATCGAAGGGCGCCACTTCATGGTGGGCGCCGATCCGGCGCTGCTGGGACACAAGGCGCTCGCGGTCAATCTTTCGGACATGGCAGCGATGGGCGCGAAACCTCGCTGGGCGACGCTTGCACTTGCACTGCCGCGCGTGAACGTGCGGTGGCTCGATGCATTTGCGCGCGGTTTCATGAGCCTCGCCCGCAAGCACCGCGTCGATCTCATCGGCGGCGATACCACGCGGGGGCCGCTTGCGATTGCCGTGCAGATCATGGGCGAAGTCCCAAAAGGCCAGGCGTTACGGCGCGACCGCGCGAAACCGGGAGACGACATCTGGGTTTCGGGTCGGCTTGGCAGCGCGGCGCTCGCGCTGGCGGCGGCGAAAGGCCGCCTGCGTGTTCCACCGCGTGAGCGTCGCGCGCTGGACGCGCGGTTGAATGCGCCCGAACCGCGCCTCGCGCTCGGCACGGCGCTGCGGCGCGTCGCCAACAGTGCGATCGACATTTCGGACGGGCTGCTCGGCGATCTCGGGCACATTTGCGAGCGTTCCAACGTGGGCGCTGTGATCGAATGGGAAGCGCTGCCCGCGACGCCCTTCGTGCGTTCCCGGGCGCAGCAGACCGAAGTCGCGATGCGTGCGATTCTCGCGGGGGGCGACGATTACGAGCTGTGCTTCACTGCGCCCAAGTCGCAGCGGTCCAACGTGCTTTGGGCCGCCGACCGCGCGCAAACTGAAGTGATGCTGATCGGCCATATCGTTCGGCGGCGGCGTGGCGCACCGCCGATCGAGGTCCTCGACTCGATCGGCAAGCCTTTGCGCGTGCCCTGGCAGGGTTACGACCATTTCCGTTGAGAGCGGCAGGCGCGTAAGCGCGCCTTTCGTGCTGCGCCATCCGGCGCACTTCATCGCGTTCGGCGGCGGTGTGGGCCTCGCGCCTTTCGCGCCGGGATCGTTCGGAACGCTGCTCGCGTGGCCGATTTTCTGGCTTCTCGGGCCGCGGCTCGATGTGCTCGCGTATTTCGGCGTCCTGGCCGCGTTTTTTGCGATTGGCGTGTGGGCGTGCGACGTCACCGGCCGCGCGCTCGGCAGCCCGGATCACGGCGGGATGGTGTGGGACGAAACGACAGCATTCCTGCTGGTTCTTTTTTTCACGCCCGTGTACGGCTTCTGGCAAATCGGTGCGTTCCTCGTGTTTCGCGCGTTCGACATCCTGAAGCCGCCGCCCATCCGGTACTATGAGCGCATGTTCAAAGGCGGATGGGGCGTGATGATCGACGACATCGTGGCCGCGTTCTATACGCTGATCGTGCTCGCCGTAGTGCGGGCGGTAATCGGCTGACGCGCCGTGGACAAAGCACTTTACGAGCTTGCGGAAGAAGCCGGACGCGCGCTTGCGAGCCGCGGACTGATGCTCGTGACCGCGGAGTCGTGTACCGGCGGCTGGATCGCCGAAGCGGTCACGGCGGTACCCGGCAGCTCCGGCTGGTTCGAACGTGGTTTCGTCACGTACACGTACATTTCGAAACGCGAGATGCTGGGCGTACGCGGCGAAACGCTCGAGGCGCACGGGGCAGTATCCGAAGCTGTCGTGCTCGAAATGGTGAGCGGCGCGATTCGTGCGAGTCACGCGCAGGTCGGCATCGCCGTGAGCGGAATCGCAGGCCCGTCGGGCGCAACGGCGGAGAAGCCCGTCGGCACGGTGTGTTTCGCATGGGCGATGGAAGACGGCGCGCCCCGCGCGGAGACGCGGCACTTCGCCGGTGATCGCGAAGCAGTTCGCAGGCAGTCGGTCGCGCACGCGCTCACACGAATGATCGAAATGCTCGAGTGAGCGATGACCGGGACGCCGTCCCCGTTTCCTCAAGCCTCGCACGCTCGGACTGAGTGCTAACGGACGTTCGAATGTTACGTTCGCGGGGACCCCGCGTCTTCGACGCCCCCGCTCACCAGAACGTGGCGCTTCTAGCTGCCGCGTCTACTACCTAAGGCTTAATCGTCAGCGCTGTGCGCGACGCGCGCGTTAGACGAAGAAGGCGCCACTCACCACTTGTGACATAATTCGCAGAACCAGTTACGGGGACAATCAATGGACGACAACAAGAGCAAAGCGCTTTCGGCAGCGCTCTCGCAAATCGAGAAGCAGTTCGGCAAAGGCTCGATCATGCGGCTCGGCGATTCCGACATCGCGCGCGATATACAGGTGGTTTCCACCGGCTCGCTCGGCTTGGATATCGCGCTCGGCATCGGCGGGCTGCCGCGCGGGCGCGTCGTCGAAATCTACGGGCCGGAATCCTCCGGCAAGACGACTCTTACGCTCTCCGTCATCGCGGAAATGCAGAAGCTGGGCGGGACGGCCGCGTTCATCGATGCCGAGCACGCGCTCGACCCGCAGTACGCGGCGAAGCTCGGGGTCGACATCGAGCAATTACTGATTTCCCAACCGGACAACGGGGAGCAGGCGCTCGAGATCGCGGACATGCTGGTGCGATCGGGCTCGGTCGACGTGGTCGTCGTGGACTCGGTCGCGGCGCTCGTGCCGAAAGCGGAGATCGAGGGCGAAATGGGCGAGCCGCAAATGGGCTTGCAGGCGCGGCTCATGTCGCAGGCGCTGCGGAAGCTGACGGCGAACATCAAGCGCTCGAACACGCTGGTCATCTTCATCAACCAGATCCGCATGAAAATCGGGGTCATGTTCGGCAATCCGGAAACGACCACAGGCGGCAATGCGCTCAAGTTCTACGCGTCCGTCCGCATCGACATCCGCCGCGTCGGCTCGATCAAGAAAGGCGAGGAGGTCATCGGGTCCGAGACGCGCGCGAAAGTCGTCAAGAACAAGGTCGCCCCGCCATTCAGAAACGCCGAATTCGACATCCTCTACGGCGAAGGCATCTCGCGCGAAGGCGAGATCATCGAGCTCGGCGTCACGCACAGGATCATCGAGAAATCGGGCGCGTGGTACACCTATGGCAAGGACCGCATCGGCCAGGGTAAGGACAACGTACGCGAGTACCTGAAGGAGCACGCCGAGGTCGCGCAGGAAATCGAGTCGAAGATCCGGGCCGTGCTCGGCGTGGAAGGTGCAACCCCCGCGACGGTCGAAGCCTAGGGGCTCGAAGCCGGCAACGGCCGCTGCGCGGGGGCTTCGGCTGCTCGCGCGGCGGGACCACACCCGCCGCGAGCTTGCGGCCAAGCTCGAGCCGCACGTCGCGGATCCCGCCGAGCTCGAAGCGCTGCTCGACGACTTCACCGCCCGCGGCTGGCTTTCCGAAGCGCGCGTCGTCGAACAGGTGCTGCATACGAAAGCCGGACGCTTCGGTCCGGGCCGCATCCGGCAGGCGCTCCTGCAGCGAGGCGTTTCGGAAGCGCTGATCGCGCCCGCTCTCCAGTCGCTGCGGGACACCGAGCTTCAGGCCGCGCGCTCCGTATGGGCGCGGAAATACCGCAGCGCAGGCGCAACACCGGCGGAGCAGGCGCGGCAGGTGCGTTTTCTGCAATCCCGTGGGTTCAGCCTGGAAGTGGCGATGCGGGTCGCAGCCGGCCGCAGCCGCCGCGAAGACGAAGGGACGTAGTGTTGGTCATTCACGCAATCGCGGTCATCGCAGTGGTGCTGGCGTCGGTCGTGTCGGCGGGCCATACGAGCGCTGCGGATAGAGAGCAGGCTAAGCCTTATCCCTCCCGGCCCATTCGTCTGCTGGTTCCGTTTACGCCCGGTGGCTCGCAGGACATCACTGCGCGGCTTGTCTCGATACCGGTGCAGCACGGTGTCGGCCAGAACATCGTCGTCGATAATCGGCCGGGATCGGGCGGGCTCATCGCGACCCAGGAAGCTGCGCGCGCAAGCCCTGACGGCTATACGCTGCTGCTCTCGACGGGCGCGCAGATGGCAATCGCCCCGGCGCTTCACGCGAAAGCGGGCTACGACCCGATCAAGAGCTTCGTCCACATCATTCACCTCACCGATACGCCGCTCGCGCTGGTCGTGCACCCCAGCGTCCCGGTCTCGAGCGTGAAAGACTTCGTCGCTTACACCCACGCCAACAAAGGCAAAGTGAACGTCGCCTCGACAGGCAATGCTACGTATACCCACCTCACCATCGAGCTGTTCAAGCAGGTGACCGGCGCCGACGTCGCGCACATTCCATACAAAGGCGCCGCGCCCGCGATGAACGAGCTGCTTGCGCGGCAGATCGATGCGCTGTTCACCTCTACCGCCTCGGTGCAGCCTTACACGGCTTCCGGACGGCTGAAGGCGCTCGCCGTAACGGCGCCCAAACGCTCACTCGCGATGCAGGACGTGCCGACGTTCGCGGAAGCCGGTGTAAAAGGCCTCGACGTGTCCGTTTGGGTGGGCATATCCGCGCCGGCCGGCGTTCCGGCGGCGGTGATAGAGCGCCTCGCGAAGGAATACGGCGAAGCGCTCAGGGCACCCGACGTCCGCACCCGGCTGCTGAACCTCGGGGCCGAGCCGAACGGCACCGCGGGTGCCTCGTTCGCGCGCATGGTGCGCGAGGATGTCGCGCGCTGGGCGAAAATCGTCAAAGCCGCAGGTGTGAAGGTCGAATGACCCGCGCTCGCGCAGGCCCCCTGCGCGCGCTAAAATCCTTGTTTTTCCGCATTTTTGGCAGCTTTGAGTCTGCCGTGCCCGCATGAAAAGCAGCGAAATCCGCAGCAGGTTTCTCCAGTACTTCGAGAGCAAGGGGCACACGATCGTGCCCTCGAGCCCGCTCGTGCCCGGCAACGATCCGACGTTGCTTTTCACGAATTCGGGCATGGTGCAGTTCAAGGACGTGTTTCTGGGCCAGGAAAAGCGCCCCTACGTGCGGGCGACAACGGCCCAGCGCTGCGTGCGCGCCGGCGGCAAGCACAATGACCTCGAAAACGTGGGCTACACCGCGCGTCACCATACGTTCTTCGAGATGCTGGGCAACTTCAGCTTCGGCGACTACTTCAAGCGGGACGCGATCCGTTTCGCGTGGGAGCTCCTGACAGAGGTTTACGGGCTGCCGAAAGAACGCCTCTGGACGACGGTGTACCATGAGGACGACGAAGCCTACGAGATCTGGACGAGAGAGATCGGCGTTCCGGCGGACCGCTGCGTGCGTATCGGCGACAAGCCCGGCGCCGGCAAGTACCAGAGCGACAACTTCTGGCAGATGGCCGATACCGGTCCTTGCGGGCCGTGCAGCGAGATTTTCTACGATCACGGATCGGAAGTTGCCGGCGGCCCGCCCGGCTCTCCCGATGCCGACGGCGATCGCTATATCGAGATCTGGAATCTCGTCTTCATGCAATTCAACCGGGACGAGAAAGGCGTGCTGCACCCGTTGCCGCGGCCTTCAGTCGATACCGGCATGGGTCTCGAGCGGATCGCCGCGGTGCTGCAGGGCATGCACTCGAACTACGAGATCGATCTCTTTCAGGATCTCATCAAGGCGGCAGCGCGGGAAACCGGCGCGAAAGATCTTGAAAGCAACTCGCTCAAGGTGATCGCGGATCACATCCGGGCGACTGCATTCCTGATCGTAGACGGCGTCATTCCGAGTAACGAGGGGCGCGGCTACGTGCTGCGGCGGATCATCCGCCGCGCGATTCGCCACGGCTACAAGCTCGGCCAGACGAAGCCTTTCTTTCACAAGCTCGTGCCGGACCTCGCGAAAGCGATGGGCGACGCGTATCCGGAGCTCGTGAGCGCGCAGGAAAGAGTGGCGCAAATCCTCAAGCAGGAAGAAGAGCGCTTCGCGGAAACGCTCGAGAACGGGATGAGGGTTCTCGAAGGCGCGCTTACCCGCGAAGACAAGATGCTGGATGGCGAGACCGTTTTCCAGCTCTACGACACGTATGGCTTCCCGGTCGATCTCACGGCGGACATCGCCCGCGAGCGCGGGGTGCGCGTCGACTACGCAGGCTTCGAGGAAGCGATGCAGCGCCAGCGCGAACGGGCGCGCGCGGCATCACGCTTCAGCGCGGCTCAGGCGGTCGATTACAGCGGGCGCGCGACCGAATTCCACGGTTACGAGTACCTCTCGATCGATGCGAATGTCGTGGCGCTCTACAGGGAAGGCACGCAGACCGATGAAATCCTTGCGGGCGAAGACGCCGTGGTCGTGCTCGACCGCACGCCGTTCTACGCCGAGTCCGGCGGTCAGGTGGGCGACCGCGGCGAGCTCGTCGCGCCGGGCGGCACGTTCATCGTCGACGACACCCAGAAAATCCAGGCGGAAGTGTATGGCCACAAAGGGCGCCTGAAGACCGGGCGCCTCCGCGTCGGCGATCGCGTCAGTGCGCACGTCGACACGGTCGCGCGCGCCCGTGCTGCGTGGAACCATTCCGCGACGCATCTCATGCACGCCGCGCTTCGCAAGGTGCTCGGTTCGCATGTGCAGCAGAAAGGTTCGCTCGTCGATGCGCAGCGCACGCGTTTCGACTTCTCGCATAACGAGCCGATGACGCCGGCGCAGATCCGCGAAGTGGAGCGCCTGGTGAACGACGAGATCCGGCGCAACCACGAAGTCTCGGCGCGCATCATGAAACACGACGAAGCGATCAAGTCGGGTGCGATGGCGCTCTTCGGCGAAAAATACGGCGATGAAGTGCGCGTCATCCGCATGGGCGAGTTCTCGACCGAGCTTTGCGGCGGCACGCATGTCAGGCGCACCGGCGACATCGGCTTCTTCAAGATCGTTGGCGAAACGGGCATCGCGGCGGGCGTGCGGCGCGTCGAGGCGGTCACGGGTCCCGGCGCGCTCGAATGGGTCCAGCAGCAGGAAGAGAAGCTCGGCGAAGCCGCCTCGGCGCTCAAGACTTCGCCTCACGAGGTCGGCGCGAAAATCTCGCAGATCATGGACAACGTCAGGACGCTCGAAAAAGAGCTTTCGCGGCTGAAGTCGAAGCTCGCATCGAGCCAGGGTGACGAGCTTGCGGATCGGGCGATCGACGTGAAAGGCGTAAAGGTCCTCGCGGCCTCGCTCGAAGGCGCGGACGCGAAAGGTTTGCGCGAAGCGGTCGACAAACTCAAGGACAAGCTCAAGTCGGCCGCGGTCGTGCTCGCGGCGGCGAACAACGGTAAAGTGTCTTTGATCGCGGGCGTGACACCCGACCTCGTCGGCAAGGTCAAGGCGGGCGAGCTCGTGAATCATGTCGCCCAACAGGTCGGCGGCAAAGGCGGCGGGCGGGCGGACATGGCGCAGGCGGGCGGGACCGATGCGTCGAAGCTGCCGCAGGCGCTCGAGTCCGTCAAAGACTGGGTCGAGGAGCGGGTGTAGAAGCCTGCGCGGGACAATTTCGGGAGGCTCTATGGCTACGGAGCGCACGCTCATTACCGCGGCCGAAATTCAGGCGACGCCGGAAGAGCGCCGTCCCCATCCCCTCGACGCATCCATCGTACGGCATACGCGCTCGCTCGGTGACGCCGCGGGACTGGAAACGATCGGCGTTCATTTCGTGCGCCTGCTGAAAGGCGACACCAGCAGCGTGCTGCACAGGCACCATCAGGACGAGGAGTGGGTCTACATCCTCTCCGGCCGCGGCATCGCGAACATCGGGGACGAGCAGCACCCGGTCGGTCCGGGCGATTTTCTGGGCTTCGTCGCGGGATCGCCGCCGCACAACCTGCACAATCCCAACGCCGAGGACCTGGTGTATCTCGTCGGTGGCAACCGCTGGCCGTTCGATGTCTGCGACTATCCAAAAGTCGGCAAACGGCGTTATCGTATCAACGGCAGGAGCGTGTACGTCGATGCCGACGTGCTCGACAAAGCGGGAGAGAAGCTGAAGTAACTC
>Ga0209382_10006841_pt1 | contig 14614 bp, 13 predicted proteins | sample SoiMetdeltSBSDD5_FD_187599 | JGI IMG/M metagenome (GOLD analysis project Ga0209382, IMG submission 187599) | Bulk soil microbial communities from a Populus tree surrounding site in Tennessee, USA - Soil MetaG P. deltoides SBSDD5 (SPAdes) (version 2) | ecosystem: Environmental > Terrestrial >... | reverse complement strand
CATCCATCTGCCGGCCGAGGTCCGGTTGGTCTGCCTGTCGGCCACGGTCTCGAACGCCGAGGAGGTGGCCGAGTGGCTGACCACCGTGCGGGGGCACACGACGCTGGTGCTCGAGGAGCAGCGCCCAGTCGAGCTGCGCAACCTCTACCTGGTCGGGGACCGCTCCAGCGATCGGCTGCACCTGCTGCCCACGCTGGTCGACGGCACCCCGAACCCCGAGGCCGAGCGGCTCGACAGCGAGAACGTCCGCGGCCGGGGCTACAGCGGATACGGGCGGCGTGGCGGTCGTGGCCCCCGGCGGCGGTTCTTCACCCCGCGCCGTCCGGAGGTCGTCGAGCTGCTCGCCGAGCGCGGCATGCTGCCGAACCTCTACTTCATCTTCAGCCGGATCGGCTGCGAGGAGGCCGTCTCGGCCTGCGTGGACGCGGGCCTGCGGCTCACCACGCCCGACGAGCGGGCCCGCATCCGGGCCATCGCGGAGGAGCGCACCAGCTCGCTGACCGACGACGACCTCGACGTCCTGGACTACGACCGATGGCTGGCCGCCCTGGAGGTCGGGCTGGCGGCCCACCACGCGGGGATGGTGCCGCCGTTCAAGGAGACCGTGGAGGCCTGCTTCGCCGAGGGCCTGGTCAAGGCGGTGTTCGCCACGGAGACCCTCGCCCTCGGCATCAACATGCCGGCCCGGTCGGTGGTCATCGAGCGGCTCAGCAAGTTCAGCGGCGAGGCCCGGACCTTCCTGACACCTGGGGAGTACACCCAGCTCACCGGCCGCGCCGGGCGCCGTGGCATCGACGACCTGGGCTACGCGCTGGTGCTGTGGTCGCCGTTCGTGCCCTTCGACCAGGTCGCGGCGCTGGCCTCCAGCCGGGCCTACGCGCTGCGCTCGGCCTTCCGGCCCACCTTCAACATGGCCGCCAACCTGGTGCAGCGCTACGAGCCGGCCGACGCCCACCACCTGCTCAACCTGTCGTTCGCGCAGTTCCAGGCCGATCGGGCGGTGGTGCGCCTCGAGACCCGCGTCGAGCGCCAGCAGGAACGGCTGGCCGGGCTGCGCGACGAGGCCCACTGCGACCGGGGTGACGTCGCCGAGTACCGGCGCCTGGTCCGGGAGGCCGGCGAGGCCCAGCGGACCAGCGCCAGCAGCACGACCGCCGACATCGAGCTCGCACTGGCCCGGCTCGCGCCGGGCGACGTCGTCGAGCTGGGCGGGGAGCGCCTCGCCGTGCTCTCGGTGGCGTTCCGCAAGGGGGGAGCGGTCAAGGTCCATGCCGTCGGCACCGACGGCGACCGCTACACGCTCGGCGTGGCCTCGGTGGAGGAACCGCCGGTGCGGCTGGGCACCATCCGCCTCCCCAGCCCCTACGCACCGAACAGCCGGGCCTTCCAGAACGAGGTGGTCGGGGCGCTGCGACGGGTGCGGCTCGGCAAGCGCTCGAAGAAGGGGTCCGAGCCCGCCTCCCATGCCGAGAGCCGGCTCTCGGGCTCGGGGGCGAGACGTGAGGCGGCGGCGGCCGAGGTCGCCGAAGCTCTGGCGGCCGTGGCTGGCCACCCCGTGGACCGGTGCCCCGACCGGGACCGCCACGTCCGGGCGGCCGCGCAGCTGGAGCGGGCCCAGAAGGAGCTGGCTGGCCTGCGCGGCGAGGTCCGAGCCCGGACCGAGTCGCTGGCCCGGCGGTTCGACCGGGTGCTCCGACTGCTCGAGACCTGGGGCTACCTGGACGGTTGGCAGCTGACCGACCGGGGGCGGGTGCTGGCCCGCACCTACCACGAGTCCGACCTGCTGGTGGCCGAGGCGATGTGCAGTGGGACCCTCGATGATCTCGACCCCGCCTCGCTGGCCGGGCTGGTCTCGTGCTTCACCTACGAGCACCGGGGACCGACCCTCCCGCCGGCGCCGTGGTTCCCGTCCCGCGTGGTCCGGGAGCGCTGGGAGCAGATCGAGCAGCTGGCCCGCCAGCTCAACGCCGACGAGGCGTCGGCGGGCCTGCCGGCCACCCGGCCGCCGGAACCCGGGTTCCTGGCCCTGGCCCACGCGTGGGCGGCGGGGGAGCCGCTGGCCGAGGTGCTCGACGACGAGGACCTGTCCGGCGGGGACTTCGTCCGCAACGTCAAGACCGTGATCGACCTGCTCCGCCAGATCGGCGACATCGCGCCGAACCCGGCCACGGCGCGCGACGCGCGGGCGGCCGCCGACGCCCTGCGCCGGGGGGTCGTGGCCGCCTCCTCGAACCTGGAGGACATCGGCGACGACGCTGGCGGGGAGGTCGGCGCTGCTGGCGAGGACATCGGCGACGACGCTGGCGGGGAGGTCGGCGCTGCTGGCGAGGACATCGGCGACGACGGGGTGGAGCCGGGAGACGGTGACCGTCCGGCGGGGTGAGGCCTGGGGCCAGGCCGGCGCCCTGCCTGCCGACGGCGTAGTGGTCCACAGCGACGCCGAAGCCCGGCGGATCGTCGAGCACCATCGCCGCGCCGGCGTGCCCGTTCCACCGCTCGGCCTGCTCGGCGGCGACCTCTGCCGCACGCTGGGCGGCCGTGGCGATGCCGAGCGGCTGCGGTCACCCGCGGCCCGCCAGCTGCCCGTCGATCTCGGCGCGGCGCTGATCGACGGGCGCCTGCACTGGTTCGTGGCCCACCTGGTCGCTCGGCGGTCCTGGTGGCGGGGCCGGATCGTCGCGGCGATGAACGCCGAGTTCCGGGGGGCGTGGGACGTCGCGCCCCGCGCGCACCCCAACGACGGGCGGCTGGACATCCTCGACGCCGACCCGCCGTTCAGGGACCGGCTCCAGGCCCGGCACCGTCTCCGCACCGGCCAGCACGTGCCCCACCCGGACATCCAGGAGCGGCGGGTCGACGCCGCCCAGTTCGAGCTCGACCGCTCGACGGGGATCTGGCTGGACGGGGAGCGGATCGCGGCGGCTCGACGTCTCTCGGTGCGGGTCGAGCCCGATGCGCTGCTCTGCGTCGTCTGACCCGACTCACCGTCGCAGAACCCGGCACCGGGAGGTCGATGGGAGGGTTAGTCTCGGCGGACGGGGCGGCCGCAAGCATGGTTGCTGGGGAATTACGACGACACAGCGGAGTCGGTGATGGCCGAGTGGAGAGGAACGAAGGTCCGGGTCGGGGTGGGCTTGGGCCCGAACACCTCGAGCGACCCGAAGGACTTCGCCGCGCTGATCGACGGTCTCGAGGCCCTCGGCTTCGACTCTCTGTGGATGTCCGAGCGGATGAGCCGCGGGCCCGACGCCCTGACCGCGTTGACCTGGGCTTCTGCCCGCACCGATCGCCTCAAGTTCGGCACGGCCGTGACGATCCTGCCGGGCCGCAACCCGATGCTGGTGGCCAAGGAGCTGGCCACGTTCGACCGGCTGTCCGGTGGGCGGCTGCTGCCGGCGTTCGGCCTGGGCGTCGCGAGCGGCCGTGAGCAACAGGCGTTCGGCGTGCCGCGCGACGAGCGCGGCTCGCGGTTCGACGAGATGCTGCCGCTGATCCGCCGCTTCTGGACCGAGGACGAGGTCGACCACAAGGGCAAGTGGTTCCGGTACGAGAAGGCCCGGGTCCGGCCGTTCCCGGTCCAGCGACCGCTCGACGTGTGGATCGGTGGCAGCGCGCCGAGCGAGCTCGACCGCTGCGGCAAGCTGGGCGACGGCTGGCTGCCCTCCTTCACCCCGCCCGAGGAGGTCGCCGCGGGGCGAGCCCGCATCGAGAAGGTGGCCGACAAGGCCGGCCGGGCCATCGACCCTGGCCACTTCGGTGCGCTGGTGCCCTATGTCGAAGGCGGTGACATCCCCGAGCGGCTGCTGGCGCTGGTGCGACGGCGGAAGGGTGACGTGGAGCCGACCGACGTGATCGCGCCGGGCCTGAAGAGCCTCCGCGCGCTGTTGGAGCGATTCCTCGAGGCCGGGGCCACCAAGTTCGTCGTCGTCCCGGTGATCGAGCCGGTCAACTGGGACGACCACGTCGGCGACCTCGCCGACGTCGTGCACCCCCTCGAGACCTGACCCCTAGCCTGCGGGGCCATGCGCGCATGGATCCTCGACGAATCGCCCGGTAGCTACCGCTACGGCGAGGTGCCGGACCCCGAGCTGGGCCCGGACGACGTGCGGGTGCGACCGGTGACGTCGGCGCTCAACCACATGGACATCTGGCTGACCCGCGGCATGCCCCGGCCGCACCTGCCCCACGTCCCGGGCTGCGACGTGGCCGGCGTGGTCGAGGCGGTCGGCGAGGCTGTCGCTGGCATCGCGGTGGGCCACGAGGTGGTGGTCAACCCGGCCGTGGCGCCACTGGAGGCGGTGGTGGCCTACGGCAACGACGCGCCGCTGGCGCCCGGGTTCGCGATCGTGGGGGAGCAGCGGTGGGGAGGCCACGCGGAGGCCGTCGTGGTACCGGCCCGCAACGTCGCCGCCCGGCCGTCCGGCCGCAGCTGGGAGCACTGCGCCGCCTATCCGCTGGCCACGCTCACCGCCTGGCGGATGCTGCGCCGGGCCCGCCTCCGGGCCGGCGAGTCGGTGTTGATCGTGGGCATCGGCGGCGGGGTCAGCACCGCGGCGCTCTCGCTGGCTCGCCGGGTGGGAGCGGTCGCATACGCCACGTCCCGGGATCCCGACAAGCGGGAGCAGGCGGTGGAGCTGGGTGCGGTGGCCGCCTTCGACTCCAACGAGGATTGGCCGGTCAAGGCCGACGTGGTGGTCGAGAGCGTGGGTCCCGCTACCTGGGACCGCTCGGTGCGGGCGCTGCTGCCTGGCGGGCGTCTGGCCGTCTGTGGCGGGACCTCAGGCCAGACCGTCCAGCTCAGCCTGCCCCGGCTGTTCTTCAAGCAGAACGAGATCATCGGCTCGACCATGGGCTCCTACGAGGAGTTCGCGCAGGTCACCGAGCTGGTGGCCCAGGACCTGCCGGTGGTGGTCGACGAGGTGTTCGACCTGGCCGACTACCCCGAAGCGCTGGAGCGGCTGCGGAAGGGTGCGCAGCTCGGCAAGATCGTCCTCCGTCACCAGGCACTTCACTAGGCCCACCTGGCCGGTAGCTTCACGGGATGGCCGGCGACGATCTCGACCAGGTGAAGCAGCGGTTGGCGGCCGAGGTCGACCGCCGCAGCGAGGTCCTGGTGGACGTCTCGCACCAGATCCACGCCCACCCCGAGCTCTGCTACGAGGAGCACTTCGCCCACGACCTGCTGGCGTCGGTGCTCGAAGGCGAGGGGCTGACCGTCACCCGTGAGGCCCGCGGCATCGGCACGGCGTTCGAGGCCCGGGTCGGCAGCGCCGGTCCGACGATCGCGGTGCTCTGCGAGTACGACGCGCTGCCCGGGGTCGGCCACGCCTGTGGCCACAACGTCATCGCCGCCGCCGGCCTGGGGGCCGGCCTCGCCGCTGCGAGCCTGGCGGAGGAGCTCGGCGGGCGCCTCGTCGTGCTCGGCACCCCGGCGGAGGAGGGGGGAGGGGCCAAGGTCCACCTGATCGACCGGGGAGCCTTCGAGGGGGTCGACGCGGCGATGATGGTCCATCCGGCCGAGGCGGACCTGACGGCGATGAACGTGATCGCCGTCCAGCAGGCCGACATCACCTACCACGGCGAGGCGGCCCATGCGGCCGCGTTCCCCCACAAGGGACGCAACGCTCTCGACGCCTGCATCCTCGGCTACATGAACGTCGCGGCGCTCCGCCAGCACATCGGCGGTGGCGAGCGCATCCACGGGATCATCTCCAGCGGCGGTGACAAGCCGAACATCGTGCCCCACCTGGTCCGAGCGGAGTGGATGGTGCGGTCGCCCACCGTTGCTCGCCTGGAGCGGCTCAAGGAGCGGTTCGTCGCCTGTCTGGAGGGCGGAGCCCAGGCGGCAGGGTGCGATCTGGAGATCACGTGGAAGGACCCGATGTACTCGGACATGATCGACAACCGGGTCATCGTCGAGCGCTACCGCGCCAACGCCGAAGCTCTGGGCCGGGAGGTCCACGAACCCGATCCCGAGCTGCGGGTGGTGGGCAGCACGGACATGGGCAACGTCAGCTACGTCCTCCCGTCGATCCACCCCATGATCCAGGTCGCGCCGCTCGGCGTACCGATCCACACTCCCGCCTTCGCCGGCTACGCCGGGGGAGCGGAGGGCGACCGGGCGGTGATCGACGGCGCGAAGGCCCTGGCCTGGACGATCGCCGACCTATGGAACGATCCCGACGTGCTCGAGTTGGCCCGCCAGGAATGGCACGAGGCGGTCGAACGCAGGCACCCCTCGCGGTAGTTGCACCACCCTCCGTGGTGTCGACTAGGATCCCCGACCCACCCACAGAGCGGACGTAGCATCGGCCTTCCTATGACCGTGTACGTCGCCGAGGAGTTCAGCCCGGAGGAGGCAGACGTCCTCCGGCGCTACTTCACCAACCTCGACGGGCCGGTGTTCGCGCTGGTGAACCTGCCCGAGGTGGTCAAGGGAGCCCTCTTCGCCCGGTACTCGCGCTCGTCCAAGAGCCTGCGGCGGTTGTTCCTCGACGAGTTCGTGGTCGACCTCGACGTCACCGGCGACGCCACCATCGACGCCACCGTCGGCCTGCAGCGAGCGGAGGAGCTCTACGACCGGGTGTTCCTGGAGTACGGCGACGACTCGGTCGCGCAGCTCGGCGGCGTCCACCTGGCCTGCGAGCAGGCCTCGAACCTGCTGACCAAGGTCCTGGAGTGGGGTCGGCTGATGGCCTACCTCGAGCAGTCGACCCGCTACATCGCCTACGACAGCCGGCTCGACGGTCGGTACCGCTACCACCGCGACCCCGCGGTCCTGGCCGGGCCCCTCGGTCTGCGCTACGTCGGCGACCTCGACCGGCTGTTCGACACCTACGCCGAGATGGCCGCGACGATGATCGAACACTTCCGGGGCCAGTTCCCCAAGCAGCCCGGTGACAGCGACTTCGTGCATCGTCAGGCCATCAAGGCCAAGGCGCTCGACGCCGTCCGGGGGGTCCTGCCGGCAGCGACGCTGTCCAACGTCGGCATCTACGGCACTGGCCAGGCCTACGAAGCGCTGCTCCTGCGGATGCGGTCCCATCCGCTGGCCGAGGCCCGCAGCTACGCGGAGCTGATGCTCACCGAGCTGCGGAAGGTCATCCCCAGCTTCCTCAAGCGCGTCGACCTGGAGGATCGGGGCCTGGCCACCAGCGCCTACCTGGCCGGCGTACGGGCGTCGATGGGCGAGATCGCGGAGCAGCTGTTCCCGGAAGCGCCGCTGGACCTGTCCGCCGACGAGCCGACGGTCCAGCTGGTCGACTGGGATCCCGACGGCGAGGTGAAGGCTGTCGCCGCGATGCTCTACCCCTACGTCGATCGACCCGAGGCCGAGATCGAGGACCGGATCCGACCGATGACGGTGGACGAGCGGCTCGCCGTCATCCGGGGTTACGTCGGCGACCGCACCAACCGCCGGCACCGACCGGGCCGGGCCTTCGAGCGGACCGGCTACCGGTTCGACGTCCTGGCCGATTACGGCGCGTTCCGCGACCTCCAGCGGCACCGGATGCTGACCATCGACTGGCAGCCACTTTCGCCACGGCACGGCTACACGCGCCCGGGCGCGGTGGACGCGGCCGGTCTGGCTGGCGCGTTCGACGAGGCGATGGAGCGCTCCGCCGACCTCCACGACGCGCTGGCGTCCCACCACCCCGAACAGGCCGGCTATGCGGTCGCGCTGGCCTACCGGATCCGCTTCGTCATGCAGATGAACGCCCGCGAGGCGATGCATCTCATCGAGCTGCGCACCTCCCCGCAGGGCCACCCCGCCTACCGCGATGTGGCCCAACAGATGCACCGGCTCATCGCCGAGAAGGCGGGCCATCGGGCGCTGGCCGAGGCGATGCGATTCGCCGATCACACCGCTGGCGACACGCTGGAACGGCTCGACGCCGAACGGCGCGCCGAGCGACGCCGTGCGTCGCGTTGATATTGCGAGAAGGTCGCTATCCTGCCCCGCCCATAGGCCGAGCCGTGAAGGGACACGATGGCTGACGAAGAACTTTCCGACGACGTCGAGCTGCCCGACGGCGACGACTTCGAGGATGCCCCCGAAGAGATCGACGAGGAGCTCGTCGACGAAGAGGCCGTCGAGGGCGACGACTTCGATGAAGATTTCGTAGACGACGACGAGGAGGACGTGGCGGAGGCCGACGAGGAAGTGGCGGACGTCGCCCCCGTCGCCGCCGCCCCCCCGGCCCCGCCGCGGACCCGCCGGGCCCGCGAGGACGACGAGGAGGAGGACGACGACGAGGACGTCTCCGACGACGACGTCGAAGCCGATCTGGACACCATCCTCAAGGACCGCATCGCGGCCCAGCCCGACGACGACGAGGACGACGAGGAGGACGGGCCGCCGGAGCCCGACGACCGCAGCGACGGTGCCGGCCGCATCCAGCCCCGACGTCCGGGTGAGTTCGTCTGCCAGTCGTGCTTCCTGGTGAAGCATCCGAGCCAGCTCGCCGACGCCGACCACATGCTGTGCACCGACTGCGTATGACCGAGCGCTCCCGATCCGACTCCGAGCTCGCCCAGCTGGCCGCCAAGGCCTGGGACATCGTGCGCTACGCGCCGGTCGCGGCCGTGCTCGACGCCCCGTCGTTGCTGCCCGAGCTGGCCGAGCGGGGAAAGGTCCACGTCCGCAACGCCGAGGTCCTCGGCCGCCTGGCCGTACAGCAGATCGCCACCGCGGCGGCACCGCAGGTCGTCGACTTCCTGCGGATGATGGGCGTCCTGCCGGACCAGCCGGCCGCCGCACCGACGCCGGCTCCGGTCACCGTCGAGACCAACGGGACGGCACCGCGGGCCGCCGGCTCGCCCGACGCGACCACGCTCGCCATCCCCGACTACGACAGCCTGTCGGCATCGCAGGTCGTGAACCGGCTTCCCAGCCTGTCCGGGGAGGAGCTCGAGGCCGTCCGGGCCTACGAGGCCGCTCACCGGGGCCGGAAGACCATCCTCAACAAGGTCGCGCAGCTTGGGTGAGGGGACCGTCGACGAGACCCTCGTCACCCGACGGGCCACGGCCGATGATCTGGTCGACCTGGTCGACCTGGCGGAAGCGGCCATAGCCGAGAAGCGGGACCAGAAGGGCGGTGCTGTGTGGGCCCGGCGGGAGAGCCGTGGCCTGCCCGTCCGTCCGTCCCTGGAGGCGGCGCTGGCCGCTGACGACCAGGCTGCCGTCCTGGGCCTGTTCCACGGCGCGACGGTCGGCTACGGGGTCGTGCGGGTGGACACGCTGGCTGACGGCGGCCGGCTGGGGGTGGTCGAGGACCTCTTCGTCGACCCCGGCGCCCGGGAGGTCGGCCTCGGCGAGGCGCTCATGGACTGGATGCTGGCGTGGTGCCGCGAGCAGGGGTGCTTCGGCGTCGACAGCCTGGCGCTGCCCGGTGACCGGTTGACCAAGAACTTCTTCGAGTCCTTCGGCCTGGTCGCCCGGGCCATCGTCGTCCACCGCGCGCTCTGACCGCTTCGCTGCTCTGGCCCCTGCGCTCACCCCTCAGAAACTTCGGCAGAGAGCACTCGGATCCGGCCGTTCCTGCCGAAGTTTCGGGCAGGTGCGCGGGTGGGTGGCTAGCGGCCCTTCCACTGGGGAGGGCGCTTCTCGATGAAGGCCGTGAGGCCCTCGGAGAAGTCCTCGCTCGACATGGCCTTGGCCATGCCCTCGATGGACATCTTCCAGCCGACCTCGTCGGGCGCGTGGGTCGCCTCGAGGACGATCCGCCGGCTCTCGCGCACGGCGACCGGCGCGTTGGCGCAGATGGCCTCGGCCAGCTTCACCGCCTCGTCGAGCGCCTGACCGGGCTCGACCAGCCGGTTGACCAGGCCGAAGTGGTAGGCCCGCTCGGCGTCCATCGGATCGCCGGTCAACGTCAGCTCCATGGCCACGTTCAGGGGGATCTTCCGGCCCAGGCGGAACAGGCCCCCGGCCGCCGCGACCAGCGAGCGCTTCACCTCGGGGATGCCGAAGGTGGCGGTGGTCGAGGCGACCACCAGGTCGCTGGACAGCACGATCTCGGTGCCGCCGGCCAGGGCCGGACCATCGACCGCGGCGATCAACGGCTTGGACCGCTCGCGCTGCACGACCCCCGCGAAACCCCCCCGTTGGGTCGCGAGCGCAGCCGCGTTGCCGGCGTTGATCTCCTTGAGGTCCGCGCCGGCGCAGAAGACGGGGGGCTTGCCGGTGATGATCCCCACCCAGATGGCATCGTCGTCCTCGATGCGGTCGATGGCGTCCTCGATGCCCTGGGCGACGGCACCGTTGACGGCGTTGCGGGCCTCGGGGCGATCGATGGTGACGACGGCGAACGGTCCTCGGGTCTCGAATTCGACGGCCATGGCGGGGCACCCTACTGACGGTTCGTTATATTCGGGGAGTCGAACCGCACCGAGGTCAGAACCGACGACAGCGACGAAGACCGTTCGGAACGGCAACTGGGGCCGCGATCCGATGACCGACAACGCCGGACATCTGCAATGCCCGTTCTGTGAGGCCTACGAGGTGGAGCGGCTCTATCTGGGCTCCATCCAGGTCGATTCGTGCACCTGCCAGGCTTGCGGTGCCCGCTGGGACGAGGATGCCCAGACCGGTCGCTACCGCGGTCGGGGCGACGTCGACTCGGTGATCACGCCTCGCCGCTCCTGAACACCGGGCCCAGGGGCTAGGCCCCGGAGCTCGGCTCCGGCTCGCCGGCCAGTTCGTCCACGCCCTGCTCGTCGGGCTCCGGCTCGGCCGCCGTGACGGCTTCACCGTCGCCGTTGCGCTCGACCGGCTTCTCGGCATCGTGCTCGACGTCGGACGCCGCACCGGCCTCGGCCGCGTTGCCGTTGACGTCCTTCTTGGCCGGCGTCGCCTCGCCCGTGGCGGACGTGTCGGCTTGCTCGGCCGTGGCGGCCTCTACCGGCGCATCGGCGTCGACGGGCGTGTCGGCCTGCTCAGCCGTGGCGGCCTCTACCGGCGTGTCGGCCTGCTCAGCCGTGGCGGCCTCTACCGGCGTGTCGGCCTGCTCAGCCGTGGCGGCCTCTACCGGCGTGTCGGCCTGCTCGGGCTTGGCGGGCTTACCGGCCTTGTCGCGCTCGCGGGTCGGCTTCGCCCCGCGCTTCTCGGGCCTCCCGCTCCTCTCCGCGGCCTTCCTCGGGGGCCGGCGGGGGGTGCGGGTGCGCTCGCGGGCCGGGGCAGCCTCGGGCTCGATGTCGAAGATGTGGGCGATCTCGGGCAGCTGCACGCCGAACCGGGCGATCGTGGTGCGCAGGTCGGGGCCCACCTTGGTCGGCAGCGAGTGGGGAACGACCCGCCGCCGGATCGGCGAGTAGGCCAGCGCGTCGAGCACCGTGGCCCAGCGCTGGGGGCCGGTCTCGGCGGTCAGCGAGGCCTCGGTGGCCTGGATCAACTGCCCGGCCAGGTCGGGTGGCAGCGGCGAGCCGGCCTTGGGCGGCCGCGAGCTGAGCCGCAGCGCCCGGACGACCCGGCCCTCGCGCAGGTTCTCGGCGACCTCGTCGACCCAAGCCGCCTGCTCCTTCTCCACCCGGTTGGCCAGCGACTCGCGCAGCTGCTCGGCCACGGCGCGCGCCTCGGCGTCGCGGCCGGCGTCGCCCGCGGCGTTGACCACCGACCGCAGGTCGCGCAGGTCGAGGTCGTCGATGCTGGCCAGCGCGGCGTCGGCACGGTCGCGCCACAGCGCCGTCTGGGCCCGGTGGCGGAGCTTCTCGGCCACCTCCAGCAGAGGCTCCGGGCTCACCTGGGACTTCCCCTCGGCCTTGAGCTCCTCGTTCTGCTTCTCGATCGCCTGCCGCACCGCCGGGATGCCGCCTTGGAAGAGCTGCTCGGCGATGGGTCGCTGCTCGGGCGGCAAGGCCTCCAGGAGGGCGTTGCGATGGGCCTTGCCGGGCCGCAGCCGCTTCGGCCGGGGCTTGGCTTCGACCTTCGCCGCGGGGCGGGGTGCCGTCCGGCGGTCGTGACCCTCGCGGCCGTCACGGCGGTCGCGGCCGTCACGGTTGTCGCGGCCGTCACGGTGGTCGCGGCCCTCGCGGGGCGGCCGGCGGTCGCGGCCGTCGCGACGCTCGCGGCCGTCGCGCCGCTCGGCCCGCGGCGTGCGGGCGACACGGGTCGTCACCAGCGGTCCCTCCGAGCGGCGTGAGAGCAGCTCGAGCTTCTCGGGCTCGGCGCGGGCGGTCTTGGGCGGGAGCACCGCGACGATGGTGAGGCCGTCGAGGAACCCCTCGACTTCGGCCCGCAGCACGTCGCCGACGCTGGCCGGCGACGGCAGCAACGCCGCGTCGAGGGTGCCCTTGGGCTGGCGCGCACCAGCCGCACGCCAGGTCCACGTGCCGTCACCCCGGTCGCTTGTCAGCTCGATCTCGATCCGCCGGGCCATAGGGAGTCAACGCTAGCGCGCTCGCTTCCCGGTCCAAGAGGCCGGCGGCGGCTCCTCGCCCAGATCCTCTAGCGATCAGCCCGCAAGCGGCGCCGGGACCAGGCTTCGGGATCAGCCAACCGCTCCTCCACAGCGGGCGGGAGGGTGCCGTTGGCGATGTCGGCCACCGTCACGACCTCCAGGACGCCCCGGAGCGCCGCACGCGTGGCCACCCAGACCTGTTGGAGCGCGCTGGCGGCGCCCGGATAGGTGATCTCGTCGGGTGACGTGCCCCGGACGTCGGCCAGGGGGCCCTCGACGGCACGGATGATGTCGGCCACCGTGACGGCCTCAGCCGGCCGAGCAAGGCGGTAGCCGCCGTCGGCACCCCGCTGGCTGGCGATCAGCCCGGCCCGCCGGAGGTCGGCCAGGATGTTCTCGAGGTACTTGAGAGGGATGCCCTGCCGGTCGGCCAGGTGCTCGCCCTTGACCTGCGGTTCGGTGCTCGCCGCGAGCTCGGTCATCGCCCGAACCGCGTAGTCGACCCTGGCCGTGACGCGCACGGACCGACAATAGGCCGCCGGCCGGTGCTGGCCGGATCGACATGCTTCCCTGCGGTCGTCTACGGGCGGAGGCGCCTGATCGACACCGACCTGACGTGGCGTTAGATTTGGAACACGTTTCATTTTTTGCAGGGGGACAGGACACCTCGGATGCACGTCGCGTACACACCCGAGCAGGAGGAGCTGCGCAGCACCCTGCGCTCGTACTTCGCCGGGCTGATGACCCCCGAGGTCCAGGAGGAGGTCGCTCGGGGCGAGACCGGCGGTCCGCACTGCCTCGCCGCCGTCCGCCAGATGGGACACGACGGCTGGCTCGGCATCGGCTGGCCCGTCGAGTACGGGGGTCAGGGCCGCAGCGAGGTCGACCAGATGATCTTCACCGACGAGGCCTGGCGGGCCGGGGTGCCGCTGCCGTTCCTGACCATCAACACCGTCGGCAAGACCATCCAGGAGTTCGGGTCCGACCAGCAGAAGGCCACCTTCCTGCCCAAGATCCTGGCCGGTGAGCTGCACGTCTCCATCGGCTACACGGAGCCCACCGCGGGGACCGACCTGGCCTCCCTGCGGACCACCGCCACCAGGGACGGCGACGAGTGGGTCATCTCGGGCCAGAAGGTGTTCACCTCGCTGGCCAGCTACGCCGACTACATCTGGCTCGCGGTCCGGACCGACCCCGAAGCGCCCAAGCACAAGGGCATCAGCATCTTCCTCGTGCCGACCAGTGCACCGGGGTTCTCCTACACCAAGATCCACACCATGGTGAACGCGTCGACCTTCACCACCTACTACGACGAGGTGCGGGTCTCCGACGACGCGGTGGTGTACGGCGTGAACCGGGGCTGGGACCTGATCGTCAACCAGCTCAACTACGAGCGGGTCTCGCTCGCGCCCGCGGGCATGTTCTCCCGGGTGTACGAGGACGTCGTCGCCTGGGCCGGTAGCAGCAAGCTCCCGGACGGGCGGCGGGTCATCGACCAGGACTGGGTGCAGGAGCGGCTGGCGCGCTGCTACGCCAACCTCGAGGTGCTCAAGCTCATGAACTGGAAGGTGGCTTCCAGCGAGGGCGCGAACCCCGCGGACGCCAGCGCGACCAAGGTCTTCGGCACCGAGTTCTTCGTCGAGGGGTACCGCGCCCTGATGGAGGTGCTGGGCCCCGCCTCGGCGCTGGACCGGGGCTCGCCGGGAGCGGTGCTGGCCGGACGGCTGGCCCGCGCGGCCCAGGGATCCCTGATCCTGACCTTCGGTGGCGGGGTCAACGAGATCCAGCGGGACCTGATCGCCCTGTTCGGGCTGGGCCTGCCGCGGGTGCCGAGGACCTGAGGAGCTGAGGACCGGAGCGATGGACTTCACGTTGGACGACGAGCAGCAGGCCATCGACGACCTGGCCGACCGGATCCTCGCCGAGCGCTCGGCCGCCGACGCCTGGACGGCGCTGGCCGGTGCCGATCTGCTGGGCCTGGCGCTCCCCGAGGCCGTCGGTGGCAGCGGGCTGGGGATCCTCGCGGCCGGGCTGGTGGCCCGGCAGGTCGGGCGCCACGTCGCCGAGGTGCCCTACTGGCCGTCGACCGCCGCGGCGATCGGCCTGGCACGGTGGGGCGACGACGAGCAGCGCAAGCGCTGGCTGGCCGGCGCCCTCGACGGCACCGCACCGCTGGCCATCGTGGCCGGGGGCAGCGTCACGCCAGTGGCGTCGGG
>Ga0209382_10006837_pt1 | contig 14620 bp, 11 predicted proteins | sample SoiMetdeltSBSDD5_FD_187599 | JGI IMG/M metagenome (GOLD analysis project Ga0209382, IMG submission 187599) | Bulk soil microbial communities from a Populus tree surrounding site in Tennessee, USA - Soil MetaG P. deltoides SBSDD5 (SPAdes) (version 2) | ecosystem: Environmental > Terrestrial >... | reverse complement strand
CGCGAGCCGCTTGAGCTTCTCGAACGCCAGCCATCGCGGGACGGGGAAGAATCCGCAGTCGGGCACGGCCGAGAGCTTGTCGACGGGGATGTACTTCGCACAGAGCGCGATCCGCTCGGCCACCTCCTCCGGCGGCTCCAGATAGAACGACTTGACGTCGACCACGCCGCAGGCGACCTCGCGATCGACGCCGTAGTCCTTCCAGTCTTCGATCTCCGCCATCTCGCGGTTGGCGTACTCGAACACGAACTGATCGCACCGCGCGGACTTGAGCGCCGGGAACATCCAGCGATAGGACCGCTTGCCGCGCGGGCGCGACAGCAAGTTGCCGAAGCAGACGTGAAGGCCGATCTTGGCGCGCACGCCATCGACACACGCGTTGAACATCTTCACGTACTCGTCGATCTGTCCGGGTACGATCGCCGCCGACGGCTCGTCGATCTGGATCCAGTCGGCGCCGGCCGTGACGAGCGCCTTCAGCTCGGCGTTGACCGCGGGGACCATGTCCCAGGTGAGCGCCAGGCGATCGCCGTTGTAGGCATCACCGGGGCGGATCTGGATGTGGATCGAGAGCGTCACCGGCCCCGGGACGGTTGCCTTCACGGGCTTGTCGGTCTGCGTTTTGAGATATTTGAACTCGTCGACGACGCCGAGCCCCGTGGGCACGCTGACGCGGCCGACCGCGCGGTAGCGCGGCACGCTATCGTACGCGTACAGCCCCGTCTTGCGCAGCGGCTCGACGTCCTCGAGCCCCAGCATCTTCCCGTAGAATGTCTGCACGAAGAAGAACCGGCGCATCTCGCCGTCGCAGATCACGTCGATGCCGGCGCGTTCCTGGTCGCGGATGGCGAGCTGCGTCGCGTCGTCGAACGTCTCCTTGACGTCGGTCTGGCCGTAGTCGCCGGCCTTGATCTTCTCGAGCGCCCCCCAGAACCAACCGGGGAACCCGTGACTGCCCATGACGTGCGTGGGAATGAGCGGCAGCGTTGCGGGCATCTCAGCAATCCTTTCCTCGGTGTCGTGTCAGAACAGATGCTTCTGGATTTTCCCGACGGACGTGCGCGGGAAGGTTTCCCGGAACTCGATGACCTCGGGCACCTTGAACGCCGACAGCCGCTGCCGGCACCACGCGATCAGCTCGGGTGCGGCGACGGCGGCGGGCTCGCGCACGATCACGTACGCCTTGATGGACTGGTCGCGGACGGGATCGGGCACCCCGACCACCGCCGCATCGAACACCGCCGGATGCTGCTTCAGCACGTCCTCCACCTCGGACGCGGAGACGTTCTCACCGGCGCGCTTGATCATGTCCTTCTTTCGGTCCACGAAGAAGAACCAGCCGTCCGCGTCGGCGTAGGCCTGATCCCCCGAGTAGAGCCAGCCGTCGCGCAGCGTCGCGGCCGTGGCCTCCTCGTTCTTGAAGTAGCCCTTCATCAGCGACACACCCGGGACGCCGCGCACGATGAGCTCGCCGGTCGTGCCGGGCGGCACCTCACGGCCCGCCTCGTCGACGATCTTCACCTCGTAGCCGAGCACCGGCATCCCCATCGACAGCGGCTTCGGCGGCAGGTCGAGCGGATGCATGAGCGGCAGCGACATCGTCTCCGTCATCCCCCAGATCTGCATGAGCGGAGCTCGGAAGCGTGCGTGCCATTCGGCGAATTGCTCCCGCGTGATGTTCTGTGCGTACGAGCACGCGCGCAGCCGGGTACGCGCCTCGTCGGGATGCGGCGCCTGCGCCAGCAGCATGCGGATCGGCGCCGCGAACAGCGCCGCCAGCGTGGCCTCGTGCTCGATCGCCTGCGCGACGAAGCGGCTCGCGCTGAAGCGTTCCATGATCGCGACGCTGCCGCCGGTCAACAGCATCGGGATGAAGGCGTGGAGCTGCGCGCCGGCGTGGAAGAGCGGCAGCACGATGAGGTGCCGGTCCGACGGCCCTGCGCGCATCGCCTTGGCCATCACCTCGCCGCCGTAGATGTAGTTGGCATGCGTGAGCAGCACGCCCTTCGGCTTCGAGGTCGTGCCGGAGGTGTACTGCATCGAGATGTCGTCGCACGAGGCGACGCTCGCTGCGGGCGCTGTCGAGGGCATGTCGGCCACCACGCCGGCGAGCGGCCGAACGTCGATCACGTGCTCAAGCCGCGGGCAGCGGGCGCGGGCGGCGTGACAGGCCGCCGCGTACGCCGGCTCCGTCAGCGACACGCGGGCCTCTGAGTGCTCGAAGATGTAGGCCAGCTCGTCCGCGGTGGAGACCGGGTTCGTGGGGACGATCACGGTGCCGGTCTTCGCCGCGGCCAGCCAGAAGATCAAGAACTCGGGACCGTTGCCGAGATGCAGGTTCAGCGTGTCCCCGTGCTTGAGCCCGCGCGCGAGGAGGAAATGCGCCGCGCGATTGACGTCGCGGTCGAGCTCCTCCCACGACCAGCGCCGGCCGTCCTCGGCGATCAGGAACACGCGCGCGCCCAAGCGTCGCGCCTTGTCCTCGAGTGCGGTGCCGAGCGTGCGGGTGCCGACGATGTCCATCATGCGCGTCCGATCTCGAGGCGGTCGGCCGCCGCGGTGATCTCCCCGGACATCAGTGCCAGCTGCACGCGCGCGAACGCGGGATCGTCGACCCCGACGTCGATGGACCAGCAGAGCGGGACGCCCGCGTCGATGAGACGGCGTTGCAGCTCGCGGCGTGCCGTGGGGCTCGCGTGCACGGCCGCGGGGTCCTGCCTCGTGTCGAGCGCGAACGCGGCCAGCAACCCGGCCGATTCGCCCACGTTCCATTCCACCGGGTGGAGTCTAAAGCACCCGTTCGTGATGTGGGTGGTGCCGAGATTCTTGGCGCCCGCGAGCAGATTCTTCACGCGCACGGCGATCAGCGCGCCCATCGGGATCTGAAAGGGCTTCGTCCGGCATGAGGCGCCAGCGTCGTCCGGGCACGCGCAGCGATGGATGTCGATCGGATACCAGCCGACGCCCACGGAATCCTCGACGTGCCGCGCCCGCGCCGTGGGGTTAAAGTCGGCCGACACGTCCTGCTCGACGATGCGGCCACGTGCGACGAGCCGGCGGCTCTCGCGGATGTAGGGGTACTTGCCGAGCGCGTCGGCCGTGTCGAAGACGTCCGGGCGCGGCTTCAGCTCCGGGAACCCGGGCGCGCCACCGGGCCGGGGCGCCTCGGTCTGCAACCAGTGGAGGAAGCCGAGACTCACGCGCTTGGCGTCCTGGAGCGCTCGCGCCTGCTCTTCGGGCGTGCGGTCGACGATGTTCACGTCGCGGTAGTCGTTGCCCGGCCAATTGAACATCGTCACGTCATGCGCGAACCGCCCCGGGAACTTCGCGGCGTCGACGAGCCGGCGGTACGTCCAGAGCCCGCCTTTCGTGCCGGGCGCCCGGTCCATCACCTGGTAGTCGAGCCACGTCGTCTCCTCACCGTAGATCTCTCCGCCGTGTACGTGAATGCGGAGCGAGTACGGCTGGGCGTCACGATAGTGCTCGTACTTCGCCGGCTTCGCGATCACGTGACGTTCGCCGTCGTCTGCCTTCTCGAGCACGAACGTGTAGGTGAAGCTCTGCACGCATTCGGGCTTTGCCACGGCGGGCTGCGCGTGCGGCTCTCCCGTCTGGGCGATCGTCTCGGCGCCACTGACGTACTCGGCGCCGGCGAGCGGCAGGATGTCGCCGAGCTCGGTGGCGTCGATGACGACGGCAGGAACGAACCGCGTCCACCGGCGGACGTCGTCGAGGTGCACCCCGGTGACGGCGGCGATGCGGTCGTTCGCGGTGTCGGCGCTCCAGGCCTTGGTACGACGGAAGACGCGCAGGCGGCCGCTGTCGACGTGTCGTGCAAGCATCGATTCGAGCACGGCCAGCGCGACGCGCGGCTCGAAGGCCAGCCGCGTCACCCAGCAGGTACCTGGGTTGGGGTGCCGCTCGGCCGCCAGGATGGGCGACAGCGCGCGATACTGGGCGCGGATGCCCTCGCGCAGCGCATAGTACGAGCGCGTTCCGCCGAATCGCTCGATGTGCTCGTGCTCGTCGAGTGCGGAGACGCCCTGCACGGTGAGTTGTCCGCCGATCCAGTCGGTTTCCTCGGTAAGGCACACGGTCCGTCCCGCGCTGGCGGCGGCGAGCGCGGCGGCCACGCCGCCGGTGCCGCCGCCGACGACCAGCACGTCACAACGCACCTCCTCGACGCGATCCGGCGCGAGCCCCCACCGCACGGCGTCTCCCGGGGCGCCGGCCGCGCGCACGGCCATGACGTCGAGCACGTCGCGCGTGACGGCGGATGGGCTCATGCGCCGAGATAGAGCTTGCGCACCATGTCGGTCTTCGCTAGCTCCGCGGCGGCCCCTTCCAGCGACACGTGGCCGGATTCGAGCACGTACACGCGATCGGCGAGCTCGAGCGCCATCGCCGCGTTCTGCTCGACGAGCAGGATGGTCAACCCGCGCTCCGCCAGCCGCCGGATCGTCTGGCCGATCTCGCTGACGACGATGGGGGCCAGGCCGAGCGACGGCTCGTCGAGCAACAGACACTTCGGCCGCGCCATGAGACCGCGCGCGATCGCGAGCATCTGCTGCTCGCCGCCGGAGAGCGACCCCGCGCGCTGACTGTGCCGCTCGCGCAGGCGCGGGAACAGCTCGTACGCCGCCGCGAGGTCGCCGCCCAACGCGTTGCGGTCGGTGCGCTGATACGCCCCCATGCGGAGATTTTCGAGTACGGTGAACTTGGGAAAGATCTGTCGGCCTTCGGGGACGAGCACGAGCCCGCGACGAACGCGCTCGAACGCCGGCACCACGGTGATGTCCTGGTCGAGATAGCGCACGGCGCCGCGGGACGGCGTCTTCAGCCCGGCCACGGTTCGCAGCGTCGTCGTCTTGCCCGCCGCGTTCGGCCCGACGATCGCGACGATCTCGCGCTCGCGCACGCGCAGCGACACGCCGCGGAGCACGTGCACCTTGGCGTAGTGGCAGTGGACATCGGTGAGCTCAAGCATGCGCGCGGCCCAGATACGCCTCGACGACGGCGGGATCGTTCAGCACCTCGTCCGGGCGCCCCTCCGCCACCTTGCGCCCGTAGTTCAGCGCGATCACGCGCGCCGCGAGCCCACGCAGGAATCCGACCTTGTGATCGACGATGCACAGGGTCGTGCCGGTGTCGTGGAGCCGACGGAGCACCGCGGTGAGACGGTCGACTTCCTCGTGGCCGAGTCCGGAGGCGGGCTCGTCGAGCAAGAGCAGCTCGGGCTCGCACATGAGCGCCATGGCGAGGCCGAGCATCTTTTCCTCGCCGTACGACAGATTGCCGGCGGGTTGGTCGGCGGCGCGCGTGAGCTCGCACAGGGCCAACAGCTCGCGAACGCGCTCGGCGAGCCCGCGGCCCGCGCGGCCGTCGATGCCGACCAGCGTGAGCGCCCGGTGCCCGCCGCGCGCATGCTTGAGCGCCAGATGACTCGCCACGAGCACGTTGTCGAAGACGCTGAGCTCGGCGAACACCTGGGGATTCTGAAACGTCTTCACGAGGCCGCGCGCCGCGATGACATCCGGGCGGAGCCGGTGGATCGCCTCGCCCTTCCAGAGCACGGCGCCGTCGCTTGGCGGCACCATCCCCGCGATCACGCTGAGCAGCGTGGTCTTGCCGGACCCGTTCGGCCCGATGATGCCGACGATCTCGCCACGCGCGACGGTGAACGACACGTCGGAAACCGCGACGAGTCCGAGAAAACGCTTGGTGACACCGCGCACCGCGAGCAAACTCCCCGCGCGGTCGCCGTTCACGCGGCCCGCCGCATACGCCATGCGCGCAGCGTCCCCACCACCCCGCGCGGCATCACGAGAATGGTGAAGATCAGGATCGCGCCGTACAGGATCGCGCGCGCCTCCGCGCGCAGATCGATGACGTGCGGCAGCGCCGTCAGCACGAACGAGCCGACGACCGGCCCCGTCAGCGTCCCCTGCCCGCCGAGCAGCACCATCGCGAGGACCTCCATCGACTGGTTGATGCTCAGGTAACCGGGGTCGATGTAGCCCGTGTAGTAGCCGTACAGTCCGCCCGCGAACGAGGCGAGCGCGTTGCCGATCGCGAACGAAACGAGCTTGTAGCGGAAGACGTTGATGCCGAGCGTCCGTGCGAGGTCTTCGTTGAGCCGGATGGCGCCGAAGGCGCGGCCCATCCACGACGCGAGCACGCGCGCGCAGATCAGGACGGTCGCGCCGAGCGCGGCCAGCGTGAGGTAATACCAGGCCACCGGCCCCCGGATCGCGACCAACCCCGTGCCCGGCCACCAGATCGTCGGCTTGCCCGACACGACGAGGCCGAGCGTGCCGTTGGTCACGCTGTTCCAGTTCACGATGATCAGGCGCAGCATCTCCGCGAACGCCAGCGTCACCACCGCGAAGTAGAAGGTCTTGAGCCGGAACTTGAAGCAGATGCTGCCGACCACGATCGCGAGCGCCACCGCGGCCGCGGCCGCCGGCAGCGTCGCGAGCCAGAACGGCAGCCGGGCGTGGAGCACGAGCAGGTGAGTGACGTAGGCGGACAACCCGAAGACCGCGGGATGGAACATCGACAGCTGGCCGGTGAAACCGAAGATCAGGTCGAACGTCACGGCCAGAATCCCCGACAGGAACGTATAGATGAAGATCGTCAGCACGAAGTCGCTGCGGATCGCGAGGGGGAGCGCGGCCAGCGCGCCCCAGAGGACGAGGCGTCCGATCAGCTCTCGTCTCCGAACAGGCCGGCGGGGCGGAACAATAATATCGCCACGAGCACGGCGAGCCCGTACGCATCGCGGAACGCCGTCGGCAGGAAGATGGAGCCGACGGCCTCGATGACGCCGAGGATGACGCCGCCCCACAGCGAGCCCATGAGGCTCCCGATGCCGCCGAGGATCGCCGCCTCCATCCCTTTCAGCACGTACACGCCACCGAGCGACGGCTCGAGCGAATAGAGGCTCGCGTACAGCGCGCCGCCGAGACCGGCGAGCCCCGTCGAGTACAGCATGACCGCGGTGACCAGACGCTCGGTGTGCACACCCATGAGCGTCGCCGCCTCCGCGTTCTGCGCGTAGGCGAACGAGGCGCGCCCGAGCCACGTGCCGGCGAGCGCGGCATAGGTCAGCGCGATCACGACGACGATGACCGCGAACACCAGGAGCTTCATCTTGGGCAGGCTCACGTCGCCCAGCCGCAGCGCGCCGGGCAGCACGTAGTGCATCTCGATCGGGGTGGCGGACCAGTACCAGAGCACGGCGCTCTCGAAGACGGAGATGAGCCCGATCGACACGAGCAGACCGTTGACGAGATTGCCGCGCGTGAACCGGAAGAACGCCTTGTTGCAGACGTAGCCGGCCGCGGCGGCGATGAGCGCGGCCGGCACCACCGCGACCGGATACGGCAGCCCGCCGCGCTCGGCCAGCGCGAACGTCGCATAGGCGCCGATCATCATGAACTCGCCGAGCGCGAAGTTCACGATGCCGGTAATCCCGAACGTGAGCGTGATCCCGAGCGCGATGATGCCGTACATCGAGCCGACGATCGCCCCGTTCAGCACCTGACCGGCGACGAGCGAGAGCACGGCGCGCCCTACTTCGGGTTGATGTGGTTCACCTCGATGGCGCCGCCTTTCTTGAGCCGGACGACATCGAAGTTGAAGATCTCCTCGCCCTTCTCGTCGAAGCGCAGGCGCCAGAGCCCCTCGTAGGTCATCGCCATGAGCGCGCGCTTCACGGCGGCCGGATCGTCGACGGTGCCCGCCTTCTTCATCGCCTCGACCAGCATGTAGACGTGGTCGTAGCACGACGACGAGCAGAGCGGCGCCTGGTCGTACGGGAAGTCACGCTTGTAGAAGTCGCGGTACGCCTTGACGAACTTCTGGACTTTCGGATCCTTCTTCTCGGCCTCCTCGAAATACTTCGGCACGTACACCACATACTCGTCGAGCGCGTCCTTGTTCTTCAGCCCTGGGCCGAGCGAGCCGCGCACGAGGAAGAACTTCGTCAGCTGGCCGGTCTCCGTCGCCTGGCGCACGATGTCGTAGATGTACGAGTCCGCATACCCGGGGAAGAGATAGTCGGGCTTCCAGGCCGCGATCTTGGCGAGGACGGTCGAGAAGTCCTTGGTGCCGGGTTCGAAGTAGTCGAGGCGCGCCTCGATGCCCTTGCGCCTGAACATCGCGACGTAGATGTCCTCCATCACCTTGCCCCCCTGGTCGTTCTGGTACAGGAGCGCGATCTTCTTCACGCCCTGCTTGACGAGCTGGTCCACCATGAGCTCGCCGAAGCCGTTTGGCCCCGCGTCCCAGTTCCACGTGCGCATGAGGAACTCGTGGCCGGGCGTGCCGACGTAGTCGTGGATGCGCGTGGCGCCGCCCCACATGAGGATCTTCCCGTTGAACTCCGCGGCGTACGGGCGAATGGCGAGGAACACGTTCGAGAGGAACGGCCCGAAGATGTATTTCGCGCCGTCGACCTCGATGAGCCGCTTGAGCTGCACCGAGGCTTCCTTGGGCTCACCGCGGGTATCGAGCGCGATCAGCTGCAGCGTGTACGTCTTGCCGCCCACGCTGAACCCGCCGGTCTTGTTGATCTCGTCGACGGCAAGCGCGGTGCCCTGCGAAGACATCCAGCCGTAGATCGCATTGGCCCCCGTCTGCGCCTCGATCTGGCCGATCTTCACGACGTTCTGCGCCTCGGCCGAGGCGACAGCAAGCACGACGGCGAGCAGGCTCGCCACGATGACGTCGGTACGCTTCATGGGATCTCCTTCCGTGTGGGCGCTTGCCGAGCGCGCGCCGAGAACAGCTGCTTCGCGATGATCTCGCGCATGACTTCCGACGTGCCGGACGCGATCGTCCACAGCCGAACGTCGCGGAAGAAGCGCTCGACGGGAAACTCGCGCATGTAGCCGTAGCCGCCGTGCAGCTGCACCGCCTGGTAGGCGACGCGATTGGCCACCTCCGTCGCGTGCAGCTTCGCCATCGAGACGGCAGTGGCGCACGACTCACCGTCGGCGTACAGCCGCGCCGCGTGGTACACGAGCTGGCGGGCGGCCTCGAGCTCGGTGGCCAGATCGGCCACGCGATGGCGCAAGGCCTGCCGGGTCGCCAGCGGCGCACCGAACGCGGATCGCCCCTCCAAGTACGTGATCGTGTCCTCGAGCGCCTGGTCGGCGCCGGACAGCGCGAGCACGGCCGCGAGCAGCCGCTCGCGCTCCAGCCCGGCGGCGAGCTGCTGAAACCCGCGCCCCTCCACACCGAGCACGTTCTCCGCCGGCACCGGTGTCTCGTGAAACACGAGCTCGGCGGTGTCGGAAGCCCGCATGCCGAGCTTGTCGAGCGTGCGACTCACCGTGAAGCCCGGCCGATCGCGCTCGACGAGGAACATCGAGATGCCCTCGTGGCGACGCGCGGCCGTGCCGGGCGCGGTGCGGGCGGCGACGAAGTAGAGATCGCCGTACACGCCGTTCGTGATGAAGATCTTGCTACCGGTGAGCCGGTAGCCGACGCCGTCGCGGACCGCGCGCGTCGTGAGCGCTGCCATGTCCGAGCCGGTGCCCGGTTCCGTAATCCCGAGCGCGCACACCGTCTCGCCGGCGATGATTCCGGGCAGGTATTTCCGCTTCTGAGCGTCGGTGCCGAAGCGGGTGAGCCAGGGCGTCGACATGTCGGTGTGGACGAGTACGCTGAACGCCACCCCGCCCGAGCGGCAGCGCGCCATCTCCTCGCCGAGCACGACGCTCGCCATGAAGTCGCCGCCGCCGCCCCCGTACTCCGCCGGAATGTCGAGGCCGAGGAAGCCGAGTTCGCCGAGACGCCGCCAGAACGTTTTCGGAATCCGCCCGGCCGCCTCCCACGCGTCGACGTGCGGGACGACCTCCTTGTCGATGAAGGCGCGCAGCGCTCGGCGCAGCATCTCGTGTTCCGCGGTGAACGGCGAGTGCGGCATGGGGCGCGATTATAGCGTGGCGAGGTGCCTCGGGGCCGTCAGGGCCGCGCGGCGCGCTTGCGCTCGAGGTCGCGCAGCTCGGTGCGCCGGATCTTGCCGCTGATCGTCTTCGGCAGGTCGTCGACGAACTCGATCTCGCGCGGATACTTGTAGGGCGCGGTCACACGCTTCACGTGCTCCTGAAGCTCGGCGGCAAGCTGCTCCGATGCCGTGAAGCCCGGCGCGAGGACGACGAACGCCTTCACGATCTCGCCGCGCAGAACGTCGGGCTTGGCGATCACCGCCGTCTCCGCCACGGCGGCGTGCTCCGCGAGCGCGGACTCCACCTCGAAGGGTCCGATGCGGTACGAGGCGCTGTTGATGACGTCGTCGGCCCGACCCACGAACCAGACATAGCCGTCCTCGTCCATGGCGCCGCGATCGCCGGTGACGTACCAGTCACCGCGGTGGCACTTCGAGGTCGCCTCCGCGTTGCGCCAGTACTCTCGGAACATCCCTACCGGACGCGCGGGCTTCACGCGGATCGCGATGTCGCCCTCGGTCCCGCGCGGCAGCTCGTGACCGTCCTCATCGACGATCGCCAGCACGTGGCCCGGCGCCGCCGGCCCCATCGAGCCCGGTTTCCACGGCGTGGCGGGAAACGTTCCCGCGACCAGCACCGTCTCCGTCTGACCGTAGCCCTCGTAGATGTGATGCCCGGTGCCGTCCTTCCACGCCTCGACGACTTCGGGGTTCACCGCCTCGCCGGCCCCGAGACAGTGACGCAGGGTGGGGAATTTGAACTTGCGGAGCGGCTCCTGCACGAACATGCGATACGCGGTGGGCGGCGCGAAGAACGTCGATATCGGAAACCGCTCGAACATCGCAAGGGTCTCCGCCGGCTCGAACTTCTTGCCGCGCGCATCCCACACGAAGAGGGCAGCGCCCATGTTCCACGGCGCGAAGAAGCAGGTCCACGCCGCCTGCGCCCAGCCCGTGTCCGAAATCGTCCAGTGCAGATCGTCCGGCGTGTTGTCGAGCCAGTACTTCCCCGTGATGACGTGGCCGATCGGATAGGACGCATGCGTGTGCAGCACCATCTTGGGATAGCCGGTGGTGCCGGACGTGAAGTAGATCATCATCGGATCGTCGCTGGCGTTGTCGGGATGCGGCATGTCGGTGCGCGCGCGCCCGACCAACGCCTCGTACTCCAGCCAGGCGCCGCTGCCCCGCCCGACGATGATGCGGTGCTTGACGCTCGGGCACTCCGCGAGCACGCGGTCGATCTTCCACTGGTTCTCCTCGTCCGTGATCACGACCGAGGCTTCGCAGATGCCGAGTCGATAGTGGATGTCCTTCGTCGTCAGCAGCGTGGTGCCGGGCACGGAAACAGCGCGCGCGCGCAGGCAGCCCAGCATGATCTCCCACCACTGGTACATGCGCGGCAGCATGACGAACACGCGCTCGCCCGCCGTCACCCCCAGCCCAGTGAAGACGTTGGCGACCCGGCGCGATCGCTCACCGAGCTCCGCGAAGCTGAACCGCCGCGGCTGCCCGTCGGACGTGACCCAGAGCAGCGCGAGCTTCCCGGGATCGCGCGCCCACCCGTCGAAGACGTCGAACGCCCAGTTGAAGCGTTCGGGGACCGAAAGCGAGAACTCCCGGCACGTCGTGGCGTAGTCGGTCATGTTGCGCGCCATCGGATCCTCCCGGCCGGGCAGCATATCACTCGACCGCGACGCCGCCGTCGACCAGCCGACCCGGTACGTCACCCCAGCAGCTCGATGAACGTTGCTTGACACGGCCCCCGATGTCGAGCTCGGCTATCACTTCTGCTACGGCGACGTGCAGCATCGCCACTTCACCGAGCCCGCGGACGCGAGGAAGCTCGTCGAGATCGCCAATGCGCTGTCGGCGAGTCTGGGCCGCCCGCTCAACTGGATCCACATGCCCGTGCCACGCGGGCGGACCGACGGCGCATACTACGCGCCGCTCCGGGAGCTACGCTTGCGTCCGGAGACCGAGCTCTATCTGGGGCTCGTGCATCACACCGATGGCATCGACGGACCGTGCGTCGCATCGACGTCGCCCGCCGCTTCACCTCGGGGTTTGGCATCGCGACCGAGTGCGGCTGGGGCCGTCGCGCCCCCTCGACACTCGACGAACTGTTGCGAATCCATCGGGAGCTCAGTCTTCCCGTTCACGACGCGAGCGTCGCGTCGCACCGTTTCGAGTGGCCGGCGGGATTTTCGCGCATCCCCGATAAGGCGTGGACGCACCAGCCCGTGGATACCTTCGGCCTTCACTACGACACGGTGGAGAACCACGGGTGGTACAAGAACCTCGATCCGACGGTCGAGGACCTCGCGCGCCATCTCACTGGCGGACAGGTCCTGGTCGACTACTCGGGCGGCACCGGCATCCTACTCGACCGCCTCAAGCTGCGCGTGTTCGACCGGCGTTTCGGCGTCGTGATCGTCGACAGCTCGCCGAAGTTTTTGCGAGTCGCGCTCGGCAAGTTCCACGACGACGACCGAGTGGCGTTCCGCTCTCTGCGGTGGCTCAAGGAGGACAAGCGTCTCCAGCGCCTGGAAGAAGTGCTGGGACCCGAGCTGCTCTCACGAGGCGTCGACGCGATTGCGTCGACGAACGCGATCCACCTCTACCTCGATCTGCCGGGGACCCTCGTGTCATGGGCGCACGTGCTCCGACCGGGCGGACGGGTGTTCGTCCAGTCGGGAAACATCCGCAATCCCGGGGCGAAGCCCGCCGAATGGGTGCTCGACGAGACCGTGTGGGCAATTCACGAAGTGGCCGTCGGGCTCGTGCGCAACGACGCACGCTACGCGGCGTATCGGCCCGCCCTTGACGACGAGGCGCAGATGGAAGCGTGGCTGGCATATCGCGACCGGGTGTTCGTCCCCGTGCGTCCGCTCGACTACTACCTGCGCTGCCTCCACGACGCGGGATTCGTCGTCGAAACGGCCACAGCGCGCGGGATCGAGGCGCGCGTGGACGACTGGTTCGAATTCCTGAGCGCGTATCACGACGCCGTTCTCGGATGGGTCGGCGGTATCTCGAAGGTCGAGGGCTCGACGGCGACCCCGGAGGCCGTGCGGGATCGTCTCGCGCTGATTCGCCACGCCATGGACACGCTCTTCGGCGGCCGGCCCTCATATTCGCTGCTGCTGGACATACGTCAACGGCGCACGCGCCTGAAGCAGGTCGACAACGGAGTCACTATGCGCGTGACTCATCGAGGACTCCTCGTGAGCCCTCTGTTTCACCGGCTGCCCACGAGGGCCATGTCCGCTCCGCTCGAACGCGAGGGCTCGGAGTGGAAGCGGTGCAATGGGCAGCCGCTGACGTGCTGGCGCGGCTCGAGGCGCCCGAACCGGCTTCACACGACTGGATGGCGACTGACGAATCGCCAGCAGCTCGTCGAGCGCTTCACCGTCGCCGAGCTCGCGGCGCTGGCCCGCTTCTACAGCACGCCGGAAGGCTGTCGCTGGTGCGCAAGGGCTCGCCTTTACTGCGGCCGTTACTCCGATGTTCGAGCCCGAGGTGGCGGTTTGGGCGCGGACTACCGGAGCGGTGTCGGCGCGCTGATCGGCGCCGCGGTCGGCAACCGCGCTCCTTGTCGGTGGGGATGGCCGCCAGCGGAGCTGCTTGCCCGCGCCTCCGCTTCACCGGGGTGCCGTTCGAGGCGCAGCAGCGGCGGCTCTTCGAGGGAACCGCCGGCGTGACGGTGCTATCGCAAAGGACCGCGAATCGCGTCGTCCAGGACGCGAGCCGTCCGCTCAAGCGCCTCCCCGTCCTCGCGGTCGTTTTGCTCCTCCATGTCTTGAAGGACTCCAGCCAGCTCATCGCAGCGTTCGCGAAGTGCCTCGGCCTGTTCACAACGCATCTCGATTCGATACATCGGGGGCCCGGACTTGGATGTCTCGACGGCCTTGAGGGCTCTCAGGCGCAGCGGCCCCAACGCGTTGTGACGGGGTTCCCAAGTCTCCCACTCTTTGAGGTCCCGATACGAATCGTTCAGCAGCGCCAGCACAGCATCGGCTTCCAGTTCGACGAGAATCCTGCTCCTCGGGTCTCTGCATCTGTTCTCCATGCCGCCTATTAGACGACTCGCCGGTCGTAAACGCGCGTTATAACGCGATGACCCAAACCCTTAACGCACGGTGCTCTTCTAAGGCTTATTTTCTCGCGCGTTGCCAAGGCAGCTTGAAGGTGGTCAAAAGGAAATCTCTGCCCTCATCCTGGCGCTGCCGCGGGGGCGTCCCGCTTCCGAGGGCTTGCGTGATTTTGTGTGATTCGACCTCGCTTGCGGACGCGATTCGCGTTCCCGCCCGAGATGCACGAGACGCATGTCTCGACGTACGAGCGCTCATCGATTAGCGCCATCAGCGAGTTACGTCCATGTAGCCGAAATGACTGCGGGCCGGCTCGTCACCGGCCCGCGTCTTCGAAGCTGAGGGTCGGGAGTTCGATTCCCTCCGGGCGCGCTATTTTCCGGCGGCAGCAACGGTACGGCACTCACCCAGGATCGAGGGAGACATTCTCAGTGGTTTACTTCCGACAGCTACGGTTGACCGCGGGACGCCTCTAGGACCGCATCGCGCCATTCGCGCTTGAGGGGAAGGATTGGCGGCATCGGAGCCATTTCGGGGGCGACCGTCGGATCGGCGACCGCATTCTTACGAT
>Ga0209382_10006835_pt1 | contig 14621 bp, 8 predicted proteins | sample SoiMetdeltSBSDD5_FD_187599 | JGI IMG/M metagenome (GOLD analysis project Ga0209382, IMG submission 187599) | Bulk soil microbial communities from a Populus tree surrounding site in Tennessee, USA - Soil MetaG P. deltoides SBSDD5 (SPAdes) (version 2) | ecosystem: Environmental > Terrestrial >... | reverse complement strand
CACCGCCCGCCGGCGCTGCGGCCCCGAGCGTCACCGTGCCCGTGCTCCCCGCCGGACCCGTCACCGTCGTCGGATTGACGCTCACGCCCACCAGTGCGGCTGCCGGCGGATTCACCGTCAGCGCTGCCGTTTTGGCCACGCCGCCGTAGGTGGCCGTGATCGTCACCGCCGTCGCCGCCGCGACCGCCTTGGTCGCAATCGGGAAGGGGACCGTGGTGGCGGCGGCCGGCACCATCACCGAGACCGGCACCGTCGCCGCATTGAGGTCGCTGCTGGTCAGCGTCACCAGGGCGCCGCCTGCCGGCGCTGCGGCACTCAGCGTCACCGTGCCCGTGCTCCCTGCCGGACCCGTCACCGCCGTCGGATTGACGCTCACGCCCACCAGTGTGGCTGCCGGCGGATTCACGGTCAGGGTTGCGGTCTTGGCCACGCCGCCGTAGGTGGCCGTGATCGTCACCGCCGTCGCCGCCGCGACCGCCTTGGTCGCAATCGGGAAGGTGACCGTGGTGGCGGCGGCCGGCACCGTCACCGAGACCGGCACCGTCGCCGCATTGAGGTCGCTGCTGGTCAGCGTCACCACGGCGCCGCCGGCCGGCGCTGCGGCACTTAGCGTCACCGTGCCCGTGCTCCCTGCCGGACCCGTCACCGTCGTCGGATTGACGCTCACGCCTGTCAGGGCTGCCGCCGCCGGATTCACCGTCAGCGTTGCGGTCTTGGCGACGCCGTTGTAGGTGGCCGTGATCGTCACCGCCGTCGCCGCCGCGACCGCCTTGGTCGCAATCGCGAAGGTGACCGTGGTGGCGGCGGCCGGCACCGTCACCGAGACCGGCACCGTCGCCGCATTGAGGTCGCTGCTGGTCAGCGTCACCACGGCGCCGCCGGTCGGCGCCGCCGCGTCGAGCGTCACCGTGCCCGTGCTCCCTGCCGGACCCGTCACCGCCGTCGGATTGACGCTCACGCCGGCCAGTGTGGCTGCCGGCGGATTCACCGTCAGCGCTGCGGTCTTGGCGACGCCGTTGTAGGTGGCCGTGATCGTCACCGCCGTCGCCGCCGCGACTGCCTTAGTCGCAATCGCGAAGGTGGCCGTGGTGGCGGCCGCCGGCACCGTCACCGAGACCGGCACCGTCGCCGCATTGAGGTCGCTGCTGGTCAGCGTCACCAGGGCACCGCCTGCCGGCGCTGCGGCACTCAGCGTGACCGTGCCGGTGCTCCCGGCCGGACCCGTCACCGCCGTCGGAGTGACGCTCACGCCGCCCAGTGTGGCTGCCGCCGGATTCACCGTCAGCGTCACCGACTTGGAGATGCCATCGTACGTGGCGGTGATAGTTGCGACCTTCCCCGCGGTCACGACCTTCGTGGTGATCGCGAACGTGACCGTCGTGGCGCCCGCCGGCACTGTCACCGATGCTGGAACCGTGGCCGGCGTGGTCTTACTGCTCTTCAACGTAACAACGGCACCGCCCGCCGGCGCCGCAGCACTAAGCGTGACCGTGCCGGTGCTATCCGCGCCGCCCGTCACGGTGCCGGGATCCAGCGCCAGTGACACCAGCTCCGGGTTGACAAGCTTTAGGATGAAGCCGTCAGTTGCACCCGCGTTCTGCGGCTGCAGCGCGCCGGCGGCGGGAAAGTCGATGGATCCCGTGAAACCGACAACCTGGACACTGCCCGCCGAATCGATCTCGATCCCGGTCGCTTCGTCATAAAGTGCGCCTCCCAGGAAGCTCGAGAAAAGAAGAGACGCCGCACCCGGCTGCGCGGGATCGATTTGAGCGACGAAGGCGTCGTAGTTGCCGCCGAATGCTTCCTGCGTTGCACCAACGCCTGGAAAGTCGCCGGATGCGGTGCGTCCTGTGATCCAGGCGCGGCCGTCCCTGTCAATCGCGATCGCTTCGCCGAAGTCGCGAGAGGCGCCGCCCAGGAAGGTCGAGTAGAGCAATCCGGCAGCGCCAGTTTTCAACGGGTCGATCTTCGAATAGAACACGTCCTCGGCGTTGTGCCAGGCGCCGTCGTCATACGGATTGCACGCGCCATCCACGCCGCACGTGTCATCCCACGCGTTTGCGGTTGTCGGGAAGTCGGTCGAGCCGGTGTTGCCAGTGACATGGATCTTCTTCTGAGCGTCTACAGCTATCCCGTCCACACGCTCTCGAGAGGTTCCGCCAAGAAATGTCGAGTACAGAATCTGTGTTGCCCTGCGGTTTACCTTGGTGACGAAACCTGCCTCGGTGGGATTAGGGATCGTGGGCTGCACTGCGCCTGCAGTAATCGGCCAGTCGCTCGAACTCGTGGACCCGGCGACGTGAGCGTTCCCGTTGGTGTCTACCGCGATGGCCAGGCCGTCATCTTTGAGACTGCCACCGAGATACGTCGAATAAATCACGACTCCGGTCGGGCTCAACTTCGTGATGAACGCGTCCTCCGTGAGCCCGCCGGACGGGAAGATCACGCCCGCGGTGGTCGGGAAGCCGCCGTGTGTGGTGCCCGTGAAGTACGCGTTGCCTGCACCGTCCACAGCCACCGCAGTGCCGTAGTCCTGGCCCCCGCCCCAGACGCGTTGATACACGACATCACTGCCAGCGGGATTGAGCTTCAAACCGTAAACCTGCTTCACGCTGCAGGCGCCGGCCGCATCCTGATGCGCGTAGAAGCCGGTGACGATGGCGTTGTTCTGCGAATCAACGGCGATGCCCCGGGCCGCCGCGTCGCACACGTCGTCGCCGAAAAAAACTGTGTACACGACCGCCGTTCCTGCCGGGTCCACTTTGCTCACGAAGCCCCAGGAGACACCGCCGGTCGCGGTGCTGCCGGCAATGTATGTGGCGCCGGCCGAATCGGTCGCGACAGCCCTGGCGCGGTCGTCCCGTGGGCTGCCGAAGTAAGTCGAGTATTCGATTACCGGATCGATGACGAGTGTTCCGCGGCGATCATACTGATCGACGTCGAAGCGCGCTTCCGCAGTTCCCGACAGGACGTATCGTCCGGCCACTTCCTCGCGACCGTGGGGGCCCGTTTGCCAGATCCGCGGTTTCAGGTGCTTCATCGTTCCATGCGGCGTGCTCAGTTCGAGATTCCCCTGCGCATCGACGACGACCCGATCGGCACCTTCAAAGGCAATCCTGATCTGGGCAGGATCGGCGCCGGGACGCAAGACAAAGTCGTACTCGAGATGCTCCCGGCTCCCATGGAACACGGCATCGATGCCGGGGTACACCGACGCATACCGTACGCTCGCGTAGTTCGGAACGCCACGAACCCAATCGGCTTCATCACCGATGAAGTAACTGGTGGTGCCGAGGAGCTTCTCTTCACCGGCCGGGGCATTGGGCCCGGAGCTGCCGACGAAACGCATGGAGATCGGCCGGCCTCCGTCCGCCTCTAGAGAAAAGCTGTCCGGCCGCAGAAGCAGGATGCCGCCTCTGGTGCGCGACAGATATCTGACGTCGGCGGGCGCCTGCCCGCGGTTCTCCTCGAAACTCAGTGGCAGCTTCGCGTACTTCGGCTGGAAGCCTGGCTCCGGCGCCGCACGCAGGAAGATTCCCGTCGTCGAGAGCAGGAGGACGGAACACGCAGCAACCGCGGCCGCAAAGCGGACTGTTCTCACGACTTTCACGAACGTGCTCCTTTGAGAGGGGTCGGATTGCCTCTTCAGGCGATCGGACGGTTCATACCGTCTGTCGTGAACCGCGGAAACGTCACAGGGCGGCTGTGGAATGCCGGCTGAGAGGTATAATCCAGCCCCCCATCGCGCTGACGAAAGGAGCTCTGGACGCGCTGTGAAGTGCCTGCCCGCGTGCGGTGTGCTCCTCATTGTCGCGGCCGGCAGGCTGTTGGCACAGGCCGGCGGTGTCGTCGCGCCCGTCCAGGCTGTCGAATCGAGGCAACTGGACCCGGAGAAGGCGATCGAACGCCAACTCGCGGAGGGCCAGTCGCACGAATATCAGCTCGCGCTCCAAGCCGGCCAGTACGCCAGAGTGCGGGTGGACCAACTCACGATCAATCTCTCGATTGCCTGCCTTGGGCCTGACGGCAAACAACGGTTCGCCGTCGATACGTCTCCGATTGGCGACCCGGAGGATGCCGAGCTGATTGCGGATGCTTCCGGCGTCTACCGGCTGCGGGTCATCGCGTCCGAGCCGCAGGCACCGAGCGGCCGTTACGAGATCGGGGTGCGCGACATGGGACCCGCCAGCGAGCGGCACCGGGAACGTGTCGCGGCCGCCCGGGCATTCGCGCAGGGGATGGAGTCAAACCGGCAGGGCACACGGCGGGCGATGCTCGAGGCCCTCGACTATTTTTCGGAGGCACTGGCCCACTGGCGCGCGGCGGAAGATCGCGCCGAGGCTGCGAAGACGCTCTATACCAGCGGCTTGACCCAGATCGAGATCGGGAATCAAAAAGAGGCGCTCGAGCGCTCCACCGAGGCCGTGGCGCTCGCACACGCGGCGAACGATCTCAAGGCCGAGGCGCGCGCACTCAATGCCATCGCGGAGGTACACAACTATTTCGGGGACAGAAGGAAATCCATCGGATATTACGAGCAGGCGCTGACCCTGATGCGAACCTCTGGCGATCGGGCAGGCGAGGGTAACGCTCTGAACAATGTGGCCGTGGCATACGCCCACACCGGGGACAAACCGAAAGCGCTCGTGCTTTTCGGCGAGGCGGAGCAGATCTTTCGCGAGCTTCAGGATCGCCGGATGCTCGCAGAAGTAGCCGGCAACCTGGGTGTCACGTTGGACAATCTCGGCCAGTATCAGGCGGCGCTGGAAAGCCATCAACAGAACCTTGCGCTGAAGCGCGAGCTGGGAGAGCGAGGAGGCCAGGCAATCGCCTTGAACAACATCGCCACGGCCTATTCAGGTCTGGGCGCATACCAGAAGGCTCTCGACGCTTACACCGAGGCGCTCGAGATCAACCGATCGTTGGACAACCGCCGGAGTGTCGCCATCAACCTGAACAACGTTGCCTGGGTCTATGACCAGCTCGGCAATTACCGGCGGGCCGCCGCGATATACCAGGAGTCGCTCGAGATTGTCCGGGCACTGAACGATCAGCACTCAATCGCAGTCACCCTCAACAACGTCGGCGGAATCCACACGCGTCTTGGCAATTACGACAAGGCGCTGCAGGTCTATACGGAGGCACTTTCCCTCCGCCGCGCGGTTGGCAACACTGACGGGGAGGCGAACTCGCTCAGTCACATTGGTAATGTTCTTGCGCGGCTCGGGAGGGGAGATGAGGCGGGCGATCATTTCCAGCGCGCGGTGGCGATTTTCAGAACCTCGCACAACCCTTACATGCTGGCCCGCACCTTGACGAACCTGGCTGCCCTGGACCGAAAAAACGGAAACCACCTCGAAGCGCTCGCCCATCTTGACGAAGCAGTCCAGATCAATCGCACGATCCGCTTCCGTGGCGGCGAAGCGGAAGCGCTGGCGGAGTTGTCGCGAGTAGAGTACGCCCGCGGTAACTACGAGACGGCGCACCAGCGAGCCGAATCTGCGCTGTCCGCGTTTGAATCGGTGCGACTGGCTGTGGCGAGTCCCGCGCTTCGGGCATCCTTCTTTGCTTCGGTACGAGACATCCAGGAGCTCGATATCGAAATCCTCATGCGCTTGCATCGGGAGCACCCTGAGAAAGGCTTTGGAGCCGCGGCGTTGTTCGCGAGCGAGAGAGGCCGCGCGCGTTCGCTGCTGGAGCTGCTGCATGAATCCAGCGCCGAGATCCGTCGCGGCGTCGACACTGCGCTGCTCGAGCGCGAGCGCGAGCTGGAGCGCATCATTGCGCGGAAGGCGGAGCAGCAGACGCGGAGCGGGAAACAGACGGAGGCCGAAGCGATTGGCGCCGCCAACGAGCTGGACGCGTTAGCTACCGACCTCGAGCAGGTCCAAAGCAGGATTCGCGAAACCAGTCCGCAATACGCGGCATTGACACAGCCCGTGCCGCTCGAGTTGAACGAGATTCAGACGAAGGTCCTGGACGACGACACCGTCCTGCTCGAATATGCGTTGGGCCCGGAGAAAAGTTTCCTCTGGGCGGTGACGCCGACGTCGATGGACGTGTTCGAGCTCGGACCGCGTACGGAAATCGAAGCCGCGGTGCGGCGTCTGTTCGACGGGCTGATGGCGCGGAAGCAGAAGCCGCCAGGCGAGACACCCGCCGCGAGAGCCAGGCGCATCCGGCAAGCCGATCAGGCGTATCTGTCCGCCGCGGCAAAGGCCGCCAGGATGCTTCTGGATCCCGTGGCGTCGAAGATCGAAGGCAAGCGGTTGTTGATAGTCGGCGAGGGTGTCCTGCAATACCTGCCATTCGCCGCCCTGCCGGAACCGGGGACCGGCGAGCAGGGAAAGGCCCTTCCGCTCATCAACAATCACGAGATCATCACCGCTCCGTCGGCGTCGGTCATGGCGGTTCTGCGGCAGGAAACAGCGGGCCGCAGGCCGGCGGAAAAGGCCCTCCTCGTGCTGGCGGATCCGGTTTTCAATGCTGACGATGCCAGAGTCGTGCAAAAGGGGACGACCGTGGCAACAGTGTCTACCACCGGATCGGAATTCCGCGCCGCACCAAAACCGGGAGAAGGCATGGGCGTGCCCGAGTTTCTGCGGCTCCGTTTCAGCCGCCACGAAGCAGAACAAATCGCGCGTCTGACTCCGCCGGCTCAGACGCGTGTGGCGCTCGATTTCGATGCCAGCCGCGAGGCCGTGTTGAGCACCGACCTTGGGCAATACCGGATTGTCCATTTCGCCACTCACAGCGTGCTCGACAACCAGCGACCGGAACTGTCGGGCGTGGTGCTGTCGCTGGTCGACCAGTCCGGGCGACCACAGAACGGCTTTCTTCGGCTGTACGACATCTACAATCTGCGGCTCGGGTCAGACCTGGTCGTGCTGAGCGCGTGTCAGACCGCCCGCGGCGGCGAGATCGAAGGCGAGGGTCTCATCGGGTTGACGCGCGGGTTTCTCTATGCCGGCGCGCCGCGCGTGGTGGCGACGTTGTGGGAGGTCGACGACCGGACAACAGCCCTGATCATGAAGCACTTTTACGAGGGGATGATGGTCCGCGGGCAGAGGCCGGCCGCGGCACTGCGAAGCGCGCAGGCGGAGGTGGCGCGAACCAAGGGCTGGGAGCCACCTTACTACTGGGCCGCATTTACGCTCCAGGGAGAATGGCGGTAGATCCTGCGGCGCTCACGCAGCCGGCCTTCGACGGCCTGCTGGCGTTGCTTGGAGGCGATCGCGACGTCGCGGCCGATCGCTATCTCGACATTCGCCGCAACCTTGTCCGCCTCTTCGAATGGCGGGGCTGCATGACACCCGAGGAATACGCTGATGAGACCATCAACCGCTGCGCGAGGAAGATAGCCGAGGGAGACGTCATCCGCGACGTCGCAACCTATTGCATTGGCATCGCGCGAAAGCTCCTGCTCGAGATGGGCCGGGATCGCGCCAGGCAGCCCTGGCCTTTGGAGGAAGCGCCAGAGCCGCAGGCCGCGGCGCACGAGCCGGACCACGATCGCGATCGCCACGTGGAATGTCTCCGTTTGTGTCTGGGACGACTGTCGGCCGGCGATCGCCAGCTCATTCTGCGCTACTACCAGGGCGACAAACGCGCCAAGATCAATAACCGCAGCGGGCTCGGCCGCGCGCTGGGGATTTCCGCCGGCACGTTGCGGATGCGGGCACTGCGGCTTCGCGCAGGCCTCCAGCTCTGCGCCGGGAACTGTCTGCAGAACCGCGGAGCCACACGTCCGTGACAAATTGCCGGATTTTTGCAGTTCACCATGATGGCGGACCAATCGGCTATGCGATCGCAGCGCAATAACGAGACGTCGCACGTGAAGTATCTCCTCGGAAAGATGACCGAAGAGGAGCAGGGCGACGTAGAGGATCGCGCTTTTGCGGACGCGGACTACCTGAGCGCCCTGGAAGCCACGGAAGCGGACCTCATCGACGACTATGTCCGTGGTGAGTTGTCGCAGTCCGACCGTCGCAGTTTCGAGTTCCGGTTCCTCACCTCGCGGGAGCGCCGGCGCAAAGTAGAGTTCGCCAGGGCCCTCGCCACGATTACGTCGGAATCAAAGACGCAGGAGCCGCGGGCCCCGGCCCGGCCATTCTTCATGCGCGCTTTATGGGGATGGAATCCGGTGCTTCAGTTCGCCGCCGCCGCAGCGGTCCTGATTTGCATCGCTGGAGGCGCATGGCTGGTGTCCGAGAATGCCGCGAGCCGGGCTCGCGTGGCAGCGCTCGAAGCCGAGCGCCGCGGTTTCGAAGCGAGGGAGCAGAGCCTGCGGCAGCAGCTTGGTGAAGAACAGAACCGCGCTGCCGCCCTCGCCGCACAGAACCGGCAACCTTCAGAAGCGGCCCGCGCCCCGCTCGTCGCCGCGCTGGTCCTCGTGCCAGGGCTCTCGCGTGCCCGGACCGAGGTCGAGCAGCTCGTGCTGAGTCCGTCAGTTCAGATTGCTCGCCTAGACATTGAGCTCGAATCCAGGGATGACTTCCCGCGATTTCGCGCCGAGCTTCGCACGCGGCGCGGCGAAGAGGTGCTGAGTCGAGGCAATCTCGTAAGACGGAAGTCCGGTCCCGGTTTCGCCGTCTCCGTCGACGTTCCCGCCAGTGCCCTCGCAGTGGGCGACTATGAGCTGGCGCTCAAGGGGATCGCCGCCGATCGCACCAGCCAGGATGTTGGCTACTACTATTTCGGAGTTCAGAGGCGCTGACCTACGGCTGCGGTTGACCCCTTATTCGACGTTGCCGTCCCGTAACGACCCGTCCTCGCGGGCAGCAGCAGATTCAGCGGGTTCCAGGGGCCGCCATTTTTCAGGGTCGATCTGATCAGCTGGCTCCGGCCCGGGCAGTAGCAGTCACGGGAAGCGGGTCGTCACGATGCTCCGATCGATTGACGCCAGTGTGGGGCGGCCGGCGGCGGCCGCCGCATCGACCAGCTCGCGCTGCAGGATCTCGAGGAGCCGCTGAACGCCCGGTGCCCCAAAGGCGCCAAGCGCCCAGCGAGGCGCCCGTCCGAGCAGCACGGCGTTGGCACCGAGCGCGAGCGCCTTGAGAATGTCGGTCCCGCGCCGGTATCCGCTGTCGGTGATGACCGGGATCCGGCCGCGCACGGCGGCCACGATCTCCGGCAGCACCTCGAGCGTCGACGGACCATAGTCCATCGACCGTCCGCCATGGTTCGACACGATGACGCCGTCCACTCCGTGTTCCAGGCACAGCAAAGCATCGTCGGCCGTGAGGATCCCCTTCACGAGCAGCGGCACCTTGACGATCTTGCGAACCTCGTCGAGATACTCCCACGTGTACCAGAGCCGGACCGGGGACACCCGATACTTCTCCGGTCCCGAGGTCTCCTGCGGTGCGGCCGAGCCGCGCCCTGCCCGTCGCGGGCCGCCACCCAGGTTCCGAAGGTGTTCGGTGCGTTCGTAATATGACGCCTGCTGATCGACCGTGACCACGACCGCCGTGCAACCGGCGTTCTGCGCCTCCTCCAGAATCCTCCGGCCGACCGCGCGGTCCTGCTGCGGATAGAACTGCGACCAGAGCGGGCCCTTCGCTGCCGCCGCCACCTTGTCCACGCCGGTGCTCGTGACGTGGCTCAGGATCATCGGCGTGTTCGAGGCCGCGGTCGCCCCGCGATGCATCCCGATCTCTCCATCCGGATGCAGTGACACCTGCACTGCCGACGGCGCCACGAGGATCGGATACCGCAGCCTGGTGCCGAGCAGCTCGGTGGAGAGATCCACGCTCTTCGGATCGATCGCTTTCCCGGGCACCAGGTCCACCCAGCTGAAGGCCTCGCGGTTGCGGCGGACGGTGAACTCGGAGCCGTCGCCATGGGCGGTGTAGTCGTACGTCAGCAGCGGGACGTTGGCGAAAAAGACGGGCTCGAAATCGAACGAGTCCGTCATCTCGTCGAGCCCGGGCATCCGGCGGTGTTCTTTGAATGGACGGGGATCCGTCTGTGCCGCCAGTCGGGCGCGCGACCCGGCGAACATGCCCGCCAGCCCGGCGATCGCCTTGCGCCGCGACACGCTCTGCCGCCACTCGGCCTCGACCCTACCCACGGACGGCTCCATCCAGCGAACGATCGCTCACTTCAGCCATCGGACCGGTGGCAGTCGCCACCCGGTGCAGTCTCAGCAGCGAGCGATCGAGCAGCTTCAGATGCGACCGGCCGCACATCGCCATGTACCGGGCGAGTTCGGTCTGCAGCATCTCGACGATCCCCTGCACTCCGTCTGCCCCGTAGGCCGCCAGGCCCCACATGGCCGGTCGTGCCACCAGCACACCCTGCGCGCCGAAAGCGAGCGCCTTGAGAATGTCCGTGCCTCGCCGGAAGCTCCCGTCGACCAGTACCGGCACCTTGCCTCCGACCGTGTCGACGATCGAGGGCAGTGTCAACACCACGGAATCCGTGGTCGCTCCCGCCAGCCCGCCGTAGTTCGACACGATGATCCCGTCCACGCCGTGCTGCAGCGCCACCTGTGCGCCCTCGGGCGTCGTGATGCCCTTGACCATCACCGGTACGGTCAGCCCACGCTTGAGCGCATCGACAGCTGACCAGTCCATCTTCGCGGCAATCGCCGAACGCCGGGTCCCGCTCGCCGCCGGCGCCGCACCCCCGGTGATGCAGATTGCAGAGCAGCGGGCATTCACCGCCTCCTGGATCTGTCTCCGGGCCGCCGGATCCCCTGCGAACACCTGATACCAGAGCGACGTACCGGCCCCGGCCGCGATTTCCTGCAACGGGACACTTGCACGGCTGCTGAGCATCACGACCGCCCTGGCTGCCGATGCGCCCTTGACCGTCGCCAGCTCGCCGTCCGGATGAAATCGCTTTTGATCAGCGACGGGTCCGAGCACGATCGGCGCAAAGTGCTGCTCACCAAACAGCGTGACGCTGAGATCCAGGCGGCGTGTATCGACCAGCATCCGTGGCCGCAGCGTGATTCGATCGAAGCCACCCCGGTCGCCGCCGGCAATCAGCGAAAACGCGGCCGGCGCCAGTTTCAGCTTCGCCTGCTGCTCGTATTCCAGGGTGTTGACGAGCTCGGCACGCGGCGCCACTCCGGCTCGTTCCGCGCCTGGCTGCACGCCTGCCGTCGAACCCGGCGCGACCTTCGAGCCGACCAGCACCGCCGCGGCAGCGCCGAGCGCCCGCCTTCTGGTGAGGTTGTGCACGGACATGCGCGATTCTCCGTTCTCCGCCCGATGCAGCTGTTCGGGTGGCGATTATACGGAGAAGATCGTCAGATCAGACGCGCGATACTGATTCAGCTGTTCCACGCCCCCAGCGATTACTGAGTAACCACGTTGGTTGGATTGCCGCTCAGATAGTTCCCGACATTCTCGATCGCCAAAGCCAGGCCAGCTTCGAGCGCTTCCGGCGTGATCCCGGCGCAGTGCGACGTGAGCACGGCGTTGTCGAGCCTGGTCAGCGGGTGGCCTGCGGGCAAGGGCTCGGCGTCGAATACGTCGAGACCCGCGCCCGCGATTCGACGCTCGCGCAGGGCGTCGACGAGCGCCGCCTCGTCGACGATCGGCCCGCGGGCGGTGTTGATCAGAATCGCGCCCGGCTTCAGTAAAGCGAGGCGGTCGCGCCCAAGGAAGCCCGTCGTCTGCGGAGACAGACGCAAGTGCAGACTGACGACATCGCTCGTGCGCAGCAGTTCGTCGAGTTCGACCAACTCGAAACCGAGCGCCGGGTTCGGGTGCATGGTCCACGCAATCACCCGCATGCCGATTCCCTGCCCGAGGCGCGCGAATGTCCGGCCGATCGCGCCCAGACCGATCACGCCCAGCGTCTTGCCCTGGAGCTGCATCGACCTGCCGCGCGGCCAGCCGCCCGCGACAACGCCGTTGTGAATCTCGACCACGCGCCGCGCGACCGCGAGCGTCAGCATCAGCGAATGCTCCGCGATCGAGGCCGCGGAAACCCCGGGCGTATTGGTCACCGTGACGCCGTGCCGCTTTGCGGCCCCGAGGTCGACGCTATCCGTGCCTGTGCCCCAGAGCGACAGCAACTGCAGCCTGGGGCAAGCCGCGAACACAGTCGCCGGAAACTTGGTCGAGGATCGGATGTTGATCACGATCTCGGCGTTCCGGATGCGCGCCAGCAAGCCTTCCTCCGACCCGGGAAGTGTGTCGAAGTACACGCACGGCGTGCTTTCGCGCCATTTGAGAAACGAGGGGCTCGAACCCATGACGACGGGATAGTCGTCGGGTATCACGATAGTTGGCATCATCAGTCTACCCAGCCTCCTCATGTTTCCCGCAGATCTGTGCCATAGATCCCGTCACGATGTCACTGGCCGCGGCAGTTCGGCGGGCTTCTCGGCGTCGATCCGGACGGATCGGCGGGGGGCAGTCGCACGTGCGGCGCGATTTGGCGTATCATCTCGGGGCAATCCGCCAAATCAACAGCGCCGCTCGCGGTCTTCGGGCCCGTTACTGAGGCCTGGCCGCGTCCGGCCAACCCAAGGACGGCAGTGATGACTGAACTGCGCGGCCCCGTGCAGGCGTCCGAGCGCATCCAGACCCTCGACATCGTCCGGGGGTTCGCGCTGCTCGGCATCCTGATCATGAACATGCCGGGCTTCTCGACGTCCTTCTTCGCTGAAGCCGATGGTTCACACTTGTGGGCCGGGGCCCTCGATCAGCGCGCCGAACAGATTCGCGACATGCTGTTCTCCGGAAAGTTCAACAGCATGTTCAGCCTGCTGTTCGGCATCGGCTTCACGATTCAACTGGGCCGGATGCTGGAGCGCGATCCGGAGCGCGGTGCCGGTCTCTACGTGCGGCGCCTACTCGTCCTGTTGGTCTTTGCGCTGGTGCACTGCCTGGTGCTTTGGACCGGCGACGTGCTGCACATCTACGTGATCCTCGGCTTCGGCCTGCTGCTCATACGCGGAATTCCCAACCGCGCCGTAGTGGCGATGATCATCGCGCTGATCTGCTATCCGGCCATCTCCGGAACGGTGCGGCTGCTGGTCATGTCGCCCGAGCGCGTGGCGATGCTGGTCAAAGATGCACAGGCGTGGGAGGCCTCCAACAACCTGGCCTACGGTCATGGCACCTTCCTCGACGCCGCACGTGAGCACACCCGCGAGTGGGTTCACGTCTACACCAATCCCTGGGAGCTCTGGGGGATTCTGGGGTTCTGGGTCCAGATGGCAACCACGATGCTGATTGGCTTTCTCATCGGCCGGAATCGCTGGGTGTACCGCATCCCCGAGTTGATGCCCATCGTGCGCCGTCTGCAATGGGGGGCGCTCGCGCTCGGCGTCGTCTGTTCCCTGACCTTCGGCATCGTCGCTCAGTACACGCGCACACCCGGCCCGTCCGCGTTGAAGATTCTGGTCGCGATGAGCTACGTTTTGTCGCGGCTCGGGATGATGAGCTTCTATGTGCTGACGATCGTGAGGCTCGCGCAGGTCCCGGCGTGGCAACGGCGGTTCCAGCCAATCGCGATGACGGGACGGATGCCGCTGACCAATTACCTGATGCAGACGCTGATCGGCACGGCGTTGTTCTACGGCTGGGGATTTGGCCTGTGGGGCAAGGTCGGCCCGGCACTGCAGCTGGTGATGGCGTTTGCCATCTTCTTCGTCATCCAGGTGCCGTTGTCGACGATGTGGTTCCGGCATTTCGAGTACGGACCGCTGGAATATGTCTGGCGCCTGGGTACGTATGGCCGGCGTGCGACGGTCGTCGCGACGGCATCAGCGGCCTGATGCGTTCACGGGAGGAAATGCCGATGTGCCATCATCGGGAGCCTTGGCGCTGTCCTCCACGGTCTTCTCGTTCGACATCGATCTCGCTGATACGTTCCGCCAGGTTTACGAGAGTCTCTCGTTGCGCCTGGCGCGGCATCCGTCGGAATCCGACGAATTCCTGATCGCGCGGCTGCTGGCCTATTGCCTCGAGTACCGCGAGGGAATCGAGTTCTCGCGAGGATTGTGTGACGCGGACGATCCACCTGTCGCGATCCGCGATTTGACCGGTGCACTCACGGCGTGGATTGACGTCGGCACTCCCTCGGCCGAACGCCTGCATCGGGCCTCGAAGGCCGCGCCGCGCGTAGTGGTCTACGTCCACAAGGAACATCGCCAGTGGCTCGCCGCCTTGGGGGCCGCGAGGATTCATCGAGCGGACGCCATCGAAATCCGCGCGTTCGATCCGGGCTTGATCGCCGGGCTGGTTGCGCGGCTCGAACGCCGGATGTCGTTCCCGGTGACGGTCGCGGACGATGAGATCTTCGTCGCCCTTGCCGACGGGACGGTTTCCGGCCGGGTGACGCGGCTGGCACTCTGAGCCCCCCCGCGAAGGCGGGTACGGTAGAGTTTCCTCTTTCACGCCCGCTGCCTGGGCACCGTTTCCCTGGAGGTTTTCGTGATGGGCCGTTGGCTGTCAGGCTGTCTTGCGATCGGCGTACTCGCCGGCGTCCTGGTTGGCGCACGGCGCGAGATGATGGCCGTACCCGTCGCCGCGCAGGGCCCGGCGCCCGGCGTCGTCGCCATCCGGAACGGCACGATCATGACCGCGACGCGGGGGACGATCACCAACGGCACGGTGGTCGTGCGCGACGGCAAGATCGCGGCGGTCGGCACGAAC
>Ga0209382_10006832_pt1 | contig 14622 bp, 10 predicted proteins | sample SoiMetdeltSBSDD5_FD_187599 | JGI IMG/M metagenome (GOLD analysis project Ga0209382, IMG submission 187599) | Bulk soil microbial communities from a Populus tree surrounding site in Tennessee, USA - Soil MetaG P. deltoides SBSDD5 (SPAdes) (version 2) | ecosystem: Environmental > Terrestrial >... | reverse complement strand
ACGTTGCCGTTCGGCCGGTTGCCGCCGCCCCCGCCGCCCCCGCCGCCCCCGCCGCCCCCACCGCCGCCGCCCCCGCGGCCGACCTGGAAGTCGGCGCGGCAGCCGCGGTCGACCCAGATGCCGTTGCGGTCGTAGTCCCAGGTGCGCCCCTGCTCGCAGGGCGTGCCGCTGCGCTGGCGCACCAGGCTGACGCCGCCGCGCGTGTCGGCCTGGCAGTATTTGCGCCTCCCGTCATCCGAAGCGCAGTAGATCGCCTGGCCGTTGTATTCGTCCCGCTGCGCCAAGGCGGAGAACGAGAGTCCGAGCGGCACGATCATCAGACCGACGACCAGTAGAATGAGCTTGCCCTTCATGGCCTTCCTCCGATGTCCTTCGGTTAACTTGATGGGGGGCGCATCTGCGTTCTAGAAACTATCACAATTCGCCCCCCGACTCAAAAGTCTGGGGGGCGGTTGACAGCGCCGGCCAAAACGCTACCATGCTGTTTTGTTTACCTTGGCTTAACTATTGACCGAGTGAATCATATGTATCTCCTTCTTTACTATCTGGGGCAGGCGCCCGGGGCCGAGCAGATGCGGCGCGCGCTCGACCCGATCCTCCGGCACGGGCGCGACAACATCAGCTACCTCTACACGCTCGACGCCTTCGACTGGACGATCATCCTGCTCTACTTCACCATCCTCGGGCTGCTGGCGATCCTCGGCTTCTACCGCATCCGGCTGGTCTACCAGTTCTGGCGCTACCGCCACCTCAAGCCGGAGCCGAAGCGCCGCTTCGGCGAGGGTGAGCTGCCACGGATCACGGTCCAGCTCCCGCTCTTCAACGAGCTCTACGTCGTCGAGCGGCTGCTCGGGGCCGTGACGGAGCTCGACTACCCGCGCCACCTGCTCGACATCCAGGTGCTCGACGACTCGACCGACGGAACGGTGGAGATCGCCGCGGCGGCGGTCGCGCGCTACGCAGCCGCGGGGTACGCGATCGAGCACATCCACCGGGCGGACCGGGCGGGGTACAAGGCGGGGGCGCTCGAGAACGGGATGCGGACGGCGAAGGGGGAGCTGATCGCGGTCTTCGACGCCGACTTCACGCCGCGCCCCGATTGCCTGCGGCGCATGGTCGACTACTTCAGCGACGAGCGGATCGGCATGGTCCAGATGCGGTGGAGCCACATCAACGCCGACTACTCGCTGCTGACGCGGATTCAGGAGGTCATGCTCGACGGCCACTTCGTCGTCGAGCAGACGGCGCGCAACCGGACGGGGGCGTTCTTCAATTTCAACGGGACGGCGGGGATGTGGCGGCGCCGGGCGATCGAGTGGAGCGGCGGTTGGCAGCACGACACGCTGACCGAAGACACCGACCTCAGCTTCCGGGCGCAGCTCATGGGCTGGCGCTTCGTCTACTTGCTCGACGACGACGTGCCGGCCGAACTCCCCGTCGAGATGAACGCCTTCAAGGCGCAGCAGCGGCGGTGGGCGAAGGGACTGGTGCAGGTCGGGCTGAAGATGGTCCCGCGCGTCTGGCGGCACCCGGGGCTGACGTGGTGGCAGAAGCTCGAGCTCTGCTTCCGGCTCAACTCCAACTGCGCGGCGCCGCTCATGATCCTGCTCAGCCTGCTCCACATCCCGGTCCTCGTGGTGCGCTTCAACCAGGGGCTCTTCCACATGCTCCTGCTCGACGTGCCGCTCATGGTCTTCGCGACCTTCTCGGTCTTCAGCTTCTACATGACGACGATCCTCCACCTCCACCCGAAGGAGAAGTGGCGCCTCTGGCTGCTGCCGCTGGTCATGGGCATGGGCATCGGGCTGGTCTTCTCGAACACGCGCGCGGTCATCGAGGCGCTGCTCGGGATCAAGTCGAGCTTCGTCCGGACGCCGAAGTACCGCGTCGAGAGCGCGCGGGACAACTGGCTCCAGCAGGCCCGCCTCTACGGGCGCAAGCACGGGCTGCTGCCGCTGCTCGAGCTGAGCTTCGCGCTCTACTTCGTCGCGGCGGTGGCCTACGCGCTGCGCACCGGGATTTACGCGACCATCCCCTTCCTGCTCATCTTCCTGGTCGGGTACGGTTACATGGGGATGATGTCGCTCTTCCAAGGCACCGTGCGGCGGCTGCTCCAGTCCCGGCGGCGCTGAGGGGATGGCCCGCGGGCGCGCCCGTAGGCTATCATGCGGGGCAACATGTACTGTCCGAGCTGTGGAGCCAATCAGGCCGAGGGGCGGCGCTTCTGCACCAACTGCGGGACTAACCTTTGGGTCGTCTCGCAGGCGCTGAGCGCCCCGCCGCGGGCAGGCGGGCCGAACCAGCCGCCGCGCCCGGACCCGCGCGAGGCGGCGCGGCAGCGCGAGCTGGCGAGCGGTGTCAAGCTGGCGCTCATCGGCGGGGCCTTCGTCGCCCTTCAGTTCTTTAGCTTCATCTTCTCGCTCCCGTTCCGGCGCGGCGGCTCGACCTTCGGCTTCTGGGGCTTCGTCGCGCTGGTGCTTATGGCCATCGGCATCTCGAAGATCATCAAGGCGCGCCCGGTGGGCGCCCCGCCCGCGCCCCGCCCGCAGTACGAGCCGCCGGCGGCGCTTCCGCCCGAGCGGCCCCGCCCGGTCTTCTCGGTCGACTCGGAGCACGCGACCGGCACGCTCGACCCGGCGCTGCGGACGACGCCGAGGGCCACCCCCAGTGTCACTGAAGATGAGACGCAGCATCTGCCGGGGAAGTAATCGTCCCCGGGGAGCAGCCTTATGTTCTGTCCGGATTGCGGCGCCCAGGTCAGCGGGGCAATCAAGTTCTGCAAGCAGTGCGGGGTCAACCTGCGCGCCGTGCAAGAGGCCATGGTCCGGCCCGACGCCCAAGGCGCGCTCGACTGGACCAAGACCTTTGCCGCGGAGATCCACCGGCAGCGGAGCGCGACGCCCGAGGAGAAGCGCCTCAACGAGATCAAAGGGGGCGTGATCACGAGCGCCGTCGGCCTCGGCATCTCGATCTTCCTCTACTTCTTACTCGGGGCGGTCGCCGCGGGCCTGCCACTGCGGGACGCGCAGATCATTAGTAGCGTCTGGCTGGCCGGCCTGATCCCTTTCCTGGTCGGGCTGGCGATCACCTTCAACGGCGTCTTCATCAGCCGGAGGCTGGTCGAATTGAAGCGGCAACAGCTCGCCGCCCCGGCCGACCCGACCCCGCCCGTTGGCGCGGACACGGGCGAGATCGTGACCCCGGCCATGCCGCCCGCCGGGGATTTCAGTGTCACCGAGCAGACCACGACGCGGCTCGGCCAGAAGGCCCCGGCCCCGCCCCGCGATTAAGCGACCAGGAGGAAACCCAAAGATGTTCTGCACCCGCTGCGGGAGCCCGAACGACGAGGCGGCCGAGTATTGCCGCAACTGCGCCGAGCCGCTCGCCAAACCGGGCCGCGGCACCGCCCCCTTTCGCGACCCCACGCCGACCGCTGGCAGCCGGCCGCGGGGCGAGGACCCGTACCCCGGCTATCAGGCCGCGCTGCCGCCCGAGTATCAGCCCTACCAGCCCTATCAGAGCCCGCCGGCGGCCTATACGCCGCCGCTGCCGGCGAGCCCGAGCGGGCGCGCGCTGACGGCCATGATCCTGAGCCTCGTCTCGATCGTCACCTGCGGCCCGCTGCTGAGCATCCCGGGGCTGGTCCTCGGCAAGATGGAGATGAACGCGATCCGCGAGGGGCGCGCGCCGCAGGCGGGCGAGAATTTCGCGCGGGTCGGCTTCTACCTGGGCATCGCCGTGACGGCGCTCTCCTGTATCGGCGGCATCGCCTGGCTGGTCTTCGCCCTCATCCAGGGTGGGTTGGGGGTGACCTAATGGCTGGAGTCGCGCCCGGCCCGAGCGGCGAGGCGCGCTGCGACCGGTGGGTCTGGCTCGGCATCGCGGCGGGGGCTTCGCTCGCGCTCGTCGTCGCCCGGGCGCTTGCGCCGGCGCCGGGCGGGGTCGGGACGCACGAGCAGCTCGGGCTGCCGCCGTGCGCCTTCCTCGCGCTGACGGGCTGGCCGTGCCCGAGCTGCGGCCTGACGACGAGCTTCGCCCACGCGGCGCGCCTCGATTTCGGGCGGGCGCTCGTGACTCAGCCCTTCGGTCTCCTTGCCTTCGGCCTGACCCTCCTGCTTATCCCGCTCGCCCTCGGCCTGGCCCGCGCGCGCGTCCCCTGGTCGCGGCTCATCTTCGCGCGCGGCGCCGACCTCGTCATCTACACACTGCTCGCGCTCTACCTGCTCAGCTGGCTTTACAAGATCGCGGCCATGCGGTGAGGCGCGTTGGCAATGCGCGCGGCTTCGTCTACAATCCACCTGCGTCGCACGCACCGCCGTCAACCTGACGGAGAACTGGCTAACGGAGAACCGGATGATGAGACTGGCCCCCACGCTGGCGAGCCTGCTCCTGCTGTGCTTCACTCTGACGCCTATGACCCGAGCCCAAGACGACCGACTCAAATCACGCGCCGAGCTGACCGACTACGAGGAGACGAGCCGCTACGACGACGTCTCGCGCGTCATTGGCGAGCTCCAGAGGCGCAGCCCGCTCCTGCGCGTCGAGAGCTTCGGCAAGTCGGCCGAGGGCCGCGACCTGCCGCTCGTCATCCTCGCCGACCCGCCGGCGGCGCACCCGCGCGAGGCGCGCGGGGCGGGCCGGACCGTAGTCTTCGTCATGGCCAACATCCACGCGGGCGAGGTCGAGGGCAAGGAGGCGATGCTCGGGCTCGCGCGCCGGCTCGCTCTCGGCGATCTGCGGCCGCTGCTCCGGCAGCTCGTCGTCCTCGTCGCGCCGATCTACAACGCGGACGGCAACGAGCGGATCAGCCCGGAGAACCGGGCGCAGCAGTACGGGCCGCCGGGCGGCGTCGGGACGCGCGAGAACGCGCGCGGGCTCGATCTCAACCGCGACTACATGAAGCTCGAGTCACCCGAGGCCAACGCGCTCGTCCGGCTTTTCAACCGCTGGGACCCGCACCTCACCGTGGACCTCCACACGACCAATGGCTCCTACCACGGCTACCACCTGACCTACGCGCCGACGCTCAACCCGAACGCCGACCCGCGGCTGATCGCGTTTGCGCGCGCTCGCATGCTCCCGGCAGTGACGCGCGCCATGCGGGCGAAGCATAAGTTCCGGACGTACTACTACGGCAATTTCGCGACCCGGGAGGCGCTCGGCCGCGAGCTGAATGCGTTCCGCGAGCCGAAGGCAGGCGCGCCGCAGACGAAGGTCTGGCGGACCTTCGACCACCGCCCGCGCTTCGGCAACAACTACGTCGGGCTGCGCAACCGGCTGACGATCCTCTCCGAGGCTTACAGCTACCTCGATTTCCGGCGCCGGGTCGAGGCGACGGCGGCCTTCGTCGAAGAGATCCTCCGTTACTCGGCCGCGCACGCCGCGGAGATGGCGGCGCTCATCAGGCGCGCGGACGACGACGCGCGGCGGGGGCGGCTCAAGGAGAGCGGGGTCGAGTTCGAGTTGCAGGCCCTGCCGCGGCCGGTCGAGATCCTCGTCGGCGCGGTGAAGCAGGTGAAGAGCCCGCGCTCGGGCAAAGAGATGGTCGCCATGCTCGAGGACGAGTACACGCCGACGCGCATGCCCGACTACGGGCTCTTCGCGGCCAAGCGGAGCGTTCCGGCCCCTGGCGCCTATCTGCTGCGCCCGGAGGAGGGCCTGCGCCCGATCGTCGCCAAGCTGCGCGCGCACGGGCTGGCGGTCGAGGAGTTGAGTGAGCCGGCGACGCTCGCCGTCGAGGGCTTCGTCATCGACAAGGTCAACCGGGCCGGGCGCGCCTTCCAGGGGCACCAGGAGGTCAGGCTCAAGGGGCGCGCGCGGGGCGAGACGCTCACCTTTCCCGCCGGGTCGGTCCTGGTGCGCTCGGCGCAGCCGCTCGGCCGGCTCGCCTGCTACCTCCTCGAGCCGGAGAGCGACGACGGCTTCGTCAACTGGAATTTCCTCGACGCTTACCTGGAGGCGGGGAAGGTCTACCCGGTCTATAAACTTATGGGCGAGGCGCGGGTAGCGGCCCGGCTGCTGGATTGACACGGGTCTGATCCGCGTCGATCCACACGATCCGTATCATCCGTGGGCTATTCATGAAGATCACCCGAGTCGAGGCCCTGGCCGTCAAGCTCCCGCGCGACCTGGCGGCAGCGCGCGGGACGGCGGGCTCGCCGGCGGCGCTCGCCGAGGCGCCGGGCGATTACCGCTGGGCGACGAATTACCAAACGCTCTACTCGACCAAGATCGAGACCGCGCTCATCCGGGTCGAGACCGACGGCGGGCTGGTCGGCTGGGGCGAGGCGCAGGCCCCGCTCGCCCCGGAGGTCGTCCGCGCGATCGTCGAGACGCTGCTCGCGCCGCTGCTCGTCGGCGCCGACCCGATGGCGCACGAAAAGCTCTGGTCGCAAATGTACGCCGCCATGAGGGCGCGCGGCCACACGACATCGTTTATGCTCGACGCCATCGCGGGCGTCGACACCGCGCTCTGGGACGTGCGCGGCAAGGCCCTCGGCGCGCGCGTCTGCGACCTGCTCGGCGGGCCGTTCCGGGAGCAGTTGCCGGCCTATATCTCCGGCCTCGCGGGCGCGGACGACGCGGCGCGCGTGGCGCAGGCCGCCGAGTACCGGGGACAGGGGTTCGAGGCGTTCAAGCTGTTCATGGACGGTGATCCCGAGGAGACGCTGCGCCTGCTCGACGAGTTGCGCGGGCGGGTCGGGGGCGCGGAGCTGATGGTCGACGCCCTCTGGCGGTTCGACCTGGCGCGGGCGGTGAGGATCGGCCGGCGGCTTGATGAGCGAGGCGCCGCCTGGTTCGAGGCCCCGCTCAAGCCGGAGGACGTGGCCGGGCACGCGCGGCTGGCGGCGACGATCGAGACGCCGGTGGCGCTTGGCGAGAGTTACCGCACGCGCTGGGAGGTGCATCCTTTCCTGGCGGCCGGCGCGGTCGAGGTGCTGCAACCCGACGTCGGGCGCAGCGGGATCACCGAAGGCATGAAGCTCGCCGCGCTGGCCGAGCTCCACCACACGCCCGTCGCCTTCCATGTGAGCATCGGGCTGGGCGTGCAGATCGCCGCCGCGCTGCACGTCGCCGCCTCAATCCCCAACCTCATGTACGTCGAGTACAATCCGAAGGTCTACCAGGTCGCCGGGCAACTGCTCGCCGCGCCGCTCCCAATCGGGCGGGGCGCGCTCGGCATCCCCCCGGGGCCGGGGCTGGGGGTGGAGCTGGACGAGGAAAAACTGCGGCCCTTCATCACAAAGTAGCCCCGCCATTTCTTGCCCGTTGTCTCCACTCGGTTAACTCACCCGCCCGCGGTCTGGGCCCGCTTCCGGAAAATTTCCGCCGTCGGCCTCGACTCGCCCGCAAGCAGCCGCTCGGAGGTCAGGTAGCCGTGCATCTGGATGAGGCGGGCGACGACCCCGGTCCAGCCCGTCTGGTGGCTCGCCCCGATCCCCGCCCCGTTGTCCCCGTGGAAGTACTCGTAGAAGAGGATCAGGTCCCGCCAGTGCGGGTCGGTCTGGAACTTCCCCGCCCCACCGTAGACCGGCCGCCGCCCGTCCGCCCCCCGCAGGAACGAGCCCTGGAGGCGGCCGGAGATCTCGCGGGTGACCTCAAAGAGGTTCATCTGCCGGCCCGAGCCGGTCGGGCACTCGACCGTGAACTCTTCGCCGTAGTAGCGGTGGAACTGTATGAGCGCCCGAAGGATCAGCATGTTGACCGGGAACCAGACCGGCCCGCGCCAGTTCGAGTTCCCGCCGAAGAGCCCGGTCGTCGATTCCGCGGGCTGGTACTGCACTTTGTACTCCTCGCCGCGCACGTTGAGCACGTAGGGGTGGTCGAGGTGCCAGCGCGAGAGCGAGCGGATGCCGTGCGGGCCGAGGAACCACTCCTCGTCGAGCAGCCGCGCCAGGACGCGGCGCAGCTTCTTCTCGTTGAGCGCCGACAGGAGCCGGCGGCCCCCGACGCCCAGCTCGGCCGGCGAGGCGATGTTCGGGAGCAACTCAGGGTAGCGCTTGAGGAACCTGTTCATGGCCTCCATCAGCCGCGGGACTCGCTCCGCCACCTCGGGCCCGATGACCGTCGTCGCGCACATCGGGAGCAGGCCGACCATCGAGCGCACCTTGAGCCGCATGGCGTTGCCGTCCGGCAGCCGGAGCACGTCGTAGAAGAATCCGTCCTCCTCGTCCCAGAGCTCGTCCTGGCAGTCGCCGACCCGGTCCATGGCGGCCGCGATCCAGAAGAAGTGCTGGAGGAACTTGATCGCCATATCCTCGTAGGCCCGGTCGTGGGCGGCCAGCTCGAGCGCCAGCTCGAACATGTTCTGGCTGTAGAGCGCCATCCACGCCGTCCCGTCCGCCTGCTCGAGCGTCCCCCCGGTCGGGAGCGGGGCCGAGCGGTCGAAGACGCCGATGTTGTCGAGGCCGAGGAACCCGCCCTCAAAAACGTTCTTCCCGCTTATGTCCTTGCGGTTGACCCACCAGGTGAAATTGACAAGCAGCTTCCGGAAGGCGTCCTTCAGAAACTGGATGTCGCCCCCGCCGCTGAGGCTCTTCCCGATGCTGTAAGAGAATAACGTCGCCCAGGCATGTACCGGCGGGTTGACGTCGCCGAAGTTCCACTCGTAGGCGGGCATCTGGCCGCTCGGGTGGAGGTAGAGGTCGTTGAGCATGAGCTTGAGCTGCTCCCGCGCGAAGTCCGGGTCGACCATGTTCAGAGCGATCGTGTGGAAGGCCAGGTCCCAGGCCGCGTACCACGGGTACTCCCACTTGTCCGGCATCGAGACGATGTCCTCGTTGAGCATGTGGAACCACTGCTGGTTCCGGCACTTCGGGTTCTGCAACCCGACCAGCGGGTGGCCCCCGTGCTCCTCGAGCCACCTGTCGAGGTCGAAGTAGTAGAACTGCTTGGACCACATCATCCCGGCCAGCGCCTGCCGCATGACGTGGCGCGCGTCCTCGCTCAGCGTGGGCGGAGTGATGTCGTCGTAGAACTCGTCGGCCTCCTGCCGGCGCTTCTCGAAGACCCGCTCGAAGTGGGCGCCGAAGGGGTCGCCCTGCGCTCCGACGTAGGCCTCAGCGAGCGCCGACGGCGCGGTGTCGCTCAGACGCAGGCGGACGACCGCTGCCTCGCCCGGCCCGACCTCGAGGCGGTAGTGCGCCGCCGCCTTGGTCCCGACCTTCGCCGGGTTGACCGCCTCGCGCCTCCCGCCGACGAGGTAGCTGTCGAACGCGTCCTTGACGTAGGGCGTGTGGTTGGGGGTGCCGAAGATGCGCTCGCTGTTTGTCTCATTCTCGGTGAAGAGCAAATCCGGCCCGCCCTCGGCGTAGAGGAAGTACTTGCCGAGCTCCTCGTGCTCGGCCGCGATCACCGCCAGGCCCGGGCCCCCGTCCGCCTGCTTGACGAGCGGCTGCGGCGCCCCCTCGCCCCGCGACCAGGTGTTGCGGAACCAGAGCGTCGGCAGGAGGTCGATCTCGGCCGCCTCGGGGCCGCGGTTGTGGACCGTGATCCTGACGAGCAGGTCCTCCGGCGTCTCCTTGGCGAACTCGGCGAAGACGTCGAAGTAACGGTCCCCGTCGAAGATCTTCGTGTCGAGCAGCTCGTACTCCGGCTCGAACCGGCTGCGCGCGCGGTTGGTCTCGACCAGGTCCGCGTAAGGGAAGGCGGCCTGCGGGTACTTGTAGAGGAACTTCATGTAGGAGTGGGTCGGCGTCGAGTCGAGGTAAAAGTAGTACTCCTTGACGTCCTCGCCGTGGTTGCCCTCGCTGTTGGTCAGGCCGAACATGCGCTCCTTGAGGATCGGGTCGCGGCCGTTCCAGAGGGCGAGCGCGAGGCAGAGCCGCTGCTTGTCATCCGAGACGCCGGCGATCCCGTCCTCGCCCCAGCGGTAGGCGCGCGAACGCGCCTGGTCGTGGCTGAAGTACTCCCAGGCCCCACCGGCCTCGCTGTAATCCTCGCGCACGGTCCCCCACTGGCGCTCGCTCAGGTAGGGCCCCCACTTTCGCCACGGCGTCCCGTCGCGGGCCGCCTGCAGCCTCAACTCTTCAGCGTTCATCATGTCTGTCGCGCCTCCGCCCGCGTTTGAAACTTATTGTTGATGGGGCTAGTGTGGGCCAGAATCTACCCGACGGGCGGGTCGTTCGGCAAATTATCTGCGGGGAAACGCGGGGGGCGGCATGAGCGTAGGCAGAATCGCGATCATCGGCGGGACCGGCGAACAGGGTACGGGGCTGGCCTTGCGGTGGGCGCGGGCCGATTACGAGATCGTCATCGGGTCGCGTGACGCGGGCCGCGCCGCCGCGGCGGCCGCCGAGGTCCGCGCGCAGCTCGGCGGCGCGGGGCGGGTCACCGGGGCGCAGAACGCAGAGGCCGCCTCGGCAGCGCCGGTCGTCGTCCTCACCGTGCCGTTCGCGGCGCAGGTCGCGACGCTCAAGGAGATTCGCGATGGGCTCGCTGCGGGCGCGCTCCTCGTCGACGTGACCGTGCCGCTCGAGCCTGCGGTCGGCGGCCGCCCGACGCGCGTACTCGGCGTCTGGGCGGGCTCGGCGGCCGAGCAGGCAGCCGAGCTCGCGCCCGCAGGCGTCAAGGTCGTCTCGGCCTTCCACAACGTCGGGGCGGCGGCGCTCGCCGACCTGGCGCGCGAGGTCGAGTGCGACGTCCTGGTCTGCGGCGACGACAAGGGGGCGAAGGAGCGGCTGCGGCCGCTCGTCGCAGCCATCCCTGGTTGCCGCTACGTCGACGCCGGCCCGCTCGCCAACTCGCGCACTGTCGAGGCCCTGACCGCCCTCCTCATCGGCATCAACATCCGCTACAAGGCCCACGCCGGGGTGCGCCTCACGGGAGTGACGGAACGCGGATGACGCCCGTCCGCGCCCCCTCCTACCGCGGCCTGACGGGAGTCGGGCCGCGCTCGAGCGTGCGCCCGTCAGGCCCGAGGACCTCGTAGTAGCGGGCCATCCAGTAAGGCAGGATGTAGTCGATGCCGTTCCCCTCGACCGTGCCGTAGCCGCCGCCCCAGAGCAGGAACGGGCTGCGCTGCCAGAGGAAGTCGGTGCGGATGCGGTCGGTCACGGGGATCGGCTCGCAGGCGCGGTCCGGCCCGCAGGGCGGGTAGCGCCCGTCCTGCCGCCAGTCGAGCCACTCGTCGCGCGCCGGCCGCCGCAGCCACTCCTTGAGCAGCAGCCGCGTCTCGGTGTCGCGCCGCTCGTCCGGTCCCTTGAGCGCCCGGTCGACGAGGTTGAAGTGCGCGTTGCCGTGGCCGTCGGTGGTCCGCCGCAGCAGGTCGTAGGCGTCGACATACCGCCCGCGGAAGTCGCTGCTCTCGAACCGGATGAGGTGGTAGAAGCTGATCGTCGCGAGGTTGAACTTGAAGTACGACTCGTGGACATCGTTGATGTCGAAGAGGACCTGCGCGCTGAGCGTCAGGCTGTCGCGGAGGCGCGAGATGTCGTAGTTGTTGCCGTAGCGATCCGGGTCGACCTGCCGGCCGAGCTGGAGGAAATTGAGCCGCTGGAGCGGGCTCGCGAGGAAGGTCGTGCTGGTCGTGCCGTCCGGCATGCGCACCGACCAGTCGCGCTGGAGGAGGAAGGAGAGCATGCGCGAGATGAGCTCGCCCGCTTTGGCGCGCACCGCGGCGTCGTCGACCACGTCGTAGGCGACGCCGAGCCCGAAGAAGACGCCCGAGTACTGGTCGCGCGAGGTGTTGCCGAACCAGACGTGCGGCCTCCCGCCCCAGTCGCGCGTGTAGGCGCCGTGCCGCCCCTCCTCGGCGATGATCCCCGCGGCCCAGGGCGAGTCGGCCGGGATGACGCAGCGCGCGAGCAAGTTGCTGTCGGTCACGTCGACCAGCAGGCGTACCCCGTCGAGCGCGCGCCGCACGGCCTCGAGCGCCTCGGGCGAGCGCGTCACGGCGTAGCGGAAGGATTCGGCCGCGAGGTAGTGGCCCGTCCAGATCGCCGAGTCGCCGGCCCGCGCGTAGGAGACGATCTGGTCGCTCCCGGGCGCGGCGTAGAGCGGGTCGAGGATCGTCCCGTGCGGCATGTGGCGGTCCCGAATCCGCTCCGAGATGCGCCGCGCGTCGGCCTCCGTGGCCCGCGCTCCGGAGGCGGCGGCCGACAAAAGAACTATGATGGCGAGGATACGTTTCATGTACTACTCCTTGACGTGAGGGTCGGTGAGGGAGCTTGGGGGTCGAAAATATTGTGCGGGCGAGCGCCCCGGCTGTCAACCCGGCTTAACGTTAGAAGGGCTTTATCGGTGGCCTACTCTGATCCATCCCGATCCGCACGATCCATCTCATCCGTGGGCCATCGTCCCGTTAAAACGTCCGCCCGAAGCCGAAGCCGAAGCTGAAGACCGTGCGCCGCTCGAGCTGGCGCCCGAACTGGTCGCGCTGCGCCTGCGGGTTGTAGGCGAAGATCAGCCGCAGCGGGAGGTTGATGACCGGCACCTGGATGCGCAGCTCGGCCCCGACCGAGGAGCGGACCGTCGAGAGGAAATTGACCTGCGACTGCGAGAGCCGGACGATGTCGTAGGTCCGGGCCTCGCCCCGCACCTCGACCAGCCGGTAGCCCGGCGGCAGCCCGCCGGCGCTCCCGGTGAGCGCGACGCCCGCCAGTTCGTCCGGCGTGGCAATGCGCCCGGCCGGGTTGAGCACGACCCCGCCCGGCGTCACCGTCCCGCCGACGAACGAGCCGAGCCGCGTCAAGTCCCCCCCGACGTAGTTCGACGTCACCACCGCGTCACGGTAGCCGCGCGCGTTGAAGACCGTCCCGACGTCGGCGAAGGCCGCGACCGTCACCGGCCCGAAGAGCGGGATGCGGTACTCGACGTTGCCGAGCAGTTGCGTGTCGCCGCCGACCGCGTGGTAGCTCCGCGACCGGACCACGTTGCAGTCGGCCGACGGCGTCTCGCCGCACGCGCCCGCGGGCGCGTCGAAGGTGTAGGCGCGCGCCACGCTCGGCGCCGCCGTGCCCGCCGGCGCCGCGGCCAACCCGCCCGCCGCGTCCCGGACCATCGGCGTCGCGCCGCGCGTCGAGAGGAAGTCATCGCGCGCGACGAGCGGCGAGATTGAGCGCACATTGTAGCCGCGAATCGAGTCCTCGCCGCCGAGGAAGAAGCGCTCGTAGATCGGGACCCCGCCGACGTAAGAGAACGAGCCGGTCGTGAGGGGCGCCCCGAAGGCGCGGACGTGCCCCGCCGAGAAGCGCACGCCGAGGACGTGCGGCCGCGCCGACTGTCGCCGCAGCACCCGCGTGAAGAACTTGTACTCGAGCGCCGGCGAGACGGTCTTGACGTCGCCCCCGAGCAGCCCGCCGGCGAGCCCGAGGCCGAGCTGGAGGCTTTGGCCGCGCGTCGGGTCGAAGCCCGAGTCAAGCGTGCTGAAGGAGAGCGTCGGCTGCAAGCGGCTGGTCAGGATGCGCGGCTCGCCCCCCAGGCGCGTGACGTCGTTGGCCGGGTCGCCGTCGCGGTTGACCGGCGGGTCGCTGAGCCCCGTCGTCGTCAGCGAGTAGGAGAGACCGACCCGGGCGAAATGTCCGTACTTCTGCCAGCGCGGGGCGAGGTAGGAGAGCGGGGCCGAGAGCCTGACGGCGCCCCCGGCGCGCTGCTGCGTGAAGAGCCGGTCGAGCGCGAACGCCGCCGCCGCGCCGTCGGCGGCGTTGGCCGTCGGTCCGAAGTAGAGGCGCCGCTCGGCGAAGAGCTGCACGCCGAGGCTCACCGGCCGGCCGAGCAGGTAAGGCTCGGTGAAGCCCACGGCGAGGCTCTGCTCGCGGTTGCCGGCCGTGAGGTCGAAGTTCAGGCTCTCACCGTAGCCGAGCAGGTTATTGGTCGCGTAGCTCAGCGTCACGAAGCTGCCGCCGACCCCCGAGATGCCGCCGCTGAAGTTGACCTGCTGGCGGGCGCGCTCCCGGACCTGGAGGTCGACGTCGACGGTCTGGCCGCGGTCGTCGGTCCGCGTGATCGCGTCCCGCTCCGCGATCGGCTCAAACAGCCCGAGCTGGTTGAGGCGCAGCAGCGAGAGATCCCAGAGCTGCTTGCTGTACGGGTCGCCCTCGTTGAGGAGGACCTCGCGTCGGAGCACCGTGTCGCGCGTCGTCGTGTTGCCGATGAACTCCAGGCGGCGGAGCGTGAACTGCTTGCCCTCCTCGACCTCGAGCGTGAACTCGACGTCGCCCTCCTCGGCCGTGAGGTCGGTGAACTTCGGCTGGAGGTCGACCGACGCCTGGATGTAGCCGCGCGAGCCGTAAAGATTCCTGACGTTCTCGTAGACGCCCCGACGGATCGTCTCCGCGCTCGCGATCTCGCCGGCCTTGAGGCCGGTCACCTCGGTCAGGCGCCCGGCGGGGAAGAGCGTCACGCCGCGCTCGACGACGCCGGCGATGCGGTAGCGCCGCCCCGTCTCGAGCGGGATCGCGATGCTCAACCCCGGCCCCTTGCGGCGCAGCAGCGGCAGCGGCAGGCCGCCCGCGGCGTCGCCCGCGCGCGCCACCCGCGGCTCGCCGATCCGGGCCTGGAGGTAGCCCTGCGTACCGAGGAAGTGGCGCAGCCGCTCAAGGTCATCCTCGAGCCTGGCCCGCGAGTAGATATCTTTCCCGGTGAGGCTCGAGAGCAGCCCGGCCTCTTTGACCAGACGCATGG
>Ga0209382_10006830_pt1 | contig 14625 bp, 11 predicted proteins | sample SoiMetdeltSBSDD5_FD_187599 | JGI IMG/M metagenome (GOLD analysis project Ga0209382, IMG submission 187599) | Bulk soil microbial communities from a Populus tree surrounding site in Tennessee, USA - Soil MetaG P. deltoides SBSDD5 (SPAdes) (version 2) | ecosystem: Environmental > Terrestrial >... | reverse complement strand
CCCCGCCTCACCTGCCGCGCCTGCCGCCGCCCCTCCCGGATCCGCCCCGGCCACTGCCGCGCCCGCTCCCGCCCCGGCCTCGTCCGCCCCGACGCCTGCCGCGCCGGCCCGGGCCTCTGCTGCGCCCGCTCCCGCCGCGCCGGACGCCGACTCTGCTCCGCCCGCCTCTGCCGCGGTGCGCTCCGCGGCGGCAGCGGGCCCGGCTGCGCCCGCCCCCTCGCCTGACGCCCCCGCCCCCGCCTCTGCTGCCCCGGCCGCCGGGCCTGCTGCGCCGGCCGCCGCGCCTCCTGGGGCGGCCGCTGACGCCGCGTCTGTCGCTGGGCCCGCCGCGCCTGTCGCCGACTCTGCCGCCGACTCTGCCGCGCCCACCGCCGGGGTGGCCGGCTCGGCTGCCGCCCTCGGCTCTCCTCCTGCGGTCGCGCCAGACACGGCAGCGGACTCCGCTGCGTCCGCGGGGGAAGCGGATCCCGAGTCGGCCGAGTTGGCGCCGTTCCCGCCCATCAGCCCGGGCAGGCGGGCTCGCCGGTCGGATCAGAGCGGGCCGGTGGTGCGCCACAAGCGGTTGGTGATCCTGCTGTGCATGGCCGTGGCGACGGCGTCGGGGCTGCTGCTGGCTCTGGCGGGACTGTCGATGGTCCGGAACAGCACCGTGGGACGCTACGAGCAGGCCCTCGGGCCCGACGATCCGGGGTACCAGGCGCTGGTGGTGCCCACCCCCACCATGGCGGTGGTGCACCGGGCGGCCGACGGCACGCTGGCGGGGGTCAGCCTGCTGGCGCTGGAGCCCAACGACGACGGCGGCTCGGTCGTGGTGGTGCCGCCCTCCCTGGTGACGCAGGACGACCCCAGCGTCACCACCAGCCTGAGGGACGTCTACACGACCGACGGTGCGACGGGCGTCACCGCGGGCCTGGGCCGGGTGCTGGCGGTCGCCATCGGCGACCAGGTCGAACTGGACGACGACAACTGGGCCCGCCTGGTCGGCCCGGTGGCGCCGATCCAGTTCACGCTCGAGGACGCGGTCGGCGAGTGGGCGGCGGGACCGATCCAGCTGCAGGCGGCCGACGTCGGTCGCTTCCTGTCGGCCCGCGATCCCGAGGAGACCGACATCGATCGGCTCGAGCGCCAGGAGCAGTTCTGGAACGCGTGGCTGCAACAGGTGCGCGAGGGCGGGGCCGGCGCGATGCCGGGCGAGGTCGAGGCGGGCATGGGTCGGTTCGTGAGGGGCATCGCGGCCGACACGGTGCTCACCGGGGCCCTACCGGTGGTGCTGGACGACCAGGCCGCCGGCTCGATCCTGCGACCCAACATGGGGCAGGCCTCGGGCATGGTGGCCCGGGCGGTGCCGTTCCCCACCTCACCCGAGGCGGGCACCCGGATCAAGCTGCGGCTGCTCAACGGCACGTCCGACCCGGCGATCACCGGCGAGGCGGCCACCCGCCTGGTCGAGGGTGGGGCCGAGATCGACATCGTCGGCAACGCCTCCAGCTTCGACGTGGCCGAGACCACGGTGACCTACTCAGGCGGCGGCAACGGCGCGGGTCTGGCAACGTGGATTGCGGCCGTCCTGGGCACCGACAACCTCGAGGAGCTCCCACCGGCCGAAGATGAGATCGACGTGACCGTGATCCTGGGCGACGATGCCAGGGACCTGATCGGGAGGTGACAGGCAACTGACTGGACGGAACGACCGAGCGGCGGCCCGCGAGCTGGCCATCGTGGCGGCCCGCGCCGCCGACGCCAAGGGGGCACGCGACGTCGTGATCCTCGAGGTGGGAGACGTGCTGGTGGTGGCGGACGAGTTCGTGATCGCATCGGCCCCCAACGACCGCCAGGTCCGCGCCATCGTCGACGACGTCGAGCGCGTGGTGGGCGAGGCCGGCTTCGGCCGCCCGCTCCGGGTCGAGGGTCTCGACGACCGCCACTGGGTCCTCATGGACTACGGCGACGTGGTGGTGCACGTCTTCCTCGACGAGACCCGGGAGTACTACGAGCTGGAGCGCCTCTGGAGCGACGTCCCCCGCCTGGCCTGGGCCGAGCGCGCCGCGTCCGGGCGCTGAAGGCCCGGACCGCGGTCGCGAGTGGAGCCGACGCGGATCGAACGCGCTACCTCGTCCATGCCATGGACGCGCTCTACCAATTGAGCTACGGCCCCGCGGGGAGAGATCACCCTAGCAGGTGGCGCGCGACGCTCAACTCACCACGAAGTTGATCAGCCGGCCGGGTACGGCCACCACATTGCGGACCGTGCGTCCGGCCAGCAGGGCCGCCACCTTTTCGTCGGCGCGGGCCGCGGCCTCGACCGCGGCCGCGTCGGCATCCGCGGGCGCCATGATCTTGCCCCGCAGCTTGCCGTTGACCTGCACGGGGATCTCCACCATCTCGTCCACCAGCAGCGCGGGATCGGCCTCGGGGAATGGCTCGGTGGCCAGCGAGTCGCGGTGGCCCAGCCGGGCCCACAGCTCCTCGCTCACGTGGGGAGCCAGGGGCGCCAGCATCAACACCAGCGGCTCGGCCACCTCCCGCGGCACGCCGCCGTCGGGATAGCGGGCGGTCAGGTGGTTGTTCAGCTCGGTGATCTTGGCGATCGAGGTGTTGAAGCGCAGCTTCTCCATGCCGTCACGCACCGCGGCGATGGTCCGGTGCAGGATCCGCACCGTCTCGTCGTCGGGGGCCTCGGCCGACACGGTGGGCTCGCCCGTCTCCTCGCTCACGACGTTGCGCCAGATGCGCTGCAGCAGCCGGTAGACGCCGACCACGGCCTTGGTCTCCCACGGCCGGCTCTGGTCCAGCGGCCCGGTGAACATCTCGTACAGCCGCAGGGTGTCGGCCCCGTAGCTCTCGTACATCTCGTCGGGGGTGACCGAGTTGCGCAGGCTCTTGCCCATCTTCCCCGAGACCCGGTTGACCTGCTCGTCACCGAACCAGAAGTAGCCGTCGCGCTCGGTCACCTCGTGAGCGTCGACGTACTGGCCCCGCCGGTCGGTGTAGGCCGCGGCCTGGATCATGCCCTGGTTGAACAGGCGCCGGAACGGCTCGCACGACGAGACGTGGCCCAGGTCGAACAGCACCTTGTGCCAGAAGCGGGCGTACAGCAGGTGTAAGACCGCGTGCTCGGCGCCGCCCACGTACAGGTCGACGCCGCCGGTGTCGTCCGGCGTGCGCGGCCCCATCCAGTAGCGCTCGTTCTCCGGGTCGACCAGCACCTTGTCGTTGTCGGGGTCCAGGTAGCGCAGCTCGTACCAGCACGAGCCGGCCCACTGGGGCATGGTGTTGGTCTCGCGCTTATAGGTCTTGGTGCCCTCGCCCAGGTCCAGGCTCACCTCGACCCAGTCCGTGGCGCGTGCCAGCGGGGCCATCGGCTCGGACGTCTCGTCGTCATCGGCGAAGGTGACGGGGGAGTAGTCCTCGATGTGCGGTAACTCGACTGGCAGCAGCTCCTCGGGCAGCGCCCGCGGCAGGCCGTCGTCGGGGTCGAAGACGATGGGGAACGGCTCGCCCCAGAAGCGCTGGCGGGAGAACAGCCAGTCCCGCAGCTTGGTGGTGACGGTGCCGGCGCCCAGGCCCTTGGCCTCCAGCCAGCCGATGATGGCGTGCTTCGCCTCGGCGATGCCCAGGCCGTTCAGGCTGACCTCGTCGTTGGCGCTGTTGATGGCCGGGCCCTCGCCCACATACGCCTTGCCCTCGAAGGACGCGGGGGGCTGCACGGTGCGGACGATGGGCAGGCCGAAGTTCTCGGCGAACTCCCAGTCCCGCTCGTCCTGGCCGGGCACGGCCATGATGGCGCCCGTGCCGTAGCCCATCAGCACGTAGTCGGCGATGAACACGGGGATCGGCTCGCCGTTGGCGGGGTTGGTGGCGTAGCTGCCCAGGAAGACGCCGGTCTTCTCCCGGGACTCGATCTGGCGCTCGACATCCGTGCGGGATGCGGCCTGGCGGCGGTAGGCGGCGACCGCCTCGGTCGGGGTGGCGTGGCCTCCGGTCCAGGCCGCGACCGTGCCGTCGGGCCAGTCCGCCGCCGTCAGCTCCTCCACCAGGGGATGCTCGGGCGCCAGCACCATGTAGGTGGCCCCGAAGGTGGTGTCGGGCCGGGTGGTGAACACCTCTATGCCGGGCCCACCGGCGCCCGGGGTCGGGAAGGTGACGCGGGCCCCCTCCGACCGGCCGATCCAGTTCCGCTGCATCAGCTTGATGGGCTCGGGCCAGTCCAGCCGCTCCAGGTCGTCGATCAGCCGGTCGGCGTAGGCGGTGATGCGCATCATCCACTGCTGCAGCGGCCGCCGGAACACGGGGAAGTTGCCGCGGTCGCTGCGGCCCTCCGCCGTGACCTCCTCGTTGGCCAGCACGGTCCCTAAGCCGGGGCACCAGTTGACGATCGCCTCGGCGCGGTAGGCCAGGCGATGGTTGTCGACCACCACCCGCCGCTCGGTGGGGGACAGCTCGGCCCAGGGACGGTCGTACGGGTTGGTGCCCTCGCCCGGCTCGCGCGTGCCGGCGTTCAGCTCGGCCTCCAGGTCGGCGATGGGCCGGGCCCGGTCGGCATCCGCGTCGTACCAGGAGTTGTAGATCTGCAGGAAGATCCACTGGGTCCAGCGGTAGTAGCCCACGTCCATGGTGGCGATCGACCGGCGGGGGTCGTGCGCCAACCCCAGGCGCCGCAGCTGGCGGCGCATGGTGGCGATGTTGCGCTCGGTGGTGACGCGGGGATGCTGGCCGGTCTGAACCGCGTACTGCTCGGCCGGTAACCCGAAGGCGTCGTAGCCCATCGTGTGGATCACGTTGTGGCCGGTCATCCGCTGGTAGCGCGCGTAGACGTCCGTGCCGATGTAGCCCAGCGGATGGCCGACGTGCAGCCCGTCGCCGCTGGGGTAGGGGAACATGTCCAGGATGTACAGGTGGGGCGCGTCGGCCACCTTGTCGAATCCGGCGCGAAGGTCCCCGACCGGGTTGGGCGCCTGGAACGTCCCCTCCCGCTCCCAGCGGTCCTGCCAAGCGGTCTCGATCTGCCCCGCGAGCTCGGCCGTGTAGCGGTGCGGAGGCGTGTCGGTGCTGGTCGGGGCTTCATCGGCCATGACTGCGAAGGGTACCGGTCCGGCGACGGTGTACCGGAAGTCATTAGGTCATCTGGGCGTCAGACGAATTCCGATGTGTAACCCCGGGGTTCACCGGTAAGTCAGACACCTGATGCCTACGCTCCTCCGCCGCCTGGAGCGCGCCGCGCAGCGCGACACCACAGTCACGTTCGTGATCGGAGGCGAGGAGAAGGTGGTCCCCTGGCGTGTGCTGCACGCCGAGGCCAAGGGCTATGCCGCCGCCCTCCAGTCCCGCGGCGTCCGGCCCGGCGACCATGTGGCGTTGCTGTCGCCGACCACCCGCGAGCTCGTCACCGCCATCCAGGCGACCTGGCTGGCCGGGGCGGTCATCGTGGTGCTGCCGCTGCCCATGCGGCTGTCCTCCATCGAGGAGTTCGTGGCCCAGACCCGTCAGCGCATCCGCAGCGCGCGGGCGAAGGTGTGCGTGGTCGACTCCGAGCTGGCCGCGTTCGTAAAGCCCGAGCCGGGTGATCCGCCCATGGTGGGTTTCGCCGAGCTGGCGCCGGGCGACCCGGCGGCCTATCGCCGGCCGGCCGACGACCCCGACGGGCTGGTGATCCTCCAGTTCACCAGCGGCTCGACCTCCGACCCCAAGGGCGTGATGCTGCCGGATCGGGTGCTGCGGGCCAACCTGGACGCCATCGCGGTGGCCGCCAAGCTCGACCCGGACGACGACGTCCTGGTGTCGTGGCTGCCGCTCTATCACGACATGGGCCTGGTGGGGCTGCTGACCCTCCCCATGTCCACCGGTACCGCACTGGTCCTCGGGGCGCCGCAGGACTTCACCTCGCGGCCTGCCCGCTGGATGGACTGGCTGTCGACCTACGGCGGCACCGCCACCGCCGGCCCCAACTTCAGCTATGTGCTGGCCACCCGGGCGCTCCAGCGCTCCGACCAGCTCGACCTGTCCCGGCTGCGGATCGCCCTCAACGGCGCCGAGCCCATCGATCCCGACCAGGTGGAGGCGTTCATCGAGGCTGGGCGGCGCCACGGCCTGCGTCCGGAGGCCGTGTTCCCGGCGTTCGGCATGGCCGAGGTGGCCCTCGCCGGCACCTTCCCGGAGCCGGGGACCGGCATGGTCCTCGACTGCGTCGACCGCCGGGTGCTCGAAAGCGAGCGCTACGCCGCGCCGGTCGCGCCCGGGACCGACGGCAGCCGCCGCCTGGCGCGGCTGGGTCGCCCCGTCCCCGGGCTGGAGATCCGCATCGTGGACCCCGAGTCGGGGGCCCCGCTGCGGGACCGCGAGGTCGGTGAGCTGGAGATCCGCGGCACGTCGGTCACCCCCGGCTACTACCGCCGCCCCGACGCCAACGCCACCCTGTTCCACGACGGCTGGTTGCGCACCGGCGACCTGGCCTACCTGCTCGACGGCCAGCTGGTCATGTGCGGCCGCATCAAGGACGTGATCATCGTGGGCGGCCGCAACGTGTTCCCCGAGGACGTCGAGCGGGCCGTGGGGTCGCTGGAGGGCGTCCGGGCCGGCAACGTCATCGCCTTCGGCGTGGAAGGCGACCGGGGCCGCGAGTCGCTGGTGGTCGTGGCCGAGTCCAAGGCCGACGACGTGGCCCTCGTGCGGAAGCTGGTGGCGGCACGGGTGCGCGACGTGGTCGGCGTTCCGGCCAGGGCCATCGTGCTCGTCGCGCCGGGCACCCTGCCCAAGACCAGCTCGGGGAAACTCCAGCGCTCGCTGTGCCGGAACCGCTACCACGACGGCCAGCTGGCCCTCGTGGACGCCTGAGCCGGGAAGCTAGGCGGCCTTGATGGCCGCGATCACCCCGTCCCACTGGTCGCCCTGGGTCTGGTACGGCGTGTAGAAGCTGAGCCGGCTGACCACGCCGCCCCACCGCTCCACGAGCGCGGGGCCGACCTCGTCGAGCGGCGCGACCACGGCGAACGTGTCCACCATGTCCTGGTCGATGAGGTCGCCCATCTCCGCCCAGCGGCCTTCCTTGGACATGCGGTTGAGCTCGTCCTGCAGGTCGCCCCAGCCGTGCAGCTCCAGCACCTTCCGGTAGGCGGGGGTCGAGCCGTAGAACGCGATCTGCCCCTTGACCCCGGTGGCGGCCGCGGCCATCTCGGCCTCGTCCCGACCGGTGACGACGAACATCGGGCCGGAGATCTCGAAGCCCTCCAGCGTCTTGCCCACCTTGGCCCGGCCCTTCTCCAGCGCGGGGATGGTCACCTCGGTCAGGTAGCGCTGCGTGGTGAACCCGTGGCAGATGAAGCCGTCGGCCACCTCGCCCGCCACCTCGGTCATCAGGCCGCCGACCCCGGCGAGGAAGATGCGGGCGTCGCCGTGCGGGTTCGGGCCCGGGTTGAAGAACGGCGTCATCAGGGTGTGCTGGTAGAAGTCGCCGCGGAAGTCGAGCTTGGACCCGGTGTTCCAGCAGTCCCAGATGGCCCGGATGGCCAGGATCATCTCCCGCATGCGGGGCGCGGGATGCGACCACGGCATGGAGAACCGGCGGGTGATGTGGGCCTTGATCTGGCTGCCCAGGCCGAGGATGAAGCGCCCGTGGGACGCGGCCTGCAGGTCCCACGACGTCTGGGCCAGCGTCATGGGGTTGCGGGCGAAGGCGACGGCGATGGCGGTGCCCAGGTCGACCCGCTCGGTGCCCTGCGCCGCCAGCAGCAACGGCAGGAACGGATCGTGGCTGGTCTCGGCGTACCAGATGCCGTCGTAGCCGCGCTCCTCCTGGCGCGCCGCGTCACTCGCCGCGGTGTCGAAGCTTCCCCTGATGCCCCCGTCGATCTTCATGGGCTGACCGTAGCCCCTGGCTTGACCGCCGGGTCAAGTGTCGCCGCGCTGGTCCCGGAGGAACTGCTCGAGCTCGGCCATCAGCTCGTCGCCGCTGGGCAGGTCGGAGGCGTTGAACGGGGTCTCGGTCTCCGGCTCGACGCTCTCCCACGCCTGCTCCAGCTGGCGCAACATGGCCGCGTGCTCGGGGTTCTGGGCGATGAGCTCGTCCAGACGGTCCCGGGTGGCGCCGGCCAGCGAGGGCAGATCTCCGGCCGGCAGGGACAGCTCGCCTACCCGGGCCAGCGCCTCGATCAGCGCCAAGCTGCCTGCGGGAAAGGGCATGGTCGCCGGCACGTAGTGGGGGATCTGGGCCCACAGGCCGAGGGACGGCACGCCGCGCTCGTCGCAGCCCTGCTCGATCGCGGCCTGGATGCCGGCGGGGAAGTCCAGCGAGGCCCGCAGGAAGCCCCACTCGGCCAGGCTGGCGGTGGAGGCGGTGCATGCGATGCGGGGCGGCTTGGTGTGGGGGGCGGCGAACGGGTACGCGCCCAGGCCGACGCACATGCGCACGCCGAAGTCGAGGGCCAGCGTCACCACCTCGTCGGTGAACTGCTGCCAGAGGCGGTCGGGCTCGGCCCCCACCAGCAGCAGCAGCTCCTTGCCGTCGTTGTCCGTCGCCGCCCGCAGCTCGAGCGACGGCCACGTCAGGCCCCGCACCACCCCGTCCACCAGGTGGGCGATGGGCCGCCGGGCGCGGTAGTCGAGCAGGTCGTCGGTGGAGAAGCGGGCCACCGTCACCGTGTCGAGCTGGTCGCACAGCACCTCGGCCGCGCCGGCCGCCGCCAGCCGGGCGTCGATCCACCCGTCGAGCGCGAGCACGAGGATCGGGTCCTCGAGGTCGGGTTGTTCGATCAGCTCGTACAGCGACATGGGGGCCTTTGTCGTGTTCTCGTGCGGGGTCGGGCGGTCGGGCGGTCAGGCGGCGGGCAGTCCCTCGATGGCGGCCTGCGCCTGCCGGGCCAGCATCTCGACCTGGATGGCGAATCCCTCGAAGCCGGCGGCGTCGCCCATCACGCCTCCCTTGTAGCGGGCGTACACGCCCTCCAGGATGCAGGCGAGCTTCCAGTATCCGAACGCCCGGTAGTACTCGACCGATGTGACGTCGCGGCCCGACGCCGCCGCGTACATGCCGATCAGCTCGGCGCGCGTGGGGAAGCCGTCCAGCGAGGTGGACGCCTCCATGAGGGCCGAGCGGGCGTCGCCCTGCTCGTTCCAGTACACGAGCAGCAGGCCCACGTCGGCCAGGGGGTCGCCGAGCGTGCACAGCTCCCAGTCGAGGACCGCCCGGATGGTCCCGTCCGGGCCGAGGATGCAGTTGTCCAGCCTGTAGTCGCCGTGGACGACCGTGGCCGGGCCCTGCTCGGGGACGCGCGCCGCCAGCGCGTCGTGGACCTCGTCCACCACCGGCAGCTCCCGGGTCTTGGAGCTCTCCCACTGGGAGTACCAGCGCTTGAGCTGGCGCTCGATGTAGCCCTCGTGGCGGCCGAGGTCGGCCAGCCCGACCGCGTCCAGGTCGACCGCGTGGATGCGGGCCAGGACCTCGGCCAGCTGCCGCCCCGCGTTGGCCCGGGCGTCGGGGCTCAGGCGGCGGGAGGCCTCGGCGTTGCGGGCGATCAGGCCGTCCACGAAGCCCATGACGTAGAAGGGCGCGCCGTTCACGTCCTCGTCGGTGCACAGGCCCACGACCGGCGCCACCGGCACGTCGGTGGGGGCGAGGGCGGAGATGATGCGGTGCTCGCGGCCCATGTCGTGGGCGGTCGCCAGCACCTGGCCCAGCGGCGGCCGGCGCAGCACCCAGGCGTGGCCGGCGGTGTCGGTCACCCGGAAGGTCAGGTTCGAGCGCCCCCCGGCGATCAGCTCGAAGTCCAGCGGCGGCTCGACCTCCGGCGCGTGTACCTGGAACCACTCGGTGACCCGGGCGACGTCGACGCCGCGGGGGCCGTCGGTGGTGTCGGCGGTAGGCGCGTTGGTCATCGAGGGTTCACCGTAGAGGCTGAAGGGCGCCGGGTGCCGGGAGGCTCGGCGTGGGGTCGTCGATAGCCTGGTCAAGGATGAGCCTCGACGTCACCGACGCCACGTTCCAGTCCGCCGTACTCGATCGTTCCTCGCAGGTCCCCGTCGTGGTCGACCTGTGGGCGCCGTGGTGCGGCCCGTGCCGCACGCTCGGACCGATCCTCGAGGACGTGATCGAGGCGACGAGCGGCGCCGTCGAACTGGTCAAGGTGAACGTGGACGAGAACCCGCAGATCTCGGCTGCGTTCCAGGTCCAGAGCATCCCCGCGGTCTACGCCATGGTCGACGGCAAGGTGGTCGACGGGTTCCTGGGCGCCCAGCCGGCGGCCCAGGTGCAGCAGTTCGTGGCCGGCCTCCAGCCGTCGGATGCGGAGAAGGCCCTGTCAGCCCTGGTGGCCGCGGGCGACGAGGCGTCGCTGCGCGAGGCCCTGGAGCTGAAGCCGGATCACGTGGACGCCATCGTCGCCCTCGCCGAGCTGCTGGCCACACGCCGGGACAACGGCGACGCCGACGAGGCTCTGGCCCTGCTCGGCCGCATCCCCGAGACGGCCGAGACCCGCCGCATCGCCGCCCTGGTCCGCACCGGTGCCACCGACGGCGCCTCGTCCGGCGACGAGATCACGGCCAAGCTCGACGACCTGCTCGACCAGGTCAAGGCCGACGACGCCGCCCGCCAGGAGTACGTCGACCTGCTGGAGGTCCTCGGCAACGATGACCCCCGCACCGCTGACTACCGCAAGCGCCTCACCGCCCGGCTGTACTGACCCTCGCCGCGGCCGCGGCCCGGCGCTCGCCTTCGGTGGTTCCTGGTCTCCGCTCGAGCCCGCGCTCGGCCTCAGGTGTTCGTCATCGGGAGTTGCCGCTCCTTCGCGTCGGTCCTCAGCCCGGTCCTGGATGACCTACCGCCATGTGGCGGGGACTGATCTCCGGCTTGGTGCGGGTAGGTCCGTCAGCCGAAGAGGATGCAGGTGGGATCTTCGTCGATCTCGTGGATGAGTTCGTCGACCGTCGTTGGCGCACCGGGGTCCGGGCGCCGCTCGCCGTCAGTCGTCGACGGCGCCGAGGATCAGCCACCACGACGCCAGGCCGTGCTCGCACCAGCCCTCAGGCGCCACGAGGCAGTCGTCCGGGCACCGGCACACGCCGTCGCCGACCCACTCGGCCAGCGTGTCGGGGTCGGGTGGGGCCCAGCCGCTGTTGACCTCGAACCACGCATGGGCGTTGGCGATGGCGTGCACGGCCGCAGGATCCACCGCACCATGATGCCGGGCCGCGCGCGCACATCTGTTCGTATGGGCTAGGGTGCCTCCCGCCGGACCTCCGGGCCCGGATATCGCCACCGCCGCCCCAGTCGTGGGCGAGCGCAGGCCGCACACGGTCCTCCTACGGCCGGTGCCCCCGATCGCCGCTCGCGCGGCCTCCCCTGTCGCTCGTGCGCGCCCTCGCGCCTGCCCCGAAGGACGGCGATGTCCGATCCCACACCCCTGTCCCCCGAGCCGCCTCGTCCCGCACCGCCCCCGCAGGGCTGGCGGGACCAGCTGGCCACCATGTTCGCCTTCTGGAACCTCACCCCGGCCCGGCTCATCGCCGGCGGGGCCGCCCTGGGCCTGGCCGTGGTCATCGTCTGGCGGGTGCTGGCCCCTCCGGCCCCTCCGCCCGACATGCAGATCCCGTTCGCGCAAGCCTCGCCGGGCAGCACCGAGCTGCCCGCCGACCCGGTGGCCACCGTGAGACCCACCGAGCCCGAACCGGAGGAGGTGGTGGTCGACGTGGCCGGAGCGGTCGTCACCCCGGGCGTCCACCACCTGGAAGCGGGCGCTCGGGTGGTCGACGCGGTCGCCGCCGCCGGGGGCCTGGCGCCCGACGCTGACGCGGCCCGGCTGAACCTCGCCGCGCTGCTGGTCGACGGGCAGCAGGTGTACGTGGCCCGCGTGGGAGAGACACCGCCGCTACCGATCCCCGCCGACGGCACGGCCGCCACCGGCCCCGCCGACCCCGCCCCGCTGGTCGACCTCAACACCGCGTCCGCCACCGAGCTGGAGGAGCTCCCGGGCGTCGGCCCCACCACCGCCGAGGCCATCATCGATCACCGCGAGCGCAACGGCCCGTTCACCTCGGTCGAAGACCTCCTCGACGTGCGCGGCATCGGCGACGCCAAGCTCGAGCAGCTGCGCGACCGGGTCACGGTGTGAGCGATGTCCGATCGCTGGGCCGTCGTGCTCGCCATCGCCACCTTCGCCGCCGCCCTGGCAGCCGTCGACGGCCATGTCGGACGGGTTCCCCTCCTTGCCCCGGCCGGTGTCGTAGTGCTGGCGTGGCTCCTCTACCGCGCCGGCTGGTTCCGGCCGGAGCTGCTGGTCCTGGCCGCCGCCCTGGCAGCCGTGGGACTGGCCCACCGTTCCCTGGACGGATTGGCGGCCCCGCTCGCCACCGGGCCGGTCACCGCGGAGGTGACCCTGGTCGGCGATCCGGTGCCGGACGGCCACGGGGGCACCTCGGCCGACGTCCGGCTCCACGGGCGGCGATTGTCGGCCCGGGCCCGGGGAGCGGCCGCCGCCACCCTCGACGATCGGCTGGCGGGGGAGAGGGTCACGCTGGTCGCTAACGTACGCCCGCCGGGCACGTCAGAGCGGCGGGCTCCCTACCGCCACCTCGTCGGGCGGCTGGAGGTCGACGCGGTCGTCGGCTGGCGTACCGGCGATCCCGTGAGCCGGCTCGCCAACGGGCTGCGCCGCACGCTGGCGGCCGGCGCCGCATCGCTGCCTGCCCGCCAACGCAGCCTCCTCGCCGGGATCACGCTCGGCGACGATCGGGCCCAGCCACCCGACATGACCGACGCGTTCCGGGCCGCGGGCCTGAGTCATCTGCTGGCCGTGTCCGGGCAGAACGTCGCCTTCGCGTTGGTGATCGCGGCTCCGCTGCTGTCCCGGCTGCGTTTCGGACCTCGGCTGGCGATGACGTTGGCGGTGCTCGCCGGGTTCGCGCTGCTCACGCGGGCCGAGCCGTCCGTTTTGCGGGCGACGGCGATGGCGTCGGTGGCGGCGGTCGGCACCGCGCTCGGGCGCCCGGCGTCCACGTTGAGGGCGCTGGCCCTCGGGGTGGCCGCCGTCGTGCTGGTCGATCCGCTGCTGGTGACATCCCTCGGTTTCCAGCTCTCGGTCGCGGGCGCGGCGGGCATCGTGGTCGGGGCCGCCCCGCTCGCCGGGCTGCTGCCGGGGCCCCGCTGGCTGGCGGCCCCGCTGTCGGTCACGCTCGCAGCGCAATCAGCCGTCGCCCCATTGCTGGTGGCTGTGTTCGGCCCGGTGCCGGTGGCGGCCATCCCGGCCAACCTCCTGGCCGTCCCGGCTGCCGGCCCCATCATGGTCTGGGGCCTGACCGCCGGGCTCGTGGCCGGGGTGTTCGGAGGCACGGTGGCGGCGGCGATCCACCTGCCCACTCGTCTCTTGCTCGGCTGGGTCGACGGCGTGGCCCGATCCGCCGCGGCCTGGCCGCTCGGCGCACTGGGCGCCCGCGAGCTACTGGTCCTGGGCGCCCTGGCAGTCTCCATCGCGGTCCTCCGCGCCCGGGCGCGCCGCCTCGACGCCGTGCTGGCGCCGCTACCACCCTCGTTCGCTCCCAGTCGCCGCCGGCGCTGGCAGCTGCTGCTCGGCGGCGCCGGCCCCGCGGCCACGCTGGCGGTGATGGCGGTGATGCCCGCGCCGGGCGGCCCGTCGGGAGCGAGCGCCCAGCCGTTGGGCGTGGGCGCCACCCTGTGGCAGGCGGGAGGCGATGCGGTGGTGGCGCTCGACGGCCGGGCCCGCGACGACGTCATCCTGTCGGGGTTACGCACGCGCCGGATCGATGCCCTCGACGTGGCGGTGGTGCGCACCGACTCCCGCGCCGCGGCCGGCGTTGCGGCGACTCTGCTCCGGCGCTGGCCCGACCTCGCCGTGCTGGTGCCCCGGTCCTCGGCACTGGCCACCCCGGGAGCCTCCGGGGTGATGACACCGGCGGCGGGCACCGTGATCCAAGGCGGCGGGCTGCGGGTGTCCGTCCAGCGCAGCGCGGGCGACCACCTGGACGTTGCCGTGGAGCAGGTGCCGCGGGAGGTCTCCGGATGACCTCAGCTCCGGAAGGTCATGTGGTTGGCCTGCTCGCCGGCGACGATGGCCACCAGTTGGGCCCGGCTGCGCAGGCCCAGCTTCCGGTAGATGGCTTGCAAGTGGTAGTCGACCGTCTTCACGCTGATGAACAGCTGCTCGGCCGCGTCCCGGTTGGAGGCGCCGTGGCCGACCACCATGGCCACTCGCAGCTCGGCGGGCGTCAGGCGGGCGTCGAGCGAAGCCCAGCGACGGCTGGCCTCGCCCCGCAGGTGCGAGGCGCGCTCGCTCCACGCCCGGGCTCCAAGGCGGTCGAAGATCGTGCGGGCGCGGGCCACGTCGGTAGCACCGCCGCGCCGGTCCCCGGCTGCGATGCGCCGCTCGCCGGAGGCGAGGAGCGTGCGGGCCTCCTCGAACGGGGCGTCCAGCTCGGCAAAGCCATCCTGGGCGCGGGCCAGGCGATCGCACGGATCGCCCAGCGGGGCCTCTTCGGCATCCTCCGGGGGGCGCGCCTCCCGTGGACTGCCGCCCACGCCGCTGTCCACCGTGAGCGCCAGCAGCGCGGCGCAGCGCTCCTCCACCGCCCGGGCCCATGGTCGCTGGGTGGTCGCCACGATGCCGTTCAGCCGGTCCAGCAGGT
>Ga0209382_10006829_pt1 | contig 14625 bp, 8 predicted proteins | sample SoiMetdeltSBSDD5_FD_187599 | JGI IMG/M metagenome (GOLD analysis project Ga0209382, IMG submission 187599) | Bulk soil microbial communities from a Populus tree surrounding site in Tennessee, USA - Soil MetaG P. deltoides SBSDD5 (SPAdes) (version 2) | ecosystem: Environmental > Terrestrial >... | reverse complement strand
CGGGGCTCGTAGTCCCGCTGGGGCGGTGGGTGCTGCACGCCGCCTGCCGGCATGCGGCGCTGTGGTCGCGCGAAGCCGGCGGGGGGGAGGTCGACAGCCCGTACGTCTCCGTCAACATCTCCGGGCGCCAGCTCGAGCATGCCACGCTCGTGGACGACGTGGCCGCAGCCGTGACGCAGGCGCGGATCGATCCGAGCATGCTCCTGCTCGAGATCACGGAGAGTGTCCTCATGCATCGCGCGGACGCCGCGCTCCGTACGCTCTACGCGCTCAAGGCGCTCGGAGTGCGCCTCGCCATCGACGACTTCGGCACCGGCTACTCATCGCTCGCGTACCTGCATCGTTTCCCGGTCGACGTCCTCAAGATCGACAAGGTATTCATCGATCGCTTCACGCACGGCGGGTCGGATGCGGCACTCGGCCGCGGAATCGTCGCGCTGGCGGACTCACTCGGCCTCCGGTGCGTGGCCGAGGGGATCGAGCATGCGGAGCAGGCCGCGCAGCTTCGTGCGGCGGGCTGCGGGTTCGGTCAGGGCTTCTACTTCGCCAAGCCGCTCGGTGCGGACGAAGCCATCACGGTGGTCGAGGCGCAGACCTCTGGCGATGTGCCGCGCGGCGCGGTTGCGCGTGCGAGCTGACTAGCGGAGCGAGTCTGCCCTCAAGGCAGCGGTGACCGGTTGGATTCTCTAGAACCACGACCGCTGAATACGCTGACGGCGCTGCGCGCCGCCGCGGAAGCCGCTGAGCTCTTGTGATGGGATCCTTTTCAGACAGCCGTGAGCGTCCCGGTGCAGTTGCAAAAACTCCCGGTGCTGGCTAGGTGAGGCGGACCTCTCGAGCAGTCAGCGTACTCAGCGCCGGCGCGTAGCGCCGCCTGCGTGTTCAGCGGTCGTGGTTGCGTCTGCCTTCAACACCGTCCTTTCCAGTAGCGGTGCCTAACGAACCACGTCGAACGACTGCGACAGCTGCAAGGCCAGCGCGGTACCGTTGCCGAGGAAGCTGCGCATTTCCGGCGCAACGTCCCAGCGGTCGGAGCGCACGGACGCCTTGAGCAGCGTCCGCGACGTCAGGCGGTAACCGACTCCCGCCTCGCCATCGTACATGTTCGTGGGGCTGGCGATCCAGGCGACGTCCGAGAACGGCTGAATGTACGGATAGTCGTTGCGCTCGAAGCGACCCGCCGCGAACAGCCGTGGCGTCAGCGTGTACTTGGCTTCGCCGTAATAGGTCAGCCCGCGAACGGTCGTGATCCCGCCCGAACCAACGGGCACTTCGTAGCTCGACCTCGCGAGCTCGCCGTGGAGCTCGAGGTAGCCTCGGCTCAGCTGCGCGTCCGCCGCGACAATCCGCTCGTCGTATGCCCGCCACGAGCGACCGGCGAGCAGCGTCGGCGCGAGATCCTGGTTGAGATACGGACCCCACGTCGCCGACGCACCGAGGCGAATGCCGATGGCCGGTGTGAACCCTGCACCGAAGGCAGGGCGCGGCGCAGGCGTCGGATCAGGCGTGTAGCCCTCGTGGTAAATCGGCAGGGAGACGACACCGCCGCGATAGTCGATTCGGCCGCGCGTGCCCGACGCCATGACCCCGAGCGGATACTGCAGCGGGTAGCCATCGGGAGTGCCGATCAGCGGGTTCCGCGTCGAGTACCGCCGCGCGGCGAACGTTCCAATGATGTGCTGGATCTTGCCCGCGTCGATCACGAATGCATTCGACCGCGTGTACCGCACTCCGGCCAGGTCCGTGTACCACTCGGTGCCCGATTCGTCGCGCGCGTTGCCCGTTTCCGCCGTGCCGGCGGCATAGACGACGACGTGTCGGCCGATCTCCGCAGCACCCCAGAGATTCACGCGTCCGAGGAACGACGGCCGTCCCCCGTTGCGCGTGAGGAGGATGGAGGTCGAGTCGGTCTTCCACGCTTCGGCGTCGGCGATCCCCTGAACGAGGATGGCGCCCTGTGCCTTCGCCTCGTGCGTCGTGGCAGCTGCAGCGACGGTGGCGGCGATGCCTAACAACGCATGGCGACTCGGTGTGACCAGTGACCGGCGTGGCCGGCGCGGCAGGGCATGAGTCAGTGGACAACGCGACATGAGAAAGGGACGACGGGCGAGCCATCAGGTCACTCCCGTCTCAGGGCCATCCCGGAGAGTGACTGTGATCGCGGTCACAATCGGGAATCGGGAATCGGGAATCGGGAATCGAAAGCGTGAGGCGGCAAAGCGAGCCAACACGTTAGGCAGGGTGCATCTTGCTGCCCGACTCCATGCTTGTTACGATAGCTCCGCCGACGGCGGTTCTCGTGCCGGCGTGCGCCGCTATCGTGCGCACTGCCTGACGATGATGCAGGACCGGACGGGATTCGCCTCCGCCCGAATGCGAGGGAAGGATGCCAATGCACAGCAGAGCAGCACTGCCGAGGCCAACTCATCCGGTTCAGGACCCTAACGGGAATCTGCAACGACACGCGGAATCCGCTCATGGGGTCGAGGCATTCGCGCGGCAGTGAGCTCGCCAGTCACACGCACGCAACCTGGGTAAGGTACGCACGGCACTGGTGTCCCGTTAGGCACGGTCCGCTCACACATCGGCTCGACGCGGATATCGCTCCACGGCCTTCGGAGGATCTGATCATGGGAGTCTGCCACGACAAGACCACCACGATGTTGCGGACGCAGAACTACAACGTGGTGCGTCATCCGCGCGATGGCATCAACCCGCTGGACTTGATTGGCGCGGTCAAGGATGCCGTCCACCAGTTAGGCGGTCTGGATAAGCTGATCGTCAATCCGCCCGCGATCCCGCCGACGATCACGCGCAACCAGGCCGCAGCAGACCTCGAGGGCCAGCAGTCGGATAAGCAGGCAGCCGGGATCGGGCTGAGCTTTCTCAGCAGTATCCTGAAGGCACTCGGTGGCGACCTGGATGTCAGCGCCCAGTACCAGAACGCTCGGCGTCTGCAGTTCACGTTCAACGACGTCGTGACGGATACCGTCGCGCCGCTCGATGTCGGCGAATACCTGAAGAAGGGCCAGGTGAACGCCGACAACCTCGTGCTTCAGGAGTTCGTACTGGGTAAGGGGACGTTGTTCCTGATCACGCAGACGCTCAAGGCGAAGAAGATCTCGGTCAAATCGGAGAACGAGAACGGCACGGAGGTGAAGGTCGACGTGCCAGTGATCAAGAACATCGCGAGTGGCAAGGTGAACGTCGAAGCGAACGCCGACCAGTCGTCGCTGGTCACGTACTCCGGCGACAAGAGCATCGTCTTCGGCTTCCAGGCCTTCCGCGTGGGGGTCGCCGGTGGTGTACTCTCGCTCGTGCCGGCTGCGCCGGGGTCGGTGTCATTCGGTGTGACGTTCGATCCAACCGCGTTGAAAACCCCTGGCGACCCTGTGCTCATCGAAGACGAGGAGACACTGCTCGATTTCTCGACCGACGACTGGGAGGCCGAGGCGAAGAAGCGTCTCCGGAAGTGAGGCTCGTTAGGCGAGCTCGGGCAAATCCTTCACCCGAAGCTGCACCGCCGGGTCACCGAGGATCATGAAGTTACGCGCGTCGTCGCGCGCGACCCAGAACTGCCCCAGCAGCTTGAGCGGCACGTCGACGCCGTGCTGCAGGTCCACCTGCAGCTCGGCGAGTCGGGTCGAGAGCGCGGCCCATCGCATGTTGAACGTGTCGGTTGCCTGGCCGACGCGATCTCCGTTGAACAGCCGCGCGAGGACCTCGCGGAACCCCTGAATCTGCGCGCCGCCCTTGTCCGACTGGAACGAATACGCCCACGCGCGCTCCACGTGGGCGATCGCAGCGAGCGCGCCACCCTCGTTATGCGCAAGCAGCGCCTGCGGCAGCCTGGACAGAAACGGCTTATCGGCGATGCGCTTGGGCGCCGCGTTGAGCCGGTCGAAGTTGTCGAGCTCCGGCATGCCACCCCCGTAACAGGCGAACATGAAGTGAATGAGCCCGTGCACCTTCGCGTCGGCCGGGACATCCGACGCCGCAAACCAGTGGTCCTCGGTGATCGCGCCGCTCCGATCCCAGTCCTGGCACACCAGCGCTCCCTGCGTTCCGACCTGGCGGGCGTCGCCCACATCGAACGCCATCCCGTGGCCGCCGCTGAACAACACAGACGGGGCGCCGCCTGGAATGTCGCCCCGGAGGATGCGCGCCAGCCCGTTCTTCGTCGCGTCATCGGCGAGGAACGACTGAAGCTTGAACTTCTGCCGCTGGCCGACGGGCACGGGTTTCAGGCCCGATCCATCGCGCATCGGCTCGGCGACCTGTCGATTGAACAGCTGGGTCGCCGCATCGAAGTCGTGCTCGGGGGCGAAGATCGCCATCTGGCGTTTGGTGGGAACCTCCGCGGCCTTTTCATACTGAACCACGCTGTCCGCATAACGCCGGAACTCGTCAGGCGTGTCGAACCACAGTCGTCCCACCGCCCAGTAGAGGTCGAGCACGTACTGGAACTCGAACGGGATCACATCAGGCGGCGCGACGATGAGCAGGTAGAACGGCACGCCCTGATTCGGGTCCACGACGTCGAGCCGAGTGCCACGTCGCTTCAGCCAGTCGAATGCGGTTTCGCCCGGCCGGTAGCCGTCCTGGTCGTAGATGACGAACGGGTTCGCGCCCAGCGCCTTGCGATGATCGATGAGCGGTTGGAGCGCATCCTTGATCTTCTGGTCGATGCCGGGCGCGAAAATGACTCCCCACCCGACGTCCTGGAGACTGTTTCCGTCGAGGCCTTCGCCGACAGCGAACGCCTGCTGTGCCGCTCCTTCTACACGTGCCGCCTGTGCGGTCTCCTCCGGACGTGGCGGTTTCGACTTGCCCACCTCGGCCTGGATCGCATCATCCGAGAGGTCGTTGAGCGGTTTGCCGGTGGTTGCAGAGACGCCGAGGGCGTGGAGTGCTTCCGGTTCGTCAGGCATGTGGACTCCTCACGCGGAGGCGAAAGCCGCTGCCCAGATGGCGTGCGCGACCTCGGGCCCGGCAATGTCGCTGTGCGCGCCGCTCGCCCCTTCTTTCTTGGCGATGAACTGCGACGACTCGACGTTGTAGATCTTTCCCTTCTCCAACGCGTACGCTCCGTCGGCCGCGAGCATTTTCAGGTCGTTGCGGATCCCGTCGGCGATGCCCTGGATGCCGAATGCGCCGATGGCGCCGAACTCGGGCAGCGATTGCGGGTCGAACGATGCGGAGCCCTTGACCTGTGACGCCAGCGGATAGAACACGCCCACGGCCGAGTCGTGCTTCGACCGAGTGACGATCACGGGACCGCTGACCTTGTGGTCACCGAGCACGGGATTGAAGTAGCCAGTGGCGCCGCCTTTGAACGGAATGGTGTTGGCGTAACACCAGAGCGACACGGCGCCCTGCACGAGCGCAACGGAGTCCACCGGCCTCACGAGCGGTCCCTTCGCGTTAGGCCCGCCGAGCATCCCGGAGATGACGATGGTGCCAAAGCTGTGTCCCATGAGGTGGATGCGGGCGGACGTCGCGTTCTGGACGTCCTTGAGGAAGGAATGCATGCCGCCTTCGCCGATCGAGCGGGCGCGCTTCTTCATGGTCCAGTACGAGAGGCCACGGAGTGGTTCGAGCAAACTGCCGAGGTTGAGGCCGCCGAACGATGCGCCTGCTTCGTTGGCGGCTTCGAACGACGCCTCGGGGTCGAACGCGTCGCGGTCCGCGTCAGGCGGGCCAGCGACGCCAGCGCTGCCGAGGCCTAACGCGTCGTTCAGATCGAGGTATGCCTGGCGCACCTCGGGGGACAACTCGTCCGGCGCGACATTCGTTCGGGCCTCGTTGATGATGATCTCGAGCGGTCGGCGGATCTCGGGGCGATCACCCAGCCGATCGAGGTACGACCGGAGCAGTGCGTCGGCCGACATGGCCACCTCGGGGGCGCCGAACGACCCGCCACGGAGCTCTTCGTCACCCCACGGCTGGCTGGGCCAATGGAGCCCGATGTAAAGCGGCTTGAAGTTTGGAAATACAGTCGCGGCACTCTGACGCTCGGGAGCCCGCGCGAACGCACCGATCCAGCGGTTGTACTGGTCGCGCGCGGCCGGCAGGTCGCCTTTCCACCCGTGGCAGAAGAAAAAGACGTTCGTCACGCCGTCTCGCTTGGCCTTCTCGACGAGCTGCTGGCTCATGAGGGTCGTGCCTTCGGGCCGCTCCTTTCCGTCGGCGTCGAACGAGATCAGACCGTACTCGATGTCCGTCTGGGGAATTTGCTCGAATCCCATGTGCTACCTCCGGTGTCCAGTCTTTTGTCCCACTGAGAACGGAAAAGACCTCCCGCGGATGAACCACGATCACGACGATGCCGCGGATTGGCTCCGTGGGCAGTGAAACGCCCTGCCACCCGTCAGGAGCTCGGTTCTGTAGTTAAAACCAAAGAACCCTTTGTCTACCGCGAGATGGGTTGGATGTCATCGGAACAAATCCGCGTCATCGTTTTTGTCGTGGTTCATCCGCGTGAGGTCTTGCCGTTGTCACCGTACCAGACCTAATAGCCAGTGTCAGCGATCGCGTGAAGCGCGGCGAACGGCTCGCGCCGATTCGGTGCGAGAAACAGCGATCGAACCGGGTCGGCCGCGACCTCGCGAACGAACGCCTCCGTCCGCGCGCGACGACTCTCGCTATCCATGTTCTTCACGATCCGGTATTTCACTTCCGGCACCGTCAGGTCGACCACGAGCGTCGACCCGCCACGGAATGTGAACGTCGGTGTGTCCTCGTTGTCCTTCAGCACCTCCTCCGACTGCGTGAGCGCGACGATCAATTGCGTCACCTGCTTGCCGTCCGGCGTCGCGCGGCCCGCACGACGCAGCTCGTGCACCTCGAACGAGCGACCCGGGTCCAGCCCGAGCTCTTTCGCGAAATCCGGCACAACCTCGAACGTCCTCTCGAGCTGCGTGTGCAGCTTCCGGCGACGCTTCCACGTTTCGCGAAAGAGCTGCTGCCTGTTCTTCATATAGAGGCACGCGTCGGCGTAGCGCTTGAGGCCCTGCACGATCTCCAGGTACTGCTGTTGTACGGCCTGCGGAAAGGCGGACGTGTCGAGCCCTTGCCAGCGAAGCGTGTCGACCGAGAGCGTTCGGAGCGTGTTTCGCGAGGGTGCGCCGATGTTCAAGGGGTAGATCCCGCGCCGGCGGAAGCTCTCCACGAACGCGACCCGGTAGTTGAGGCGATCGTCGCGGACGATGTCGAAATCCGCCGTGATGATCGCGCGCAGATACTCGAAGAACGTCACGTCCACCGGCGGGAGGTAGTCGAGCGCCCGAATGCACATGCCGAGCACGTGACTGGCCGACTTCGACGCTTCGTCCGCAAGCCGGTTCACGAGGTCGGGATGCACGGCGCCACTCGGCAGCACGCCGGTGCCGCCCGTGTACAGCCGGAGGAGGTCACCGGTGCGGGTCTTGTAAATGGCGAGGAACGCATCGAACACGGCGCCGACCAGAAGGGCACCGCGCTCGTGCGGTGTGACGCGTTTCTCGAGGTCGGTCGGATCGGGGATGAACCGCTTCCACACGCCGTTCTCCATGCGGCCGATCGCGTCGCGCAGGGCGCCGCGCCCGCCGGTGGCCTGGCCGAACTGCACGGCGAGGCTGCCTAACGTCGATTCGGACTCGAGGTCGCCGCGCGTCCTGGCGATCTCCGCTCGCAGGATCTCCGGCATCGTAAAATGCTGGAGTAGCGCCACGATGTCCGCGAAGCCCTCGTGGAGCGCGAGCACATCGACGTTCGTCGGCTCGTTGAAGCGCCGGTGCATTCCGTCGAGCACGGCGTGTGTGGTCTCGTGCGCCACGATATCGTGCGACAGGCACGAGTACACCCGACTGCCCGACATGTGATCGCCGGGTTGGTTCGCGCTCGCCTCGAAGTAGCCGAACAGGAGCGCGATCTTGTCGGGACTGTAGAACGCGTTCGCCTGGCGCAGCGCGTGCGGCTGCACGCGCAGTCGCGGCGTGAAGATGCTGTCGTCGAACGGGTCCTTGGGGTTCGCGCCGTTACGCCAGAGCACCGGACGGCCCAGCGCGCGCTCGAAGTTCTCGATCGTCGTCATCGCGACCGCGTAGACCATCTGCTGATGGAACTGCGCGTTGCCCTCCGACGGCGACCACCCGTCCCGCGCGAGCAGCCGAGGATCGTCGAGATTCACCGGCGTGTACGTCTTGCCGGACGGGTCGGCATCGGTGACCTCGAGGTACTCACCCACCGGCCCTTTGGATAGCGATTCCCATCGCACGTTCAGCGTCGCTTCGTTGATCGCGGCTGTCTCGAGACGCGTCGCGAAGCTGGGGTCGACGGCGTACACCCGGAGCCGGCGATAGACGGGATCGCGGATCGCCGGCTCCGAATCGCACGCGGGCAACACGTCGGGAACGATCGGCGTCCGGACCGGCGCCGGCGGAACGGACTGTCCGGTGACGATCGGGTATCGCGACGCGACGTGCTTGCGGAGCGCGAGCGACGCGCCCTCGTCATCGATGAGCGCCTCCATGAGCTTCGTGATCGTAGCGTCGTCGACGCGTTCGGTCGCATCGGGGTCGGCGACGATCTGCTGCAGCTGGCTGTTGACCAGCCACCGCTGCATCAGCTCGAGGTTCAGCATCTGCTCGCGCGGTGGCGCTTCGGCGAATCCCAGTCCGGTGATCACGCGGAGGAAGGCAAACGAGTCGTTGTCCGATTTCGTCTGCGGAAGCCCGAGCACGGGACGAACGGCCAGTGCGGCATTCGCCTGAATGACGCCCTTGCCGAGTCGCGACCGGTTGTCCGTGAGCTTCGCGGTGGTAAACAGGGCGTTTCGAACTGCTTCGACGCGCCGCCAATCGCGGGGGAGCTCGCTTTTGTACTTCTCGAACCAGAGTGCGACGGCCGCGGCAACCTGCGGCGTCGCCGCCGACGTTCCCGCGCCGTTCAGGCGCACGGCGTCGGCGCATCCAAAACGCGCCCACGGGATGTTCGGCGTGTAGGCGGAGATGGCCGCCTTCATGACACTGTCGGGGCCGAAATTCCCCTCCATCGTCGTGAGCCCCGGGAATCCGGCGTATGGTTGGCCGTTGGCCATCACGCCGCATGCGGCGATGACCCGACCGAACCGCGCGGGGTACACGATGTGCCGCGTGGGCATCCCGTTGAAGTTGTTGCCCGCGGCCGCGACGAGGCACAGACCGGCGAGGTACGCACGATCGATGCTCTCTCGCCACGCCCGCGATGGCAGACCGCCCATGCTCATCGTCGCGACGTCGCACTGCGTGTCCACGGCGTAGTCGAGCGCGCTCGCGAAGGCGCTCGTCTTGAGCAGCACGACCGTGTCGGCGATGCGAAGCGGGACGACCTCGGCATCGGGCGCGCCGCCGATCCGGACGCCGTTCGCGGCCGGGGACGACCCGCCGGCGAGGATGCCTAACGTGCCGGTGCCGTGCCCGGAGTTGTCGAGCAGCAGTCGTTTGTTGTCGGGGTCTTCCGCGTTCGTCTGACGCGAAAATCCGTCGACGAAGTTGGCCTCGAGGAGATGATTGATGTGCTGTGGCAGCGTCGCGTGTGCGGCGTAGTAACCTGTGTCCAGATGCGCGACGCGGGTTCGCCGCTCCGAGAACTGCACCGCATCCCGCGCCCTGCTCAGCTGCGAGAAGTCATCGTCCAGGTGCCAGGCGATCTTGTCAGGGCCGACCGCCTGTCCGTTCTCTGAGGTCTGGCCGATTGGGTCGCAGTTCTGGCCGACGGCGAACGCAGTGCCTGGAGCGACCTCGCCGTCGTCGCGGAACGTGCCATGCACGAGATCGGGTTCGGCGAACAGGACGTCCGAATCCGCGACGCCGAGTTGGTCGGCGAGGCGCGTGTGGGCGAGGTCCCACGGATTCTGGGCGTCATTCGGCAGATCGGCGACGAACCATCGCGGTTCGGTATCGATCCCCAACGCGGGTGTTGACCCGGGAACGGTGACGCGCAACGGACGGAGATTGGACCCGGCACCGGCGCGCAGCGCAGCGGCCGATGAGCGGAGCTTGACGAGTACCTGCATGCCTCTCACTTCGTGTAGACCAGCTCTCCGTTCACGTACACACGCTGCACCCACGTCTTCACGCTCAGCGGCGGCCCATCGAGCACGATGACGTCTGCGTCCTTGCCCGCCTCGAGTGAGCCGACGCGGTCAGCGATACCGAGGATCTGCGCGGGGATCAGCGTCACGGCTCTCAACACCTGGTCGTCCGTCATCCCGTAGCCCGCCGCGAGCGCCGCGTCGATGAGCAGCCACTTGCCCGTGCCCGCTGGCGCGAGCGTACTGAACGCGCGCGAGAATGTCGCGATCGCGGTCGGAATGCCGGCGTTCGTCAGTCGCCCGGCGAGGCGCTCGTCAGGCTTCGGGTAGTCCTGCTTGTCCGGGATCTCCTCGTTGCTCACGTACTGGTGCGACACCTGACCGAGCACGACAGCCACCTTCTTCGCGGCCAGCTCGTCCTTGAGGTCCCAGGCACCGGCGCCACCGTCGATGATGACATCGAAGTTGAACTCCTGCGCCAGGCGCAGGGCCGTGCGAATGTCCGTCGCGTTGTTCGCCTGGATCCGCGCGGGGATCTCCTTGCGCAGGAGCTTGCCTAACGCTTCCATCCCGAGGTCACGCGGAAGCGTCGCGTTGCTCGACTTGTTGCGTTGATACTCCTGCGCCTTTACGAACAGCCCGCGCAGCATCGCCGCCTCGGCCATGCGCGTGAAGGGATCCCGATTGGCGGCCCGCGCGGGGGTTTTGGGCGGGGTGCCGAGCGCGATGTCGATGGCGGCCGGCTCGCGAACGAGGAGGGCGTCGAGCGTGGCGCCGGCCGTCTTGAGCACCGCGCCCTGTCCGCCTAACAACTGGGCGTCGGCCGGCGCGATGTATTGGGTAGTGACGCCACCCGACAGCGCTTCCTTGTTGCGGAGCGGCGCCGCCTGTCCCGACCCGAACGTGCCGAACGGGTTGTAGGCCTCCCACACGCGATTCTGCGGCGTCATTGGGTCGGTCGGCTCGTTCAGGTCGTTGTCGCTGATCCCGATGTACGACGCTGCGTCGACCACGCCCGGCATGACGTACTTGCCGGAGGCGTCGACGATCTCCGCGCCGGCGGGCACCTGCACGTTGGCGCCTACAGCCACGACCTTGCCGCCGCGAATGACGACGGTGCCGTTAGGTATCGCCGGTCCGCTGATCGGCAGCACGGTGCCACCGCGGATAGCGACGGCACGCTCCTGAGCCGGGAGCGAGGCCGACAGGAGGAAGAGGGCAGCTGCGGCAGTGCGAAATGATGCAACCGTCCCCTCTACCAGGACGATTGCGATCCCTCGCTTCGCTCGGGATGACAATTCTCGCATGGTTACTTGCCCTCCTTCGCGCGATCGTAGATCACCTGTCCGTCGCCGATGACGAAGTCGATGCGGGACTTGGGCTCGTACCACGGTCCGTTGAAGATCACGAGGTCCGCATCCTTGCCCTCGGCGAGGGTGCCCACGTGATCGGAGACTCGTGCGATCTCCGCCGCGTTCGACGTCACCATCTTGAGTGCTTCCTCCTCGGGAATCCCATAGCGCATGGCCAGCGCGGCGCAGAGGCGCAGCCATTTCTGGCTGATCACGGGAGCGTCCGTGTGCATCGCGATCTTGACGCCGGCCTTCCAGAGCTGATACGGGCCAGCCATGGCGTCGTCGCTCAGTCCAATACGGTCGCCTAACGGGAGCACGACGGCGGTGACGCCGCGCTTCGCAATCTCCGGCGCGACCTTGTACGCCTCGGTGGAGTGATGGAGGGTGAGATCGAACCCGAACTCGTCCTTGAGTCGCAGCAGCGTCATTACGTCGGTGGCGGCGTGCACGTGCGCGCGAACGTAGGTCTTGTGCGTGAGGACGTCGGCCATCGCCTCGTATCCCAGGTCGCGCGCCGGCGGATTGCCCTTCTTTCCGTCATCCTCCCACTTCTTCTGGGCGGCCATGTACTCCTGGGTCTTGATCAGGTACTGGCGCAGGTTCGCCGCCACGCCCATGGCGGTCGCCGGGTAGCGCGTTCGCCCCTTCGGGCCCATCGCGAACTTCATCCCGCCTTTCTCGAGCAGCATGCGCTTCGTGTAGTCGGTGCCGAACGTCTTGATGACCACGGCCATGCCACTCACGTTCTCGCCGCTTCCAGGACCTGTCACGATCGTCGTGACCCCGCCCTCGACCGCGTCCTGAAAATCGGTGTCGTTCCAGTCGAGGGCGTCGAGAAACCGGTGCTGGGGCCCGATCAACATTGGGCTGTCGTTCAGGTCCGTCGACTTGGCGCCGATGTGCGAGTGATTGTCGATCAGCCCGGGGATCACGGTCTTCCCCGTGGCATCGATGATCCGCGCTCCCGAGGGCGCAGTCACGTTCGTCCCGACCGCGGCGATCTTGCCGGCTCTGATCAGGACGCTGCCGTTCGCGATCGGTGCGCCGGTCGCCGGGTGGATGGTCCCGCCACGAACGAGAATGACGTCGCCTTGAGCGCCAGCGGGCAACGCCATAGCGGCAGTTGCCATGAGGGCACCCGCGAAGAGCCGGGTTGCTCGGGTCATCGAGTGTCGGGTGTAGAGGGGTTCCATCGATACGCGCGGAGCGCAACGATGCCCGGCCACTCGGGCTGAGCGGACGCGAGCACGCCATGTCTTACGTGTTACGGGGAGCGGCGTCAATCGGGCGAACCGTGGACCCATCTCGGCGATGAGCGCCTGTTGACGATCGCGCCGGGTCGCCGTTCACCTGCCGTGCGAGCCCCGTGGGGCGGCGGACGGGTGGGCTCGCGCCACGCCAACTCGCTGTGACAAGCCGCGTTAGGCCGTGTGATTCCGGTGTGATGCCGTTGTGATCCGCCCTCGTAGCGTTCCGGCCTCGTACACGCGCCGCGAATGCGACCGCGTCGCGGCGCCCCAACTACCGACCACACGGCATTCTTGCTGGAGGCTCCATGTCTCGCTTTTCACATCAAATGACCCGCCCATTGATCGTGCTGCGGGCCATCGTCATGATCGGCTCAGCCACCTTGACCGCTTGTCAGGACGACGCACCGTCCCCCGTCGCTCCACCGTCGAAGGCATCCGCAGCGAAGAGCGGTACCTCGGGCAAGCCGGGCAGCCTAGAACAGGTGGTGTTCACGGGCTACAAGGACGGAAATACCGACGTCTACATCATGAACGCGGATGGCACCAACCTCCGGCGCGTGACCACTGACTCGAGCGCGGACGAGCAGGCCGCCTTCTCGCCTGACAACAAGCGGATCGTCTTCGTGCGGGCGTTGATGGTGAGGAGCCTCGTGCCCGAGGGCGATGAGCTGTGGAGCGCCTACACCGACGGCAGCAAGCCCACGTTGATCCTGAAAATGAACGCGAGCTTGTCGCATCCTCGATACTCGCCCGACGGGACGAAGATCGTGTTCAGCGCGTTCCTGGCGGACAAGCTCAACAGTGAGATCTTCGTCGTGAACGCCGATGGCACCGGGCTCAAGCAGTTGACCTACGACGCGGCGGATGATGACTCACCGACGTGGTCGCCCGATGGAACTGCGATTGCCTGGGTGACGACCCGCACGATGAAACCGGCCATTTTCGTGATGAACGCGGACGGTCTCGATCCGCGTCCGCTGATCACCGACTGTGAGTCCGGATGCCTGGACCCGGTCTTCAACCCCGACGGCGGGCATAGGATGGCGTACGTCGACTGGGGTCGCAACGTGGTCCGCGTCTTCGATCTCGACCGGGAGAATCCGACGCTCGATGTCGGCCCGGCCGGCACGCCGGGCAGCACACTGTCGCCGACCTGGACGAAAAATGGATCACAGGTCGTGTTCTCGAGCAGCCGAGGGATCGAAGGCAACTTCGAGCTCTACATCGGCACTCCTGGAAAGACCGCTGCGACGGACGTTCGCCGCCTAACGGTTTTCGGGCCGGGAGATGCGACGAGGCCCGTCTACTCGAATTGAGTGAAGGAGAGTTGCGCCCGCCGGATTGGACAATCGAATCCGGCGGGCGCAGCACCGCAGCGCGCTACCGCGCGGGCGGCTGAATCGAATGCATCGAAGCAAGATCGGCTCCAGACTCCTCCAGACTCAGCGGGCGCGCATCCTGCGTTTTGGGCTCCCAAATGGAGTGAGCCATGAACGCACTGCGTGCTGCGACGATCCGAATTGCTGCGGTAGGTACCGTTACCCTCCTTCCACTCGACGCCGATGCGCAGGAGCGCGGCGGTTCCACGGAAACCAGGCAGAAGGACAGTGTCACCACCGCGGTAGCCGGCCAGCATTACGCAACCGACGGCTGGAAGCGAACACTGCTCGGCGCCGGGTGGCGCGATGTCTGGCTGACGCCCGTAGCGGTGCCCTCGCTTCACCTGGGCACGTACGCCGGCGGGCTCAAAGTGCTCGAGCGCGGTGGTGGCTACCAGAGCATCACGCTGCACCTCCAGGAAGTGTCGGGGTGGAAGGAGTACCGGTTCCGGTCGGTCAACAAGTTTCCCGGGATGACCTTGCCCGGGGCGCTCCACGAATCGGCTGTCGGACGCGTCATCCAGGATCAGGTAAGCGCGCTCTTTCCCGGCGCGCCACTCATGGTTCCCCCGCTGCTCGACGCCATC
>Ga0209382_10006826_pt1 | contig 14628 bp, 11 predicted proteins | sample SoiMetdeltSBSDD5_FD_187599 | JGI IMG/M metagenome (GOLD analysis project Ga0209382, IMG submission 187599) | Bulk soil microbial communities from a Populus tree surrounding site in Tennessee, USA - Soil MetaG P. deltoides SBSDD5 (SPAdes) (version 2) | ecosystem: Environmental > Terrestrial >... | reverse complement strand
CACCGCCGAAGCGCTTTCGGACGAGCATTTTCTGGCCGCGATGGCGCGCTTCGAGGCGGCTCTCGCCGGTGCAAGTACCTCGCTCGTGCCGCGCGAGCACGCCGAAACGATCGCGCGCGCCTGCACGGAAGCGAAGTTCGACGCGCGGCGCCTTGCCATCGAGGCGCGCGAGGCCGGCACGCTCGCAATTCCCTTCGTGCGCGAATTGACCCGCCAAGTGCCCGGCGAAGCGGCACGCTATGTCCATCTCGGGGCGACCAGTCAGGACGTCATTGATACCGCCATCGTGCTGTGCGTCAACAAAGCGTCGCAGCGCATCCTGGAGCTCACGCGGCGCGTCGGAAACGCGGCCGCGAGCATTGCCGAGCGCCATCGCGATACGCCCATGGTCGCGCGCACGCTCCTGCAGCCCGCGACGCCAGTGCCGTTCGGCTGGAAGGCGGCGGTGTGGCTGTCGCTCGTTGCGCGCGCGTACCGAGCATTCGGGCGAGCCGGGCAGGACGCGGCGGTGCTTCAGTTCGGCGGCGCCGCCGGAACGCTCGCCGCATTCGGCGCCGAAGCCGATGCGGTCGCCGACACGCTCGCCCGATCCTTGGGTCTGCGCCGCCCGCCGATCACCTGGCACAGCGGGCGCGATCTCTTCGCTCGCCTAGGGGCGGAAGCCGCGATTCTCGCCGGTGCGGCGGGCAAGATTGCGCGCGACGTCTCGCTCCTCATGCAGGCCGAGGTCGGCGAAGCGTTCGAGCCCGCAGCGCAGGGGCGCGGCGGTTCCTCCGCCATGCCGCACAAGCGCAATCCGGCGGCGAGCCTGCTTGCGCTCGAGGCGGCGCAGCGTGCGCCCGGCCTCGCCGCCACGCTGCTGGCGCAACTTGCGCCCGAGCATGAGCGCGGTCTCGGCCAATGGCAATCGCAGTGGCTCACGCTGAGGGATCTGCTCGGCGGCGCGGCGAGCGCGCTGGGTGCCATGGCGGAGGTTCTGGAGGCGCTGCAAATCGACACTGTAGCGATGGCGAAGAATCTCGAACAGACGGGCGGCCTGGCGTTCTCCGAAGCGCTCGCGCTTCATCTCGCCAGAACGCACGGCAAAGCCGCCGCGCACGCGCTCACTGAAAAGTTGTGCGCGCAGGCCGTCCTTGAAAAGCGCCATCTCCGTGAGGTCGCGAAACCGGTCGTACCGGCTGGCGAGCTGGAAGCCATTTTCGACGCGCGGCGCAGTTTCTCCGCCGCGCACGCGATGATCGAGCGCGCGATCGCTACTTGGCGAGAAACAGCGCCTTGACGGTTTCCGGGATCGGCTGACTCTTCATCGCGCTGCCCGGCCCGCTCACGAAGCGGCCCCAAACGCGCTTCTCGCTGCCTTTCGCGAGCTGCGTGCCGTCCGAGCGCACGATGTCATGCACGACGAGGAACGAGGCGCCGCCGAAGCGCGCGATGCGCGAGCGCACCTCGCAGCGGTCGCCATGTTTGGCCGGCGACACGAATTGACAATCCGCCGCAACGAGCGGCATGGCGAGTTGCTCCTCGCGCATGCGCTGCGCTTCGTAGCCCACCGACGCCATGAACGCCCACGTCGCTGCGTCCATCCAGCGGAAGTACGTGGGGTAGAAAATGATGCCGGCGGGGTCGCAGTCGCCCCAATGGACCTCGCACGCGAAGCGTCCCGTGATCGAAGCGAACTCGTTCACCGATGGATTATAAGCCGTTGACACTAAAGGTCCTGATGGGCAGAATCCCACGCGTCGCGCCGATTTGATGCTCCGCTTGCGGGCGCGTTACAAATGCCGCTAAAGAGACGCGCCGAGAGCCCGCTCTTTCGCAAGCCGAGCGGGCTTTTTCATTTTCGCCAATGCACACATTCGAAGCCCTCTTGCGTAAGCGAATCGCGCTCCTCGACGGCGCGATGGGCACCATGATCCAGCGCGCCCGCCTCGCCGAGGAAGACTACCGCGGCGCGCGCTTCCGCGACTGGCCGCGGGAGCTGCGCGGCAACAACGATCTTCTTTCGCTGTCGCAGCCGCGCCTGATCCGCGACATCCATGCGCAGTATCTGCAGGCGGGCGCCGACGTCATCGAGACCAACACATTCAACTCCACTTCCATCGCCCTCGCCGATTACGGCATGCAGGCGCTCGCGCGCGAGCTCAACCGCGCAGCGGCGAATCTGGCGAGCGAGGCGGCGCGTGAGTGGTCGGCGCGCACGCCCGAGCAGCCGCGATTTGTCGCCGGCGTGCTCGGTCCGACGAACAAGACTGCCTCCATTTCGCCCGATGTCAACGATCCGGGCTTTCGCGCGGTGACGTTCGACGAGCTGGTCGAGGCCTACGCGGAATCGCTCGCCGGGCTGCTCGAGGGTGGCGTCGATCTCATCCTCGTCGAGACGGTGTTCGACACCCTGAACGCCAAGGCAGCACTCTTCGCGGTCGAGCGCCTTTTCAGCGATCGCCGCGCGCGGCTGCCCGTGCTTATCTCGGGAACAATCACCGACGCCTCCGGGCGCACGCTTTCCGGCCAGACCACGGAAGCGTTCTATAACTCGGTACGTCACGCGCAACCGCTTGCCATCGGTCTGAACTGCGCCCTCGGCGCGAAGGAGTTGCGTCCGTACGTGGAGGAGCTGGCGCGCATCTCCGAGACGCACGTCTCGTGCCATCCCAACGCCGGCCTGCCGAATGCCTTCGGCGAGTACGAGGACACGCCCGAATCGATGGCGGCTCACGCCGCCGAATGGGCGCGCGCGGGCTGGCTCAACATCGCGGGCGGCTGCTGTGGCACCACGCCCGAGCACATCCGAGCCATGGGCGAGGCGCTACGCGGCATTGCGCCGCGCGCGAGTGCTCGCAGAACGCCTGCGCTGCGCCTCGCCGGCATGGAGGCGCTCAACGTGGACGAGCGCTCGCTCTTCGTGAACATCGGCGAGCGCACCAACGTGACCGGCTCGCGCGCGTTCGCGCGCCTCATCCTCGCCGGCGACTATGCGGGCGCCCTCGCCGTGGCGCGCCAGCAAGTGGAAAACGGCGCGCAGGTCATCGATGTCAACATGGACGAGGCAATGCTGGACTCGGAGAAGGCGATGAGCACCTTCTTGCGACTGGTCGCCGCCGAGCCCGACATCGCGCGCGTCCCGGTGATGATCGACAGCTCGAAGTGGAGCGTGATCGAGGCGGGGCTGAAGTGCGTGCAGGGCAAGCCGATCGTGAATTCCATTTCGCTCAAGGAAGGCGAGCGCGAATTCCTGCGCCAGGCCGCGCTATGCCGCCAATACGGTGCCGCCATGGTGGTGATGGCCTTCGACGAGCAGGGCCAGGCCGATACGCTCGAACGCCGCGTCGCCGTGTGCCAGCGCGCCTACGACCTTCTCACCGGGCCCGCGGGTGTCTCGCCGGACGACATCATCTTCGACCCGAACATCTTCGCGGTCGCCACCGGACTCGAGGAGCACGCGCGCTACGGCATCGACTTCATCGAGGCCGTGCGCTGGATCCGAGCGAACCTGCCGCAGGTAAACGTGTCCGGCGGCCTATCGAACCTCTCGTTCTCGTTCCGTGGCAACGACGCAGTGCGCGAGGCGATGCATACCGCGTTTCTCTATCACGCCATCCGCGCCGGCCTGTCGATGGGTATCGTCAACGCCGGACAGCTTGGCAATTACGAGCAGCTCGACGCGGAGCTACGCACACGCGTCGAAGACGTCTTGTTTGATCGGCGGCCGGACGCCACCGAGCGGCTGATCGAGCTCGCCGCGACGGTGAAGTCCGGCGCGCGCGAAAGCGCCAAGGACGAGGCGTGGCGCTCGGGCAGCGTCGAGCAGCGTCTCGCGCACGCGCTCGTGAACGGCATCTCCGCGCACATCATCGCCGACACGGAAGAGGCAAGACGCAAGTACGCGCGGCCCATTGAGGTCATCGAAGGTCCGCTCATGGACGGCATGAACGTGGTCGGCGATTTGTTCGGCGCGGGCAAGATGTTCCTGCCGCAGGTGGTGAAGTCGGCGCGCGTGATGAAGCAGGCGGTCGGGCATCTCGTGCCGTACATCGAGGCGGAAAAAGCGAAAAGCGGCGAGGCCGGGCGCTCCAAGGGACGCCTCGTGCTCGCGACCGTGAAAGGCGACGTGCACGACATCGGCAAGAACATCGTCGCCGTCGTTCTTCAATGCAACAACTACGAAGTCATCAACCTGGGCGTCATGGTGCCGGCCGAAACGATTCTGCAAACGGCGCGGCGCGAGAAGGCCGACGCCATCGGCCTGTCGGGTCTCATTACCCCGTCCCTGGAGGAGATGGCGCACGTCGCACGCGAGATGGAGCGCACGCAGCTTAAGCTGCCACTTCTCATCGGCGGAGCGACCACTTCCCGCGCGCATACGGCGGTGAAGATTGCCCCCAACTATTCCGGTCCGGTGGTCTATGTGCCGGACGCCTCGCGCAGCGTCCCCGTGGTGCAGAACCTGCTTGCACAGAATCCCGCTCCTTATCTGGCACAAGTACGCGCCGACTACGAGCGCATCCGCGCCCAGCATCGTGAGAAAAAGGGCCCGGGGCCGCTGCATGCGCTGGCGGAGGCTCGCCGGCGCGGTCACCGTGTGGACTGGAGAACGTATGTGCCGCCGCGGCCGGCCAAATCGGGGCTCAAGGTACTGCGCCGCTATCCCCTTGCCGAGCTCGTCGACTACATCGATTGGGGCCCGTTCTTCCAAGCCTGGGAGCTATCGGGTCCGTATCCAAAGATTCTCAGCGACCCGCTCGTCGGCGAGCAGGCGCGCAAGCTCTTCGCCGAAGCGCAGGAGACGCTAGCGCGCATCGTTCGCGAGAATCTCATCGAGGCAAACGGTGTCTTCGGCCTCTATCCGGCGGCGCAGGTCAACGCCGACGACATTGAGATCTATGCCGACGAGAAGCGCGACGCGCCGCTGATGACGTGGCACAACCTGCGCCAGCAGAACCACAAGCCGGAGGGGCGTGCCAACCTCTGTCTTGCCGACTTCGTCGCGCCGAAGGCGAGCGGCGTTTGCGACTGGCTCGGCGCGTTCGCGGTCTGCGCCGGTGGCATCGAGGCGCGCGTCGCCGAACTCGAGCGGCGCGGCGACGACTACAGCGCGATCATGCTGAAGGTGCTGGCCGATCGCCTCGCCGAAGCGTTTGCCGAGCGGCTGCACGAGCGCGTACGGCGCGAGTTTTGGGGTTACGCGTGCGACGAGCGACTCGAGAAGGCCGAGCTTATCGCCGAGCGCTACCGCGGCATCCGGCCCGCGCCGGGCTATCCGGCGTGTCCCGACCACCGCGCGAAAGGCCCGCTCTTTCGGTTGCTCGACGCAGAGAAGAACGTCGGCATGAGCCTCACGGAATCCTTCGCCATGCTGCCCGCCTCCGCGGTTTCGGGGTTCTATCTTTCGCACCCGGAGGCGAGCTACTTCGCGGTCGGCAAGCTCGGCCGCGACCAGGTGGAGGACTACGCGCGCCGATGCGCGCTCTCGGTCGCCGACGCGGAGAAGTGGCTCGCGCCATATCTCGCCTACGAGCTCGAAAACGTATAATCGTCGCATGGGAAAAGGCGACAAGCGCACGCGACGCGGCAAGATCTACAAGGGCAGCTACGGCAAGAAGCGCCCGCAGCGCATCAAGAAACCCAAGAAGACTTAGGTCTCCTCGCGCCGTCCAACAGGTAACCCGAGCGCCTTGAGCTTGCGGTAGAGGTGCGTGCGTTCGAGGCCCGAGCGCTCGGCGACGCGCGACATGCTGCCGTTCTCGCGCGCGAGCAGGTTCTCGAAATACACGCGCTCGAAAGCTTCGCGCGCTTCGCGGTAGGGCCGGTCGAATGCCACTTCCGGCAGCATGCCGGGCACTGCACGGGCGGCCAGCGCCCGCTCCACGTCATGGAGCTGCACCTCCTCCTCGAGCGTGCTTAGCGCGAGGTCCTTGACCACGCTTTCCAGCTCCGTGAGGTTGCCCGGCCAACCGTGGTGGCGCAGCGCGTTCAGTGCGGCGATGGCGAAACGCCGTGGCGGGCAGGCGCGCGCCTCGACGAGCTGAGCCAGCATGAGCGAAGCGAGGTCCGGTACATCCTCGGCGAATTCGCGCACCGGGGGTAACTTGAGCGTGAGCTCGCCCAGGCGCGCGCCAAGCTCCGGGTTGAAGTCCGTCTTCTCGGCAAGCGTGCGCAGGTCGAGCGGCGAAAACGAAACCAGGCGCACGCGCTGCTTCTCCGCGCGTGGCAGGAGAAATTCCAGGTTGCGCTGTTCCGCGTGCCCGAGCCGGCTCAGATCGGCGATGAACAGAATCCCGCCCGCGGCCTTCGCGAGCAGCTCCGAGGGCGGTTGCGAGAGGAGCTCGGCGCCCGCGATGAACGGCGCGTTGGGCGCGGCGAGCAGGCGCGCGAAAAGTTCCGCGCGCATGCCGCGTTCGCCGCGCAACAGAAGCGGCGCGCCGGAACCGCCGAGCTGCGCGAGGCGCTTCTTGACCTCGGCGAGGGCCGGTGCGCGCCCAAGCGCGGCAATGGAAAGCTGCGGCGCCGCCGCAGCCTCCGGGTTGCGCAGCGCTCGCTTCACGGTGGCGAGCAGGCGTTGCAGGGCGATCGGCTTCTCCAGGAAATCGAGCGCGCCGATGCGCGTGGCTTCGACCGCCGTTTCGATGGTGGCATGGCCCGACATCATGACCACCGGCATGGTGAGCTGGCCGCTCGCGGCCCATTCCTTGAGCAGCGTGATGCCGTCGGCATCGGGCATCCAGATGTCGAGCAGTACCAGGTCGGGCCGCGCGCGCTCGCGCAGCCGGCGCGCATCGCTCGCGCTCTCGGCGAGCATCACCTGATGCCCCTCGTCGGCCAGGATCTCGGAGAGAAGCTCGCGGATTCCGACTTCATCATCCACGACTAGGATCTGCGCCACGTCAGGCCGCCTTCGCGAGGGGCAACAGCACGCTCACCGATGCGCCGCGGCTAGGCCGGTTCTCGATCGTCACCGCGCCGTGGTGTTCGTCCACGATTTTCTTGACGATGGCAAGACCGAGGCCCGTGCCGCGCGGCTTCGTGGTGACGTAGGGCTCGAAAATGCGGGCCATCAGCTCCGCTGGAAAGCCTGCGCCATTGTCCGACACGGCGAGGCGCACGCGGTCGCCCGAGAGCTCGGTGCGCACCTCGATGGAAGGCGCCGCGCCGCGTTGCGCCTGGGTTTCGAGCGCGTCCTGGGCGTTCTGTACGAGATTATGGATCACCTGCCGGATCTGCGCGCCGTCGGCCCAGACCGCCGGCAGGCCCTCGGCAAGATGTTTCGCGATCGGCACACTGGAATTCTCGTACAGAGCGAGCACCTGGCGCACCAGCGCGTTCAAGTCGAGCGGCGCGGGCTCCGGCGCCGGCATGCGCGCGTAGTCCCGGAAATCGTCCACCATCGCCTTGAGCGCAGACACCTGATGGACGATTGTTTCGGTGGCCCGCCGCAAGATGTCTGCATCCTCGCGCGATAGCCGCTCGCCGAGCTTCATCTCCAGGCGCTCGGCGGAGAGCTGGATCGGAGTGAGCGGGTTCTTGATCTCGTGCGCAAGCCGCCGCGCGACTTCGGCCCAGGCGGTCGCACGCTGCGCCTGGATGAGGCGCGTGATGTCGTCGAACACCACGACCGCGCCGCCGCCGGTGGCTTGCGGCAGCCGCGCGCCGCGCGCGTGCAGCGTTTTGCCGGTGCCCTTGAGCTGAAGCTCGAGCTGCCATGAAGCATCGCCCTGCGCGGAAAAATGCGCGTGCATTTGCGCTGCGAAGGCCTCAAGCTCGCCGCCCAGGATCGCGGCCGCGCCATGGTTCGATATCGAGAGCGCGAGCTCATGGTCGAAAACCAGAACGCCCGCGGACAGATTCGCAAGAATGCTCTCGAGGCGCACTTTCGCCCCCTCGAGGGCAAGGCGATTGGCTTCCATGCCGCGGTGCGCGTCCTCGAGCTGGCGCGTCATCGAGTTGAAAGACTCGGTGAGCACGCCGAGTTCGTCGCGGCTCGTCACGGGCGCACGGCGCGAAAAGTCGCCGCGCGCCACCGCCTGCGTGGCCTGCGCCAGATTCGCGAGCGGCTCGGCGAGAAGCCCGGATTGCGTCGCCGCGGCCGCCACTGCGATGAAGAGCGCCATGAGCAGAGCGAATGTCAGCGTGACGATATAGATGTTTTTCAGCCCCTCGCGCGAAATGGCGAGCTCGCGGTAGTCTCGGTACGCGGCCTCCACCGCTTCGGCGCTTTGCGCGAAGAGCGGGGGCACGCTGTGGCGCAGCTGGAGAAAACGCGTCTCTCCCGGCCAATCGACCGGCACGACGACGCGCAGCGCGAGCGGGCGTCCCACCGCGGCGTCCACCGCGCTGTAGGCGCGCGCGAGACGCGCCTGGTGCAGGGCCTGGTTCGTCGGCAACTCGGGCACGAGGCGCGCGACGTCCTGAGCAGCGCTGGCGATCAACCGACCGCTCGCGCTGACCACGACGGCCTCTTCGACGCCGAGCTGCGCGCGCAGGCGCTCCAGCTGCGCTGCGGGCGGTGCCGGCGCGCGCTCGGCCAGATCGGAGGCTATGGCGCGCGCTTTGGACTGCAACTCGATACTCATTTGGTCCATGACCTGCTGCCCGAGGTGGATGCCGCCTTCGAGCGCGGCATCGACCTTGACGTCAAACCAAGACTCGATGGAGCGCGCAAGAAATAGGACCGACACGGTGTAGACAATGACGCCCGGGACCACCGCGAGCGCGGCGAACCGCGCGAGCAATCGCAGCGTAAGCCGGGCGCCGAATACACGGGCGCGATGCCGACGCGCGAGCAAAACCAGCTGAATCACCACGAGTGCGGCCAGCAATGCAGCGAGCGCCGCGTTGACCGCGAGGAGTAGCGGGTAATGACGCGCGAAAAGCGCGGTGTCCGCGCTCGCGGTAGCGAGCAGAAATAGTCCCACCACCGCTACGCCACCGCCGATGAGCAGAAGCCATTTCATATCGGTGGCCGCACGATGAAGCGCTTCCACGGCGATTCCAGATGCAGGTCGCGCCCCGTCAGCGCGGAAAGCTGGAACGGCTTGGGCAAAAGCGCGGTGTCCAAACGCATGCGCAACGCCGCATCGTAGTCCGCGTTTGCGAAGCGCAGGTTGCGGTCCACCACAACCCAGTTACGCACGCGCTTGAGCACGTTCAGAGCCTCCTCCAGCGAGGCGAAGCTTTGCTGCAGCAGGCCGCTGGAAAGCCGGTACTGCCGCGAGAGCGCATGATAGGACAGGCGCAGTTGCAGGCGTCGCGCGGCCGCCGTCTCGTCGAACCAGTACCAGCGTCGGCGCGTGAGCTCGAACTCGACCGTGAAATATAGCGGCACCCCGTTCGCCACCACGTCGGCGAGGCGCGGTGTCAGTTCGAAGGCGAAATCGGCATCGAGCGCGAGGCCGTCGTCGACCCGGCGCAGGGCGACTTCACGCACCTCGATTTCGTCGGCGAGCGCAGCCGGCGCAAACGAGAGCAGCGTGGCGAGCCCGGCGACAAGGGTGAGCAAACCGACGCGGCGCATCCCGCCCCGCTTCAGGTGTGCTTTTCGATCAGCGCGTAATAGAAACCGTCGCGCTCGGCGTTCGGCAGTCCCTGCGCCGCCGACCCGTCGGGAAGCGCGACACGACGCGCGAGCGGTGCCCGGCTGAGGAACGCGTCGATCACGACGTCGTTCTCCTGCGGAAATACCGAGCAGGTGGCATACAGCAATTTACCACCCGGTCGAAGCACGCGCCAAAGCGCGTCGAGAATAAGCGCCTGGCGGTCCGCGAACTGCTCGACGTCACTCGCGCGGCGCAGCCACTTGATGTCGGGATGGCGCCGCACGATTCCCGAAGCGGTGCACGGCACGTCGGCAAGAATGCGCTCGAATGGCTGCGCATCCCACCAGTCGTCGATGCGCGTGCAGTCAGCGTTCTGGATGCGCGCGCGCAAGCCGAGGCGCGCGAGATTCGCAGTCAGCCGCGCGCAGCGGGCGGCGTCGGCTTCGAGCGCGGTCAGCTCCACGTCGGCCTTCTCCAGCATGTGGCCCGCCTTGCCGCCCGGCGCGGCGCAGGCGTCAAGGACGCGCTGGCCGGCCCGCAGGTCGATACACTGGGCCGCCCGTTGTGCGCCCGCGTCCTGCACCGAAACCTCGCCTTCAGCGAATCCGGGTAGGCGCTCCATCGGCACCGGCGCTTCCAGGAGCAAAGTTTCTTCACCGAGCGCGCGCGCCGCGATTCCGCGCGCTTGCAATTTGTCTCGATACGCGTGCGAAGAGCAGCGCCGCCGGTTGACGCGCAGGCACATGGGCGGGTGGGTGTTGCCCGTCGCCAAGATGGCACTCCATTGCTCCGGATAAGCGCGCTCGAGAAGCTCGATCCACCAAAGCGGATGCTGGTGGCGTGCCTCGACATTGGCTTGGATTCGGCCTTCCAGCGAAGCGCGCGAACGCAGGAACGCGCGCATCAGCGCGTTCACGTAGCTTTTCGCGCTCCAGCGCTCGATCGCAGCGCACGCGCGCACCGCCTGGTCGACAACGGCGTAGTCGGCATAGCGTTGCGACTCCAACGCATAAAGCGCGCACCACAGCAAGGCTTCCACCAGCGTATCGCTGCGTGCGCGGTGTGAAAGCTCGCGCACGATCGCCTGCACGCGGCCGTAGCGGCGCAGCGTGCCGTGCGTAAGATCGATGATCGCGGGCCGCGGATCGAATTCGTCGGCCAGGCTTGCCCCGCCGGCCACGCGCGCAACGATACGCGCGGCCTGCGCCAGGTCTGCGGCGAGTGCGCTCAATCGAAGCGCCGCCCCGGGGCGAGCCGGTGCCCGCGCAGGAACTCGCGCGCTTTGAGCCGGCGGCTGCCTGGCCGCTGCAGCTCCGAGATTGCGAGCGCGTCGTTGCCGCACGCCACGACGAGCTCGCTGCCGGCATCCAGCACCGCGCCTGGCGCCCCCTGCCCGGCAACCACGCGAGCGCGCCAGATTTTCAGAGCTTCGCCGGCCAGTAGTGTGAAGGCGCCAGGTGATGGCCGAAAAGCGCGCACGGCACGCTCGAGCTCGGAGGCCGAACGAGACCATAGGAGCCGCGTTTCCTGCTTGCCGATCTTCGGTGCGTAGGTCACGCCGCCAGTCGATTGTGGTGTGGCCACGGCATGACCGCGTTCGATCAATGCCAGCGCATCGACGATCGCCGCGCCGCCGAGCGCGGCCAGCTTGTCGTGAAGCGTGCCGGCATCATCGTCAGCGTCAATCGCAACGCGGCGTTGCAGCACGATCGCTCCGGTGTCGAGCCCGGTGTCCATTTGCATGATCGAGATACCGGTGTCCGCGTCTCCGGCCAGGATCGCCCGTTGGATAGGCGCGGCGCCGCGCCAGCGCGGCAAGAGCGAGGCATGAATGTTGAAGGCACCGTGCCGACCCACCTCTAGAAGGGCACGCGGCAGTAACAGGCCGTAAGCGGCCACCACTAGCGCGTCCGGCGCCAGCGCTCGTACGCGCTCGATGTCAGCGACCGGTCCGCGTAGAGTTTGAGGTTCCGCGACCGGGATACCGGAGGCAAGCGCTAACTGCTTTACCGCGCTCGGGCGCGTTTCGAGCCCGCGACCGGCAGGGCGATCGGGCTGCGTGAGGACCAGCGCCACCTCGTGGCCAGCTGCCGTGACGGCCGCGAGCGCGCGCTGCGCGAACTCGGGGGTGCCGGCGAAGACTAGCCGCAGGAAAGCGTTCGGATCAGGCTGACTTGCGCAGCTGCTTGGCGAGCTTGGCGCGGATGCGCTGCTGCTTGAGTTGCGACAGGTGCTCGACGAACACCTTGCCCTTCAGGTGATCCATCTCATGCTGGATGCACACCGCGAGCAAGCCCTGCGCTTCGAGGGTAAAGGCGTTGCCATTCTGGTCGTACGCGCGCACTTTCACGCGCTCCGCGCGCTCGACGAGCTCGTAGATGCCCGGCACGGAGAGGCAGCCTTCCTCGATGTCGGAGTTGCCTGTGGCTTCGAGGATTTCGGGATTCACCAGCACCACGAGCGAGTCGCGCCGCTCGGAGACATCCACCACGATGACCTGCTTGGCCACGTCCACCTGGATAGCGGCGAGGCCGATCCCCGGTGCGGTGTACATGGTCTCCGCCATGTCGGCCACCAGCCTTTTTAGGCCTTCGTCGAAAACGGTAACCGGAGCAGCAACCTTGTGGAGCCGGGCGTCGGGATAGCGGAGGATGTTTAAACGGGCCATTTCACTTGCAAATTGAATGGATTATATGGACAATCTCAGGCAGCATATAAGCAGTTAACAACCGACTTCCAACCGGTCCGGGAACCGCGAAAGGGACGGGTCGCCATGGTCCAGCTAGTGCGTAAGTCTATCATAGCGCTCGCTTTCTTATTGCCTGGAAGCGTCCTCGGGCAGACGCCGGGCACATCAAGCCCCCTCGTCATCAAGGCCGACGCACCCGATCGGTACGTAGTTGTCCGCGGCGACACGCTCTGGGGCATCTCGCAGCGCTACACCGACTCGCCGTGGCGCTGGCCGGAACTCTGGAACATGAACCGGGAACAGATCCGGAACCCGCACCTCATCTACCCAGGTTACGTGATCCTGCTTGACCGGGAGAAAGGGCGCCTCGCTATTGTGGCCCCGGGCACCGAGGGGACGCCGAGCCGGGGAGCGGATCCGGGCACCCCGCCGGGGACATCGGCAGGCGTGCCGGCTGGCACGGTAAAGCTAGCGCCGCGGGTACGCGCCGAATCACTGGCGCGTCAGGAAATCCCCAGCATTCCGCCCGCGGCGATCGAGCCGTTCCTATCTCGTCCACTCGTGGTGGAACCTGACGGCTTGGAGAAGGCACCGACCATCGTGGCGACCCAAGCCGACCGCGTGGTGCTCGCGGCGGGCAATTCCGCTTACGTGCGCGGCCTCGGCAAGGCCACGGATGAGACCTGGTATGTCTACCGCAAGGGCGTACCGCTCGTGGATCCCGATACGAACAAGACTTTGGGCTACGAGGCAATCTATCTCGGCACGGCGCAGTTGACGCGTCCCGGCGAGCCGGCGACGGTGGTGTTGACGAGCGCGGTGCAGGAAGTGGAAGCCGGCGACAAGCTTGTCGCCGCGGGAAAACCCCAACCGGTGAATTACGCGCCCCACGCACCGAGCACCAAGATCCGCGGTCGCGTAATCGCGATCTACGGTGGCGTGGCGCAGATCGGTGAAGCGGGTCCGCAGTCGGTCATCAGCATCAACCGCGGCAAGGCCGACGGCATCGAGGTCGGACACGTGCTCGCGCTGTACAACCGTGGCGGCACGGTCCGTGACGTGACCAAGCGGCGCGGCGCCGCTGATGCGCAAATTCAGCTGCCCGACGAGCGCGCGGGACTCGCGTTTGTGTTTCGCGTGTTCGACCGGATATCCTATGCGCTCGTCATGCAGGTCACGAGGCCGGTCTCTCCGCTCGATGTGGTGCAGACACCGTAAGAAGAAAGTGCAGTGAACCCAGACCCGGGGCTCGCAAGCTGGCTGCAGCTGGCCCTCACCCCGGGTCTCGGACCAGTCAGCGTCCAACGGCTGCTCCAGCAGTTCGGCCTTCCGCAGAACGCGCTCGCCAGGAATCGCCGCGAGCTCGCCGCGCATGTGCCGCCGGCCGCGCTCGCCGCGCTCGATTCGCACCCGGTCGCGCTGGCGGTGAAGCGATCCCTCGCTTGGGCTGAGCAACCGGGACACTCGATCGTCACGCTCGCCGACGAAGGCTACCCACACAGCTTGCTCGAGATTCCAGACCCGCCGCCGCTGCTATTCGCGCGCGGCCGCCTAGAACTGCTCGCACGGCCCGCGCTCGCCATCGTGGGTAGTCGCAACGCGACGCAACAGGGCGAAGCGAACGCCGAGTCGTTTGCCAAGGCCCTGAGCGACGCGGGGCTCGCCATCGTCTCGGGCCTCGCACTCGGCATCGACGCCGCAGCACATCGCGGCGGGCTCGCCGGCGCCGGATCGACCATTGCGGTGCTCGGCACCGGCATCGATGTCCTCTATCCGGCCCGCAATGCCGGACTTGCAGAACACATCGCTCAGCAAGGGCTTATCCTCAGCGAGTTTGCGCTCGGCACGGCGCCCGCGGCGCATAATTTCCCGCGCCGCAACCGCCTGATCAGCGGGCTCGCGCGCGGCTGCCTCGTCGTGGAAGCGGCGCTCGCTTCCGGCTCGCTCATCACCGCGCGCGCGGCGGCTGATCAGGGCCGCGATGTGTTCGCGATTCCCGGGTCGATCCATTCGCCGCTCGCGAAAGGTTGCCACGCGCTCATCAAGGCTGGAGCGAAACTCGTGGAATCGGCAGAGGACGTGCTCACGGAACTGAACGGCTTTCGTCCGATTGCCTTCGCATCGACGCAGCAGGTACCCAGCACCGAGGCCGGCCTGCTCGCGCACATGGGGCATGATCCCGTGGACGTAGACTTGCTGTGCTCGCGCGCCGGGCTGTCGCCCGATCAGGTGTCGTCGGAATTGCTGCGTCTGGAGCTCGACGGGCGCGTCGCCGCACTTCCGGGCGGGCTGTATCAGCGCCTGGAAAAGGGACCACGCCGGTAAACCCAATCCCCATCGTCGCGTTATAAGAAGGGAGCGCCATGTACGACATCCTGGTCTTTCTGTTCGAGAACTGCCAACAGGCCG
>Ga0209382_10006824_pt1 | contig 14632 bp, 15 predicted proteins | sample SoiMetdeltSBSDD5_FD_187599 | JGI IMG/M metagenome (GOLD analysis project Ga0209382, IMG submission 187599) | Bulk soil microbial communities from a Populus tree surrounding site in Tennessee, USA - Soil MetaG P. deltoides SBSDD5 (SPAdes) (version 2) | ecosystem: Environmental > Terrestrial >... | reverse complement strand
GGGAATTCCCTTGCGTCGTCGAGAGGGCAGGCGACGAGCCCGGGGACGGGCCCTGCCGAGCCGAAGGACGCTCTCACCTCCCCGCGCTCGCGGTCCGCGACGAGGGCCAGCGAGCAGACGGCGATGACCATCGCGTTCCGCGGGCCGACCTTCATGAACGTCTGAGGCTGGCCGCCCGGGGAGACGTGCGCCGCGACGATCAGCTCGTCGTCCGCGAGCGCGTTCCGCTTCGGGCCGACGAGGAACTGCTGCAGGGGGAGCCTCCGGGAGCCCCGCACGCTCGCGACCTCGACCTCGGCCCCCTCGACGAGCAGCGGCGGCAGCGCGTCTCCCGCGGGCGAGGCCGTGCCGAGGTTGCCGCCGATCGTCCCCCGGTTACGGATCTGCGGCGAGCCCACGGTCCGCGAGGCCTCCGCGAGCGCGGGCAGCGACGCCGCGAGGCCGTCGCGCAGCGCCTCGTCGAAGGTGAGCCCCGACCCGAGCCGGAGCGAGCCGTTCGCCCGCGACCAGCCTCGGAGCTCCGCCACCTCGTTCAGGTTGAGCACGGTCTCGGGCCGCAGGCGGTCGAAGTTGAGGGCGACCATGACGTCCGTCCCGCCCTGGATCGGGACCGCGTCCGGATGCTCCGACTTGAGCCGGAGCGCTTCCTCCAGCGAGCGAGGCGTGAGGACGTCCACCGGCTCAAGCGTATTACGCTCCTCACCATGGACGCCCTCCGCCGCCGCCTCGCCGTCGCCCGGGGCGACGAGCCGGCTGACCTCGTCGTCCGCGGCGGCACCGTCCTCTCCGTCTTCACCCGCGAGTGGCTCGAGACCGACGTCGCGATCGTCGACGGCGTCGTCGCAGGACTGGGCGACTACGAGGGCTCGGAGGTGCTCGACGCCTCGGGCAGCTGGATCGCGCCGGGTTTCATCGACGCGCACATGCACCTCGAGTCGACGAAGCTGCTGCCGGACGAGTTCGCGCGCCTCGTCCTGCCGCTCGGCACCACCGCCGTCGTCGCCGACCCGCACGAGCTCGCGAACGTCCTCGGCACCGACGGCGTGCACTGGCTGCTCGACGCCTGCGTCGACCTGCCGCTCGACTTCTTCTTCATGGCCTCGTCGTGCGTCCCCGCCTCGGCGTTCGAGTCACCGCGCAGGCCGCTCTCGACCGGCGACCTCGAGAGCCTGCTGCGGCGGAAACGCGTGCTCGGAGTGGCCGAGATGATGAACTTCCCGGGCGTCATCGCCGGCGACGAGGCGGAGCTCGCGAAGCTGGACCTCGAGGAACGGGGTCACGTCGACGGCCATGCGCCCGGCGTGCTCGGCAAGGCGCTCAACGCGTACGCGGCTGCCGGGATCCGGTCGGATCACGAGGCGCTGACGGTCGAGGAGGGTCGCGAACGCCTGCGCGCGGGCATGTGGCTGCTCGTCCGGGAGGCGTCGATGGCGAGGAACCTGCGCGCGCTCCTGCCGCTCGTGCAGGAGCTCGGCACCAGCCGGATCGCGTTCTGCACCGACGACCGCGACCCCGAGGACATCGCCGAGAACGGCCACATGAACGGCATGGTGCGGGGGGCGGTGTCGTTCGGGATCGCACCCGAGGACGCGATCGTCCTCGCCTCGCTGAACGCGGCGCTGTGGCACGGCCTCGACCACCTCGGTGCGATCGCTCCGGGCTACCAGGCCGACCTGCTCCTGCTACCTGACCTCGAGCGGTTCGAGCCGTCGGTCGTTCTCAAGCGTGGCCGGGAGGTACGCGAGGTCCCTCACCCCGAGGTGCCCGAGTGGGTGAAGCAGTCGGTCCGCATCCGGTCCGTCTCGGCCGCCGACTTTCGGATGCCCTGGGACGGAGGGGACGCGCGCGTCATCGGGCTCGTTCCCGACCAGGTCGTCACCGAGTCGCTCGTCGAGCCACCGACCGTTGTCGACGGTGAGGTCGTCGCCGACCCTGCGCGCGACCTCGTCAAGATCGCGGTGGTCGAGCGGCACCTCGGCACCGGGCGGATCGGCCGGGGGCTCGTTCGTGGCTCCGGGCTCGCCCGCGGGGCGCTCGCCTCGACGGTCGCGCACGACGCCCACAACCTCGTCGTCGTGGGTGTGAGCGACGACGACATGGCCGTCGCCGTCTCGCGCCTCGCCGAGCTGGGCGGCGGCATCGTCGCCGTCGCGGCCGGCGAGGTCCGCGCCGAGCTGCCGCTCGCGGTCGCGGGGCTCCTCGCGGACGCGCCGCTCGACGAGGTGATCGAGCGGAGCCTCGCCTGCAACGACGCCGCCCGCGCGCTCGGGTGGACGGGCGCGACCCCGTTCCTCACGCTCGCGTTCCTCGCGCTCTCGGTCATCCCCAGCCTGAAGATCACGGACCGGGGCCTCGTCGACGTCGACCGGTTCGAGCTCGTCCCGCTCGCGGTGAAGGCGAAGGCCGAGTGAGCACGCTCTACGCCGGTGGCTGGATCGTCACCTGCGACGACGCGGGCACCGAGCACCCGTCTGGCTGGCTCCTCGTCGAGGACGGCGTCGTGCGGGACGCCGGACGCGGGGACGCGCCGGAGGCAGGCGAGCGGGTCGACCTGAGCGGCGCGGTGGTCACCCCCGGGCTCGTCAACACCCACCACCACTTCTACCAGTCGCTCACGCGGGCGAGGGCGCAGGAGGCCGACCTCTTCACCTGGCTGCGCGAGCTGTACCCCGTGTGGTCGGGCGTCGACGCCGAGGCCGAGTACGCGGCTGCGCGAACCACCCTCGCCGAGCTCGCGCTCTCCGGGTGCACGACCGCCTTCGACCACCACTACGTGTTCCCGGAGGGACGGGAGGGACTGATCGAGGCGGAGGTGCAGGCCGCCCGCGAGCTCGGCGTGCGCATCGTGGCAGCGCGGGGGTCGATGGACCTCGGGCAGTCGGACGGCGGCCTCCCGCCGGACGCCCTGGTCGAGGAGCCGGACGCGGTCCTCGCCGACACGGAGCGTCTGGCGAACGAGCTCCACGAGCCCGGCCCCGGAGCTCGCGTCCAGCTCGCCGTCGCGCCCTGCTCGCCGTTCTCGGTCACGAAGCGGCTGATGCAGGAGTCGGCCGAGCTCGCCCGGGCCCACGGCCTGCCCCTCCACACGCACCTCGCCGAGACGCTCGAGGAGAGCGCGTACTGCATGGAGCTCTACGGCTGCACGCCGGTCGAGTACCTCACCGACCTCGGCTGGCTCGGAGAGGACGTCTGGTGCGCGCACTGCGTCCACCTGTCGCAGGACGACGTCGCGGACTTCGCGGCGAGCGGTACCGGCGTCGCGCACTGCCCGACGTCCAACCTGCGGCTCGGAGCCGGAGTCGCACCCGCCCGGGAGCTCGTCGAGGCCGGCGCCCGCGTCGGGCTCGGCGCGGACGGGGCTGCCTCGAACGAGCGCAGCGACCTCCTGCTCGAGGTCAAGCAGGCGCTCCTGCTCGCGCGCAGCCGCGGCGGCCCGACCGCGCTGACGGCCCGGCAGGCGCTGCGGCTCGGGACGCGCGGCGGTGCCGCCGTCCTGCGGCGCGACGACATCGGCTCGCTCGAGCCGGGCAAGCAGGCGGACTTCGCCGTCTGGCGCACGGACGGCCTCGAGCTCGCGGGTGCGGCCGACCCGGTCGCAGGCCTCGTCCTGACGGCGCCGCACCGCGTCGACCGGCTCGTCGTCGGCGGCGCGGACGTCGTGCGCGGCGGTGCCCTCGTGAACGCCGACGAGGCGCAGATCGCCGCGGAGCAGCGTCAGCAGGCGAAAAGGTTTGCCGGCGGATGAGCGTCTCCGTCTCCACCCACGTCCTCGACACCGCAACCGGGAGGCCCGCGGCGGGCGTCAAGGTCGAGCTCTGCCTCGAGCGAGAGGTGCTCGCCTCCGCCGAGACAGGCCCCGACGGGCGCATCGGCGAGCTCGCCGCGGGCCTCGAGCCGGGGCGCTACGAGCTCGTCTTCTGGCCGCCGTCCCCCTACTTCACCAAGGTCGAGCTCGTGGTCGAGCTTGCCGACGGGCACCACCACGTCCCGCTGCTCGTCTCGCCCTACGGATGCGCGACCTACCGCGGAAGCTGAGCGTCGAGGCGCTGGCAGAGCTCTTCGAGGGACGGACTGCGCTCGTCGAGCGGCTCGCGGCGGTCGAGGATCCGCTCGGGCAGGCGGACGAGGTGCTCTCGGAGCTGACGGACGACGAGAAGGTCGAGGCGCTCGGCGCCCACCCCGCGATCGGCGCTCGGGGGCTCTCTCCGCGCTCGGCCGCCGAGCAGGGAAGCGGCGCCGATCCCGCGGTGCTGTCCGAGCTCTCGTACCTGAACCGGGTCTACGAGGAGAAGTTCGGCTTCCGCTTCGTCGTCTTCGTCGCGGGTCGCCCGAAGCACGAGGTGCTCGAGGTGCTGCGAGCGCGGATCGCGCACACGCGCGAGGAGGAGCTCGACACCGGCTGCCGCGAGCTCGTCGCGATCGCGAGGGATCGGTGGACCCGTACCTGAGAGACGTCCTCGACGTCCTCCTCCGGATGCTCCACGTGACCGCCGGGATCGCGTGGATCGGCGCGTCCTTCTACTTCGTCCGGCTCGACCTGTCGCTGCGGCCGCCGAAGCAGGCCGAGGACGCGGAGGCCGGCGTAGCGGGCGAGTTCTGGGGCGTGCACGGCGGCGGGCTGTACCACTCGCAGAAGTACCGGCTCGCCCCCACCGAGATGCCCGAGCCGCTCCACTGGTTCAAGTGGGAGGCGTACACGACGTGGCTCTCCGGCTTCGCTCTGTTCGTCGTCCTCTACTACTTCGACGCTGGCCTCCGACTCGTCGACCGTGACGCCGCGGATCTCGAGGAGTGGCAGGCGATCCTGCTCAGCCTGGCCGGGATCGCGCTCGCCTGGGTCGTCTACGACGTCCTCTGCCGTACCGTCGGCCGCCGGAGCCAGGCGGCGCTCGCCGTCGTCGGCACCGTGGTCGTGGCGCTGGCCGCGTGGGCGGCCGGCGAGCTCTTCTCTCCCCGCGCGGCCTACCTCCAGGTCGGCGTGATGCTCGGGACGGTCATGGTCGCGAACGTCTTCTTCGTCATCATCCCGGCCCACCGGAAGCTCGTCGCGGCGATGGAGGCGAGGCGCGAGCCGGACCCGGCCCCGCTCCACGACGCGAAGGAGCGGTCGGTGCACAACAACTACCTCACGCTGCCCGTGCTCTTCACGATGCTGGCCGGGCACTTCGCGTTCGTGTTCTCGGCCGACGAGGCGTGGCTCGTGTTCGTCGCGATCGCCGTGCTGACGGCGCTCGTCCGCGTCTTCTTCAACCGATGGCATGCGGGGCGGCGTGCGTGGTGGATCCCGGCGGTCGCGTCAGTCGGGGTCGTCGGGCTCGCACTCTGGCTCCAGCCGGAGGACGCGGGAAGCGACGTCACCGGTCCTGTCTCCATCGAGCAGGTCGAGCCCGTGGTGGCGGAACGCTGCGCGACGTGCCACTCAGGCGCCTCGGCGCCGCTGGGAGTCCGCCTCGCGACACGGGAGCAGATCGAGGCGCGCGCCCGGGACATCCGGCGCCAGGCGGTCGAGACGCGCGCGATGCCGCCGGGAAACGTCACCGGCATCACCGAGGAGGAGCGGGAGCTGCTCGGCGCCTGGGCCGCCGGACGCGAGCGACGACGAGGGTAAGGTCTCGCCGTGCTCGAGATCACCGTCGGCGGCTTCGCGTTCGCGGCCCGGCTCGAGGAGAACGCGGCCCCCGAGACGGTGGCCGCGTTCCGGCGGATGCTCCCGCTCGAGTCGAAGATCATCCACGTGCGCTGGTCCGGCGAGGGAGGCTGGATCCCGATGGGCGACCTGGACGTCGGCATCGGCCCCGAGAACGCGACGCGCTATCCCAGCCCGGGCGAGCTGATCTTCTACCCCGGTGGCGTCAGCGAGACCGAGCTCCTGCTCGCGTACGGGTACGTCGCGTTCGCGAGCAAGGCGGGCGCGCTCGCGGGGAACCACTTCGCGACGATCGTCTCCGGAACCGAGAACCTGCGCGAGCTCGGGCGCCGCATGCTCTGGGACGGCGCCCAGGGCATCTCGTTCGCCGAGCGCTGAGCCACACGAGACGCGCACGCGCCGATGCCGCACGTCGCCGCAAGGCCAGCCCGGAGAAGCGCAAGTTACAACTTGTAACTAGGCGTCTCTTCCGGCCACGTCCGCCGTCACGATCCCACCAATCGCCCGAGGGTCGCCTCGAGCACCTCGACCGCCAGGGCCACGTCCTCGTCGGACGAGAGCTCGTCCGGCGAGTGGCTCACGCCCCCGTTCAGGCTCCGCACGAACAGCATCCCGGCCTCGACGCCCGCGGCGGCGAGGACGCCGGCGTCGTGCCCCGCCCCCGACGCGAGCTCGACCACCGGGAGGCCGCGCGAGGCGATCTCCTCGCGCAGCGCGCCGCGCGCGCGAGGGCTCATCGCGACAGGCTCGGTGCGCTGACCCGGCTCCAGCCCGATCGTGGAGACGAGCCGGTCGAGCATCTCCGCATCCGGCGCCCGCGCGTCGACGGAGATCCGAACGAGGCCCGGGATGACGTTGACGCCGCCGGGCTCGACCGTGACCTGGCCGACCGTGGCCACCGCGCCGTCGAGGCCTGCCGCTGCGTCCCGGATCCCGAGGATCGCCTGGGCGGCCTCCACGAGCGCGTCCTCGCGGCCCGCCATCGGCGTCGTCCCCGCATGCCCCGCCCGTCCGCGGAAGACGAGCTCACCGCGCGCGTAGCCGACGATCCCGGTCACGACGCCGAGGGGCGCGCCCCGGGAGGCGAGCGCGGGGCCCTGCTCCACGTGCAGCTCGAGAAAGGCCGCCGGCAGGGGATCACCGCTCCCGACGAGCGCGTGGCTCCCGACGCACCCCACCTCCTCTCCGCGGAGCACGACAACCGAGCCCGCCCCGATCTGTTCGACCGCCTCGATCGCAGCGACGACCCCGAGCGCACCGTCGAACTTCCCTCCCGCCGGGACCGTGTCGAGGTGGGACCCGACCCAGACCGCGTTCGCCTCCCGCGAGCGACCGAAGAGGTTGCCGTGGCGGTCGACCTCGACCGCGAGCCCCGCTTCGCGCAGCCACTCCGCGGCGAGCCTGTGCGCCTCGTCCTCGGCGGGGCTCGGGTGCGGGCGGTTCGCCCCGGGCCCGCCGCCGATCGCGTACAGCTGGTCGAGCCGCTCGAGGATCCGCACGCACGGAGCCTAGATATCAGTGCTCGCGGAGCGCGCCCAGGACGAGCCAGCCGGCGACGGGGAAGACCGCGGCGAGCCCGAAGGCGGCAGGCCACGACGTCGCCGACACCGAGGCGGCGAACACCACCGGCGCGACGACGCCTGCCCCCGAGAGGACCGTCTGCTGGAAGCCGAGCGCAGCGCCCGAGCGGCGCGTCCCCGCCAGCTCGGCGGCGGTCGTGAACGACAGCCCGTTCCACGCCATCGAGAGACCGCCGGCGAGCGCCAGCGCGGGCACGAGCAGCCACACGGGGCCGCCGGCGAGCGCGGCGACGACGGCGAGCGCGGCCGCGATGGCGAGCCCGGCTCCCCGCAGGAGCACGACCCGGCGACCGAGGACGTCGGACCAGCGGCCGCCTCCGATCCGGAACACGGCTCCGAGCACCTGCGCGGCCGCGACCACAAGGGCGGCGCGCCCGTCCGAGAAGCCGTGCTCGTCGTGCAGGAAGAGCACGCCGAACCCGATCACCGCGAGCTGGGCGTACAGGTAGAGACCGCTGCCCAGCGAGAGCCTCAACAGGCGCGCGTCGCGGAGCGTCCCGAGGACGGTCGCGGTCTCGAGCTCGTGCGCCCGCGGACGGTCCCGGAGGACGAGCGCGCTGACGAGCGCGCCGAGGCCGCACAGCGCGGCCATGAAGAGGAACGCCGCCTCGGAGCCGCCCCGGCTCGCGATCGCGGGCAACGTCAGCGCTGCGAGGAAGCCGCCGACCGGGATCGCGGTCTGCCGCACCCCGAGCGCCAGCCCGCGCTCGCTTGCGTCGAACCACTGCATGACGGCGCGGCCGCTCGCCGCGTTCACGCTCGCTCCGGCGGCACCTGCGAGCGCGAGCAGGCCGCCCAGGGAGGCCGCGCTGGGAGCGAAGGCGGCACCGGCGATACAGACGGCGCAGCCCGCGAGGCCGGCGGCCATGACCAGCCTCTCGCCGAAGCGATCGGCCGCGAGCCCCCAGGGCAGGAGCGTGAGCGTCCCCCCGATCCAGGCCGTCGCGAGCAGGACGCCGACACCGGACAGCGAGAGCGCGTACTCCTCGCGGAGTGCCGGCGCAAGCACGGGAAGGCCGACGAAGAGCACCGCGGCGCTCGCCATCGCCGTCGATCCGGCACCGAGGACCGCCCAGCGATAGCGCACGGCGACCGCCTACGAGTAGAGGTCGCCGCCGAGGTACTTGAGCCCGGAGTCGACGAGCGGCGTCACCACGCGTCTGCCGGGGCCGAGCCGTCGGGCGAGCTCGAGCGCGACGGTCAGGTTCGCCCCTGTGGACGGCCCCGACCAGAGGCCCTCCTCGCGCGCCGCGCGCCGCGCCATCGCGACGGCGTCGGCGGTCGACACCGTCACCACCTCGTCGAGGTCGTCCCGCTCGAGGAGCGGCGGCCAGAAGCCCGCTCCGCCGCCCTCGATTCGGTGCGTCCCTGCCTCTCCGCCGGAGAGCACGGGAGACTCGCTGGGCTCGATGGCGACGCGCTCGACCTCGGGCAGGGCCTCGCGCAGGCGGCGCGTGACCCCCACGAAGCAACCCGCGGTCCCGATGTACGCGCAGAACGCGTCCACGCGCCCGTCGAGCTGCTCGAGCAGCTCGTCGGCGAGCGCGCCGTAGCCCCCGGGCATGTCGTGGTTCCGGAACTGGTCGGTCGCGAAGCCGTCGACCTCGCGCGTGATCTCCTCCACGCGCTCCATCATCCGCGGGACGAGGTCCGGCGTGATGCCGTCCGGGCTCGGCAGGATCTCGACGTCGGCGCCGAAGGCCTCCATCGTCCGCAGCTTCTCGGCGGCGTACGCGTCGGAGGAGACGATGCGGAGCGGGTAGCCCTTCAGCGCGCAGACGAAGGCAAGGGATGACCCCGTGCTCCCGCCCGTGTACTCGACGACCGTCTGCCCGGAGCGCAGGCGGCCGTCCTGCTCGGCGCCCTCGATCATGGCGAGCGCCATCCGGTCCTTGTACGAGCCCGTGGGATTCGCGGACTCGAGCTTCATCCACACCTCGGCCATCCCGGGCTCGACGAGGCGCTCGACCCGCACGACCGGCGTCGAGCCGATCGCGGCCAGCGCGCCCGTGCGCACTACAGGCCGAACGGGTTGATCGGCCGTGAGCCGGTGGAGACGATGACGCTCTTCGTCTCGAGGTAGAGGTCGAGCGTCTCGAGCCCGAGCTCGCGTCCGAAGCCCGACTGCTTGTAGCCGCCGAACGGGATCCCAGGGAAGGCGGTGTACGGCATGTTGATCCCGACCGTGCCCGACTTGATCCTCGCCGCGAGCCGGTGGCCGCGCGCCGGGTCGCCCGTCCAGACGGTGGCCATCAGCCCGTAGCGGACGTCGTTCGCGAGCTTCACGGCCTCGGCCTCGTCCTCGAACGGAGTCACGGCGACGACCGGCCCGAAGACCTCCTCCTGCACGATCTCGAGCGCGTTCGAGGGCGCCGCGACGACCGTCGGCGGGTAGAACGCACCGGCACCCTCGGGCACGGCGCCGCCGGCCACGACCTCGGCGCCCTCTCCTGCGCCACGCTCGACGAAGCCGTGGACACGGTCCCTGTGGGCGAGGGAGATGAGCGAGCCCATCTGCGTCTCCGGGTCGAGCGGGTCGCCGACACGGATCGAGCCCGCGTGCTCGCCGAGCTTCGAGACGACCTCGTCGTACAGCGGCTTCTCGACGAGCACGCGCGAGCGCGCCTCGCAGCTCTGGCCCGCGGCGTAGAAGATCGACCATGCCGAGCTCGGGATTGCGCTCTCGAGGTCCGCGTCCGCGAAGACGAGGCTCGGGCTCTTGCCGCCGAGCTCGAGCGTCACCCGCTTCACCGGGTCCGAGGCGAGCCGCATGATCTCGCCGCCCGTCCTCGTGGAGCCCGTGAACGCCACCTTGTCCACGCCGGGATGCCGGACGAGGTACGCGCCCGTCGTCGGCCCGTCTCCGGCAACGACGTTGACAGCGCCCGCCGGGAAGCCGACCTCCGCGGCGAGCTCTGCCATACGGATCGCGGTCAGCGGCGTCTGCGGGTCCGGCTTGAGCACGACGGCGCAGCCGGCCGCGAGCGCGGGCGCGAGCTTCCACGTCGTCATCATCAGCGGGTAGTTCCAGGGGACGATCTGGCCGACGATCCCGACCGGCTCCTTCAGCGAGTAGAAGAGGAGCGACCCGCCGATCGGGTTCGAGCGGCCGCCGATCGACGCGATCGCCGACCCGTAGAAGCGGAAGTTCTCGACCGCCTGGTGGAGCTCGGCCTTGACCGAGGAGATCGCCTTGCCGACGTTGCGCGCCTCGAGCTCGGCGAGCTCGGCGCGGCTCGCGACGATCGCGTCCGCGAGCGCGTGCAGCAACCTGGAGCGCTCGGTGCCGGACGTCTTGCCCCAGTCGCCCGCCAGGGCACCGCGCGCGGCCTCGACTGCGCGGTCGACGTCCGCTTCTCCCGCCATCGCCGCGCGGGCGAGTGGCTCACCCGTCGCCGGCTCGATCAGCTCGCGCACCTCGCCGGACGCAGGCTCCGTGAGCTCGCCGCCGATGAAGAGCCCGTACTCCCGGTCGGTCGCGACGGCCATCGGCCCGGACGATACCTCCGTCACCCCTCCCTGGTCCGCTGGAAGAGCAGGTGATCGCGCCAGCCGCCCGCGATGTGCAGGTACCGCGGCGCGAGACCGATCCGGATGAAGCCGTTCTTCTCGAGCACGCGCTGTGACGCCACGTTGTCGACCAGCGTCGCCGCTTCGAGGCGATGCAGGCCGAGCTCGCCGAATGCGAGCTCGACGACGGCTGCGACCGCCCTGGTGGCGAGGCCGCGCCCGCGTCTCGCGTCGTCGACCCAGTAGCCGAGCGTCGCGCTCTGGAACGGGCCCCGGGCGACGTTCGAGATCTCGACGACGCCGGCGAGGCGACCCTCGTCGAGGATCCCGTAGAGATGCTCGGCCGCCTCGAGACGCTCGCGCTGCGACTCGACCTCGAAGAACGCCTCGCGCCGATCGGGGACGTACGGGCGATGGAGCTCTCGGTTGGCGACGAGCAGCGCTGTCAGCTCGGCCGCGTCGTCGGACGTCAGCTTCCGGATCACGCCGACGCTGGCGTGACGGTTACCCGGCGTGGTCGCGGCGACCGTGCGGGTCGGGCCGGAGCAGGACCCGGAGTCACGCTCCGGCCGTGGCCGGGTTGGGGACGGGAGCGATCAGCGAGGGGTCGAGCCACGGACCGCCGGCACCCGCCGCGAGGTCGGCGAACGTCACACCGCCGAGGAGGGTGATCGTCGCGTCACGAACCTCCTCCCAGACCTCGCGGAGCGTGCAGCCGACCATCATCGGGCATGGCTCGGGGTTGTGCCTCGTCGCGCAGCTGATCGGGGCGAGCGGGCCCTGGAAGAGCCGCACGACGCGCTCGAGCGTGATCTCGTCCGGGCGCTTGTTGAGCCGGTACCCGCCGGACGGCCCGCGCTCGGAGCGGACGATCCCGGCCGTGCGCATGGTCGGCATCACCTGCTCGAGGACCGACTGCGGGACTGCGGTACGCCGCGCGAGGGCTTCGAGCTTGAGCGGACCGCCCCCCTCGAGGGCGAGGGCGAGGATCGCCCTGGTCGCGTAGTCCGTTCGGCGGGACACCCACATGTGGCACTCACCTTTTGTCGACGTTCTTGACGGGATTATCGGCCTCGTCTAGAGTCCTTGCCCGTTCGACATAGTTGACTATGTATATAAACATTATCCACACGACAGGAGGACAGGAATGAGGCGTGCCACCTTCGGTCTCGCTGCCGTGCTCGGCACCGTCGGAGCGGTCCTCCTGGCCGCGACCGTTACCGCGAAGGACGCCCCGGCCCGCACGTGGGCGACCGAGCTCAGCCTCGTCGCGTACTCCACCCCGCGGGAGGCCTACGCGAAGCTCATCCCGATGTTCCAGAGGACGGCGGCCGGGAAGGACGTCGACTTCTCGCAGTCCTACGGCGCGTCGGGCGAGCAGGCCCGCGCGGTCAAGGCCGGGCTCGAGGCCGACCTCGTCGCGCTCTCGCTCGCACCCGACGTCGACGAGCTCGTCCGGGCCGGTCTCGTCCACCGGAGCTGGGTGAAGCAACCCCACGAGGGCATGGTCACGAACTCGCTCGTCGTCTTCGTCGTGCGGGACGGCAACCCGAAGAAGATCAGGAGCTGGAACGACCTGCTCCGCCCGGACGTCGACGTCGTCACCCCGAACCCCTTCACCTCCGGGGGCGCGCGCTGGAACGTCATGGCCGCCTACGGGGCCTGGCGCCGTGTCGGGAAGACCGACCGGCAGGCGCAGGCGAACCTGCTGAAGCTCTTCCGCAACGTCGTCGTCCAGGACAAGAGCGCGCGCGACTCGCTGAACACGTTCGTCAGCGGCAAGGGCGACGTGCTGCTCGCGTACGAGAACGAGGCGCTCTTCTCGCGGACGAAGGGGCTCGACCTCCAGTTCGTGATCCCGAAGTCCACGATCCTGATCGAGAATCCGATCGCCGTCGTCAAGACGAGCAAGGAGAAGGCGGCGGCAAACGCCTTCATCCGCTTCCTGCAGACCCCGGCTGCCCAGCAGGTCTTCGCCGACAACGGGTACCGGCCCGTCGTCAAGCGCGTCCTCGAGCGCAACCGGAAGAAGTTCCCGGTCCGGCCTGGTGAGTTCAGGATCGACGCGCCTTCGCTCGGCGGCTGGACGAAGGTGCAGAAGCGCTTCTTCGACCCGAAGACCGGGATCATGGTCGGGATCGAGAAGAGGGTGGGCGGCGACACTGGCTGAGATCGCCCTCGCTCGTCCGCGGCGCGCAGGCGCCACCGGGGACAGGGCCGCGACGGCCCTGTCCCTCGGCATCGTGACAACGTTCCTCACGCTGCTCGTCCTGCTTCCCATCGCCGCGCTGCTGTGGGAGGCGCGGAGCGAGGGAGCCGGGAGCTTCCGAGACGCGATCACGAGCTCCGCGGCGGTCGCCGCCCTGAAGCTGACGCTCGTCGCGTCCGCGGTCGTCGCGCTCGTGAACGCGGTGCTCGGGACCGTGACCGCCTGGGTGCTCGTGCGGGACGACTTCCGCGGGAAGTCCGTCGTGAACGCGGTCATCGACCTCCCGTTCGCGCTGCCGACGATCGTCGCCGGGCTCACCCTCCTCGCGCTCTACGGGCCGAGGTCGCCGATTGGGATCGACCTCGCCTTCACGCGGGTCGCCATCGTCCTCGCGCTGATGTTCGTGACGCTGCCGTTCGTGGTCCGCACGGTGCAGCCGGTCCTGCAGGAGCTCGACCCGGAGCTCGAGCAGGCCGCGCACTCGCTCGGTGCGTCGCCCGCGACGACGTTCCGCCGGATCGTCCTGCCGAACATCCTCCCCGGCATCCTCTCCGGCGTCGCGCTCGCGTTCGCGAAGGCCGTCGGCGAGTTCGGCGCGCTCGTGATCATCACCGGGAACATCCCGTACGACACCGAGGTGGCGTCCGTCTACATCTTCGGCCGCATCGAGAGCGGCGACTCGGCGGCGGCGGCGGCGGTCTCGGTCGTTCTGCTCGGCCTCTCGTTCGTCGCGCTCCTCTCGATCGGCGCCATCCGCCACGTCGCGACGAGGCACGACCGTGCGTAGATACGGCCTCCGCGTCGTCGCGCTCGGCTACCTGGCCGTGATCCTCGTGGGCCCGCTTGCGATCGTCTTCTGGCGCACCTTCGAGGACGGCATCGGCCCTGCACGGGACGCGCTGACCTCCCCCGAGACCATCCACGCCTTCAAGCTGACGCTGCTCATCACCGCGATCGCGGTCCCGGTCAACACCGTGTTCGGCGTCGTCTGCGCGCTCGCGATCGTGCGCCGGCGGTTCCCCGGCAAGGGCCTGCTGAACGCGTTCGTCGACCTCCCGCTCGCGCTCTCACCGGTGGTCGTCGGGCTCGCGCTCTTCCTCCTCTACGGCCGCGAGGGCTGGTTCGGCGGCTGGCTCGAGGAGCGCGGGATTGACGTCCTGTTCGCGCTGCCCTCGATGGTGATCGCGACGATCTTCGTTTCGCTGCCGTTCGTCGCCCGGGAGGTCATCCCCACCCTGCGCGAGATCGGCGACGAGCAGGAGCAGGCGGCGCGCACGCTCGGCGCGAGCGGCTGGCAGACGTTCTGGCGGATCACCCTCCCGTCGATCCGCTGGGCGGTCGTCTACGGGGTGATCCTCACGACGGCGCGCTGCCTCGGGGAGTACGGCGCGGTCGCCGTCGTCTCCGGCCGCATCCAGGGCAAGACCGAGACCGCGACGCTGCGCGTCCAGGAGCGCTACGAGAGCTTCGACCTCGCGGGCGCCTACGCGATCTCGATCGTGCTCGCGCTGATGGCCATCTTCGTGCTCGTCGCCATGACCGTGATCCGACCGAAGGAGGAGACCGCCTGATGTCCATCCTCGTGCGCAACGTCTCGAAGCGCTTCGGCGACTTCGCCGCCCTCGACGACGTGTCCCTCGACGTCGAGAGCGGCTCGTTGACCGCGCTCCTCGGGCCGAGCGGCTC
>Ga0209382_10006823_pt1 | contig 14632 bp, 7 predicted proteins | sample SoiMetdeltSBSDD5_FD_187599 | JGI IMG/M metagenome (GOLD analysis project Ga0209382, IMG submission 187599) | Bulk soil microbial communities from a Populus tree surrounding site in Tennessee, USA - Soil MetaG P. deltoides SBSDD5 (SPAdes) (version 2) | ecosystem: Environmental > Terrestrial >... | reverse complement strand
CCACGCTGGTGAACACCCGGGAGTTCTGGATCATCCCGATGTTCAACCCGGACGGCTCCTCCTACGACATCGCCACCGGCTCGTACCGCTCGTGGCGGAAGAACCGCCAGCCGAATCCGGGCTCGTCGTTCGTCGGCACCGATCTGAACCGCAACTGGGCGTACATGTGGGGCTGCTGCGGCGGCTCCAGCGGCAGCACGTCGTCGGAGACCTACCGCGGCTCGGCCGCCTTCTCCACGCCGGAACTGCAGCGGCTGCGCGACTTCGTGCTCAGCCGCCGGGTCGGCGGCGTCCAGCAGATCAAGACGGCCATCGACATCCACAGCTATTCCGAGCTGATTCTGTGGCCCTACGGCTACAAGTTCGCCGACACCGGCTCCGATATGACGGCCGACCAGCGCAACACGTTCGCCACCATCGGCCAGCAGATGGCCTCGACGAACGGCTACACCCCGGAGCAGGCCAGCGACCTGTATATCGCCGACGGGGTGAGCATCGACTGGCTGTTCAACAACCAGGGCATCTTCGCCTACGTGTTCGAGCTGTACCCGACGGGCTCACCGGGGTTCTACCCGCCGGATGAGCAGATCGCCCCGCAGACCGCGCGCAACCGCGAGGCCATCCTGCTGCTGTCCGAGTACGCGGACTGCGTCTACCGCGCCATCGGCAAGCAGTCGCAGTACTGCGGCGTGCCCGGTGCGCCCGTCGTGGCCAACCCCGGCAACCAGACCAGCACGGTCGGCACCCCGGTCACGCTGACCAACAGCGCCAGCGGTGGCACCCCGCCCTACACCTGGTCGGCCACCGGCCTACCCGCCGGCCTGACCATCAACGCCAGCACCGGGACGGTCAGCGGCACGCCGACCACCGCGGGCACCTCGTCGGTGACCATCACGGCCACCGGCGCCGGGCTCAGCGGCTCGGCCACCTTCACCTGGACCGTCAACCCGGTCGGCGGCTCCTGCACCGGCACCAACGGCACCAACGTCAGCATCCCGGACAACACCACGGTGTTCAGCAACATCGCCATCTCGGGCTGCAGCGGCAACGCATCGTCGGCCACCACGGTCGAGGTGCACATCGTGCACACCTACCGCGGCGACCTCGTCATCTCGCTGATCGCGCCGGACGGCTCCGCCTACGTCCTGCTCAACCGCTCCGGCGGCAGCGCGGACGACGTGCACCAGACGTTCACCGTCAACGCCTCCAGCGAGCTGGCCAACGGCACCTGGCGCCTGCGCGTGCAGGATGCCGCCACCTTCGACACCGGATTCATCGACACCTGGACCCTGACCCTGCGCTAACTCCCGCTAATCCCTAGCGCGTTCGGCGGGCTGAACGTGGTCTTTCCGCCCCGGAAACCACGTTCAGCCCGCGGAACGCTGCGCCAGCTGAATGCGGGCGTAGGCCGCCGTGGGGCTCCATGTTTCACGTGAAACATATGTTCGAACGCGCGATATTCAAGGCGCCCGCCTTACGCTCACAGGCCGTCGTAGGTTCCTCCGTTCTTGGGGCCGAGCGGCAGGTCCATGTTGTTGCCGCCCTTGGTCCACCGCTCGACCCAGAGGGTGACGCCCTTCGCCGTCCGCTCGAGCATTCCGACCCGGGTCCACCCGTCCCGCTGCAGGTGCTTACCGACCTCGACGACCTGCATTGCGTACTCGCCGCTGTGGTCGACCTGGCCTCTCAGCATCTGCCTCGTTGCCTGCGTGACCCAGCCCTCGAGAGCTCCAATAGGCACGGCGGCCGAGGTTGGCGCGGCCTCAGCGGTTTCCGCCAGCGCCGTCGAGGCGGTTCCGGTCGCTCTTCCTTCCGCGGCGACCACCTTGGGGCCGATGACCATTGCGGCGCCGAGCAGGGTGCCGGCCGCGATCCGCAGGCTCGACGGTGAGTTTATGCCCTCCTCGCTCGTTGCGACGGCATTGGCATTGTTACCCCCGCCGCCACCGAAGAGCAGCATGATGATCCACACCGACGGCTTGACCACCAGGTCGGTCACCGGGTCGTCGCCGCAGTAGATGCCGGCGCAGACCATCTCGGGCTTGGCCGGCTCGGCGCTCTCCGCGGACGGCTCGCACAGCAGGCCCGCGCTGAACAGGCACACGATCGCGTCCATCTTTTTGACGTTCTCGCCGGTGATCGGCACACCGTCGACGACGATGGTCTCGCCGGCCGCGACGGATGGCGTTGACGTGGTCTCGGTCGGCCCGCCGATGTCAATAGCTGTCGCGGCCTGAGCCTCGGCGTCGGGATTGTCCACCGCGGTCTGGCTGCCCTCCTGGTCGGACTTGACCGGCTTCTTGTTCTTGTCGGTCTTCTCCGACGCGCCGCCGACCGGGACGCATTGCACGCACGCCTTCACCCAGGGATCACCCCCGACGGGGACGGGTCCGCCGCCGAGGGCGCCGCCGTAGCTCTCGCACGGGCCGGACACGACAAACGCGCAGGACACGAGGCCGGTCGGGTCGGTGTAGTTGAGCGGGGTGTTGCGGACGTAGCTGTACGGATTCCAGCTCTGGCCGTCGTACCGGTCGGAGACGGCCGGGTCGGGGGTCAGGAACCGGCTCAGCGACGGGTCGTACACGCGGCCCTTCATGTTGATCAGACCGAGGTCGTCGTCGTGCTCGTGGCCGGTGAACCCGTGGGTGACCTCGCCGCTGCCGGCCGCGGGCGGGGCGCCGCCGCCGGGGGCGATCCGGGCGCCGAACGGGTCGTAGAAGAACGCCTGGCCGAGCGAGCCGCCAGCGGTCGCGGTGGCCGTGGTCGAGCCGAGCGCGTCGGTCAGCGTGAACTCGGTGGCCGTGGTGTGCGCGCCGGTATTGCTCACGGTGGTGACCACCTGACCGATCGGCCCGTCGACGCTGTCGACGTAATGGACGTGCCTGGTCTGCGCAGCCGTGGTGCGCTTCTCGTAGTGGCCAGGGACGGTGAACGTAACGCTGCCCGAGTTGGTCTCCTTGACCCTGGTGCCGAAGGCGTCGTAGGCGAACGTGGTGGTCACACCGTCCTTGGTGACGGTCTTGGGCAGGTCGAAAGAGGTGTAGGTGACCGCGCGGGTGGCGCTGCCGTCCTCGGCCCGGGTGGTGACCAGCCGGCCCTTGGCGTCGTAGTGGAACGTCTCCACTCCGGCGCTGCTGTCGCGCATGGTCAGCGCGTGTGGCCGGGTGCCGCCGGCGTCGCCGTAGCTGCGGTCCTCGGCGCCGCTGGCGGGCTGGGGGTAGATGTTGCCGATGGTGTCGTAGCCGTAGCCGGTGCTGACCGGTGCGGCGGTGCCGTTGGTCAGTTGCCAGTTGGTGAGCCGGCTGAGGGTGTCGTAGCCGAAGGTTTCGCTGCGCTGGGCGGCGGTGTCGTTCTGCGTGCGGGTTTTGACCAGGCCGTTGTCGTGGTAGGTGTAGGCGAGGTCCTGCAGCTTGGTGCCGGCCGGGTTGGTGGCGGCGAGGTGCTTGATCCGGCCGGTGGCGTCGTAGTAGGTGCGCGCGATGTTGATCTGTCCCGGGGACTGGCCGAGTTGGCCGGTCGCCAGCGACAGGTCGGGCTTGCGCGTCCCGACGAACCACAACAGCGCGGCGGCCCGGCCCGGGGTCACGTCGTCGATGCGTTGCTGGTAGCCGGCGGCGTTGTAGGTGTTCTTGGTGGTCATCCTGGGCAGCGGGCCGGCCCCGTCCGGGTCCGGGTAGGACAGCGTGTGGACCCGGCCGGCGCCGTCGAACGTGGTGTCGACGGCGTAGCTGGTGCCGGTGCCCTGGTCGGTGTAGTCCAGCCCGATGCCGCGGCCGAGGGCGTCGTAGCGGTGGCCCGTCACGATGCCGTCCGGGCTGGTCGCCGACGCCAGCTTGCCGAGGCCGTGCGGGGCGAGGTCGAACACGAACGTGGTCGTGCCGTCGCCGTTGACCTTCGAGATCTGCCGGCCGAGGTCGTCGTAGCCGAAGGTCGACGCGGTCCCAGCGTCCTCGTGTGTCTCGGTGCGCAGGTCACCGGTGCCGTAGTAGGTGGACGTGGTGACGCCGCGGTCCGGCTCCTGCACCCGCACCCGCCGGCCAAGCGTGTCGTAGTCGAACGTGGTGACGTGCCCGGCGTCGTCGGTCACGGTGTGCAGCAGGTCGAAGGGTGCGTACCCGTAGGTGGTGACCACGTCCCGCGCGCTGCCGTCGGGTTTGACCAGCGTGGCCACGCTGGAGACGGCGCGCCGGTCGGCATCCGTGACGATGCTGGTGTGCTGCCCGGTCGGGCTGGTGGTCTCGGCCGTGAACTGGTCGGGGTAGTTGTGGCCGGTGACCGCGCCGTCCGGCGCCGTCTCGGTGACCGGGCGGTCGAGGCTGTCGAAGATCGTGCCGGCCGCCGCACCGGGGGTGGTGCCGAAGAACGGGCGGGTGACGCTGGCCACCCGGCCGAGCGCGTCGTAGGTCGTGGTCACGGTGGTGTCGGTGCCGTCGAATCCATCCACGACCGCCTTGACGGTGCGGCCGAGGCTGTCGGCCGAGGTCGCCGACGTGGATTTCGACGTAGCGGAGTAGGTGGTCACCGAGGTCGCGACGATGCCTTTGACGCCGCCGGCGGCATCGGGGCGGCCGGCGTAGCCGATGTCGACCACCGGCCCGCCGGCCGGCAGGTCCTTCACCCGCCGGCCGAACTCGTCGAACACCGCCTGCGATGCCACGGTCTCGGCCAGCCCCTGCGCGGTCGCGCCGGTGGCGGTCGCCGTGGCCACCGTCACTCCGTAGCCGGGGTGGGTGGCGGACCAGGTCGACGGGCGGTACTTCGCGGTGTCGTGCTGGAACCACACCTGGCTGGAGTAGACCTCCTCGGCCGGCTGGCCGGCCCACACCGGGGTGTACTCGAAGCGGGTGTCCCGGTCCGGCAGGCCGTCCGCGGACTGCACGACCCGGCGGACCGAGCCGTAGTCGGTGTACTCGTACGTGGTGGTCCGTCGCAGGCTGGCGTCCGGGTTGTCCTTCTCGACGTACACCGCGTCCAGCCGCAGGGCGGAGTCGTGGTGGTACTCGGTTCGCCTGGTCACCGCGCCGGGGTCGCCGCCGGCCTCGGCGCGCTCGATCGACTGCTTCCACGGCAGCGGGAACGTGATCCAGACCGGCCCGGCCGGAGTCCGGTACTCGTAGTCGATCCTGGCCGTCTCGGTGATGCCGCCGGCGGTCTGCCGCGTGGCCTTCGTCGTGCTGCCGGTGCCGTCCACGTCCACGTCCGTGTCCACCCGGACCGGGGCATTGCCCGGCTCGGTCAGGCTGCCAAGGTGGGAGACGGTCTGGGTGCCCGGTAGTTCGGCCCAGGTGATGGTGACCTGCTGCTCCCATTCCTTGGTGGCCGAGGTGTTGGGCAGCACCGCATAGCGGGTGCCGGGCGGGTCCAGCGGCCGGTACTCGGGGGTGTACCGGGTGCGGGTCACACGGGCCTTGGCATTGCCCGGTGCCTGGGCAACCTGAGCCTGGGTGAGGATGGGTACGGCGGTGGTGACCATGCTGGGCGTCCGGGCCAGCGGGTAGCGTTTGCCGTCCTTCTGGGTGCGGTGCTCATATGCGGTTACTGTCTGTGATGGTCGTCGCGGATCCCAGACGGTAAATGTGCCGAACCCGACAAAACCGCCGCCGGCACGGACATCGGCCACCGGGTCGTCGAACGAGTAGCGCATGACTCGGGCCACATTGCCTGGGCTGTTGTCGACGAAATGAGCCCACGAGGTGACCTGCCGTGCCACCACAAGGCCGCTGCGCACGGACCGCAACGGGTAGGCGCTTGCGTAGCTGGTGGTCTTCTCCGGGTGGTCACTCCACGCTCGGGAGTAGGTGACGTGCTCGCGCCAGTGGGTAGCGCCTTCGTCGGAGACGGCCGTCATCCGCTCCTCGAACCCGGTCGAGTTGTGGGTGAGCACGGTCATCTGGTTGTTGGTGATTCGCACGATGTCCGCCCGGCCGTCGCCGTCGAAGTCGCCGAGCTGGGAGGTGCTGCGCCCCACCTCAGGGTCGTTCGCGCCGCCGTCCGCCGCGATGTCGCCGGACGTGAACGACCCGTCGCCCCTGGAGATGGATACGGTGGTCGCCGCGTGGAAGGCGACGATGTCGTCGCGGCCGTCACCATTGAGGTCGGCGATCCGCAGATCCGTCTGTTGGGCCGGCAGCGCGACCTCGTAAGGGCCCAGCCGAAGGCCGGCGCCGGTGTTCCACAACACGCGTCCATACCGCAGGAAACCGTCGACCGGCGGAACGATCAGCGAGTCGGCCAGCCCGTCGCCATTGAAGTCACCGGCGATCGTTGTGTAGTCGGGCGTCGTCGACTTGCCGCCGGTCAGCGCGCGGTGGTAAGTCACGCCGCCGACCGTGGCTCCGGCCGGCTGGATGGCGACGTTGTAGCCTCCGGTGCCACCGCCGTCCAGCCGCAGGGAATGTGCGATCTTCCCGCACTTTCCGGTCGTGGTGTCGGCCTGCTGCGCGACCAGTTCGGCCCGGCCGTCGCCGTCCAGGTCGGTCACGCGAGGCCCGAAGCAGCCGGCCACAAAACCCGTCGCCACCGGCGGCGCGAAACCCGCGCCGGTATTCAGCCGGACCGAGTAGTACTTCAGCGGGCCGATCTGGACATTCCCGTTCAGGTAGTCGGGGCGCCCGTCGCCGTTCATGTCGGCGAAGTCGGTCGACTGGGCGGACGCGGCGATCGAGATGCCGGTGTCGACGAATGCCTTGGCCGCGGCATCCCATCGCACGATCTTGTCGTGCATCGCCATCGAGGCGTCCTTGTACTGGGCCGCGAACTCACTGCGCCCGTCGGCGTCCAGATCCATCGGCCGGCTGTAGGGCAGCTGCGTGTTCGCCGGGAAACCGGCGCCCTGGCTGGCGGTGAGCATCCGCAGCTCGGCGAGCGGGGACGCCACCCCGGCCGCGTTCCGCGTGCCCAGCCGCACGTACACCGGGCTGTCACTGTCGTTCGTGCCACCCAGGGTGTAGAGCAGGTCGTCGGTCCCGTCGCTGTCCAGGTCCAGCACGTGCATCCACGGCTGCCGCGTCCCGGTGGTGTTCACGATCTGGGTGCCCAGGGGCTTGGCCGCGAACGCTGGCACCGGTGCCGGGTGGTCCCAGGTGAACTTCTTGGCGGGCAGGCAGGTGCCGCTCGGCCCGCACTTCGTCGCCGACGCCAGCAGGCTGCGCCCGATCCCGCTCCCGCTCTCCGGCACGTACTTGAGCACGTACTTCCACACCAGCGAGGTCGCGGCCGGGTTCGGCGCGTACATGCCGACCGACTTGATCCGCTTCGATTTCTGGAATCGCACGCCGCCCTGGAACGAGAAGCTCACGTCCGGCCGCGGCTCGTACTCGATCTCGACGTACCGGTGGGCGTCGGCGCCGTTGCTGTGGTGCGTGTAACGGATCCGTTTGACCAGATACTCGGCGCCCGCCTCGCCGGTCGATTCCTCGTACTCCCAGGTCATTGCGTTGCCCGATGGGTCCTCGACCGTGTCCGGCAGCCAGATCACCCGCCTGGTCGCCGAGGACTTGTCGCCATCGACCGGCCCCGGGGTGAATGCGACGCCGGAGGACACCTGGGTGCCACTGTGCGGGCGGTAGATCCACACCCAGCCGTTTTTCGCCGTCACCGCGAAGTAGTCGGGTCCGGACGCGATGGTCTGCGCCGACCCGAATGACGCGATATCGGCGAAGCCGTTCGCCTCGGCCCGATAGTGCACGCCGTCATCGCCATACGAGCTGGGGTTCGGCCCGCCGACCGCAACCAGCTTCTCGCCGTCGAGGCAGAACCGGTCCGTCTTGTCGAAACGCACCCCGGTCACCGTGCCCTCCGCGTCCAGCGACTGGCCGCAACGGGTGATCGATGAGCCGAGACCGGAGAGCTGCCAGCCCATCCCGGCCGGCCCGTTTCCGCCGACGCTGGAATACTCCAGGGAAAGCTCCGGGGACATTCCTCCGCGGCCCTTCGGCACTTCGAGCGAAATAGAGTAGCTGAACTCGCCGCTCGGCGCAACATTCCAGCTGGAGCCGAGCGTACCGGCCTTGGCGCCGGGAACCACCGGCGATCCGGGCACCACCAGTGGTACCGCTGCTACCGGGGGTGTGTTGACGGCAGGATCGGCTGCGGCCATGCCGGCCAGCCCCGCCCACTGGACGGTGCCAAGTACCAGTGTTCCGGCGACCGCGAGAGCCGGGAATCGCAAGAGCCAGTTGGGCGGGGCCTGTTTCATGGGTGATACCTCACGGCGTCGAGCTAGGTGGGCCGCGAACAATCACGGCGTGGCTCCCCGGGCGGGAGTTCACCTGCCGCCCTTGGTCGCGCGCCAGAGCATCCGATACTCAATTGCCGCCACTCGTGATCCGCCGATTCCGCCGGACGACCAAAAGCCGTTGGCGTGGCTCGGATCCCGGATTGGGTTCCATCGTTGCGGTGTGGGATGGTGTGAACGACGTCACCCTTTCGGCGGCACCTGGCGCGCCGCGTCGATTACCCACCGCAGTCGATTACCCACCGCTGCCGGTTGCGACTCGGCGGTTCGGCCCGGTGGTGGTTGGCGACGCGACGCGGCGGGACGCACACTATCGAACGTGCGTTCGAAGGATCCGAACCGGCGGGGACCGTGGGGTGGCGACTGGCAGGGCACCTGGCTCCGGGGGGAGCCCCGGCCGGTGTGGGTCAACCTCGGCGCGCTGTTCGGCGCGCAGGTGCGCGACCGGCACCGGTACCCGCTGACCGGGGACGTGCGGGGCGAGCTGTACGAGTGGGTACGGACCACCGCTGGGTGGCTGGGGCTGGTGCAGTTCCAGCTGCCTGGCTACGTCGAGCCGTTCCGGCACCTGGTGCCGGCCAGGGCGCTGGCGCCGCGGGACGACAACCGCACGATCTCCGGACGCCCGCGGCGGGGCTGAACGGCCGCCGGAGGCCTTACTCGCCGGCGATGCCGGGTAGGCGGGTGGCCACCTCGCGGGGCGCTGGCATGGCGGCGACCTCGGCGGCGAGCCGGCGTGCGGCGGCCATGGCGGCGTCTGCGCTGTCGCCGGCGAGCAGGCCACGCACCGCGGCGGTGATGGCCTCCGGGGTGGCCTCGCCTGGCGGGATGCTGGCTCCCGCCCCGGCCAGGACCACCGCGGCCGCGTTGTCGAAGTGGTCGGCGCCCTGCGGCAGCAGCAGCTGCGGCCGGCCGGCGGCGAACGCGCCGAGCATGGTGCCGCTGCCGCCGTGGTGCACCACGAGGTCGGCGTGCGGTAACACGTCGACCTGCGGCACCCACGCCTCGACCCGCACGGTGGCGCCGGCGTCCCGGGTTGCCCCGGCGAAGTGGGTGGCCTGGGTGACGGCCGTGACCGCCGTGACCGCCGTGACCGGCACGGCGGGACCGGCCGCCACGAGCACGTCGACGGGCAGCGGCGTGATCGCGTCCACGATCGTGCCGAGCAGCCCTGCGGTGGCGAAGGCGGTGCCGAGCGAGACGTACACCAGCGGCCGCGAGCGGTCCCGGTGGCCGAGGCCGGCCGGGTCGTGCGAGGCGTGCGAGGCGTGCGCCTGGGCGGCGTGCCCGCCGGGCTCGGACCAGCCGACCGGGCGCAGCGGGATCCGGTCGGCCCGCGCCAGGAATCGCCTCGACTGCACCGACTCCGGGCAGATGTCCAGCACGCTGGCACCCAGCACGGCCGCCCCGTCGGCACCGTGCTCGGCGGCCAGCGCGCAGAAGGAGGACACCAGCCCGTCGGACATGCCGGCGGACATCCGGCCGAAGCCGTGGCACAGCGCCGGGACGCCGGCGATCGCGGCGGCCAGCCCGGCGCCGATGGTGGCCGCGTCGTAGATCACCAGGTCGGGCCGGTGGCGCTCGACGAGCGGCCCGAGGTCGCTGACCCACCGCCGCGGCAGCACCTCGCCGAGCACCCGGCCGGTCATCCGCCCGACGTCCACCTGGCCGCCGGACCGCCCCGCGAGCTCGGCGAACGCGTCGCGGATGCGCATGCCGGCGCGTAGCGGGTGCAGGCCGGCGGCCAGCAGACCACGCTGGAACTGCTCCCCACCGGCGTAGAACACCTGGTGGCCGGCCTCCCGCGCGGCCACCGCGAGGGGGATCGACGGGTACGTGTGACCGTGCGCGGCCAGCGCGGCGAACATCAGGCGCACGTCGCACCCGACCCGCGCCGGTGCCCGCCGGCGATCCGAAACCGCACCCGCTCTCCTTGGCCAGCGCCCCGCCACCGCTGCGAAGCCGGTTTGCGAAGCGTGGGACGCCCGCGTTGCGTGCCGCGGACGGTGGGACGCCCGCGTGTCGGCGAGGGAGCCCGGGTGGGACGCCCGCGTGTCGGCGACCCGCCGCGCCGTGTCAGCTCAGTGCGGCGGCTACGTCGGGGTGGATCTCGAACAGCGTGACCAGGCCGCTGACCGTCAGCGAGCGCCGCGCCGCGGTGGAGAGCTGGGCCAGGCGCAGCGGAATGCCGCGCTGGCCGGCCAGGTCGCGGGCCTGCAGCAGCGCCCGAAGCCCGCTGGAGGAGCAGAACGTGACGGCGGCGAGATCGAGAACCATCATCCTGGGGCCGCCGCCGATGCACTCCGCCAGCCGAGCGGTCAGCAGCGGCGCGCTGAGCATGTCGAGCTCACCGCGAACACGCAGCACGGTCGCCTCGCCCACGCGGTCGACGGTGAACGTGACCAGCTCCGCGGGGTCCGAGGCATCGGCGCGCTCCGGGAACGCTGCCCTTGGCTCATCGCAGGCCACTATCGGCTCCATGGTTTTCAGCACCTCCTGAGGAGGGTAGGCGCTTATCCCGCCCGCAAAGCCTTGGAAGTCTGTTGGAAAATTCCCGTCGCCTGGAACGCCGGTGCATCCGGTGCGGTTCACCGACGGACTCTAAGCCCGCATGGTGTGTGCCGGAACTCGGGTGTCCGTGGCGGCGCGGGTTGGGCAGCGCGGCGAGTTGCGCCGGCCTGGTGCTCGCGGTCTGCTGTGCAGCATGAGCGCGTCCTGGGATCCGGCGGCCGCACCCGTCGCGGCGCTGGAGCAACTCCCCGCGGTGGTCTGGGCGTTCACCGGGCCCGACCACGTCGCGGTGCTCGCCAACCGGGCGGCCAGGGAGTACCGCGGCGGCAGCCGCGCCTATGTGCTCGGCAGGTCGCTGCGCGAGTCGCTGTTGCCGGAGAACCGCCCGCTGATCGCGCTGCTCGACGAGGTCTACCGGACCGGAGCGACCCGGACGTTCTACGAGACGGCCATCCGGGTGGACCAGGAGGACCGGTTCGTCACGTTCACCGCGGCCCCGCTGTGCGACGACGCCGGCGCCATCATCGGGGTGCTCACCTACATGACCGACGTCACCGAGTCGGTGCTGGCCAAGCGGGCCGCGGAGCGCGACCACGCGGTGCTGCAGGCGCTGCAGGAGCGGCTGCTGCCGGACGGCCTACCGGTGCTGCCCGACCTGCGGGTGGCGGCCCGCTACCGCGCCGCCGGTGAGCAGCTCGTCGCCGGCGGCGACTGGTTCGACGCCACCGTGCTCGGCCCGGGGCGGCTCGGCGCGTCCGTCGGCGATGTGGTGAGCCACGGTCCCGGCGCGGCGGCCGTGATGGGCCAGCTGCGCAGCGTGCTCGGGGCGGCGCTGCTGGACACCGGCAGCGCCTTCGACGCGCTGGCGCAGCTGCGGCGGTTCGTGCCGACGGTGCCGGGGGCCCGGGGGAGCACCGCCTGCGCCGCGATCTACGAGGCGGCCACCGGCACCATGAGCTATGCGTGCGCCGGGCACCCGCCGCCGGTGCTGATGCGCTCGGACGGCGCCGCGAGGTTCCTGCCGGCGCCGCCGAGCGCGCCGCTCGGGCTGCCGGGGATCACCCCGCCGGCCGGGGAGGTGGTGCTCGGGCCCGGCGACTCGGTGCTGCTGTACTCCGACGGCGCGGTCGAGCGACCAGGCGTGCCGACCGAGCACGGCCGCCAGCGGCTGCTCCAGGCCTGTTCGAGGGCGGCGGCGGCCGGGCACGCGGCGGCCGAGCTGGTGGACGCCGTGCTCGAGGGCGTCGCGGACGGGGCACCAGCCGACGACCTGGCGCTGCTCGTGCTGTCCCGCCGGCCGGCACCGGTGCCGGCGCTGCTGGTCCGGCTGCCGGCGACCGCGCGCAACCTCTCGGCGCTGCGCCGGGCGCTCGGTGGCTGGCTCGCGCAGGCCGGCGTGTCCGACGACGACGGGCTGGCGGTCCAGATCGCCTGCGGCGAGGCCACCGCCAACGTGGTCGAGCACGCCTACCCGGTCTCCGGCCAGGCCGGCGCCTGGGGTGGTGCGGGGATCGACGGCGCCGGCGGCGAGGTCACCGTGTCCGGCGAGCTCACCGCGGAGAGCGCGGTCGTCGTCCGGGTGACGGATGCCGGAACGTGGCGCGAGCCACCGGCCGACCCCGCCGACCGCGGCCGCGGGCTGCTGCTGATGCGGCAGTGCGTTGACTCCGTTCGGGTCCGCCAGGACGGCGGCGGCACCACCGTCGAGCTGACCCGCCGGGTGCACAGCCGCCAGTCCGCCGCCGCGCCGGCGCCGGAGCCGGCGGGCCAGCCGCCGCCCGGCCTGCAGGTGCGCGTCGACACTGGCACCGGCCGGGCGACGGCGGTGCTCGCCGGCGACCTGGACGCCGCCGGGGTCTCCACCGCCGGCCTCGCGCTGCGCCGGGCCGCCCGCGGTGGCCTGCTCCCGCTCACCGTGGACCTGACCGGCCTCGACCACCTCGCCAGCGCTGGCGTGCGGCTGCTGTTCGACGTGGCCGAGGAGCTCGCCTCGGCCGGTAACCGCCTGCACGTGCAGGTCGCCCAGGGCAGCGTCGCGCACCACGTCCTCGATCTCACCGGCTTCGCCGGACTGGGGCGCGTCGACATGGTCGTCATGATCAGCTGACCCGGTGCCTTGAGCAGCCGGCTTTACTCGTGGGGGTCGTCGACCGCCTCGCCGCGCAGCGGGATCAGGTCGGCGCGCGCCGGATCCTGGTCGTGGACCGTGCCGTCGGCGACCGACTCGGCCACCGCGCCCATGATCGTGTACGCGGTGCGGACGAGCATGCCGGCGCTCTTCGGCCCGAGGTCGCCGCGCAGCTCGACGAGCACGCTGCCGGCGCCGAGCAGGCCGTAGGAGTTGCGGGCGATGCCCCGCGGCAGGGTGCCGGGGTACTGGCTGATCTCGGCGAAGCCGTAGTGGCTCATGGTGTCGGCGATGACCACGCACACCTGCCTGGACAGCGCGACGGCCGGCGCCGGCACGCCGGCGGTGTTCGGCCAGAAGATGGACCCGGTGATCAGGTCGCCGCCGTCGCTGACGAAGGAACCCTGGTGGTGGTAGTCGACCACGAACGACGGCTGGTACCTGGCGAAGACGCGCTGCACGGCCGCCGCCTCGGGCACCGGGTTGACCTCGGGCGCCACCGCGGGGTCGTGCCAGCGGTTGACGTCGAAGCCGACGCTCGGCGTGCAGAACGCGCCGGCGCAGTCCGGGTCGTGGTTCTGGCGCTGGAAGCGCTCGGAGCCGTCCGGGTTCACCTTCGGCACCACCAGCAGCGTGATCCGGCTCAGGATCGCGTCCCACCCGGCGCCACCGGCGCCGGCGCGCTGCAGCAGCTGCAGCGCAGCCTCGGTGCCGAGCGGCTCGTTGCCGTGCTGCTGGGTGATGTACAGCACCCGGGTCGGCCCGGTGCCGACCCTGGCCAGGTAGAGGTCGCGGCCCTCGTTGGACTGGCCGACCACCTCGAGGGCGACCCGGCCCTGCGTCGAGTCGGAGAGCTGCCGCAGCGCGGCGACCATCTCCTGGTAGTTGTGCAGCCGCTGCAGGCTCACGTGCTGGCGCTCCTGCAGCCACGGTCCGTTCGGGATGGTCTGGGGGTCGGCACCCGCGGGTGCGCCGGTCACCGCGATCAGTGCGATGGCTGTCGCCACGTGGTAGATGCTGCGTCGCATATGGCCACCATGGCCCTGTCGCCAGCCAAGCGCCAGCCGAGCCTTGGCTTGACCGCGAAATCCAAGTTTTGACGCCTTGTGCCCCGATTTTGCGGCAATATACTGCGGTGTATGCCGAATTTGCGGATCGGTGAGGCGGCCGCCCTGCTCGGCGTCAGCGACGACACCGTCCGGCGCTGGATCGACCAGGGGCGGCTGCCCGCCGTGCTGGACGGCGGCCGCAAGGCCGTGTCCGGCCGGGCGCTTGCCGAGTTCGTCCGCCAGGGCAGCGACGACTCCCGGCCGGGCGTCACGACCGCCGCGTCGGCCCGCAACCGGATGCGCGGCATCGTCACCCGGGTGCTCAAGGACGGGGTGATGGCCCAGGTCGAGCTGCAGGCCGGCCGGTTCCGGATCGTGTCGCTGATGAGCCGCGAGGCGGCCGACGAGCTCGGCCTCGAGGCCGGCTGCGTGGCCGTCGCGTCGATCAAGTCCACCCATGTCGTCGTCGAGATCCCGGAGGCCTGAGTGACCGGTGGCTGGCGCGCCGCCACCCGCGCGGCCACGGCAATGGCCGCGGTGCTGCCGGTCGCGGTGCTGCCGGTCGCGCTGCTGGCCGCGGTGCTGCTGGCCGCGGTGCTGCTGGCCGGCTGCGGCTCCGGCACGGCGTCCACCGAGCCAGCGGCCGGCGGCGCCGCGGCGCCGGTCACCGGCGAGGTCGTCGTGTTCGCGGCCGCGTCGCTGACCGAG
>Ga0209382_10006818_pt1 | contig 14640 bp, 8 predicted proteins | sample SoiMetdeltSBSDD5_FD_187599 | JGI IMG/M metagenome (GOLD analysis project Ga0209382, IMG submission 187599) | Bulk soil microbial communities from a Populus tree surrounding site in Tennessee, USA - Soil MetaG P. deltoides SBSDD5 (SPAdes) (version 2) | ecosystem: Environmental > Terrestrial >... | reverse complement strand
CGTTGACCGGCTGGTTGACGATGACGGCTTCGTCTTTGGCGAGCGGCGGATGTCGCGGGATCGGGTCCTTGACGAACGGGTCTTCGCCTCGCGACCAATCGCTGAAAATCTCTTCGGCGATCTTGAAGACCTCCTGGGCCGTCACGTCGCCCGCCACGACCACGCAGGAATTGTTCGGAATGTAAAACTTCTTCTGGATCACGCGCATCATTTCCGGGGTGGCCTTGGCCACGGTTTCGGGGTCGCCGCCCGGGCGCTTGCGCGAAGGGTATTTGTACCAGAGCCTCTTGTCGGTGGCGTCGATCAGATAGAAGTAAGGGTTCGAGCGGTGTTGGTTCAGTTCGTCGAGCACGACCTGGATCTCCTGGTCCAACTCCTGCTTGTCGAAGACCGGGTAGCGGATGGCGTCGCGCATAAGCGTCATCGCCTCGCTCAGCCCGGTCTTGATCGTCGTCGTGTAGTAATTGACGACCTCGTACTGGGTCTGCGCGTTGCTGAGCATTCCCAGGTCGGCGGCGCGGTCGTGGTAACCGTCGGCCTTAGAACGCTCGTTCGATTTGAAGAACATGTGCTCGTACAGGTGCGACAAGCCGTTGTATTCGGGAGGCTCGGTGTAGGCGCCGTTCTTTACCGCGATCTCGACCGTGACCAGCGGCACGGCGGCGTTCTCGATGACAATCACGTCCATGCCGTTTTTGAGCGTGATCTTCTTCCATTGCGGTTGGGCCAGCGCGCCGTCGGACCACGTGACGGCGACGAGCGCGAATAAAAATAAAGCCGCCGCGATGCGGGCGGTGAACAAACGATTTCTGGTCTTCACAAGTTCCTCTCAACCCCCGATGCGGGGCTATTTCATGCCATGTTTCCTGTGTCAATCTCCATATGCCATATTTCATATGCCGTACGAAATATGGCATATGGAATTTGAACTTACCGAAAAACTTTTGTCTATCCGCTTATGAGGCGCTCCCATTTCCGACGCGTAGGCCCGAGCCACATATTCACCTCGAAGCGCAATAACTGGAACGCGACCCACGGGTCCGGCTTGCTCTTATCTTCAAAGAGAATGTAAATGTTTGCAAAAGCTATCGCAGGGGCTTTTGATTTACGACATCGCCTTCCAATTTATTTCCAAAATTCAAACCAGCTTTTATTCTTTTTACGCCCGAGCAGCGCGTCGACATCCGCATCGGGCTGGAACGGGATGGAGCGGTCGTTGATCAGGGCTTCGGGGTTCGCTTCGACCATGGCGCGCGCGTATTCTTCCCCTCCCCAATCGGCCGCGGCCGCCGCGGCGCTCGACAACACTGGACGGCGGCGATCTTGGTGGTGCGCGTCCGTGGCTATGAAATGAGCCAGCCCGGCCTCGATAATCCGCTTCGCCAGGCGCTGCGTCTCGTGCCCGAAACTCCCCGTCAGGCTGCCCGCGTCGAGCTGCGCGAACGCGCCGCGCTCGATCAGTTTCGCCAGTATCTCCGGCCTCTCCTGAAGCCTCCTGTTGCGTTCAGGATGCGCGATGACCGGAGTGACGCCCGCGTTCAAAATCTGAAATATCGCCGTCTCGACGTTCGCCGGCAGCGAATGGAAAGGAAATTCGAGCAGCATATACGCGCCGCCATTGAGCCTGATGCGCGCGCCGGGATCGCCGACTTCCTCAAATATCTCATGACTGAATCTGACTTCTCCGCCCGGAACTATGTTGACGCATGCGTCGCAGGCTTGCGTCACCGTCGCAATCTTCTGATTAATGGTCTCCTTGTCAGGAGCGGCATAAACTCCGTTGAACATGTGCGGGGTCGCGACAATGGTCTTAATTCCGTCGGCGGCGGCGGCGCGGCACATGGCGACCGATTCTTCCAGAGAGATTGATCCATCGTCGATCTCAGGCAACACATGGCAATGAATGTCAACCATTCGTGTCAAATTAAGCGAGCTTGGCGGAACAGACATGCGGGAAACCCCATTCTGCTATAAAGGCGCTAAATTCAAGGGCAACCGTCAGAAACTGCATTATCAATGATGGAGGCGCCGCGTTCAAGCCAGCGCCTAACTCAATAAACCTGCTCGGTCTGCGCAAAAGCTCGCATGGTCTTGTCTAATGCCTGATAGGAATGCCAGCTTACAGTCTAGCTGGTCATTTCGACGCGCACCCAATGTCATCTTAATAGCGCATGGGCCACCGTGCCGCACATCCATCATTTTTTCTTACATCCTTCCCTTTCTGACTCAAATTTGCCATCCGGCAGTCCACTTAATGCTCAAATTTCGGCTCCTTTTCAAGGAATAATGCCTGAGCCAAGAGCAAAACTTGCGGCAGGGAAAGTCTAATCGAGTCAATATTGAAAACGGGCCAGCCACATTTCCCAGCTTTGCCAATAATTTAGCGAGCTCAGTTTTTATTCAACACGAAGCTGGGAAATTTTCCGGCTTTGATGGGTCGTCTTTGGCCTGCAGTGTGCATTGAAGAAATTATCCTTCTTAGCATTCTCATCAAACTCATAAAAATTTGATGCGAATACCAGCGTCCATCTGCGACAGAACGAGAATTCAGTTCAGAAAACAAACACCCTGAGGAAAACTATGCATAGACCAATCAAGTACGTTGAAAAGGGGTTGTCGGTGTTGGCCGGCGGGGCCTTCAACGCCATTCAATATTTCAACAAATTCAACCCAAACGAATCATTCATCCCCAAATGGTCTGACAAGCCACTGCTGAAATCCTGGCAGAAGACCAAACCCACCCTCGGATGGCCCCGCGTCACCGATTCGCTCTGCCCCAAGTGTGTCAAAGAGGCGCGCAAACGCATCATCGAAGACGGCGAAGATCCCTTTAAAGTCGTTCAGGAAAAACCCGGCGAGATCAAGGCGACCATCATCGAGCGCAACAACGAGATCTGGATGATCAAGGATTGCCCGGTCCACGGCCACATCGAAGACATGATGGCGATGGACGCCAAGTTCCTGGAGCGCATCGAAGCCATGTATCCCGGACGCGACATTGACGCGCATAACGACGCGCACGTCCATCATCACGCATCTTCGACAATCAAATATGGCCGAGGTTCGGTGCTGACCGTAGACTTGACGAACCGCTGCAACATGATGTGCGACCCCTGTTTTATGGACGCCAATCAGGTCGGCTTCGTGCATGAATTGAGTTGGGAAGACATTACTGAGGTTTTGGACAACGCCATTCAGGTCAAGCCGCGCAGGCAGATGTCCGTGCAATTCTCAGGCGGCGAGCCGACGCTCTCCCCGTACTTCATCGACGCCGTCAAATATGCGCGCAAGGTGGGCTACAACTCGGTACAGGCCGCGACCAACGGCATCGAATTCGCCAAGTCGAAAGAGTTCTGCCGCAAGGCCGCCGAGGCAGGGCTGCGCTACGTCTACCTGCAATTCGACGGCATCGGCAACGCCGCCAACAGCCACCGGCAGGTCGGCAACCTCTTCGACGTAAAACTCAAAGCGATTGACAACCTGCACGAGGCCGGCGTCGAGATCGTGCTGGTGACGACGCTGGTCAACACCGTCAACAACGACGAGGTCGGCCCGGTCGTCCGCTTCGCGCTCGACAACCCGAGGAAGATCAGCTTCATCGCGTTTCAGCCCGTCTCTTTCACGGGCCGCGACGAAGACATCACAGACGACCGCCGCCTGCGCCAGCGCTACACGCTCTCGCACATGGCCCACGACGTGCGCAAGCAGGTCGGCATCACCGACCCGCACCGCGACTGGTTCCCGATCTCGCTGTTCAGCGCCTTCGCCGACTTCGCCGACATGGCCCACGGCCCCGACCGCGAGTGGGGTCAGATGAGCTGCGGCTGCCACCCGAACTGCGGCGTCGGCGCGGCGGTGATGGTCGACAAAGAGACCAAGGAGATGAGACCCGTCTCGGGCTTCCTCGACATTCCGGGCCTGATCAAAGACATGCGGAAGATCACGGACGCGGCGCGCGGCAAGAAATTCTCGATGGCGATGATGGCGCTTGCGCTCCTGAAGAACTACAACTCCTTCGGCTCGCCGACCCAATTCAAGCTGAGCGACCTGCTCCAGAAATTCGACAAGACCTTCGGCCTTTCGGGCAAAGATTACGGCAAATCCACGCCCGACCGCACTATTGATGACGTGATCAAGCGCCGCAAGGACCGCTGGAATTTCCTCTTCATCGCGGGCATGTGGTTCCAGGACCTTTTCAACTACGACTTCCGCCGCACCGAGATGTGCATCATCCCCTACGGCACTCAGGAAGGCGAGATCAGCTTCTGCGCCTACAACACCGGCATCGGCTGGCGAAACATTATCGAGAACATGCACCAGAACGCGACCGTCGCCAAGTGGTACCAGGAGCATGGCCGCCACGAGATCTTCGCCAACAACCACAGCGTCAAACTCGACGACCAGGCCCACCGCCTGAACGTCAACGTCCAGGACGCCGGCCGCGGGCGCGAGAAGAGCGCGCTGCCCCAGACGGCCAAGGAAGAGCAGGCTATGATGCGCAAACTCTACATGCAGTCGGTGCTCAAGCAGGCCAACGCCGCGCCGCAACTGGTTCAACTCGGCGGTAAGGACGGCAAGAAGGACGTCGGCGCCGGGGCAGTGACTGTGTCGGGTGATTGAAGTTCGGCGGCGCGGTCCCTGAAGTTTCCTGAATCAAAAACAAAACAACGAAGGGCGCCCTTGATTCATATGCGGCTGCCAGCAGCTGAGGTTGTTGGCAGCCGTCGTTTTATTGGCGCAGCGGCACGATCTCGCCCGCCTCGTTGATGCGCAACCCCAGTCGTCGTTCCCATCCCTTAAGCAACTGAGACGGCCCGCTTGATTTTACGCTCTGACTGGTCGCCGGCTCCTGTTCTGTGCGCCACAAACGCACGGAGCCATCGTCGCTACCTGTGAGCGCCAGTCGTCCATCCGGGCTGAAGGCGACAGAATTGACTGTGCGGTCGTGTTTCATCCGCTGGGGAAGGGGCTGCCCAGTCGCGGCCAACCACATGCAGGCAACGCCATCGTCAAACCCGGCGAGCAGGTATTTACCGTCGGGGCTGAAGGCCACCGTCAGAACCGAGCTTTCACGCGCCAGCGGCGCGCCAAGTGGGTGACCAGTGGCTGTCGACCACAAATGTATTGTGCCGCCGCCGCAACCTGTCAACGCCCGATGTCCGTCAGGGCTGAAGGCCACCGCCCAGACTGAGCTTTCATGCCGCAGCGGCGCGCCGAGGGGTCGCCGCGTGGTGATATCCCACAACCTGGCTGCGCCATCGTAACAGCCAACAAGCGCCCGCCCTCCATCCGGGCTGATGGCTACAGAACTGACTAGTCGTTCATGGGGAATCGGCGCGCCGAGCAGTTCCCCGGTGTCAGCGTCCCATAGCCGCGCCATGCCGTCGTAACACCCTGTTAAGACATATCTACCGTCCGGACTGAAAGCCAGAGAGCTGACCAATAGCGGATGCGTCAGCGGCGCGACGACTGATTCCCCCGTCTCCGCCCGCCATAACCATGCCGTGCCGTTTGCACAGCCGGTGAGCACGCGAGTTCCGTCGGGACTGAAGGCCACCGCCCAAACCGCGCTCTCATGTCTCAGCAACGGAGCCAACGACTGTCCTGTAGCGATATGCCATAACCGCGCCGTGCCGTCCGTGCATCCGGATAGGGCGTGCTCTCCGTCTGGACTGAACGCGACCGCGGTGACGGGCGTTGTGGCTGTTTCAGCCTCCAGGTTGCGGTGGTGAAATGTCAACGCCAAATGCTTATAGTCCGCGTCCGTCAGCTTGCTGACGGCCTCCGCGCGCTCGTCGGTCGGGCAGGCGGCCAGGGCGCGCAATGACCAGAGGATGGCATGGTCGCGCTGTAGACGTTGCGCGCCGCGCCGCGCGAGGAAGTTCGCCCAGAGATCATCGGCGCTCCCCATGTAGGTAGGGTTATTTCGAAGGGTCTGGTAGGCGCCCAAAGCCGTGCGATAATCGCCTAAGGACGCGCGCAGGATCCCCTCGTCCCGTTCCGCCATCGACCTCCATGCGAACTCTTCTTCACGCAACCGGGCGTCGGCTTCGGCGGCGCTCACCGCCCATTCATCAGTGAATACACGATGGTAGATAGGATTACGCACTGTAAGCATGCCATTCCGGTCACGCTTGACGATGCCGGAGAGTTTCAACGCGATGTGCGACGGCGCGGCCTGGTCGCGCACCCGCTCGCCCTGCCAGAGGCGGCGGTAGAGTCCGAGCGTGGCCAGTTTGTCCTCAACCCGCTCGCTCAGAAAACGTAGCGCCTGTTCGAAGTGGGTGTCCGTCTGCAACGCCTCCAAATTATCGAAGGTTTCTTTGACCAGCTCGTCCACTTCATTGGGCACGGTACGGCGCCGCGTGACGAACTCGTCGCATAGCCGCACCGTCAAATACGGGTGTCCTCCCGTCCATTGCAACACCGCGCTAACGACTGCCTCACCTTTGACCACGTCATCGGCTATTGCGCGAAACAAAGGGCTGAGGTCGTCGTGATCCGGGTCATAGTCCTGCAGTTCGATGGTGCGGCCGATGTTGTACGGCGTAGTCCGGCGATCTTTGATCAATTCGTTGGGCGTGGCGACGCCGACCAGGCAGAAGGTGACTTTTTCGTAGAGCGGTTCCGAAGCGCGATCATTGTACATGGCGCGGATGGCGACAAAGAAATCATCGGCGTAAGGCAACTTGAGTGTGCTGTCTATCTCGTCGAGGAAGATCACGACGGGAGAGGAAATCTTGGCGGCGACTTCGTCACGGAAAAATTGGATTAATCGTTGATTAGGCGTGATCGTACGACTCGCTTCCCACCAGGCAGTGACGTCTACATCTAAGGCTAATTGGTGGGCGATCTCGTCAAGCAAGCCCTGATACCAAGCGTCCGCATCATTCGGGGAGCCCAGATACCCGGCGACGTCGATCGCGGCGGTAGCATAGCCCTTTTCGGCAAGCCGGGCTCTGGCGCGCACCAGCAAACTGCTCTTCCCCATCTGGCGCGAGCAAAGCACGTTAGCGTACTCTCCGCGTTCCAACAGTCGCAGCAACTCGTCATCGCTCGGGCGTACGATGTAAACGCCGGTGCGCGGATTGACTGTGCCGCCGACTTGAAGCCTTAACTCGCCTTGTCGCGTAGTCATCACAATTTACTGAAGAAACGCGCGTAAATTTGATTCGTCGGAAGGATCCGAGCGCCGTCTCTTCGTACGAGGCCGGCCCCATACAACCGATAGAAATCATCTTTACTCGAAGCCTTGCCATCATTAATGATTTGATTCATCGTCGCGAGCAGTCTCTGCCCCACATCATCCACCAGCTTATTCTCCAGAGCCCTCAGGTGGACGCCGAACGGGCCGTCCCTCTCTGCCGCCATAAGCGACAAGGCGGCGTACCCCATCGGATTCGGACCGGTCAAAGCGTAAAAAGCCAGATGAGTGAGATGGGGGTGGCCGTTCAACAGCGCCATCAACTGTCCGAGTTCCGCTTCGGTCAATCGCGCGCCGTACAGACGGTTCAATTTCCGGTATTCGGCTTCGTTGAAGTAACGCAGCTCAATGTTTAGGCCGACATTGAACGGCGACCGCATGGCGTCTTTGATAAACAGGTAAGGCTCCGTCGAGATCACCAGCGCCAGTCCCAGCTTGGCCCAGTTGGTCGACAGATCGGCGCGTTGATTGTGCCAGGAGCGCAGCATCGAGAAGAAGTCAGATTGATAGGCGCGGCCCAGCAAGCGATCTGTTTCATCGAATGCAATCACAACAACCCCGTCTACCGCCTTCAGCAGTGAGCGTTCGAGATACTTGATCATTTCGCGCTGACTACTGAGGCGCGGTGGGGCGGCTTGCGGCGCCCGCCCCAACTGTTCCCACATCTCCTGGGCGAGCAAAGTCAAAAAGCGAGGATAGTCAACCAGATCCTCGTCCGTAAACAACGAGGCGAGGTCAATTAATACGGTCTTTTTGCCGTTCCGCTGGCATGCCCCGAGGTAGCTTATCAGCAAACTGCTTTTGCCCATTTGACGCGGAGCTTTGATGACGACCGTCTCCGCCACTTGTTGCGCCGCCAGCATTGCGTATGCGTCGGCCTCGCGCTTGATGTACAACGGATTCTCAGAACTCATGGTCCCGGTCGGCGGCGTTATCCCTGCCCGCCCGCGCCGCGTCTTCACTTTCGCCTTCTGATTAAGCGGTTGGCATAGTTGAATGAGTTTCGCCAAAGCCTCAGCGCCCCCGTTGCGCCAATCCATATAAGCAATGCGGCTGATTACGGCGGGTGGACGACAATCCTCCAACAAGAGCGGAATGAAGCTGCGCCCCTTGTTTTGTGGGTCGCGGAAAATGGCCGTGTTGCGTTCAAGTTTTACCCAATCGGATTCTATTGCGGCCTGCGACATACATAAAATCAGCGACCGCGCATATTCCAGGCCATTTTCGATCGCGGCGTAAATGTCATCGCCCGGCTGAATCGCCCATTCATCGAACCATACCCGTAGCCCTGCGTCGCGCAGCCCTTCCGCAAGCTGCCGCACACGCAATTTGTCGCGACTGCTGTGGCTCAGGAAGACATCCCATAGAAAAGTGTCTGGCATGGCTGGTGATTCTAATCATGTGTCATAAACTTGTCACGTTTGCGGCGTAAAAACTATCGCAACACCATTATCGTCGACGTCATCTCGGAGCATCGATAAAGCCGTTCCGCCACCTCGGCAAAGATGCTAAACTACCTCTGCGTATTTTTGCGCTCGGCATTTTTCAACCCGCCGGACAGCTATGACAAATGAAGAGAAACGCCTGCGGCAATCGCACGCCCGCGAAAAACACTGGAAAAGATGGGGGCCATATTTGAGCGAACGCGCCTGGGGCACGGTGCGCGAGGACTATTCCGCCGACGGCGAGGCCTGGGATTACCTCCCGCACGATCACGCGCGGTCGAGGGCCTACCGTTGGAGCGAAGACGGCATCGCCGGCATCTGCGACCGGCACCAGGTGATCTGCTTCGCCATTGCTTTGTGGAACGGGCAAGATCCGTTTTTGAAAGAGCGGTTGTTCGGGTTGGCCGGGCCGCAGGGCAATCACGGCGAGGACGTGAAGGAGTATTACTTCTATCTCGATTCGACGCCGACGCATTCGTACATGAAGTTTCTGTACAAATACCCGCAGGCCCGATTCCCCTATGAACGGCTCGTCGAAGAGGCGGGCCGCCGAGGGCGCAAAGACCTGGAATATGAGCTGCTCGACACGGGCGTGTTCGACGGGGATCGTTATTTTGACGTCTTCGTCGAATACGCCAAGGCCGACGTCGAAGACATCTTGATCCGCGTAAGCGTGGTCAATCGCGGGCCGGAAGAGGCGCGGCTCGACCTGCTTCCGACGGCATGGTTCCGCAACACCTGGTCGTGGGGCATCGACGAGCGGCGTCCGCGATTGCGGCGCGAAGACGCCACGCCCGACCTTCCCGTCATTCGATTGCGCCATTTCGACATGCCGCTGCGATGGTTGATCTGCGCCCAATTATCTGAAAGCTCTCCCGAGCTGCTTTTCACCGAAAACGAGACCAACCTCAAACGAGTCTTCGGCGCCGAGGATTCAGCGCTATACGTCAAGGACGGGATCAACGATTACGTGGTCAACGGCGTCCGCGACGCCGTCAATCCGCAACTGATGGGGACAAAGGCCGCGGCCCGTTACCGGCTCGACGTCGGCGCCGGCGAGACGATCACGGTCAAATTGCGTCTGACGACGAACGAGCCTAAAGCAGGGATGCTCGGCGAAGAGTTTGACGATGTGTTCGCCGCGCGCCGCCGCGAGGCCGACGAGTTTTACGCCAAGATTCAACCCGGCGCCGCGAATGAAGACGCGAAGAATGTTCAGCGACAGGCTTTCGCCGGGATGCTCTGGAGCAAGCAGTATTACCATTATGACGTGCGGCGATGGCTGCGCGGCGACCCGTCCCAGCCCGACCCGCCGAGGTCAAGGCGGCAAGGCCGCAACCACGAATGGAGGCATCTGCATAACGAAGACGTCATCTCGATGCCGGACAAATGGGAGTACCCGTGGTACGCCGCGTGGGACCTGGCTTTTCATTGTCTGCCGCTCGCCCTGATCGACCCGGAGTTCGCCAAAGAGCAACTTATCCTGATGCTGCGCGAATGGTATCTGCATCCGAACGGCCAGATGCCTGCTTACGAGTGGAAATTCGGCGACGTCAATCCCCCGGTTCACGCGTGGGCGGCGTGGCGCGTTTATAAGATCGAGCAAAAGCATTGGGGCAGGGCCGACCGCGCTTTTCTCGAACGCGTCTTTCACAAACTGCTGCTGAACTTCACCTGGTGGGTCAACCGCAAGGACGCCGGTGGCAACAACGTTTTCGAGGGCGGATTCCTGGGGCTGGACAACATCGGCGTCTTCGACCGCAGCGCCCGACTCCCGACGGGCGGCCACCTGGAACAATCGGACGCGACGAGTTGGATGGGGATGTACTGCCTGAACATGCTGGTGATCGCGTTGGAATTGGCCAAAGAGAACAGGGCTTATGAAGACGTGGCCTCGAAGTTCCTCGAGCATTTCGTCTACATTTCGCGCGCGATGAACAACATCGGCGACATGCGCATCGAGTTGTGGGACCGGCGCGACGGTTTCTATTACGACGTGATGTTGCTGCCCGACGGCCGGAGTTTCCCGATGCGCGTGCGCTCGCTGGTCGGATTGATCCCGCTCTTCGCGGTCGAGAATCTTAGTTCCGAAGTGATCGACAGCCTGCCCGGATTCAAACGGCGGATGCAATGGTTCATTGACCACCTCTCGGAATTCGGCGACTTCATCGAAACGATCACCACGCCGACCGGCGTTCAGCGTTTCCTCTCGCTGGTCAACAGCCGTCGTTTGCGGCAGGTCTTGAAAGTGATGCTGGACGAAAACGAGTTTCTATCGCCATACGGCGTCCGCTCGCTTTCGCGCTTCCATCAGGACAACCCGTATAAGGTATACGTCGAGGGCGTGGAGCACCGCGTAGATTACGAGCCGGCGGAGTCGCAGACCGGGCTGTTCGGCGGCAACTCGAATTGGCGGGGGCCGGTGTGGTTCCCGGTCAACTTCCTGATCATCGAATCGCTGCAGAAATATCACGCTTACTTCACGCACGATTGCGACCGCGACGACTTCGAGGTCGAATGCCCGACCGGGTCGGGAAAAATGATGAACCTCTGGGACGTCAGCCAGGAGTTGTCGCGGCGGCTGATCAAACTCTTCCTGCGCGGCGAAGACGGGCGCAGGCCCGCATACGGCGGGGTAGAAAAATTCCAGCGCGACCAACACTGGCGCGACCAGATTCTCTTCTTTGAGTACTTTCACGGCGACAACGGCGCGGGACTCGGCGCCAGCCATCAAACAGGATGGACGGGGCTGGTGGCCAAGTTAATTCAACAGGTCTACGCCGGGCGTCGTGAGGCGCCGACCGGCGCGCTTGATCCGAAGTTTTCAGAAGGATTTTTAGGGTGATAACGAAGAGAGGTAAGAAGTTTTGCGGTAATTTCCATTTTCCATTTTCCATTTGAGATTTGGCATTCGTCATTGCCAGAAGTCATATCAGTCATTGACCAATGAAAACCTGGCGATTTTCTGGGCAATGACAAATGCCAAATCTCAAATGGAAAATGGAAAATGGAAAATCATGCGCCTTGCGCAATGGAGCGCACGATTTTCATTTCACTGCCCCGACCATCCCCGCCTCATACAACCTGCGATCCATGCGCCGTCGCTTTCTTTCGGCCTGCGGCGGCATGATGCGCGAATGCGGGACGACGCAGAAGTATTCGCAGACCTCCCATAAGTCCTCCTCCGCCGTCATCCAGTTTATTCGATCGAATCTTTTTAAATTGACCGGCCGCGTCGAATAGGCGCGCAGCGTCTTCTCGCCCGCCGGGTTGTAGTAATGCTCGTAATAACTCATGACGAGTTCGCGGATCGTGCGGTAGACAGGCTCGCGGTAGCGCAATCCGGCGTAATTCGATTTCGCAATCGCGCCCCAACGCCCATGCTCCTTGAAGACGGCCAGCAAATGATCGTCGTCGCGGACGGCCTCAAGATCCACGATCAACGGCTCGTGGCCATTAACGCGCAGTGCGGCGGCGGCGAAGAAGGCGCCCTCGGCGCAATGCGCCAACCGGTCACGCAACACACGGCGCGGCGAACGACAGGTCTCGCCGCCCAATTCTTTGTTATACCCGATGTCGTAATCGAGAAAGCGCTGAATCTTCTCGGGGCCGGACAGCCGCTTAATAATAGAGAGTTCCCGCCTCTCCAATCCAAAGTCCACATCCATACATTGATTGTACCTGCGCCATCGGCGCGGCGGCAAAATGTTATTTTCAAAATGTGCCTGTTCTAAAAACCGGGCACAACGATTGCTATCTTCTAAATCGCGCCCCACAACATTGAGACACTGGACGGAGCGCCGCGCGCGTCAGCAAGCGGTTATGCTCCGCAGTAGCGACAGTGAACATGAGAAGGAGGAAAGCGATGCGAAAACTATTTCTGGTGGCGTTAGTTGTTGGCGTCTGTGCGCCTACTATTATGGCGCAGGATTCCGCGAAGGCCGGGATTTACGGCGGTCTCCAAAACCTGCGTTACAATGCTCTTGAAACGAGCAAGCAGGATGTCATCAATCTCCCCCAGACTTCGAAGCCGGCGCCTCTCTTGACTGCCACACCCGAATCGGGCGAGCAATATATTAACAATCTGCCCTTTAATTCGCCCGCCGCCGGCGGCGTGGCCGGAGGCCAGGCGCAATGTCGTGGATGTCCGATTGGTCATACGCACGTCGAGATTTATGGCGGGTATTCATTCCTGCTTTTCGACGGTTTTGTAACGAACAATACCGCTATCAATGATGTGCTGAATAATAGAATACACTTTCACGGCGTCGATCTGTCTGGCACTTTCAACTTTTCCCGGTACGTGGGAGCCCAGTTTGACTTTTCACTCCACAGGAGGAGCGAAGACCTTGCTGAGTTCGGCCTCGCAGGCGACGCTGAAGTGAACCTTCAAAATTATCTTTTTGGAGTTCAGGTCAAAAACAATTCGAAAGAGGGGGGCTGGTTCAGGCCGTTCGGGCATTTTCTCGCGGGCGTTTCCAAACAAAGGCTGGAGTTCAGTAGCCCCCTGTTGATCCCAGTGATCGGCGGCGCCGCTTTCTCTTTCAGCAGGAACTCCTTTGCGCTGGACATGGGAGGGGGCCTTGATTTCCGCATTACCGACGTCTTTTCGATCCGCGCAATCAAGCTAGATTATCTTCCCGTCTTCGTCGATGACTTCACGACCCTGGGAGTGATTTTTGACGGTCGCACTCAGCGCAATTTTCGCGCCGGCGCCGGGATTGCTTTCCACTTTTAAATCAGGACACGTGAGGTCGGTACAGTACCGCGCGCGTAAGCAAGCGGCTGTCTGATTGGTTAGCCGCTCGCTTACGCGCGCGGTACTGTATCTTGTCATTTAATCTTATGGATCAAACTGAAACTGAAGAGATCCTCCGCGAAAAAGGGCGCGCCGATACTACTTCTCGACCGCTGGAAACCGTAGAAAAACTGATACGTCCAGGTCGAATTCCTTCTCCAGGCAATCCCCGCCCTATATCTTCGCCGGCTGTTGAATCCGTCATTTACATCGGGGTTTACCTGCCGGAACCATTCCGCGTCAGCGAAGGCGTACCAGGTATTGTCTTCGGAAAGGCTCTTTTTATTGATCGGAATCATCACTTGAATCCTGTTCCTCAATCTCCTTGCTGTTAAGGTGGCGCCTGTGGTCAGGTCACTTCGGATTCGGAACTCCTGCCGGAGGTAATTGCTCAACCTGACGCCGCGCCAAATATCCTTTTTGAGCTTTATTCCCACGAAAGGCCTCGTCTCGAAGAGATCGGAGTTCTCGAACCGATTGGTATAGATGAACCAGACGCCACCACTAAGATCCATCCATTTCAACAGGCTGAATTCCAGCGTCGGATAAAGGCGTATTTGCCAAAGAGCCGGGTCGGAGTTGATGAAGCGCACAGCGGCGTCTACGTCAAGAGTCCACCGCTTGCTTAGAACCCACGTCGGGTCATAATCGAACCAGAACTGACTGTTCCGAGGCTGCGTTTCGTTCTGTCCTTGAGCTGCGCCGGTCATAAGGAGTGACGCGAGGAAAGCGATCAATGGATTCAACCTGCGTAGAGGTAACATAACGCGAATTTTATAATCTGGCCCCAGCCATCGACTTTAAGACTTTCTGCAAGGGGAATTCCATTAGGATCAGCGGAGACGGATTTGCGGTAGGAGTATTTCCCATTTCGAAGGCGTTTACGCCAACAGACTCTGTCATCCTCGACGGCGCGGCGTGGCGCGCGAATTGCGCTCACAAATTTCAGTGAAGGGTTGCATGGCTAACGACCAGATGAACTATGGCGATACAGTAGGGCGCTCGCTGGAAGAGCGGATGGCGCAAGGTAAGCAACTGCGCCAAAGCGCGCCCCGTCCGGCTCATGGATTATGGAAGCCGGCCGACGACCGCCCCGACCCGGTCGCGATGTTAATCGAATCAAGCCGCGGACGGCTGGAATCGTTAGTGCCGATCCGTTACGCGCGCATGCTAACCTCGCCCTTCGCGTTCTT
>Ga0209382_10006816_pt1 | contig 14644 bp, 18 predicted proteins | sample SoiMetdeltSBSDD5_FD_187599 | JGI IMG/M metagenome (GOLD analysis project Ga0209382, IMG submission 187599) | Bulk soil microbial communities from a Populus tree surrounding site in Tennessee, USA - Soil MetaG P. deltoides SBSDD5 (SPAdes) (version 2) | ecosystem: Environmental > Terrestrial >... | reverse complement strand
CCCCTTACCCTAGAAATCGGCAAGCACGGTCTTTACATTGCCTCGGGCGGAAAACGCGGCGTTCTTCTTCCACAGGTTGCGACGCAATACGGATGGGATATTAGGACTTTTCTCGAACAGACATGTCTGAAAGCCGGTTTGCGAAAGAATGCGTGGAGGGAATCCGATGCGCAAGTGTCAGGCTTTACCGCGTTGATTATCGAGGAGCAACTATGAAACGACGTGGTTTTATAAGTTTGTTGGCGACAGCATTCATAGTCCTTTTGCGGGACGTTGCGCAGGCATTTTGCAATCCTTCGTTGGTCCGTCTGCTTGGGCAGGTGCGACAGTTGGTCCAGGCCCGGCCCGGTCGGGGACCGTCTCTAGGTCACTATTTCATCCAATGGTATGGCCACTCGAGTTTTTTGATCCATTCCGGCAGTCAGACCAAAGTTGTGGCGGATCCAAACTTCAATGTCACACCCGGGATCCAGGCTGACGCGGTCACCGTCAGCAACGATCACTTTACGCACAACAATACGGGAGCGGTTACCGGCAACCCGATCATCTTGCGAGGCATCACCTTCCGGCAGACTTGGAATCCGATACGAACCAGTGTGAAAGACATAACAATCGTCAATATACCGAGCCAGCGAGGACAAAGTTGGGGCGCAATCGCCAACTCCATTTTTATTTATGAAATGGGGAGCCTTTGTCTCGCCCATTTGGGCAATATCGGGCATCTGCTTACGCCGGAGCAAGAAAAGGTGATGCAAAGGGTTGACGTGATGATGATCCCAATCGATGCGATGACCAATCTCGGCTTCGAAGACATAATGAAAGTGATTGACCAGGTCAAACCTCCCATCGTGATTCCAATGCATTACGACATTGCCCGCCAGGGGGAACTGTTTATAGCGTTTGCCAAAGAACATTATCCGGTACGGAAAATCGGTAACTCCCAATTGGAATTGAGTCGCGCGATACTGCCCAAATCGACTGAAATCTTCGTTCTCATGCATCCGCATTCCGTGGCCTTCGGCGACTGAACTCGGAAAATTTGCCGGTTTCGGCTGCAGCTTCCCTCGATTTTACATCCGAATCTTATAATGTTATAAATTCACTCTTAATCGCGACTAGGCGAGTCTAAAGTGACCAACAAGGAAATTGAATTGTTTCGAAACCTCCTGAACCAGCGCATGCAAGAGCTCCGTTCTGAAGCCGGCAAAACTGTGGAGGATATGGACGAAGACGAGAATTTTCCAGATCCTGCCGACAGAGCATCGATGGAATCGAACAGAAACTCGGTTCTGCGCATTCGTGACCGTGAACGTAAACTGATCTTCAAAATTCAAGAAGCCCTGAGGCGGCTCGACGACGGTAACTATGGTATCTGCGAAGAATGTGGAGAAGAGATCGGAATCGGGCGCCTCAAAGCACGTCCAGTAACCACGCTCTGCATTGGATGCAAGTCCAGCCAAGAGATCGAAGAGCGAAAAGCCAGAAGGGTCATCTAGCAACGTTCTCGACTTTTCATGAAGCTGCGAAAAGCTGTTATACCGGTGGCAGGCTTAGGTACGCGTTTTCTACCGGCCACCAAAACCGTGCCGAAAGAGCTTTTGCCTATCGTCGATATCCCGTCAATTCAATACGTCGTACAAGAGGCGGTTGACGCGGGAATCCAGGAAATCATCTTCGTGACCGGGCGCGGCAAGGATGGCATCGAAGATCATTTCGACGAGGCCCCCGAACTGGAGCAAGTCCTGGCAGAGCGAGGACAGACAGAATTGATCGAAATGCTCCGGCGGATCAAGGAAATGACCGAGGTAGTATCCGTTCGGCAGAAAAAGCCGCTAGGATTAGGCCACGCGGTTCTCTGCGCGCGCGATTTGGTTGGCGACGAACCCTTTGCCGTGATGTTAGCTGACGACCTGATTGATAGTGAAATTCCTTGCATTCGCCAGTTATTGGAGATCTTCGAAGAGACGGGCGAATCGGTGATTGCACTGATGGAAGTTCCGCCGGAGGAAGTTCATCGATACGGCGTGATTCAGGGAAAGCAGGTGAAAGAACGTCTCTATCAAGTTGAGGGCATGGTGGAGAAGCCCCCGGCGCAAGAGGCTCCCTCAATGATGGCAATTATCGGCCGCTATATTCTGCGTCCGGAAATTTTTGCTATTTTGCAAAGCCTGCCTCCTGGAAAAGGTGGTGAAATTCAATTAACCGATGGATTGTCGCAATTAGCGCATGCGCGTAAGATGTACGGCTGGGCGTTTCAAGGTGAGCGGTACGATATCGGCGATAAATTCGGTTTTGTCCGGGCGACCGTCGCCTATGCCTTGAAAAGGCCCGATCTAAGGGATCGGGTCGTCGAGTATCTCAAGGCGACCATAGGCTAAAATTTTGGGGCCGTAGCTCAGTTGGGAGAGCGCTAGAATCGCACTCTAGAGGTCGTGGGTTCGACCCCCATCGGCTCCACCAATTTTTTCAGCATCTTAGGGAGTAGCTTAGGGGAGAGCATCCGTAAATTGTCCGTGTTTTGTCCGTGTCCTGTCATCTGACCGTCTTCGCCGGGGCTATGATGATCGGGACGACAACCGGCACCCTAGGCTGCTCCTCAAGATGCGCTTGTAACCGCTGCGTTGCTCTCGCCAAGTCGGCTTCACTCACGATATTGAACCGATCAAACACGCTTCGGGTCTTGTGACCGCTTAGACTCATGGCCACCCTTTCCGGGATGCCCGCCCGCACCATATTTCGCACGGCACTGCGTCTCAGGTCATGCACAATGACGGGGCCGAGTCCAGCTTGCTGACAAGCTCGTTTCCAAGTCTTGCGAAAGTCCCCGATACGTTGACCGTCTTCGTGAAACACGTAGGGGCACGAGAGTAGCCGCTTTTCCTTCGCACGGTTAATTATCTGTTCCAGTTCCCCGTTGATCGGCAGCAGCCTTCCGTCTTTGTTCTTGCTGATCTCCGGTCGCAGCCGTATCACCTTGCCTGCAAGATCAACGTCGCGCCATTCAAGCGCCCTCATCTCGCTGACTCTCCAGCCCGAATGATAGAGAAACGTTACCGGGTCTTTGATGCGGTCCGTTAGGTTTTCCCTCAGAAGCAGAAAGCTCCCGTGGTCGAGGAAGCCTTGCCGCGCGTTGTTTTCCTCCAGCGTTGGTATGTAGGGCTTGGAAGAGAGCTTTCCCGCCTGTACGGCCAACGAAAACATTCTCTTGAGGGCCGCCAACTGCCGGTTGATCGTCGCGTTTTTGGCACCTTCCCGTTGTCGCCGTGATATATGCGCGTTGATGCGGTCGGTCATCAATTCAACGGCCCTGTACATGGCGAACGACTCTCGGAGATGCCGGATCGGATATCCGATGATCTTCAGGGCCTTCGCCCGTTGACTTCATAGTCTTGCAGCAGGTCCCCGGCCATCTCCTCGAACGTAACACGCTCCTCCACGGGGCCGACAAGTTTCCCGCTACCGATTTCACCCAATCGCTTCTTTAGGAGTTTTCGCGCTTGCGTTTCGTTCTCAGACTCGCAAGACTCCCGATACTCTTTGCCCCGGTGGTAGTAGGCAATCCAACAAACGGAGCCACGCTTAAATACCCGACCCATTCCGCGTAGATGTCGCCGTCGCTCAGCTCTGTTCGATGTCACTTCTTCGTTCATTTTTTGAACCCCCTTTTCGTGTTAATGAAGCAATCCGTGCGTTCTTATCTTTGTCATTTGCGCATTGAGCTCATTTGCAATGTGGTACTCCAACCACGAGAGGAATACCCCTATTTCTTCCATGCGTCCTACTAGCCCCGCCATGCCGATCTCACTGTGACAGTTTTCAAGATCGCTCCCTATTTGTTTCAACCTGGTATCGGCTAGTTCGACCAGTTCGTTAGCAAAGCGCACCTGTTTCACCGATACGGAATCCAACCGTCGTTGATTTTAGACACTCTGGAAGCAGAAAAAAGACATTTGCTATCCCGCGAGCAGTTGGAATCCGGTTTGTGGCTTAAGGGAATTGGCAGCGTGGTCACCATGGGCGCGAGGCTAGGACTTCCAGACACCGGAATGGCGAAAATCCGAAGAAACAAAAAGTTGCGAGAAGAGAAAGTGAAGATCCTTGAAAAGGCGGCGGCGGTTTTGAATGACTATCCGGGGTATTTTCTTGTCTTTTTAGACGTAAAAAAACCCGATCAAATTGTTTTTGGCTTGCCGAAATATATAAGAGCCATCGCAGCATGTATGCGTCAACAGAGTCGCCCCGCAAAACACCGACCGAGGGAACGTGCTGCGCGAATGGTTCTTGAGAGCCTAACAGATACGTTTCGGCTTGCTGTGGAAAGACCTCTCTACGAATATGCTGGTTTGCTTGCGAAAACCAGTTTCCCGGAGGAGTGGAACCCCGCCGGTGATATCAGGGAAGCAGCGAAGAAGCTGGTCAAATCGCGTAACCACAAATCTTCTGGAAAATAATTCGCCGTGACATTCCGCGAACGGATGCAAAACGTTTTGAACGCGCTTGCAGCGATTCTTACTCTTGTCGCGGGTGTCTACATTGTCATCGTCGTCGCGGCAGTGATTGATTGGGGTTTTGTAAAATCAGAAATTACGAACTACCCGCTCCAGTGTCGGGAAAGTGTTCGTGCCGGGGCTTGCGAGAATATCGAGTATGGTTTGAGAAAAATAACTTATAAAGTGATGCCTGATCGGCAGGAAGTTGTGCATTGGGTGCAAGGGTTTCCGGTTGAGCGCTTAACGAAGTGCGCGGTGAGGGACAGAAAAAATTGGTCTTGCACATTTAACGACGGCTCTGCAGAATTTGGATTTAATGGTGGCGCATATTGGGAGCGAACTATCACACCGGGGGCCTTGTCGGCATGGATTGAAAAAGAAGTTCACGTCTCGCGGTGGCAATGGCTCAACCAGGGCTGCAAAGATAGCGGTATGTCATCGTTCGTTTGCTATCCGGTGATCGCGTTCTTGGAATAGGATTTACCTGGTCTTGTCCCAAGTGCCGCAATTACTTCGGTGTCGTTTATCGCCGAATGCCAAGGCCGTAGCAAACCCCAGCCCATACACGGTCGTTGCGCTACATGCGGATACGAAATCAACTGGACGCTGCTTCGTTCAAGTCATGGCTCAATCAGCCGTCGATAGAATTCTGCTCGGTCCAAAGCTCGTCAACGACGATCAGCTTTTCAAAACTCGTGTTACTCATCCGCCCTTGACGAGTCACAAATATCAGTCATTATTTTCTTAGACTACTTACCGGCGACTGGCAGAGTTAAATTGCTAAATGGCCAGATACTTCGCTCGAAATTGTCCGAGATGTGCGGGCTACTTGGGAATCGTTCTGCGGAAATCCGGCCGTAACACGTGGCTGCAAGCCATCAATGGCCACTGTCTTGAGTGCGGCTATGGACTCGCCCGGATACTCGTGCAAGGCAGAAAGTCGGTCAAGCGTGTCGGCACTGTTCGTCGTTCATCACACTAAGGCTCTCTTCTGTGTTGCGGCCTGGCAGAAAAAAGGCGGCTCGCAATGATCCAAAATGTCATTATTCTAGTCTTAACGGCGCTGGCCTCTTCGTTCCTGTGGTGGCGCGCCCGATTCAAGATATGTCGGAGCTGTCGATCACGCATAAGACGGTGGGCATCCGTTTGCCACGTCTGCGGTGCGGAGCAATAGGATGGCGAACAAAGCTCCCGATAAAATCCCACCAGGTCCAAAGCTGGACGCATTAACGGCTGAAGAGGTTTTCGGCTGGAAGAACGTTCACAAGCATGAAGGTACGCTTGTCGGTAAGAAGCAGGACAAGGCCGAAAAGCAGGACAAAGCCGAACGGTGGCGTTTAGCCAAGGTATCGCAAGGAATGCGCATAACGGGACCTTTCACGGTGACTACCAAAGCGCCGCATCGAGTATAGTTTAGGTGAGCAATGAAATCCCTAATCGCGAACGGTGACACCCCTCGAAACATGAATGCGTGATTCGCAACTTCATGCAACCTCCTGAAAAAACCCAAGTTGCAAGGTGCGAAGGAGTAAATATCAGGGACTTTATTTGCTGCATTATGAACATATAAGAAATTGAATAAACAAGACAAGCTGAAACCTGGCAATTTACAGTGCGAGTTTCATACCCATTTGGGGGGATAAGAAAAATAACCATTTGGGGGATTGACGAAAACATCTTGAATTTTCTTACTTCCGTTACAGAATAGCGGCCTGGGTCGTTGAGGGGAAAACTGGCCTCTAACTTAGGAACACAAGGAGGTGTCCTATGAAGCGACTATCGATTTTCATTATGGTTATGGCTGGCCTTTTGGTTACCGCCACCGTGGCCGGAGCTGAGCAGATCAGTGCTCTGCTGACCGGCTACGAGGAGACGCCCGCGGCGGTATCCACAACCGGCAGGGGCGAGTTCGTCGCCACGGTCGCTCCGGATGGTGAGGTCATCCATTATACGGAGACGTATAGCGCGCTGCAGGCGCCGGTGACTCAGTCTCATATCCACGTCGGCCAGCTAGGCGTAACCGGCAGCGTCGTTATTTTTCTGTGCCAGACGGCGGGAAGTCCTGATCCTACGGGTCTTGCTCCTCAGTGCCCTCAAGAGGGCACCGTGTCGGGAGTGATCACGGCGGCCAACGTCATCGCCGGGTCTCAGGCACCGCAGCAGCTCCAGGCTGGTGATCTTGCCGCGGTCATCACTGCCATCCGCGCCGGGGCTGCGTACGCGAACGTGCACACGCAGGTCTCGCCGGGCGGCGAGATACGCGGCCAGATACGCACGGTCGGCAAATAGTATAGTGTCTTCGTCGCGCTCCACGTATTGAGAGGCCGCAGGCCTTAGTCCTATCGAGTCGAGGAGCCACAGACAAACTCGCCAAACTTGCATTCTTCGACTCGCGCGGCGGTACCTCACCCCTGCATCAACCGCATTAGCATCTTCGTAGCTGTGGAGCCCCCAGATTGAACGATGTCCCAGGGTGCTGAGTGCTGCCCTGTCGTTGGCGTGTTCTCCCAATGGATTCAGCGGCCATCCAGAAAATCGGCGTAGTAGTTGCTGAGTTCATCAGTGATCATGGGTGCTACTCTACAACCGCTCAGCTTCGACCCTCAACTGCCCCGAAGGGGCTATTTTTTCGGAGCACGGTCTCCGAAAAAGCGTAGAATCTTATCCACATAAGTCGCAGCGCGGCGGTACAAGTCGTTAATACTCGGGCCGTAAAACATCAGGCCACCAGCGTCGATATGGTCGCTCTGCGGGTATATCGCTGGGAGACGGCTCTTGGCCGCGATCTCTGCAATCTGCGCTCGCTGAGACGTGGCGACAGGGCTTGACAGCACGAGGACTGCGCCCGCCTGCCCCTTCCTCGCGGCGCGAAATACATTCTCAATATCCTGGGGACGTTGTATCTCTAAGTATTGAAGCTTTACCCCGAACGCCTTGGCAGCGAGTTCCGTCTCTTTCAAAGTTTGCTCGTTGCCCGGCACGGTCGAAGTCCCGATGACGGCCACGCGCGAGAGCCTAGGAACGATCTCCTTCAGAAGCTCAAGTTGTTTTCCGCTTATCTCTGAGTAATACGTCGACAATCCCGTAATGTTCCCGCCGGGCCGCGCAAGACTGTCCACAAATCCATTACCAACAGGGTCATTATCAAACGCCATGACAACGGGAATCGTAACAGTTGCTTCCTTAGCGGCGCGAGTTGGTCGCGGAGCAGCCGAAACGATAACGTCTAACTTGAGATGTACCAGCTCGGCCGCAAGCTCGCTCAGTCGATCTAGTTTTCCCTCTGCATCTCGCCACTCAATGATAATGTTTTTTCCCTCGACGTATCCGAGTTCGCGGAGGCCCTGACGGAATGCCTCGGTCCGGGTCGCGACAGAGGACAGGGCCGTGCTTAGGAATCCTATACGCGGAACTTTCGTCGGCTGCTGCGCCTCGGCGGGTTGGCAAAGTGCAAAGAGCATGGCGCATAGAGCAAAGCTACCGAGTTTTCGCTTATTCATTTCTCCCTCACGCCTCACGCACGACTGTGCTTGTTTTGTGCCTGAACCTGGGCAGAACATACAACTTCCATTGTCGAAGAAAAAGGAAGCGGGCCTCGAAATGGTTGGGTTTTCTTGTCAATGTTCGGTTCTGGTTCGCTCTGGCCCTGACTCTTAATCAGCGGCTCCGGCGTTGGGGGCCTCCAGCCCACAACGCTGCGACGGCCGAGAAAGTTGACATACGTGTTGGTACCGAATAGTGGTCCCACCACCCAAACTCGGGAACACGGATGGACCTGGGTTGTGGACCGCTGCCGGTGCTACAGACATTGCGGGACAAAGAGCCATTCTCCCGGCATGGCGGGATTCGAAGAATGGGGTGATTGTCTCCTGGGCCGGGCATCGGAACTGGATGATGGTGTTTCCGGTTCCGACGCTCCGGCTTCCCGATTCAGGACTTCACCTCGGCTTGGTTCATCGTTTCTGGACAATCCTGGGTTGAATTCTCGCTGGTTTCATCGTCCTGGAGCACCTCTTCTAGGGTTTCGATCTTGGGCACCCTCTCCAGGCCGAACTTTTGGAGACTCCCAGTCAGCGAGTTCACCAGGCCGCGCTTGTAGCCGTCGAGCTGGCTTAGACCTCGTGGATTCTGCTTGGCCTTCGGATTGTTTTGGATGATGTGATCTATGGCACCGTTGAAGACCATGAGCCACGCGGCGTCACTGGCGATAACCTCAGCCAGAATCCTGGTCGCCGTCGATATCTGCTCATCTCCGCCTTTGTCAGCTATCAAGCCGCCTAGAATTTGCTGCCTGACGCTCTCATCTGGAGGTGCCAAGAAGCCGGCGTCCTGTCTCTTCTCGATAGCCGCGAGGCCGTGCCTGAATGCATTTTGATTGCCCGGCGGTCCGCTTCTGCCTTTCACTCCGCCTTTGCCTGGAATGCCTGCCATAGTTACCCCGAATCGTACCGGATGATTTTCGTTCACTCTATCAGAGAGGCATTCGTTTGTTGACTGCGAAAAGATTCGGACATCTTTCGGACAGCTCCAAAAAATCTGAGAGAACATGCGGACTTTTACCGGAACACTATACTGCCAATAAAGTGTTCGTTTCGCTTCCGCCGTTTCGGGACATGTTTAGTTTCGGGCCCAGAATTCGAAAATCTGTTTTGGCTCTACCAATAGAGAGGCTAGTAATCCCACGATGATCGCCCAAAACGCCGACGTGATTCCAGCAACAGCAAACGGTGTTGTCGCGACCGCAAAGGCTACTAGGGCACCAAAGGGCATCTTGCCCATTAACGCCTTCTCCAAGGCATCCTGAAGCGAAGGTACTATGGCAAGGCCGGCAAGTGCGAAGATGTATGCCTTCGGCAGCACTTTCAAAAGGGAGGCAACAGGGCTAGCCGCGAAGGCCAAAAAGATCGTCAATAAAGCCGAGATGATGGCACCCCAATATCGACCGGATACAGGACCGGAATCCGGAGATGCAATTATAGCTACGCCTGTCCTTGCCACAGTCGCAGGATGGCCGCCCAGCAGTGCGTTTACAACCGAGTTTACCCCTACCACAGTTGAAACCGTATTGACGGGAACAGCATAGCCCTGCGCCAATAAGAACCCGATCCCCTGGACGTTGCCAAGACCCATCGAAAGGACAACCATCGGTAAACTCACCGCAATGATAGCGGCAAACGAAAAAGCCATTTCAGGCACGGCAAGCACAGGCAGCGTCCAATCTACAGGCTCAGCTGTCGCGGTTCCGACCAGCGCAACTGCAATGCCGCCCCCGACAACGGCTAAACCCACTGGTGGCACACTGGGCTTATCAAGGAATCTTCCGAGCAAATAGCATCCAACTGCCGTTCCAGCCACCACGACATCCTCGACCGTAGCGGCAACCAGACGCGTTACATACCCCAGAATGCTACCAGCAAACATCCCCATAATGATCGGAAGCGGAACCCATCTCATTATCCGCCCTCCAACACCCAACATTCTCATTAGAAGCATCAGCAATCCGCTGACGAGATTCGCACCGACGATCTCTGGAAAGCTAAAGCGGTCGGCGAGCGTTCCAAGATAGATCAAACCGGGATAGTCCACGCGATAGGAATTGGTTGTCGAAAACGGAACGAAATTAAAATAGTTGAAACAGCACCACTAAAATAGGCAATGAAGAGCCATCTCGACGACTGTTCAGTCGAAAGAGCTAATTGCTGCGACACAGCTATGTACAGCGGCACCGCGCCAAAGACGTACCACAAAAAGGCTGTCAAACCTGCCCATAACGCCGCTTGTGGAAGTTGGGCTAGTAGCGGTCTGCAGTTCACTTTTCGTAGTTATCCAAATAGATGTCAGGATTGCCGCGCGGTCGACACCGCATCAGCCACTTCCTTCAACTCCGCTTCCGCCCTGTCCAGCCACAACCCCATTTCCATCTCCCGCATCAGTGTAACACAGTTGTTGAGGTGTTCCTTCGCCAGACGAAAATTACTGCTGCGCCAATACAGTTCTCCAAGACCGAGATGACAACCCGCAACTAAGGGACGCATTCCCAGCTCCTCGGCAATCGTGACGGCCTTGCGGTAAAAGATCTCAGCGTTCTCTCAGGAACACTATACTCTCAGTAAAGTGTTCGTCTCGCACAAAAGTGTCGAACAAAGATAACGTAGGGTTCCTTGACAGCTTTGAGCTAGGCGACTAGTTTCTTGTCAAAGGTTGGGTCGGTATTCAGGAAAGACAAAACGTCTACTCAGACCGCGAGTTTTAACCATGGCTAAAATCGTTCTGGGTCTAGGTACATCACACAGCCCGATGCTCAGCACCCCCACCGAGATATGGCATCTCCACGCCGATCGGGATCAAAAAAACCAGGCACTAGAGTTCAGGGGGCGAACCTACAATTACGAAAACCTCAAGCAGAGCCGGGCGCGGGAAAAATTGGAACAACATTTGAGCGGCGAAATTTGGCGGTCTAAACAAGAGAGCTGCCAGCAAGCGATCAAGGCGCTGGGTGACAAACTCTCTGAGGTTTCTCCGGACGTGATAGTTATCGTCGGTGATGATCAGCATGAGCTGTTTTACGAGGACGGAATGCCGGCATTCGCCATTTTTTGGGGCGACCGGATACAGTGCATCCCACCGGATCAACCCGTCCACTCCTCCATAGCAGCGGCACGCCGGGATCAATTCGGCGACGAGCCCGAGTGGTACCTTGTCGAGAGTGACCTCGGCAAGCATATGGTCGTTCATATGATGGCCGAGGGGTTTGACGTTGCGCAACTCACCCGACAGGCGAAGGGTCGTACGGTTGGGCATGCCTTTACCTTCGTGCGCCGGCGGATCATGCAGCCAAAGATGTTCCCGATACTGCCGGTGACGATCAATACCTATTTTCCCCCCAATCAACCGACGGCCGCTCGCTGTTACGCTTTCGGAAAGGCATTGAGGCGCGCCATTGAGTCGTGGGATTCTACTAAGAGAGTAGCAGTAGTCGCATCGGGCGGGCTTTCCCACTTTGTCGTGGATGAGGAATTCGATCAAGGCGTTCTAAAAGCCATCAGAGAAAACGATGAGAAGACGATAGGAAGCTTCGGAGAGCCGCTGTTTCAATCGGGCAGTTCAGAAATCAAAAATTGGATTACCGCGGCAGGAGCCCTGGAGGATTTGAACATGGAACTCCTGAACTACGCGCCGGCGTATCGATCAGCGGCCGGAACCGGCTGTGGATTGGCGTTCGCGCAATGGCTTTAAGGCTAGACATCATTTTCAGCAATCGCATGTGGCATTAAGGAGAAGAATCATGCTTACCGCCGAAGAAAATGAGCGATTGACGCGCGTCGGGCGGGGAACTCCCATGGGGGAGCTGGTGCGAAGGTTTTGGCTTCCGTTCTTACAGGTAGCGGACATTGCTGAGCCCGATGGCCCGCCAGTGCGGGTTACTCTTCTGGGAGAGCAACTGGTTGCCTTTCGTGATACCTCCGGGCGCGTAGGACTTATCGACCGTCTGTGCGCTCACCGCTGTGCCAATCTTTTTTTCGGGCGCAATGAAGAGAACGGCCTGCGCTGCACCTACCATGGCTGGAAATACAACGTCGAAGGAAGATGCGTAGACATGCCCACGGAAGATGCGGCGAGCCCTTTCAAGGACAATATCCGTCTCACCGCTTACCCCGTGCGCGAGAAAGCGGGGATCCTGTGGACGTACATGGGACCCAAAGATCAAATCCCGGAGCTGCCGGAATTTGAGTGGGCTCGGGTTCCGGAAGCGCACCGTTTCGTCTCGTGGAACTATCAGCAAAACAACTTTGTCCAGGCAATCGACGGCGGCATCGACACGTTCCATTCCGTCTTCCTTCACAGCACCTTGGACTCCCATCGCAAGCTCGATGAATGGAAGGATCAGGGAAAGCGGGAGGGAAACCCGCGCTTGGTGCATCGTGTGCGAACCAATCCGCCGAAGCTATTCGCCAAGGATACCGACTATGGGGTCATCATCGGCGGCAAATATAAGGGAAGCGAAAGCTTGGACTACTGGCGTTACAATCTTTTCCTCATGCCATTCTACACGATGCCTCCGGGCGGCGGTGTTGATAAAAGCAGGAAATTAGCCCACGCGTTTGTGCCGATCGATGACGAAAATACGCTGCGATGGGTGTTCACCTGGAATGTCGAAAAGCCTTTGAGCGCGAGAGAAGTAGCGGAGATGCGGGGAGGCGGACCCGTTCATGTCGAATTCATTCCAGGAACTCATTACCCGCTGAGAAACATGTCCAACGATTATCTGATCGACCGGGAACTGCAAAAATCCGTCTCCTTTACCGGAATCAAGGGCATAGGGGAACAGGACTTCTCCGTACAGGAGGGGATGGGCCGGATTGCCGACCGGACGCGTGAGCACCTGGGCAGCAGCGACATCGGGATTGTCGCCATGCGGCGGCGTCTCTTGAAGGCCGCCGCCGACCTCCAGGAAGGCCGTCCACCCTGCGCGGCAAGCGACGGAAACCTCTATCGCGTGCGAGGTGCGGAAATCATGTTGCCGCCGGATACGAAATGGGATGACGACGAGCGGACTATTGAGGCGATGACGGCGCACTGGTGAGAACTCTTCGTCGTCGGAACCAGAGGGCAAAGATCAGAGTGCTAAGAGCTAAGAGCGAGAACCCTTTGTGCTTCGCGCTTAGCTCTTCGCCGGTTAGTATGTTGGAGTAAAGCGATCGAGCGCACCCTTCGACGATGCGCAGGGCAATCGGCATATGAGATTTTTTCGGCGGCCTACCGGGAAAAATTATGGCTGAGACTGTACGAGCGGCAGTGAAAGTGGGCGTGAAGGAAACCGAGATTCGGGAATTTCCAATGCCCGATATTCCCATCGACGGGGCCCTTCTCAGGGTAGAGGCGGCAGGTATCTGCGGCAGTGATGTTTCGGCATATCAGCGTAAACTTAGCCGGGGGCCCCATATCATGGGGCATGAAAATGTTGGGCGTATCGCCAAGCTCGGCCGGGTTGCCGGCGAACGCTGGGGAGTGAAGGAAGGCGATCTCGTTGCCCTGGAAGAATATTTACCCTGCTGGCACTGTGAGTGGTGTCACCTGGGAGAATACCGGCACTGCTACGCCACCGATCCCAGGGCTAATCCCGATGCGAAGCGTTATGGCAATGTCCCCATTTCCACCGAGCCGGTGTTGTGGGGAGGTTACAGCCAGTATCTTTTCTTGCCGCCCAACGCAGTGATCCACAAGGTGCCCGACGGACTATCTGCGGAGGAAGCGGCTCTGGCGTTGCCCCTCGGGAACGGAATTCAGTGGGCCTGTGTTGAGGCGGAAGCAGGTCCCGGAAAGAGCATTCTTATACAGGGACCTGGGCAGCAAGGACTCGGCTGTGTGGTGGCGGCGAAGAATGCAGGCGCCGAAACCATCATCGTTACCGGTATTTCCCGTGACGCAGGGAGGCTGGAGGTGGCCAAGCGCCTCGGTGCGGATTTCACGATTGACGTTGAAAAAGAATCAGCGCTAGAGATGCTGGCGGAATTAACCGGCGGCAAGGGAGTCGATGCCGTCGTTGATGCAACGTCGGGTGCAGGGACAAGCGCTGTTATTTTGACCATCGAGGCCGTGAAACGCAAAGCGGGGATTATTGTCTTGCAAGGAGGTGGCGCCCCCAATGTTCCCGATTTCCCTTTAGGCAAACTCACAGGCAAATACATCACAGTGAAAAGCGCGCGCGGACATAGTTATGCCGCAGTGGAACTAGGGCTGAAGCAAATAGCCAGCCGAAAATTTCCGCTCGACGAATTGCGAACTCATGCCTTTCGTCTAGACCAGGTCAATCAAGCGCTCCGCGCCGTCGGGCGCGAGGGTCCCGAAGAGACGATCCACGCCTCGATTACGCCTTGGGCATAGGCGTGAGAACTCAATTGCTATTCCGGATACTTCCGTAGCCATTGGATGTACTCTTCCACTCCACGATAGACGTCGTACTCCGCCTGATAGCCGAGTTCTTCCTTGATTCGGGTGATGTCCATGTAACCGTTCGGGCGATGGCCTGGACCGCGCCCAGATTCTAGACTGAGATGAGTTTCAGGAACCACTTTTTTCACGGCTTCGACAAACTCCTTATAGCTAATGGGTCGCTCGCCGCTGATGTTATAGATTCGCTGCGAGAGTTTTTC